>Ga0194128_10000057_pt1 | contig 173459 bp, 170 predicted proteins | sample TA2KigCa65mmetaG_FD_148650 | JGI IMG/M metagenome (GOLD analysis project Ga0194128, IMG submission 148650) | Freshwater microbial communities from Lake Tanganyika, Tanzania - TA2015037 Kigoma Deep Cast 65m | ecosystem: Environmental > Aquatic > Freshwater > Lake | place: Tanzania: Lake...
CGTGCGCCGCGCGAAGAAGATCGCGCTCAAGCGCTACATCGGCGGCGGCGCCAAGGGCATCACCGAGGACGACCTCCTCAACGCCGTGCGCGAGGAGTTCAAGGAGAACGAGGACCTGCCGAACACGTCGAACCCGGCCGACTGGGCGAAGATCGCCGGCCGCAAGGGCGAGCGGATCGTCTACATCAAGCCGATCTTCGCGAAGGACGACGCCAAGCCGAAGGACGTCGAGCGCGTGGTGACGACCGGCCAGTATCTCTAAGGAGATGGCGGGCCGCCTCTAGCGGCCCCCCAAGCCCCCCGCTCCGGCCCCGGAATGACTCCGGGGCCTTCGCGAGTGCCGTCCGGACAACTCTCCGAGCCTGATCGCGCTCACGCGTCCGCCCGCTGGAACGCGCTGCCACGGCCCCACGAGCGAAGGATTGACGCCCCCCTTGCGGGGGTGATATCGATGTCTAGACAATCAGACATCAGGAGGAGCGCGGTGAACTACCGCCCAGGCATCCCCCGCTACCTGCAGATCGCCGACGACATCCGCCGTGACCTGCGGGGCGAGGGCGAACAGATCCCCTCGGAGCACGCGCTCTGCGCCCGGTACAAGGTCAGCCGTCCGACGATCCGCCAGGCCCTCGACGTGCTCGTCCAGGAAGGCCGCATCTACCGCCACGCGGGACGCGGCACGTTCTCGACCGCGGTGACGGGCGACCCCCGCATGCGCGTCATCGGCTCGCTCGACGACATGATGGCGCTGGCGGCGGAGAACTGGTTCAAGATCATTGGCCGCGAGGCGCTGCGCGTGCCGCCGAACATCGCGCAGGCCCTCAAGCTGCCGCCGGGCTCGCTCGGGTACCGGGTCATCGGCGTGCGCCACTCGGAGAACGGGCCCTTCCAGCACGTCACCGCGTGGATGCCCGAGCCCATCGGCCGCAAGATCGCCGAGGACGATCTCTCGAAGACGTCGCTGGTGGCCTCCATCGAGCGCCACCTCGGCATGGAGGTGAAGTTCCTCGAGCAGGTGGTGGACGCGGCGCTCGCGCCGCGGAACGTCGCGGATCTGCTGCAGCTCCGCCCGCGCACGCCGCTGCTCCGCTTCGAGCGCACGTACATCGCCGCCAACGGCGAGCCTGTCGAGCACGCGATCAGCTACCAGACCGGCCGCCGCTATCCCTACCGCGTGATCCTGTCGCAGGCGGATCGCCGGGGATAACCCGCGGTGAGCTACCGCGTCGGCTTCGACGTGGGCGGGACGTTCACCGACTTCGTGCTGCAGTCGTCGACGGGCGAGCTCCACACCGCCAAGCGGCTCACCACGTATCCCGACCCGTCGGAGGCGTGCCTCGCGGGACTCGACGAGCTCATGGAGCGCGCCGGGGTCCCGTGGACGCAGCTCACGCAGGCCGTGCACGGCACCACCCTCGGCTCGAACATCGTGATCGAGCGGAAGGCGCAGGGAATCGGGCTCCTCACCACGCGCGGCTTCCGCGACGTGCTGATCATCGGGCGCGAGAAGCGCTACCAGGTCTACGACCTTCAGATCGAGAAGCCCGCGCCGCTGATCCCCCGGCGGATGATCGCGGAGGTGCGTGAGCGCGTGCTCGCCGACGGCTCGATCCGCGATCCGCTCGACGAGGAGGACGCGCGCCGCGCGATCCGCGCGCTGGCCGCGCGGGGCGTGACGACGCTCGGCATCTGCCTGCTCCACGCCTACAGGAACCCCGCGCACGAGCGGCGGCTCGCGGCGCTCGTCGCGGAAGTCGCGCCGGAGATCGCCGTCACGCTGTCGCACGAAGTGTCGCCCACGTTCCGCGAGTACGAGCGCACGTCCACGACCGTCGTCAACGCGTACGTGATGTCCGCGGTCCGCGAGTATCTGCAGAGCCTCCAGGCCGCGATGCGCGAGCGCGGGTATCGCGGCCGGCTGTTCGTCATGCAGTCGTCGGGCGGTGTCGCGACCGCGGACGCGATGGAGCGGTACCCGGTGCGCATGATCGAGTCCGGTCCCGCCGCCGGCGCGCTGATGGCCGCCGTCTACGGCGAGCTCACCGGCCACAAGGACCTGATCGCCTTCGACATGGGGGGCACCACCGCCAAGCTCTGTCTCGTCGAGAACGGGCGGCCCGGCACGACGACGGCGTTCGAGCTGCATCGCGTGAACAACGCGCCCGGCAGCGGGCTGCCGATGAACATCCAGGCCATCGACCTCGTCGAGATCGGCGCCGGCGGCGGATCGATCGCGCGCGCCCGGCTCGGCGTGATCGCCGTCGGGCCCGAGAGCGCGTCGTCGACGCCGGGCCCGGTGTGCTACGGCCGCGGCGGCCACGAGCCCACGGTGACGGACGCGAACCTCGTGCTCGGCTATCTCAACCCCGCGTACTTCGCCGGCGGGACCATGAAGCTCGACGTCGGCGCCGCGACGCGCGCCATCGATCAGAAGCTCGCGCGCCCGCTCGGCCTCGAGGTCGAAGAGGCGGCGTGGGGCATTCACACCATCGTCAACACCAACATGGAGCTCGCGACGCGCGTGGTCTCGATCGAACGCGGCCGCGACCCGCGCGACCTCACGTTCGTCGCGTTCGGCGGCTCGGGGCCCGTCCACGGCTGCCGGCTCGCGCAGGCGCTCGGGATCCCGCGCGTGATCCTGCCGGCGGCGGCGGGCGTCACGGCGGCGATCGGCCTCCTCGCGGCCGAGGTGAAGTTCGACGTCGCGCGCACGTTCGTCGCGCGGCTCGACACGCTCGATCCCGCGACGGTGAGCGCGATGTACGACGACATGGCGGCGCAGGCGCTCGACGTCGTGCGGCAGTCCGCCGTGACGGCGCAGCTCACGGTCGTCCGCTCCGCCGACGCGCGTTACGTCGGCCAGGGCTACGAGCTGACGGTGCCCGTGCCGGGCGGCAGGCTCGACGCCGCCGCGCTCGCGGCCGTCCGCACGCGCTTCGACGAGATCTACGCCGCGCGCTACGGCTACTCGTCGCCGGGCGAGCCGGTCGAGATCGTGACGTGGAAGCTCTCGGCCGTCGGCGGCACGCCCCGGGTGAACCTCGCGAAGGCCGCGACGGCAGGCACCCGCGATCCGCGCAAGGGCGAGCGGCCGGCGTACTTTCCCGAGCGCGGCGGCTTCGTCGACACGCCGCTCTACGATCGGTATCTGCTCACGGCCGGCGCGAGCATCGTCGGGCCCGCGATCGTCGAGGAGCGCGAGTCGACCACGGTCCTGCCGCCCGGCGCGGCGGCGACGGTGGACGCGTACGCGAACCTCATCGTCAGGCTCCCGGTGGCCGGCACGCCCGACGAGCCCGTGCTGGAGCTGATCCGATGAGCAGGCGCCGCGTCGATCCCATCACGCTCGGCGTGATCTGGGGCGCGCTGCAGTCGATCGCCGTCGAGATCGGGACGACGGTGCACAAGACCGCGTACTCCGAGCAGGCGCGAGAGGGGCAGGACTTCTCGGTGGCGGTGTTCGACGCCGAGGGGCGCATGGTCGCGCAGGGGCCGTACAGCCCGGGGCACATGGGCGCGATGTCGTTCGCGGTGCAGCACGCGCTCGCCGCGCACCCCGCGCGCACGCTGAAGCCGGGCGACGCGATCCTCCTCAACGACCCGCTGCTCGGATCGGGCCACCTGCCGGACTTCTTCATCACGCAGCCGGCGTTCCACGACGGCGCCTTGATCGGCTTCGCCGTCAACATCCTCCATCACACCGACGTGGGCGGCTCGCGCCCGGGCAGCCAGGGCGTGGAAGGCATCTTCGACTATTTCCAGGAAGGGCTGCGCATCCCGCCGACGAAGGTGTGGTCGGCATACCGGGAGAACGACGCCGTCGTCGGCGTCATCGCGGCGAACACGCGCACGCCTTCGAGCGTGCTCGGCGACTTGCGCGCGCAGCGCAGCGCGCTCCGCGTGGGCGAGCTCCGGCTGCAGGAGCTGGCCGCGCGCTACGGCCGCGACACGCTTGCCGCCGCGATGGACGAGATCCTCGCGCGGACCGAAGCGAACATGCGCGCCGCCATTCGCGAGGTGCGCGACGGCGTCTACACGTTCGAGGACTTCATGGACGACTGCGGCCCGGGCACGGAGCCGCTGCGCGTCGCCGTCACCGTCACCGTCGAGGGCGACCGCATGGACATCGACTACGACGGCTCGAGCCCGCAGACCGCGTCCGGCATGAACTCCTACATCAACTACACGCGCTCGTACTCGTACGCGGCGGTGAAGTGCCTCACCGACCCGTTCGGCCCGATGAACGAGGGCGCGCTCAGGCCGGTGACGGTGTCGGCGCCCGAGGGCTCGTTCCTGAACCCTCGGCCGCCGGCCGGCGGCGGCCCGCGGGCGATCATCTGCTATCGCACGTTCGAAGCGGTGATCGGCGCGCTCGCGCCCGCGTTGCCCGCGCGCGTCTCCGCTGCCGCCTCGCACATGGCGAATCCGACGTTCGGCGGCTGGGACCGCGCGAAGCGCCGGCGCTTCGTGGCCTACGAGCTGGTGCTCTCGGGGACGGGGGCGCGCGCGGCGAAGGACGGCTGCGAGGCGATGTCGTGGGCGTTCAACGCGTCCAACATCCCGGTCGAGGCGCAGGAGGCGAACCAGCCGATCGTGATCGAGCGCTTCGAGCTGATCCGCGACTCCGCCGGCCCGGGGCGCTTCCGCGGCGGCGCGGGCATTCGACGCGACATGCGCTTCCTCGCGGACGAGGGCAAGCTCACGAACCTCTCCGATCGCCAGCGCTTCGCGCCGTACGGCCTCTTCGGTGGCAGGCCGGGCGCCGTGGGCCGGACCGTGTTCAACCCGGGGCCGGGCGAGGAGGTCGTCCACGGCAAGGCGTCGCGCGAATTCGCGTACGGCGACGTGATCTCGTTCCAGCAATCCGGCGCGGGCGGCTACGGCGATCCGTTCGAGCGCGACCCCGCCCGCGTGCTGGAGGACGTCCTCGACGACTACCTCTCGACCGAGGCCGCGCGCGCGCAGTACGGCGTGGTGATCACCGGCGAGGGCGCCGCCCTGCGCGTGGATGTCGCGGCAACGGAACGGATACGCCGACAAGAGAAGAGAAATCGGTGAGGAACGCGAAGCCAGGGGCCGTTTGGCCAGGCCACCCACGGCGCGAGGCGGGTACGCGGCACCCGCTACAACATGCCGGGATGCGGACGCCCCGATGGTGAGATTCACCGAAACGCAGGAGGCGTTCCGCCGCGCGGTGGCGCGGTTCGTCGACGCCGAGGTCGTGCCCGCCGCGGACGCGATCGACGAGAGTGCCGCGTTCCCGCGCAAGCTCTTCACGCGCCTCGGCGAGCTCGGGTACCTCGCGCTCCGCTATCCGGAAGCGTACGGCGGCGCGGACGCGGACGCCGTGACCTACTGCCTCTTCGCCGAAGAGCTGGCGCGCGGCTCGCTCTCGGTGGCGGCGGCGGCGGCGATGCAATCGCTCATGGGGACGTACTTCATCTACAAGTACGGCGGCGAGGACCTGCGCCGGCGGTACCTCGTCCCCGCGCTGCGCGGCGAGAAGGTCGCGACGTTCGCGCTCACGGAGCCGAACGCCGGCTCCGACGTCGCCGGCATCACCACGCGCGCCGAGCAGCGCGGCGACCGCTGGGTGCTGAGCGGCACGAAGACGTGGGTGACGAACGCGCCGGTCGCCGACGTCCTCACGGTCGCCGCGAAGACGTCGGCCGAGCGCGGCATGAAGTCCATCGCCCTCTTCCTCGTGGATCGCGCCACGATGCGCGGCGTGAGCCTCGGCAAGAAGATCGAGAAGATGGCCGTGCGCGCCTCCGAGACCGGCGAGATCGTGCTGGACGGCGTCGAGGTGCCGGCCGAGCACCTGCTCGGGGGCGAGACGGGCGGGGTGGAGAAGATCGGCGGCATCCTGTCGGAGATCCGCGTGATGACCGCCGCGCTGTCCGTCGGCCTCGCGCGCGCGGCCTACGACGCCGCGCTGAAGTACGCGCGCGAGCGGCAGGCGTTCGGCAAGCCGATCGCCGAGCACCAGGCCATCACGTTCAAGCTCGCGGACATGCTCACCTCGCTCCACGTGGCGACCGTGATGACGTATCAGACCGCCGCCGCGCTCGACGCCGGACGCGCCGTCACCCGCGAAGCCGCGATGGCGAAGTACGTCGCCTCGGAGATGGCGGTGAAGGTCACCGACGAGGCCGCGCGGATCTTCGCGTCGTACGGGCTCGCGAGCGAGTATCCCGTCCAGCGCTACTTCCGCGACGCGCGGTTCCTCCTGCCCGGCGGCGGCACCTCGGAGATCCTCCGCGTCGTCATCGGCCGGGACCTCGACTGGGACCGCGGCCAGGTGCTCTCGTGACCGGTCACGGGCCAGGTCCTCGACGTCGACGGCGGTCTGTCGGTGGCGGCCTGATGCCATGAGGAGCCTATGAAGAAGGTCGCGCTGGTCGGAGCGGGCGTGTCGAAGTTCGGCGTGCGGAAAGCCACGTACCGCGATCTCATCTGGGAGGCGGGCAAGGCGTGCTTCGATTCGGTCCCCGGCCTCAAGCCGAAGGACGTCGAAGGGCTCGTCGTCGGCTCGGTGATGCCGGAGCGCACGGCGTTCCAGAGCCACATCTCGTCGCTCGCGGCCGAGGCGCTCGGGATCAAGCCGACCGCGCTCAGCGCGCGTACCGAGCACATGTGCGCCTCGGGCACGGTCGGGATCCGCTACGCCTACGCGTTCATCGCCTCGGGCCTCGCCGACCTCGTGATGGTGCTGGGCGTCGAGAAGCTCAACCAGCCGAGCGGCGACGAGGCGATCCTCAACATGGGCACCGGCGTCGACCGCGAGTGGGAAGCCGCGTTCGGCCTGACGGCGCCGCCCTGCTTCGCGCTCGCGGCCCAGCGCCACATGGCGCAGTACGGGACGACGGAAGAGCAGCTCGCGCGCGTGGGCGTGAAGAACCACAACCACGCGGCGAAGAATCCCAACGCGCACTTCAGCAAGGGCGCCACGCTCGACCAGGTGCTCTGCTCGAAGATGATCGCCACGCCGCTCCGGCTCTTCATGTGCTCGCCGATCACCGACGGCGCGGCCGCGGTGCTCGTCGCGTCCGAGGAGCGCGCGCGCACGCTGACCGACACGCCGGTGTGGATCCGCGGCACCGGCCAGGCGCTCGACGGCTTCCAGCTCACGTCGCTCCACGATGACTACGCGCACTGGCCGGCGATGAAGCGCGCGGCGGACGCGGCGTACGCGATGGCGGGCGTCGGCCCGACGGACGTCGACCTGGCGGAGGTCCACGACTGCTTCGCGATCGCCGAGCTGATCGCGTACGAAGAGCTCGGCTTCTGCAAGAAGGGCGAGGCCGGGCGGTTCGTCGCGGCGGGGCGCAGCGACTACGGCGGCGACGTGGTCGTCAACCCGCGCGGCGGACTGATCGGCTGCGGCCATCCGCTCGGCGCCACGGGCGTCGCCCAGGCGGCGGAAGTCTTCGCGCAGCTGCGCGACGAAGCGGGCCCCCGCCAGGTGGCGAACGCCGACATCGGGCTCACGCACAACAACAGCGGGATGGGTGAGCACGTCGTGATGATCTACGGCCGCGAGGCGACGTGATCCACGACGTCGCTGTGCTCGGACCGGGGCGGATCGGGCGGCAGATCGCGCTCGCGTTCGCGGTCGGCGGGTGCCGGGTGCGGCTCGTCGATCTCAAGACGCGCACCGCGGCGGAGACGCGCGCGGTCTTCGACGACGCGCGGCGAGAGATCGCGCGGGATCTCACGCTGATGGCGGAGGAAGCGGTCATCGCGCGCGCGGAGGTGGACGCCACGCTCGCCCGCATCAGCGATCACGCCGGGCTCGACGGGCTGCGCGGCGTCGGCTTCGTGCAGGAAGCGCTGCCCGAGCTGATCGACCTCAAGCGCGAGACGTTCGGCCGGCTCGGCGCGGCGATCGACGACGACGCGATCATCGCGTGCGGGAGCTCGACGATCTCGCCGCAGCACCTGGTCGCCTCGGTGAAGGGGCGGGAGCGGTTCGTCGGGACGCACTGGCTCAATCCCGCGCACATCATCCCGCTCGTCGAGGTCGTGGCGGGGCCGGGCACGTCCGAGCGCACCGTCGAGCGCACGCTGACGCTCCTCGAAGGGCTCGGCAAGACGCCGGTGCGATGCGGCGACTCGCCGGGGTTCATCGGCCCGCGCTTGCAAGTGCTGCTCATGAACGAGGCCGTCCGGCTCGTCGAGGAGGGCGTCGCCACGCCGGAGGACGTCGACAAGGCGTTCAAGGCGGGCATGGGCTTCCGCTACGGGACGATCGGCATCTTCGAGTTCATCGACTGGGGCGGCGTCGACATCCTCCACCGCGCGAGTGGGTTCCTGACGAAGGCGCTGAACGACGACCGGTTCCGCGCCGCGCGGCTGGTGGACGAGAAGATCGCGAAGAACGAGCTCGGCCCCAAGACCGGCCGTGGCTTCTTCGACTACTCCGGCGACAAGCGCGACACCTTCGAGACCGCGAAGGTGCGCGCGCTCCTGCGCCAGATGAAACGGACCAGCACGCCGTGATCCTCATCGAGCACGCGGTGGTCATCACGATGGATGCCGAGCGGCGCATCTATCGCGACGGCTCGGTGCTCGTGGACGGTCGCGACATCCTCCAGGTCGGGCGCGCCGACGACGTGCGGCCGCCCGGGCCGCCGGATCGCGTGATCGACGGGCGCAACCGGCTCGTGCTTCCCGGCTTCGTCAACACGCACGTGCATCTCTCCGAGCACGTCAACCGCGGCGTGCTAGCGGACGAGATCCCCGTCGACCGCTACATGGCGGACTGGCTGCTGCCGCTCTACTCGGCCATCACGCCCGAGGAGGAAGCGTACTCGGCGCGGCTCGCGTGCCTCGAGATGATCCGGACGGGCACGACGACCTTCTGCGAGGCCGGCACGCTGTTCGACGTCGCCGCCGTCGCGGATGCCGTCGAGGAGACCGGCATGCGCGCGGTCCTCGGGCGGTGGACGTGGGATCCCGCCGGCCACGACGGGCGCATGAACATGGCGACCGACGACGTGCTCCGGGTCAACGACGAGCTCATCGCGAGCCTGAAGGGACGCGCGGGCGGGCGGATCGGCGCGTGGCCGCTCCTCATCGGATTCGGGACGTGCTCCGAGGCGCTGATCCGCGGCGCGCACGCGCTCGCCGAGAAGCACGGCACCGGCTGGGGGATGATGCACTTCGCCTCGCATCCCTCGCGCAAGACCGCGGACACGATCCCGCTCGACACGTTCGACGAGTGGGGCGTGCTCGGCCCCCGCACGAAGCTCACGCACATGGTCTACGTGGGCGGCGACGACATCGTGCGGCTCGCGCGCCGGCGCGTGAAGGTCGTGCATTGCCCCACCGCCGGCCTCAAGCACACCAAGGGACTCTTCGAGCGCGGCAAGTTCCCGGAGATGCTGCGCCACGGCATCTCGGTCTCGCTCGGCGGCGACAGCGGCAACGGCTCGAACCACTTCGACATGCTGCGGCTGATGCACCTCGTCGCGCTCATCTACAAGGACGCGCGCCTGGACACGCGGATCATGCCGCCGGAGACCGTGCTCGAGATGGCGACGATTCACGGCGCCGCGGCGCTGGGCTTGGAAGACACCATCGGCTCGCTCGAGCCGGGCAAGCGCGCGGACCTGGTGACGTACGACCTCGACGTGCCCGAGTGGCGTCCGCTGCTCGATCCCGTCAACAACCTCGTGTACGCCGCGACGGGCGCCAGCGTGCGGACCGTCCTCATCGACGGCCGCGTCGTGCTCGACGACGGCCGCATCACGACGCTCGACGAGACCGACGTCTATCGGCGGATCGAGACGCTCTCGCGCCAGCAGATCGCGCGCGCGCACCTCCACATGGCGCCGCGCTGGCCGGTGGTCTCGTGACGTACGTCCGCGCCGTCGATCCGTTCCCGCTCGAGTCCGCGGATCACACCAAGCTCCACGAGTTCTACGCGCGGCTCGCGCGCGGCGTGCTCGCGACCACGCGGTGCACCGCGTGCGGCACGCGCGCGTGGCCGCCCCGCGGGTTCTGCGGTGAGTGCGCGTCGGATCGGCTCGAGTGGGTCGATCTGCCCGGCGACGGCGTCGTGCACGCGTTCACCGTGCAGGAGACCGGGCTGCCGTCGGGCTTCGAGGGGCCCCGCGTGTTCGCGATCGTGAAGGTGGACGGGCTCCGCGTGTTCACGGTCCTCACGGGGGTCGATCCCGCGAAGGTGGAGATCGGCCAGCGTGTACGCTTGGCCCCGCTGCGCGTGGCGGACGACCCCAAGGGCAATCCCCGGTGGCTTCCGGCGTTCGCCGCGGCATGAAGGTCCTGATCGCGAAGCCCGGGCTGGATGGCCACGATCGCGGCGCGAAGGTCGTGGCGCAGGCCCTGCGTGACGCGGGCGTCGAGGTGGTGTACTCCGGACTCAAGCGGAGCCCGGAGGAGATCGTCGCGGAAGCGGTCCAGGAAGACGTCGACGTGATCGGACTGTCGATCCTGTCCGGCGCGCACGTGCTGCTCGCACGGAAGGTTCTCGAAGGGCTGCGCGCGCAGGGGGCCGGGGACATCAAGGTCGTGGTCGGCGGCATCATCCCGCCGCGCGACGTCGAGCCGCTGGGCGCGCTCGGCGTCCATCGCGTGTTCCCGATGGGCACGCGGCTGCCGGAGATCGTGAAAGCCTTTAAGGAGACGACGGCATGAGAGACGCGAGGCTCCACGCGGGACCGCCGATCAAGCCCGTCTACGGCCCGGACGACCTCGCGGGCCGCGACGCCGCGCAGGACATCGGGCAGCCGGGCGAGTACCCGTACACGCGCGGCATCCACAAGACGATGTACCGCGAGCGCCTCTGGACGATGCGCCAGTACATCGGCTTCGGCACGCCGGAGGAGACGAACGCGCGCTTCAAGTACCTGATGGCCCACGGGCAGGACGCGCTCAACGTCGCGTTCGACCTGCCGACCCAGCTCGGCCTCGACTCCGACGACCCGCGTGCCGAGGGCGAAGTCGGGCGCGTCGGGATGGCGCTTGACACGCTCGCGGACATGGAGCAGGCGTTCGCCGGCATCCCGCTCGACCGCGTGAGCGTGTCGCTGACCATCAACGGCATGGCCGCGCCGATCACCGCCATGTACTACGCCGTCGCCGGGCAGCAGGGCGTGGCTCCGGATCGCGTGGTGACGACGCCGCAGAACGACATCCTCAAGGAGTTCGTCGCGCGCGGCACGTGGGTGTACCCGGTCGAGCCTTCCCTCCGACTCGTGGCGGACCTCATCGAGTTCTCGGCGAAGCAGTACCCCCGGTCGAATCCCGTGTCGGTGTGCGGCTACCACATCCGCGAGGCGGGCTGCACCACCGCGCAGGAGATGGCGTACGGGCTCGCGATCGCGAGGGCGTACATCGAGCTCATGCTCGCGCGCGGCATGGCCGTCGACGACTTCGCGCCGCGCATCTCCTTCAACTTCACGTGCTGGGGGAAGATCTTCGAGGAGGCCGGCAAGTTCCGCGCCGGCCGGCGGCTCTACGCGCGGATGCTGCGCGAGCACTTCGGCGCGAAGAACCCGAAGTCCTGGATCTTCCGCAGCCTGATCGGCGGCGGCGGCTCCGCGTTCACCGTGCAGGAGCCGGAGAACAACATCGTGCGCGGCGCGTACATCGCGCTCGCCGCCGCGCTCTCCGGCGCGCAGACGATGGCGCTGCCGACGTACGACGAGGCGTACACGATCCCCTCGGCGAAGGCGCAGCTCATCGCGCTGCGGACGATGCAGATCTGCGCGGAGGAGTCCGGCGCCGCGGACACCGCGGATCCGCTCGGCGGGTCCTACTACGTCGAGGCGCTGACGAACGAGATGGAGCGGCTCATCCAGGAGGAGCTGGCGCACGTCGACCGCATGGGCGGCATCGTCGAGGCGGTGAAGTCCGGCGCGATCCAGGCCGAGGTCGCGCGTCAGGCCTACCTCTTCGAGCGGAAGCTGAACTCCGGCGAGGTGCCGAAGGTCGGCGTCAACTGCTACGTGGCGGACGGCGCGGCGGAGGCCGACCACGCGGTCGAGCTCTACGCGTTCGACCAGACGGTGGCCGACGCCCAGCTCGCGAGGCTCGCGAAGATCCGTCGCGAGCGGGACGATCGCGCGGCGCGCGCGGCGCTGCGCCGGCTGAGCGACGAGGCGCGAGGGACGACGAACCTCATGCCCGCGATCATGGAAGCGGTGACGGCCTACGCCACGCTGGGGGAGATCAACCGCGCGATGAAGGACGTGTTCGGCGAGCACAAGGAGCCGGTGAAGTTTTGAGGCGCGGTCGATGATCAAGCTCGACCACCTCGTCATCCCGGTGCGCGACCACGCGCGTTCGCGCGACTGGTACGTGCAGACGCTCGGCTTGAAGGTGGAGTTCGAAGTCCCCGCCCGCAAGACGACGGCCTTGCAGGACACGGAAGGATTCACGCTCTTCGTGGAGCAGTCGACGGGCCCGATCGGCGCCGGCACCGCGCTCTACTTCTCGGTCGAGAACGTCGACGACGCGCACGCGAAGCTCGCGGCGCGCGGCGCGGTGTTCTCGCACCCGCCGCAGAAGACGTACTGGGGCTACGGCGCCGAGCTGATCGAGCCCGACGGATATCTGATTCGTCTCTGGGACGAGACGACGATGAAGACGAAATGAGTCGCGGGCGCGGCGCTCGAGTAAGCGGCGGCGGGTGGCAGGGGCAGTGGTGCCGCCGAGTCGGCCGCGGAAGGGCCCCACTGGGGGATGGGTGGAGCGGCCGACTCGGGGGGACCACTGCCCCTGACAGGACCCGCCGTTTCGCGGGGGCTCGCCGGTGACCGACTTCGCCGTCATCGGCAAAGGCGTCGCCAAGCGCGACGGCGCCGAGAGGGCGACGGGCCGGACCCGGTTCCTCCACGACCTCGAGCTGCCGCGGATGGCGCACGGCGCGATCCTGCGCGCGCGCCATCCTCACGCGCGCCTCGTCCGCATCGACACGACCCGGGCGCGGGCGCTGCCGGGCGTGCTCGCCGTGCTGACCGCGGACGACGTCGAGCAGCACCCGTTCGGCTTCGCGAAGGACCAGCTCGCGCTGAAGCGCCAGAAAGTGCGCTCGATTCGCGACGAGGTCGCCGCCGTCGCGGCGGACTCCCGCGAAGTCGCGCAGGCGGCCCTCGAGCTGATCGAGGTGGCGTACGAGGAGCTGCCGGCCGTGTTCGATCCGCTCGCCGCCGTCGACCCCGGCGCGCCGCTCGTGCACGACGAGATGGCGACGAACCTGTCGACCATACGCTTCCAGTTTGCGCACGGGGACGTGGAGCGCGCGTTCGCGGACGCCGCGGTCGTCGTCGAGGGCGAGTACCGCCTGAGTTTCGTCACGCCGGCGTGCCTCGGCACGATGGTCGCCATCGCCGAGTGGGACGCGCAGGACGGGCTGACGATGTGGTCGACCACGCAGGTCCCGTTCCTCTACCAGCGGGACCTCGCCGGTGCGCTCGGGATCACCGGTGACCGCGTCCGCGTGCTGCAGCCGCCGGTCGGCGGCAACTTCGGGCGCGGGCTCGACCTCTACCCGATCGACGTCATCGCCGCGCTGCTCGCCCGCCGGGTCCGCCGGCCCGTGAGGATCGAGTTCGACCGGACGGAGGAGTTCCTCGCCTGTCCCACGCGCGAGCCGTGCCGCATCCGGCTCCGCACCGCCGCGGACGCCTCCGGACATCTGCTCGCGCGGGACGCGCACGTCGTCATCGACAACGGCGCCTACACGTCGTGGGGCTCGACCACGCCGTACGTGATGCTCGCGACGGTGGCGGGACTGTATCGCTGCCCCGCCGTCCGCTTCGACACGACGATCGCCTACACGAATCACCCGTCGTCGGGGTCGATGCGCGGCTACGGCAACCTCGAGTCGACGTTCGCGGTCGAGTCGCAGATGGACGAGCTCGCGGAGCGCCTGCGGCTCGATCCGCTCGAGATCCGCCGCCGCAACGTCACGAAGCCCGGCGACGCGAACCCGCAGGGCTTCGTCATCACCTCCTGCGCGATGGCGGAATGCTTCGACGCCGTCGCGGACGACATCGTGGGCGGGGTCCCGCCGCCGCGGCCCGGATGGAAGCGCGGCGTGGGGTACGCGGGCATGTTCCACGTCGGGGGCGGGGCGAGGATCTACCGCTCCGACGGCTGCGGCGCCATCGTGAAGCTCGACGACTTCGGCACGGTCTCCGTCATCACCGGGGCGACGGAGATCGGCCAGGGGTCGGAGACGGTCCTCGCGATGATCGCGGCGGAGACGCTCGGCGTTCCGCTCGAGCGCGTGCGGGTCGTCAACGCCGATACCACCATCACACCGTGGGACGTCGGCGCGCACGCCAGCCGCACCACGTTCATCGCCGGCAACGCCGTGCGCCTGGCCGCGGAGAAGGTCCGCGCCGGGCTCCTCGCGCTCGCGAGCGTGGAGCTCGAGGCGCCCGCCGAGGCGCTCGGCATTCGCGACGGCTGGGTGTTCGCGCGTGACGAGCCGGGCCGCCGGACCGCGTACGACCGCGTGGTGCGTGCCGGACATCTGCGCGAGCAGGGACGTCCCCTCGTCGCCGAAGCGTTCTACGATCCGCCGACCGCGATGCTCGACAAGGACCTGCGCGGCAACGTCTCCGCCACGTACGGGTTCGCCGCGCAGGCGGCGCTCGTGGACGTCGACGAGGCGACGGGCAAGGTCGAGGTCGTGAAGCTCGCGTCGGCGCACGACGTCGGCCGCGCGCTCAACCCGCTCGCCGCCGAGGGGCAGATCCACGGCGGCATCCACATGGGGCTCGGCTACGCGCTGAGCGAGCGGCTGGTGATCGAGGACGGCCAGGTGCTCACGCAGAGCTTCATGGACTACGCGATCCTGAAGGCCGAGGACATGCCGCGCCTCGCGGTGCGCTTCATCGAAACCGTCGACGCCGAGGGCCCGTTCGGCGCGAAGGGCCTCGGCGAGTCGGGCGTCATCCCCGTCTCGGCCGCCGTCGCGAACGCCGTGAAGAACGCGATCGGCGTCCGCTTCACCGAGCTGCCGATCACTCCCGCGCGCGTCCGCGCGGCGCTCGAAGGACGCCGGGCGTGAGCCTCTTCGCCGGCGTGCGCGTGCTCGACCTCTCGCGGATGCTCGCCGGGCCGTACGGCTCGATGCTGCTGGCCGACCTGGGCGCGGAGGTCATCAAGGTCGAGGATCCCGACGGCGGCGATCCGATGCGCACGATGGGCCCGCCCTATCTGCCGGACGGCGACTCCCCGTACTTCCTCGCGATCAACCGGAACAAGAAGTCGGTGGTGATCGATCTCACGCGCGACGACGGGCGCGCGGTGCTCCTCGACCTCGTGCGCGAGGCCGACGTCGTGTGGCACAACTTTCGCCCCGGGATCATGGAGAAGCTCGGCTGCGGCTACGCGAAGCTCGCCGCCGTGAACCCGCGCGTGATCATGTGCTCGATCTCGGCGTACGGCCAGGACGGGCCGTACCGCGAATATCCGGCGTTCGACCTCGCGCTCCAGGCCATGGGCGGCGCGATGAGCGTCACGGGCGAGCCCGGCGGCGCCCCGATGCGCATGGGACTGCCGATGGGCGACCTCGCCGGCGGGATGTTCGGCGCGTTCGCCGTCGCCTCCGCCCTGTTCCACCGCGCGCAGACGGGGAAGGGGACGCACATCGACCTCGCGCTGCTCGACTGCCAGGTGTCGCTCCTCACGTACATGGCGCAGTACTTTTGGACCGACGGCCGCGTGCCGGGCCCGCAGGGCACCGCGCACGCGTCGGTCGTGCCGTACCAGGCGCTGGCCACGCGTGACGGGCACCTGATCGTCGCGGTGTTCGCGGAGAAGTTCTGGGCGGGGTTCTGCCGCGCCGCCGGCCGTGCGGACTGGGAGCGCGATCCGCGCTTCGCCACGAACCGCGACCGTGTCGCGCATCGCGCGGAGTTCGGCGCGGAGGCCGCCGCGCTGTTCGTGACACGCACGACCGACGAGTGGCTGGCGCGCCTGCACGCGGAAGGCGTGCCCGCGGCGCCGATCCTCTCGATCGATCGCGTGCTGACCGATCCGCAGGTCAAGCACCGCGGCATGGTGGTCGAGCTCGCGCATCCGAAGCACGGCACGGTGCCGACGCTTGGCACGCCGATCAAGACCGCGGACGCCGCGCCGTTCACGCCGGCCCCGCCCGCCGCGCTCGGCGAGCACACCGAGCCGATCCTGCGCGATCTCCTGAAATATCCCGCCGACCGCATCGAGGCGCTGCGGCGCGGAGGAGCCATTCGATGAACGTCGCCGTCCTCGGAGGGAGCAACGGCGGGCTCGCCGCCGCCGCCGATCTCAGTCTCGCCGGGCATCGGGTGCGGCTCTGGCGGCGTGCGGCAGGTGACGTCGCCGCCGTGCGCGACGGCATCACGCTCCACGCCGAGGTCCGGAGCGGCCGCGCGAAGCTCGATCGCGTCACCGTGGATCTTCGCGAGGCCGTCGACGGCGCGGAGCTCGTTGTCGCGGCGGTGCCCGCCACCGCCCACGACGATCTCGCGAAGCGTCTCGCCCCGCTGCTGACGGAGACGCAGATCGTGCTGCTCACGCCGGGCACGCTCGGCGCGTTCGCGATGGCGCGCGACGTCGCGCGTCTCGGCGGGCGCCTGCCGCTCGCGTTCGCCGAGACCGGCACGCTCCCGTATCTCGCGCGCAAGACCGGCCCCGCGGACGTGAAGGCGCCGGTCCGCGCGGCGAATCTTCCGACGGGCGTGTTCCCGGGCGAGCGCACCGACGCCGTGCTCGCGAAGCTCGCGCCGCTGTTCCCGGTGCGGCGCTGCGTCGACGCGCTCGACGCGGCGCTCGCGAACGCCGGTCCCATCATCCATCCGGCCCTCGTGCTGCTGAACCTCGGCGCGATCGACGCGGGACGCTTCGACGTGCACGCGCAGGGCACGACCGCGAGCGTGCGCCGCCTGATCGACGCCGTCGACGACGAGCGCATGACCACGCGGCGCGGCTGGGGTTATCCCGTGCCGCACTACGAGATGGCGACGTACTACGACGAGTCGCGCGGGGCGGAAGGCCTCTATGGGGCCGGCGCGAAGGCGAAGCTCCTCGCGAGCGGGCTCTGGAACGAAACGGTGACCATGGAGCATCGCTACGTCACCGAAGATGCGGTGCTCGGCCTGAGCCTCTTCGAGTCCGCGGCGCGGACGGCGAGCGCGCCGTCGCCCGCCGTGTCGGGGCTGTTGCTGCTCTACGGCGTCCTGCTCGGGCGCGAGCTGTCGAGCTGCGGGCGCGCGCTCGAGGGGCTCGGCCTCGGCGATCTCGCCCTGCGCGAGATCAAGACCCTGCTCCAGGAAGGCTGGACCTCGAACGTCTGGGCGCGCGTGTTGCGCGCATGACGAACGCGGTCATCTCGGAGCTCAGGGACGACGGCGCGGGCCGGCTGAGCTATCGCGGCGCGCGCTACCTGCTCATCCGCCCCGAGACGCTGGCGGCCGTCTATCACGCGCTGGAGGCGGCGCTCGGCGGCGGCGCGGCCGAGTGTTTCGTCGCCGGCGGGCGCGCGGGCGGCGGCAAGGCGACCGCCTCGTTCACGGGCGCGGGCCGCGAGCGCGTCGAAGCCCTGCTCGCGATGGGAACGCGGATCGGCTGGGGGCGCTTCGCGCTCGAGCACTACGCGCCCGGCGCGCTCGTCGTCACCGTGACCGGCTCGCCGTTCGCGGAAGCGCACGGCAGCGCGCGGGAGCCGGTCTGTCATCTCACGCGCGGGGTGCTCGAGGCGCTCGCGGCCTCGGTGCTGAGCGGCCGCGCGCGGGTGACCGAGACCGCGTGCGCCGCGATGGGCGCGCCCGCGTGCCGTTTCGAGGCGCGTGCCGCATCGTCACCCGAGCGGGCGGGCGCTTGAGCGCCCGGGCGCCCGCGAGTGCAACGGCGGGCGCTTGAGCGCCCGGGCGCCCGCGAGTCCAGTCGAGGCCATGGAGCGCGAGCCGCTCGAGGCCCTCGTGCTCGAGCGGATGCGCGCCACGCTCGCGCACGCCGGCGTCAACCCGGCGTGGCGGCGCCGCCTCGGCGACGCGCGGCCCGAGGATCTCAAGCGCGTCGACGACTGGCAACGGCTGCCGCTCCTCACCAAGAGCGAGCTGCGCGACAGCTACCCGTTCGGCCTCGCCTGCGGCCAGCGACCCTACGCGCGCGTCCACATGTCGAGCGGGACGACCGGCAACCCGATCCTCAACCCGTACACCGCGCGCGACGTCGCGCAGTGGGCGGAGGTGATGGCCCGCTGTTACGTCGCGGCCGGCGTCACGCGCGACGACGTGATCCAGATCACGCCGTCCTTCGGTCTCTTCACGGGCGGCTTCGGCTTTCACTACGGCGCCGAGCGCCTGGGCGCGATGGTGATTCCCGCGGGCGCCGGACGCACGAGCCTCCAGCTCAAGCTCATGCGCGACCTCCGGGCGACCGTCGTGACGGCGATCGCGACCTATCCGCTGCGCCTGATCGAGGTCGCGCACGAGGAGCGCTTCGACCTGGGATCGCTCGCGCTGCGCGTCGGGATCTTCGGCTCCGAGATGTGGTCCGACGATCTGCGCGGGCGCATCGAGCGCGCGCTGGGCATCCGCACCTTCGACATCATCGGGATGACGGAGACCGGCGGGCCCGGGCTCGGCATCGACTGCGCCGCGCGCGCCGGCATCCACGTCTGGCAGGACCACTATCACGCGGAGATCGTCGATCCGGCGACGGGCGCGGTGCTGCCGGACGGCGTCGAGGGCGAGCTCGTGGTGTCGACGCTCACACGCGAGGGACTGCCGCTCATTCGCTACCGCACGCACGACCTGACGCGCGTCGTCAGCCGCGCGCGCTGCGCGTGCGGCCGCACCGCCCTGCGCATCGACCGGCTGCGCGGACGCACGGACGACATGGTGATCGTCAAGGGCGTGAACTTCTATCCGCGGCAGATCGAGACCATCGTCCTGCGGCAGCCGGGCGTGGGCCACGAGTACCAGGTCGTGCTCGACTCGGACGCGGGCGGCGATCGCGTGACGGTCGTCGTCGAGACCGAGCCGGGCTGCGATCCCGGCGTCGGCGCGCGTATCCGCCGCGAGGTGCACGACGCGCTCGCGCTGTCACCCGAGGTGCGGCTCTGCCCGATCGGCACGATCGAGCGGCCGCAGGGCAAAGCGGTCCGCGTCGTGGACCGCCGCGCGAGATGAGTCTCGCCGCGCTGTTCGCGCCGCGCGCCGTGGCGGTGCTCGGCGTGTCCCGCAATCCCGCGAAGCTCGGATTCCGCCTGCTCGAGAACGTGAAGGCGCGCGGCTTCACCGGCGCCGTCCATCCGGTGAACCCCGCGGGCGAGGCGATCCTCGGCTACGAGACCGTGCGCCACGTCGAGGATTTGCCGTCCGGCGTCGACCTCGCGCTCGTGAGCCTGCCGGCGCCCGCCGTGCCCGACGCCATCAAGGCGCTCGCCGCGCGCGGCGTCCGCGCGGCGGTGATCCTCTCGTCGGGCTTCGGCGAGGTCGACGCGGAAGGCCGGACGACGCAAGCCGAGCTGCTCGCGACCGCTCGCGCAGCCGGTCTGCGTCTCGTCGGCCCGAACTGCATGGGCGTGTACTCCGCGCCCGCGCGGCTCAACGGCACGTACTTCTGGGATCTGCCGACGACATCGGGCGGCATCGCCGTCGTCTCGCAGAGCGGCGCCTATGGGGGGTTGATCTTCCGTCACCTCGGCGGGCGCGGGCTCGGCGTCGCGCGCTTCCTGTCGATCGGCAACCAGGTGGACGTCGACATCGCGGAAGTGATCGAGTACCTCGTCGACGATCCCGACACGACGCTGATCGCGTGCTTCGTCGAGGCGCTGCGGGACGGGCGACGCTTCGTGCGCGCGGCGGAGCGCGCGGCCGGCCGCACGCCGGTCGTGGTCTTGAAGGGCGGCCGCTCGGACGCGGGCCGTCGCGCCGCCGGCTCGCACACGGGGTCGCTCGCCGGCTCCTACGACGTTTTCCGCGCGGCGTGCGTCCGCGCCCGGATCGTGCTCGCCGACGAGACCGAGGAGTTCTTCGACGCGATCGAGACGCTGACGATCGCCGGCGCGCGGCGGCCGGCCGCACCGCACGTCGCCGTGGTGACCGTCTCGGGGGGACCATCGGTCGTCGCCGCCGACACCGCCGAGCGCGCGGGCCTCCGCGTGCCGGCGCTCTCGGAGAGCGTGCGGACGACATTGCGGGCCCAGCTGCCGTCGTTCGCCGCCGTCGGCAATCCCGTCGACCTCACGCCGCAGGTCGACCCCGCGCGCGTCGACGCGGCGGTGCGTGCGGTGATGACCGAGAGGGACATCGCGGGCGCCGTGGTGGTCGATGTCGGCCTCGACATCCCCGCGTTCGCCGACGCGGTGGTCGCGGCCGTCCACGCCACGGACAAGCCCGCCGTCGCGTTCGCCGCCGACGCGCCGCGGGTGATCGCGACGCTCGTTGCCGGTGGCGTCGCCGTGCTGCCGAGCCCCGAGCGCGCCGTGCGCGCGTGGCGGGCCTTGTGGCAGGCGCGCGCGTCCGTGCCGCCGCGCGTCGCGCAACGAGCGGCGATTTCCGCGCCCGTCGCCGCCGCGCTCGCGCACGCGCGCGGCGCGCTTCCGTACGTGGACGCCCGGCGCTTGCTCGAGGCCTACGGCGTTCGCTTCTGCCGCGAGGCCGTCGCGGCGTCGATCGACGAGGCGGTTGCGGCGGCGCAGACGATCGGCTATCCGGTCGTCATGAAGGCCGACGTGCCCGGCCTCACCCACAAGACCGACGCCGGCGGCGTCGTGCTCGACGTCGCCGGCCCGGACGCCGTGCGTGCCGCGTGGCGCGGGCTCGCCGCACGCACCGGCGCCACGCGCTTCGTCGTGCAGGAGCGCGTCGGTCCCGGCGTGGAGCTGCTGGTCGGCGCGCGGCGCGACGACGTCTTCGGTCCCGTCGTCGTGCTCGGCATGGGCGGTGTCCTGACGGAGGTCGTGCAGGACATCTCGGTGCGCCTGGCTCCGGTCGCCGACGACGAGTGCCACGCCATGCTCGAGGAGGGCGCGCGTCCGCGCCTCCTCGCGGGACCGCGCGGCCTGCCGCCGGTCGACCGGACGGCGCTCGCCACGCTCGTCGCGCGCGTGAGCGATTGCATCAGCGTCGAAGCGCGCGTGCGCGAAATCGACCTCAATCCCGTCATCGCCACCGGTGCCGATCTCGTCGCCGTCGACGCGCTCGTCTTCGCGGAGGAGTCATGAACGATCACTTCTATCTGACAGACGATCAGCGCATGATCCGCGACCTCGCGCGCAAGATCGCGCGCGACCGGGTCGCGCGCCACGCCGCGGACGTCGACGAGCGCGAGCGGTATCCGGAGGAGTCGATCCGCGCGCTGATGGAGGCGGGCCTCTACGGCATCTGGGTCCCGGAGAAGTTCGGCGGCGCCGACATGGGCTGCCTCGCGCTGTCGCTGGTGGCCGAGGAGGTCGCGTGGGCCTGCGCGGCGACGGCGACGCAGTGGCTCGACCAGCCGCTCGGCGGCCTGCCGATCCTGCTCGCGGGCACGGAGGCGCAGAAGGAGAAATACCTGCCGCGCCTCGCGACCGGCGCGCTGCTCGCCGCGTACTCGCTGTCCGAGGCGGGCGCAGGCTCGGATGCCGCGTCGCTCGCCACGACGGCCGTCCGCAAGGGCGATCACTACGTGCTGAACGGCGCGAAACAGTGGTGCACGAACGGCGACCACGCGGACGTCATCACCGTCTTCGCGACGGTCGATCGCAGCAAGCGCGCGAAAGGCGTCACCGCGTTCCTCGTCGAGAAGGAGTTCGCCGGATTCTCCGTCGGCAAGAAGGAGAAGAAGATGGGGATCCGCGGGTCGCCGACGGTGGCGCTCCACTTCACGGACTGCGTCGTCCCGGCGGACCAGCGGCTCGGCGAAGAGGGCGAGGGCTTCAAGATCGCGATGCAGACGCTCGACATCACGCGCCCCGCGACGGGCGCGATGGCCGTCGGCATCGGTCAGGCCGCGCTCGATGCGGCGGTGGGCTACGCGAAGGAGCGAAAGCAGTTCGGCCAGCCGATCGGCGCATTCCAGGGGATCCAGTTCATGCTCGCCGACATGGCGATGCAGGTTCACGCCGCCCGGCTGATGGTGCACCACGCGGCGCGCCAGGTCGACGTCGGGATCCGGGGCAACACCTACGAGGCATCCATGGCCAAGTGCTGGGCGGGGGACGCGGCCATGAAAGTCACCACCGACGCCGTCCAGGTCTTCGGCGGCTACGGCTACACGCGCGAGTTTCCCGTCGAGCGCTTCATGCGCGACGCCAAGATCATGCAGATCTACGAGGGCACCAACCAGATCCAGCGTCTGATCATCGCGAAAGCCCTTCTAGAAACCCTGTAGGGTCAAGGACTAACAGAAGCCAAAAAGAGTTCCACTGTCATCCACCGTCGACCTGTGCGTCATTTAGGGACCCCGCTGTGGCCGGAAGCTTGTGAAGAGATTGCCCACTTTGCACCTTTCTAGAATTTGCCCTTGACTTCGGGCAATAAATTGGAACAAAAACGGGATCGCGGCCTACTGCCATCCGGACAACAAGGTCGCGCTCGGCTTCGTCGAGGGACTGAACAACAAAGTCCGGGTCCTCCAACGCCGCGCGTACGGGCTGCGGGACGAGGAGTACCTCCGTCTCAAGATCCTCACGTGCATGCTGCCGACGATCTGACCATGTCATCACACCCAAACGTGGCCGAATTCACCCACACGACTTCACGAAGACCTTGAAAATGGCAAGTATTGTGAGACGTCGCGAGGTGCTTTCGCGGGCGCTCGGCGCGCTCGCCGCGGCCGTCCTGCACGTCCCCGGATCCGTTCGCGCGCAGCCGCGCGTCGTGCGCATCGGCGCGATCCATCCGGTGCGAGGACCCCTCGCGGACGTGGGGCTGACGTGCCGGCTCGGCGTGCAGCTCGCCGTCGACGCCATCAACGCCGCCGGCGGCATCGCGAGTCTCGGGGCGCGGCTCGAGCTCCTCGTCGGCGACAGCGCGTCGGCCGCGGGCCCGCGCGCCGCGGCCGAGCGCCTCATCGATGCCGGCGCGCGCGTGCTCACCGGCGCGTTCCACTCCGGTCACACGGCGGCGATCGCCGCCGTCGCGCGGCTGCGCAAGACGCCGCTCCTCGTCGACACCGCGGTGGCCGACGCGGCGATGCTCGCCGCCGCGGAGCCGTCGTACGTCTTCCGCAACTTCCCGACGACGTCGTCGTTCGCGCGGCGCGCGGTGCAGTACCTCGTCGAGATCTTCGCCGACGCGCAGCGTCCGATCACGCGCGCCGCGTTGCTGCACACGACGGACGCGCTCGGCACCACGCAGGCGCGCCGCTTCGAGGCGGCGTACACCGCGCTGCGCCCTCCCTTCGAGATGCTCGAGTTCGTCGCGATGTCGCCGCGCGCGACCGGCGTGACGAGCGAGGTCTCGCGCCTGCGCGCGGGCGCGCCCGACGTCCTCATCCTCGCGATCCGTCCGTCGACCGTCGGTCCGCTCTTCCGCCACCTCGCGCGCGATCCGCTGCCGCTCGCGGCGATCCTGAGCCTCGGGACGCCGGATCTCGCCGAGGTGGGCCGCGCCGCGGGACTGAGCACCGCGGTGGACCGCGTGATGGAGCTGGCGCCCGCGGCACTTCCGCGCAACGCGCGGACCCAGCAGCTCGCCGACGAGTTCCTGGAGCGGTCCGGCGGGCGGCCGCTCGACGCCGTGGGCGGTTTCGCGTCCGAGGCGATCTTCGTCGTCGCCGACGCGCTCCAGCGCGCGGCCAGCGCGGAGCCCGACGCGATCGCGGACGCGCTCCGCCGCACGAGCCTGCCGAACCCGCTCATGGTCTCGGCGGGACCGATCGTCTTCGACGCGACCGGCGAGAACCCGAACGCGAGCCCGGCGGTCCTCCAGATCCTCGGCGGGCGTCCGGCCGTGATCTGGCCGCGCACGGCCGCCGAGCGTGCGTACGTGCTGGGCGCGAGGGTGCCGTAGCGGTACTATGGCAGCCCGATGACGAGCCCCATCATCAGCGAGGCGGTCAAGACGCTGGTCGAGCGCCGCGACCTCACCCGGATCGAGGCCGCGGCGGCCATGGAAGCCATCATGTCCGGCGCCGCCACCAACGCGCAGATCGCCGCGTTCCTCACGGCGCTGCGCATGAAGGGCGAGACGGTCGAGGAGCTGATCGGCTTCGCGCAGGTCATGCGGCAGAAAGCCGTGCGCGTGCGCACCCGCGGCGCGGAGGCGACCGCGCTCACCGGCACCGACCGCGAGATGCTCATCGACACGTGCGGGACCGGCGGCGACGCTTCCGGGACGTTCAACGTCTCCACCGCGACGGCGTTCGTGGTCGCCGGGACGGGGCTGAAGGTCGCGAAGCACGGCAACCGTTCCGCCTCGAGCCTGTGCGGCTCCGCGGACGTCGTCGAAGCGCTCGGGGTCAGCCTCGAGCTGACGCCGCCGCAGGTCGCCCGCTGCGTCGACGAAGTCGGCATCGGCTTCCTCTACGCGCCGCTCCTGCACACCGCGATGAAGCACGTCATGGCGGCGCGGCGCGAGATGGGCATCCGCACCGTCTTCAACCTGCTCGGCCCGCTCACGAATCCCGCGAGCGCGAACGCGCAGGTGATCGGCGTCGCGGCGGAGGCGCTCACCGATCCGCTCGCGCGCGTCCTCGCGGAGCTCGGCACGCTCCGCGCGTTCGTCGTGCACGGCGCCGACGGGCTCGACGAGATCTCGAACACGGGGGAGAGCCGGCTCTCCGAGGTGCGCGAAGGGCTCGTCCGCACGTACGCGGTGCGGCCCGAGGACTTCGGGGTGCCGCGCGCGACGATCACCGAGCTCCAGGGCGGTGACCGCCAGCAGAACGCGCAGATCATCCGCGACATCCTCGCGCGTCAGTCGGGACCCCGGCGCGACATCGTGCTGATGAACGCCTCGGCCGCGCTCGTGGCGGGCGGCCGCGCGCGCGACCTCAAGGAGGGCGTGCAGATCGCGGCGGAGTCCATCGACTCCGGCGCCGCGCGCGAGCGGCTCGAGCGGCTCGTCGGCTTCAGTCAGAAGCTCGCTGCCGAGAAGAACTAGGCAACGCGTTTCCTGCATATCGCGGTAATCCGCGTCGCGTTCGGGCGGCGCCCGGCGCGATTTCCCCGGCACTTTCGCCCGTCTTCGCGTGGTCCAGGCCCGGTACGCGGCTTGCTGCTGCTGCATGCCCGAGCGGGGCGCGCGGTGCAGCGCGTTCCCAGCCGGCGCCACGCTCGGGCCGCGCCCACCCGCCCCTGTGGGCGCGGCCCCTTTTTCTTGGGCGAGGCCGTTGCTAGAATGGGGCTGCTCGCGTCGTTTCTTTTCCCTGATCGTGCGCGTGGCGGCCGTCGTTTCGGCCGAGAGTTCTAGAACACCGGGAGGTCGGAGCACGGATGAGAGCACGGGTGCCGCGTTACCAGGAGATCGCCGAGGATCTGCGCGCGCGGATCCAGGACGGCGGGCTCGCGCCGGGCACCCGTCTCGACACGCAGCGGCAGCTCGCGGTCAGCTTCGGCGTGACGCTCATGACGCTCCGCCAGGCGCTCGACGTGCTCGAGCGCGAGAAGCTGATCGAGCGGCGTCACGGCCTCGGGACGTTCGTCGCCGCGCCCTCGATCGACTACGACATCCTCCAGCTCCGCCGCTTCGCCGGCGATCTCTCCGCCAAGGGCGAGCACGTGACCACGCGGCTGCTCGGCTGCGGCTTCGTCGTGGGCGCCCGGCGTGTGACGACGGCGCTGGGCCTCGGGCACGGCGCGCGCGTGCTCGCCGTCGAGCGCCTGCGGCTCGTCGATGAGCGTCCGCTCAGCCTGCAGCGCTCGTTCCTGCCGGCACGGCTCGGCGAGGACGTGGCGCGCGCGGACCTCGCGCTGACGCCGCTCGCGCAGATCCTCGAGTACAAGCTGGGCATCACGGTCTCGCGCGCGCGTGAGGTCGTCTCCGCGGTGCGTCTCGGACAGCGCGAGGCGGGGGCACTCGACGCGGCGCCGGGCGCGGCGGCGTTCGAGTCCGAGCGCGTGTCCTTCGACGCGGCCGGCGCGCCCGTCGTCTTCGATCGCGTCTTCATTCCGGGCGATCGCTTCCGGATCACCCGCGAATTGTCTTACACGGACGGACCAATGGGCACGGATCGACCCATGGGGGTGGGGGGTGAGTCTCTCACGCCCCCAGTTCCAAAGGAGACCGAATGAAGATTCTCGTGGCCATCAAGCAGGTGCCCGACACGGCGACGCAGGTGAAGATCGCCGGCGACGGACGGTCCATCGAGACCGCGGGCATCACCTGGATCGTCTCGCCCTACGACGAGTTCGCCGTCGAGGAGGCGCTCCGGATCAAGGAAAAGCGCGGGCAGGGCGAAGTGGTGGCGGTGACGCTCGGGCCCGAGCGCGCGAAGGAAGCGCTGCGCTCGTGCCTCGCGATGGGCGCCGATCGCGCCATCCACGTCAACGATCCCGCGTTCAACGACGCCGACACGCTGACGACCGCGCGCGCGCTCGCCGCCGTCGTGAAGCAGGAGCAGCCGGGCCTCGTGCTCGTGGGCCGGCAGGCGATCGACGACGACATGGGCGCCGTCGGCGGGCAGCTCGCCGAGGTGCTCGGCTGGCCGTGCGCCTACTGGATCATGGAAGAGACGATCGACGCCGACGGCCAGACCGTGAAGGCCGCGCGGCAGGTCGAAGGCGGTCTCGAAGTGTTCGACGTCCCGCTCCCCGCGGTGCTCGCGGCGCAGAAGGGCCTCAACGAGCCGCGCTATCCGACGCTGAAGGGGATCATGGGCGCGAAGAAGAAAGAGATCAAAGACGTGAAGGCGGGCGATCTCGGCCTCGGCGCCGACGCGCCGCAGCTCTCGATCACGAAGCTCGAAGCGCTGCCGCCGCGCCCGCCGGGTCGGATCATCGACGGCGACATCGCCACGGCCGTGAAGGAGCTCGTGCGCTCGCTGAGGGAAGACGCGAAAGCGATCTGAAGGGGTGTGGGGTCCTCCGGGTGCGGGGCCCCATGTCCAAAGGGGAGACGGGGATGGCAGGGGCGTTCTGGACGATTGTCGAAGACGATCGGCAGGGCATGCCGAAGAAGGTGATGGCCGAGGCGCTCGGTGAAGCCGGTCGCCTCTCGGGCGGGAACGTCGAAGCCGTGTGGCTCACCGACAAGGCGAGCGACGCGGGCGTCAAGCAGCTCGGCGAGTGGGGGGCGAGCAAGGTGTGGATGGTCGAGAACGCCGCGCTCGCGCCGTATCGCGGGGAAGTGTGGGCGCCGATCATCGCCGAGCTCGCGGGCAAGGAATCGCCGAAGGCGATCTTCGGTCCGGTGACGAGCCGGCAGCGCGAGCTGCTCGCGCGCGTCGCCGCGCGGCTCGGCGTGGGGCTCTGCGCCGACGCGGTCGGCTTCGCGATGGAGGGCGACGCGCTCGTCGGCACGCGGCCCGTGTACGCCGGCAAGCTGCTGTCGAAGGTGAAGTGGGCGAAGGGGCCGTGGGTCGCCACGCTCCGCCCGAACGTCTTCCGCCCCGCCGACGCCGGCGTGGCGAAGACGGCGCAGGTCGAAAAGCCCTCCGTGAGCATTCCGGACGCGAAGCTGAAGTTCGTCGAGCGTCGCGAGGAGGCGGCGACCGGCCTGCCCGAGCTCACCGAGGCCGAGATCGTCATCTCCGGCGGCCGCGGCATGAAGGGTCCGGAGAACTACGTGATCCTCGAAGCCATGGGCAAGGTGATCGGCGCGGCCGTCGGTGCCTCGCGCGCCGCCGTCGACGCCGGGTGGCGTCCGCATCGGTTCCAGATCGGCCAGACGGGACGGACGATCTCGCCGAAGCTCTACCTCGGCTTCGGCGTGTCCGGCGCGATCCAGCACCTCGCCGGCATGCGCACGTCGAAGGTGATCGTCGCCGTCAACAAGGATCCCGAGGCGCCGATCTTCAAGATCGCCGACTACGGCATCGTCGCCGACCTCTTCGAGGTCGTGCCCGCGCTGACGCAGGAATTCAAGAAGCTGCTGGAGACATGAACTTCGACCTCAGCGACGAGCAGCGGATGATCCGCGAGGTGGCGCGCGACTTCGCCGAGCGCGAAGTCCGCCCCATCGCGCAGGAGATCGACCGCGACGCCCGCTTCCCGCACGAGACGATCAAGCGGATGGGCGAGCTCGGGCTGATGGGGATCCTGGTCCCGGAGCGGTGGGGCGGCGCGGGCGGCGACACCCTCTCCTACGCCGTCGCCATGGAAGAGATCGCCCGCGTGTGCGGCAGCCACGCGGTCGTGATGTCGGTCAACAACTCGCTGTTCTGCGATCCGATCCACAAGTACGGCACCGACGCACAGCGCGGGCGGTTCCTCCGCCCCGTCGCGTCGGGGCACGAGATCGGCTGCTTCGCGCTGACGGAGCCCCAGGCGGGCTCCGACGCCACGAACCAGCACACGCTCGCCGTGCGCGACGGCGGCCACTACGTCGTGAACGGCCGCAAGGTGTTCATCACCAGCGGGCGCGAGGCTTCGGCCGCGCTCGTCTTCGTGCAGACCGACCAGGCGAAGGGAAGCCACGGCATCTCCGCGCTGCTCGTCGAGAAGTCGCGTCCGGGCTTCCTCGTCCCGAAGACCGAGGAGAAGCTGGGCATCCGCGCGTCGGACACCGCCGAGTTCGTCTTCGAGGACTGCCGCGTGCCGGTGGAGCACCGGCTCGGCGAGGAAGGCCAGGGCTTCAAGATCGCGATGGCGTCGCTCGACGGCGGGCGCATCGGCATCGCCGCGCAGGCGCTCGGGCTGGCGGTGGGCGCGTACGAGCGCGCGCTCGCCTACGCGCGCGAGAGGAAATCGTTCGGCGTGCCGATCGGCCAGCACCAGATGGTGCAGTGGATGCTCGCCGACATGGCCACGGCGATCGAGGGGGCGCGCCTCCTGATCTGGCAGGCCGCGTCGCTCAAGGACGCGCACCGGCCGTTCTCCCTGCAGTCCGCGATGGCGAAGCTCTTCGCCGCCGAGATGGCGATGAAAGTCACGACCGACGCCGTGCAGATCCACGGCGGCTACGGCTTCATCAAGGAGTACGAGGTGGAGCGCTTCTTCCGCGACGCGAAGATCACGCAGATCTACGAGGGCACGTCCCAGATCCAGAAGCTCGTCATCGCGCGCTCGGTCCTCGGAGGCAAGGCATGAGCGAGACTCCTGAGCGTGACGTGCGCTTCGAGACGCTGTCGGGGCTGCCGATCCAGGCGCTCTACACGCCGGACGACGTGACCGGCTCGTACGCCGAGAAGCTCGGCGCGCCGGGCGAGTATCCGTACACGCGCGGCGTGTATCCCACGATGTACCGCGGACGGCTGTGGACGATGCGGATGTTCGCGGGCTTCGGCCGGCCGGAAGACACCAACGCGCGCTTCAAGTACCTCTTGAAGGAAGGGCAGACCGGTCTCTCCACCGCCTTCGACATGCCGGCGCTGATGGGCTACGACGCCGATCATCCGCGGGCCCGCGGCGAGGTCGGCAAGGAAGGCGTGTCGATCTCCACGCTGGACGACTTCGAGCGCCTGTTCGCCGACATCCCGCTCGGCGACGTGACGACCTCGATGACGATCAACTGCACGGCGTCGATCGCGCTCGCGATGTATCTCGCCGTCGCCGAGAAGCAGGGCGTGTCCTGGCGTCGTGTCGGCGGAACGATCCAGAACGACATGCTGAAGGAGTTCATCGCGCAGAAGGAATGGATCTGCCCGCCGGAGCCCGCGGTCCGGATCGTGACCGACATGATCGAGTTCACGGCGGCGCACGCGCCGCGCTGGAACCCGGTGTCGATCTCCGGCTACCACATCCGCGAGGCGGGCTCGACCGCCGTGCAGGAGCTCGCGTTCACGCTCGCGGACGGGCTCGCGTACGTCGAGGCCGCGCTGGCGCGCGGGCTCGACATCGACAGCTTCGCCCCGCGGCTGAGCTTCTTCTTCGACGTCCACAACGACTTCTTCGAGGAGATCGCGAAGCTGCGCGCCGCGCGGCGGCTGTGGGCGCGCTACATGAAGGAGCGCTACGGCGCGAAGAGGCCGGAGTCGATGCGCCTGCGCACGCACACGCAGACGGCCGGCGTCTCCGCGACCGCGCAGCAGCCGCTGAACAACGTGGCGCGGGTGGCGATGCAGGCGCTCGCCGCGGTGCTGGGCGGCGCGCAGTCGCTGCACACGAACTCCTACGACGAGACGTGGGCGCTGCCGACCGAAGACGCCGTCACCGTGGCCCTCCGCACGCAGCAGATCATCGCGGAGGAGACCGGGGCGGCGCTGACGATCGATCCGCTCGGCGGCTCGTACTTCGTCGAGTCGCTCACGGACCGGATGGAAGCGGCGGCCGCCGGGTACATCGCGACGATCGACCGCATGGGCGGGATGGTCGCGGCGATCGACGAGGGCTATCCGCAGAAGGAGATCGCGGACGCCGCGTACCGCTCCCAGCTCATGGAGGACCGGAGGGAAAAGATCACCGTCGGCGTGAACAAGTACGTGATGGCCGAGGAGAAGCCGATCCACTTCCTGAAGATCGACGAGCGCGTCGAGCTCGAGCAGATCGAGCGCACGGGCCGCTTCAAGGCCGCGCGCGACATGGCGAAGGTGGAGCGGCGGCTCAAGCAGGTCGCGGACGCGTGCCGCAACGGCCGGAACCTGATGCCGGTGCTCGTCGACGCGGTGAAGGACTACGCGAGCCTCGGCGAGATCTCCGACGTCTATCGCCAGGTCTTCGGCTTGTATCGCGAGCCGATCATCTTTTAGGGGAGACAGTGACCATGGCGTGGCTTGGACGCGGTGCGACGATCGCGCGACTGACGAGGGCACCCGGCTCACCGGATTCCGCATAGCAGGGGAGACACCATGAGTGGGGACGCGATCCACATCACGAAGGTGGCGCAGAAGAAGGAGAAGCCGAAGGACAAGGACCTGGCCTTCGGCACGGATTTCACGGATCACATGTTCCTCGTCGACTTCGAGGACGAGAAGGGCTGGTACGACCCGCGCGTCGAGCCGTACGGCCCGCTCGCGCTCGACCCGGCCACGGCCGTGCTGCATTACGGCCAGGGCCTGTTCGAGGGGCTGAAGGCGTTCCGCGGGAAGGACGGCACGATCCGGCTCTTCCGCCCGGACAAGCACGTGGCGCGCCTGAACCGCACCGCGGAGAAAATGTGCATCCCGCCGCTCGATCCCGAGCTGGTGATGAAGTCGTTCACCACGCTCGTCGACATCGACCGCGACTGGGTGCCGTCGATGGTCGGCACGTCGCTCTACATTCGCCCGACGATCATCGCGAGCGAGCCGTTCCTCGGCGTGCGCCCGGCGAAGAAGTACCTCTACTTCGTCATCCTCTCGCCCGTCGGCGCGTACTACCCCGAGGGCATGGCGCCCGTGAAGATCAAGGTCATCGACACCTACGTCCGTGCCGTCGTCGGCGGCCTGGGCGAGGCGAAGACGTCCGCCAACTACGCGGCGAGCCTCCACGCGGCCGAGGACGCGAAGCACGAAGGCTTCACGCAGGTGCTCTGGCTCGACGGCGTGCACCGGAAGTACATCGAGGAAGTGGGCACGATGAACATCATGATGAAGATCGGCGACGAGATCATCACGCCGCCGCTCGCGGGAACGATCCTCGCGGGCGTCACGCGCGATTCGGTGCTGGCGCTGCTGCGCGAGTGGAAGCTGCGCGTGTCGGAGCGGCCGATCACCATCGACGAGCTCGTCGGCGCCGCCCACACGGGCACGCTCCAGGAAGTGTGGGGCACGGGCACGGCGGCCGTCATCTCGCCCGTCGGTGAGCTCGCGTACAAGGGCGAGCGCATCGTCGTGAACGGCGGCGGCATCGGGCCGCTGACGCAGAAGCTCTACGACACGATCGTCGGCATCCAGTACGGCACGACCGCCGACCCGCACGGCTGGACCGTCACCGTCTAGGGGCGGCGTGATCACATCGGTCGCGGAGTTCGTGCAGTACTTCGACGGGGTCCGGCGGCGGACGCTCGCCGCCGTCGCCCGCGTCACGGAGGAGTCCGCGACCTATCGGCCGCGCGAGACCGAGTGGACGTGCGGGCAGATCGTGCGGCACATCGCGGGCGCCGAGCGGTTCTTCGTCACCAAGGTCGTGGAGGACCGGTTCACGACCGACCTCGACGTCGCGCCGTTCGCGGCGTGGGACGCGACGCGCGCCACGCTCGACGAGGTGCACCGCGTGGAGATGGCGCGGCTCGGGGCACTGCCGGACGCGCGGCTGCGCGAGAAGCTGCGTGATCTGGAGGGCGGCACCGTCAGCGCGTGGCGCTTCCTCATGGCGATGGCCGAGCACGAGATCCATCACAGGAGCCAGCTCGACGCGTGGCTCGCCCTCGCCGGGACGGAGCCGCCGCAGATCTACGGATACCGGATGGAGGACGTCGTGGCGAAAGTGGGGGCCTCCGCATGACTGGCGACTGCGTGTTCTGCAAGATCCGCGACGGGCAGATTCCCTCCGCGAAGATCTACGAAGACGAGCGCACCTTCGCGATCATGGACATCAACCCGCTCAACCCCGGGCACACCCTGGTGATCATCAAGGCGCACGAGCCGACGCTGTTCGACGCGGACGCCGCGGATCTGGCGGCGGCCATCACGGCGGCCAAGCGGGTGGCGCGGGCGCTGCGCGACGCGCTGAAGCCGGACGGCCTGAACATGCTGCAGGCCAACGGCGCGGCGGCCTTCCAGTCGGTGCCGCATCTGCACCTGCACCTGATCCCGCGGTTCGTGCGCGACGGCAAGGGCTTCGACTGGCAGCTCACGCCCGGCAATCGCGACGAGATCCTGGCGAACGCCGAGAAGATCCGGGTCGCGCTCGGAGGCAAGGGATGACGGAGCGATCCGTGCGCGTCGTCGTCGCCAAGCCGGGGCTCGACGGCCACGACCGGGGCGCGAAGATCGTTGCGCGGGCGCTCCGAGACGCCGGGTTCGAGGTCATCTACACCGGCCTCCACCAGACGCCGGAGCAGATCGTGGCGACGGCGATCCAGGAGGACGCCGACGCCATCGGCCTCAGCGTGCTGTCCGGCGCGCACAACTATCTCTTCAAGCGCGTGCTGGAGCTCCTGAAGGAGAAGGGCGCGGACGACGTCGCCGTCTTCGGCGGCGGCATCATCCCGCCCGAGGACATCGCGGCGCTCAAGGCCATGGGCGTGAAGGAGCTGTTCACGCCGGGCACCTCCACCCAGGACATCGTGCGCTTCGTGCGCGAGCACATCCGCGCCGCGGTCTGACGATGGACGTCGAGCTGTCGGCAGACCAGCAGCAGGTCCGCGACGTCGCGCGGCAGTTCGCGGACGCGGAGCTCGGCGAGAAGATCGCGCCGTACGACGAGCGCCACGAGTTCCCGCACGAGATCTTCGCCAAGCTCGCGAGCCTCGGCTTCCTCGGCGTGCTCGTCGATCCGGACTACGGCGGCGCCGGCCTCGACTACGTCTCCTACGCGCTGATCGTCGAGGAGCTGAATCGCGGCGACGCCTCGGTCGGCATCGGGATGTGGGCGCACAACTCGCTCGGCACCAACCACATCGCCATGCACGCCTCGAAGGCGCAGAAGGCGAAGTACCTGCCGAAGCTCACGTCGGGCGAGATGCTCGCCGCGTGGGGCCTCACCGAGCCGGGCGCGGGCTCCGACGCGGCGGCGCTGCGCACGCGCGCCGAGGAGCGCGACGGCGGCTTCGTGCTGAACGGCGAGAAGGCGTTCATCACCAACGGCAGCGTCGGCGGCGTGGCGGTGGTGATGGCGCGAACGTCTCCCCGCGGCGCGAAGGGCGTGTCCGCGTTCCTCGTCGAGAAGGGCACGAAGGGCTTCACGCCGGGGCGGCCGTATCGCAAGCTCGGGCTGCACGCCTCCGACACCGCGCCGCTGATCTTCGAGGACGCGTGGCTTCCCGCCGGCAACCTCATCGGCGAGCGCGGCCAGGGCTTCATCCAGGCGATGCAGGTCCTCGAAGGCGGGCGCATCGCGATGGCCGCGATGGCCGTCGGGATCGCGCAGGCCGCCGTCGACCAGGCCGTGAGGTACATGAAGGAGCGCCACGCGTTCGGCAAGACGCTCGCCGAGTTCAACGGTTTGCAGGGGATGATCGCGGAGATGGCGACGGACGTGGAGATCGCGCGCCTGCTCACGCTGCGCGCGGCGTGGCTCAAGGACCAGGGCCGTCCGGCCATGCACGCGGCGGCGATGGCGAAGCTCTTCGCGTCCGAAGCCGCGATGAAGGCCGCGACGCGCGCCGTGCAGATCCACGGCGGCGCGGGCTACATCACCGAGTTTCCCGTCGAGCGCATCTTCCGCGACGCCAAGCTCACCGAGATCGGCGAGGGCACCTCCGAGATCCAGCGCCTGGCCATCGCGCGAGAAATCCTCCAGCTCTGAGCCGCGTTCGCGGCTGCGTCGAGTATCCTCTCGACGTGGCGGGCGCGCTCATCGTGGTCGACCGTGTGTCGAAGCGCTACACGACGCGCTCGGGCGTCGTCGAAGCGCTGAGAGACGTGTCGCTCGGCGTCTCCGAAGGTGAGTTCTGCACAATCATCGGGCCCTCCGGATGCGGCAAGTCCACGCTGCTCGCCATGATCGGCGGGCTCGCGACGCCCGATGACGGCCATATCAGCGTCGACGGCGCGGCCGTCGACGGGCCGGATCCCACGCGCGTCGCCACCGTCTTCCAGGATCCCGGGCTGTTTCCCTGGCGGACCGCGCTCGAGAACGTCGAGTTCGGGCTCGAGCTGCAGGGGACGCCACGCGCGGAGCGGCGGCGGATCGCGAGCGACCTGCTCGGCCCGCTCGGTCTCCGCCCGTTCGCCGCGAAGTATCCACGCGAGCTCTCCGGCGGCATGCGGCAGCGCGTGGCCATCGCGCGCGCGCTCGCGCTCGACACCAAGATCGTGCTGATGGACGAGCCCTTCGGCGCGCTCGACGAGCAGACGCGCGTGCTCATGGGCGAGTGGCTGCTCGAGATCTGGCGCCGCACGCGCAAGACGGTCATCTTCGTCACGCACAGCCTGCAGGAAGCCGTCTCGCTCTCGACGCGCGTGGCGGTGATGACCGCGCGCCCGGGACGCGTCAAGCTGGTGCTCGACCTGCCGATGGACTATCCGCGCGCGATCGAGTCGCCGGAGATCGTCGCCCTCCGCGCGAAGCTCTGGGGCGAGATCCGCGAGGAGTCGCTGCGCGCGATCGCCGAGTCGACGTGACCGTCGCCGCCATCCGGCTCGCGCTCGTGCTCGCCCTGGTGCTCGCCTGGGAAGGCGCCGCCCGCTTCAGCAACCCGCTGCTCTCGGCGCCACCTTCGGTCGTGCTCCCGGCGCTCGTGCGGGTGCTGACGCTCGACAGCTATCCCGAGCTGCCGCGCCATCTCCTCGTGACCGCGCGCGAGATCGCCATCGCCTACGCGATGGCCGTGCTCGCCGGCCTCGCGATCGGCTTCGCGCTCGGCCTCTACCGCACGCTCGGCCGCGCGTACGGCCCGATCCTCGCCGCGCTCTACGCCGTGCCCGCGGTCGTCTGGTACCCGTCGCTGATGCTGTTCTTCGGCCTCGACTCCTCGTCGAAGATCGCGTTCGGGTTCCTGCTCGGCTTCTTCCCGATCACGCTCGCCGTGCTGGCCGGCATCCGCCAGGTGAGCCCGCAGCTCGTCACGGTGGCCCGCGCGTTCGGCGCGACGCCGCTGACGACGTTCGTGAAGGTGATGGTGCCGGCGATGATGTTCACGCTCGTCGGCGGCCTGCGCACCGGGCTCGCCCTCACGGTCATCGGCGTGATCGTCGGCGAGATCCTCGGCTCGCGGCAGGGGATCGGTTCGCTGATCAACCACGCGTACGGCCTCCTGCGCACCGCCGACTACGTCGCGCTCGTGCTCGTCACGCTCGTGCTGATCGTCGCCTCGGACGCGCTGGCGAGTCTCGTCGAGCACCGCGCCCAGCGCTGGAGCGAGTGACGATGCGCGTGCGCGCGCTGCAGGTGGTGTCGATCGTCGCGCTCGTCGCGGCGTGGGAAGCCGCCGCCCGGCTCGGCTGGGTCGACGCCGCGTTCGTGCCCGCGCCGTCGGCGGTCGTGCACGCCCTCGGCACGATCGGCGACCGTGCGCTCGGCGGCCTCGGCGACACGCTCGCGAAGACCGCCATCGCCTACGCGATCGCGGTCGTCCTCGGCGTGAGCCTCGGGATCGTCGTCGGCTCCGTGCGCGTGCTGCGCGACGTGCTGAACCCGTTCGTCATCGCGGCCTACGGCATCCCGAAGATCCTCATCCTGCCGTGGATCATCCTGCTGACGGGCTTCGGCACGACGCCGGCGATCCTCTACGGCACGCTGCACGCGACGTTCCCGATCATGCTGCTCGTGATCGGCGGTGTCAGGGACGTCGACCGCACCCTGATCACCGTCGCGCGCGCGTACGGCGCGAGCACGTGGCAGCTCTACTGGAAGGTGATCCTGCCCGCGGTCGTGCCCTCGATGCTCGCGGGGATGCGGCTCGGCATCGTCTTCTGCCTGCTCGGCGTGCTGGTGGTCGAGATGTTCGCCGGCGTGCGCGGGATGGGCGCGGTCATGGGGGCGCTCGCCAACGGCTTCAAGGCCCCCGAGCTCTTCGCCGCCACGGCGCTCGTGTCCGCCGCGTCCATCGCGATCGTGCTGTCGCTCGACTGGCTGAACGACCGCCTTTCCCACTGGCGGGATCAGTGACGAATCCCGGCTCGAAGCCGGGGGCCTGACGCGCGCTGGACGGGCTCGACGAACGCGTGTCAGACTGCATCCGATGTCTGTCACGCCGACTCCGCTCGGCCCGTCCGTCGTGGCGTCCATGCTGCGCGGCGCGGCGGCCGCGTTCGCCGCCGAGGTCCACGCGCTCCCCGACGCGATCCTGCGCTGGCATCCCGCGGCGGGCGAGTGGTGTGTCAAGGACGTGCTCGGTCACATCATCGAGGCCGAGCGCCGCGGGTTCGCCGGCCGCATCCGGATCATCCTGGCGAACGGCCGCCCGAAGCTGGAGCCGTGGGATCCGGCCGAGGTCTCGAAGGCACGAAAGGACTGCGAGAAGGGCGCCGATGCGCTCCTCGTCGAGATGCTGCAGGTCCGCGAGCAGAGCGTCGCGCTCGTCGCCGCGCTGCGCCCCGACGCTCTCGCGCGCGTCGGCCTGCATCCGACCGTCGGCGAGCTCGGGGTCGCGGACCTGCTCCAGGAATGGGTGCATCACGACCGCAACCACCTGAAGCAGATCCTGACGAACGTCCAGCAGTACGCGTGGCCGCACATGGGCAACGCGCAGAGGTTCTCGCGCCCCTGACGAGCGCGGCGGCGGCGCGCGCTACGCGCGCGGCGTGTGCTTCGTCAGGAACTCCTTGACGCGCACGCGCGCGGAGTCGAGCGCGGCTCCCGTCTTCCACTCCTGAATGAACTCGGCCGTTGGCAGGATCTTCGCCAGCTCCTCCGAAATCGGATACGGGTGCGCCTCGTCGTTGCCGGCCATCACCAGGCACGGCGTCGTGCACGCCCCCGCCACCGCGCGGTCGGCGCTGTAGACGAAGCCCGGCGCGTAGAGGTTCTTGTAGAACGAGTCCAGCACCGCCTCGTTCACTTCGGGGTGGTCGGTCAGCGTCTTGGCCCACCCCTCGAAGCGCGGCGGACGCGGGGGCAGCGCGGGGGCGACGCGGCCGATCGGCTGCGCGAGGACCGCCGATGCGACGCGCCGGGGCGCGGCTTTCAGCATGCTCATGATGAACGAGCCGCCGATGCACTGGCCGTACAGGTGGCAGCGCTCGATCTTCAGATGGTCGAGCACCGCGAGGTGGTCACCGAGGTAGCTGTGCCAGCCGTCCTGCGCGCTGATCGGCGCGCGCGACTTGCCGCCGGCGTTCCGCTGATCCATCGCGATCACGCGGAAGCTCGACGCGAACTCCGTCGTCGGGTTGATGGGCGCCGACGGCTGGCTCCACACCGCGATGGTGGATTGCAGCCCCGCCGGGGCGAACGTCAGGATCGGAAAGCCCTGGCCGAACTCCTCGTAGTAGATGGCGGCGCCGTTACGCTCGATCGTGGGCATGGCTCCCTCCGGCGGTGACGATGCCGGAGTATAGCGAATCGAGCGCGGCGAAGGCGGCGCGGGCGAGGGCGGGGAGGTCGGGGTCGCGCGCGCCCATGATCAGCACGGTGTCGCCGGGCTTCGCTTCGCGCGTCACCCAGTCGACGACCGCCGCGTGGTCCTTCGCGTAGCCCGCGCGCAGCGCCGAGGGCAGATCGGCCGCGAGCTCGCGGCTCGAGAGGTCCTTCGCCACCGTGCCGCCCGCGTAGAAGATCTCCGCGTAGCACCACCGGTCGTCCGGCCGCAGCAGCCGCGGCAGCAGCGCGGCGAGCTCCGGACGCAGAAAGCGCGCCGGCCCGAAGCCGTGCGGCTGGAAGACGGCGACGACGCGGGCCGCCGCCTGCGCGGTGGTGACGGCGGCGCGGATCTTGTCCGCGTTGTGCGCGTAGTCGTCCACCACGCGGATACCGCGCGCGGTCGTGCCGACGACGTCGAAGCGGCGCGCGACGCCGGGGAACGTGGCCAGCGCGCGCGCGATGGCTGCCGGCGCGACGCCCAGCGTGTGCGCGACCGCGGCCGCGGCCGCGGCATTCTCGAGGTTGTGCCGTCCCGGCTGCGGAATGTCGAGCGCGATGCGCGCACCGTCGGCCACCAGCGTGCCGCGCGCGCGATCCGGCCCCGCGCTCTCCACGACCAGCCGCGCGTCCGCGTCGTCGGCCACGCCGAACGTGCGCGCGTCGACGGCCGCGCCGATCGCGCGCGCCTCCGCGCTCGCCGCGTTCACCCACAGCGTGCGCGATTGCTTGGCGAACGTCGTGAACTGCTCGCGGAGCGACTCCATCTCCGCGTGGTCGCGGCTCACGTTGAGGATGAGGCCGATGCCGGGGTGATAGCCGACCAGCGTGCCGTCGGACTCGCACGCTTCGGCGACGACCGGACCGTCGTGTGGACCGGCGGCGAAGCAGCCGATCACGCCTTCGCCGACGAGCGCGGCGCCGCCGAGGACGGTCGCCGGCACGCCCGCGTCACGGAGCATCCAGCCGATCATCCCGGTCACCGTGCTCTTGCCGCTCGTCCCCGCGACCGCGACGCCCGGATTGCCGCCGTTGACGACCTCGGCGAGCAGCGCGGGCCGCGGCACGCGCTCGATGCCGAGCGTGCGCGCCGCCCGTACCTCGGGCGTCTCCGCCTCGACGGCGGTCGAGTAGACGAACCGCTCGAGGCCGGCACCGATCGCGGTGCCATCCTGCGGCAGGAGGCGAATGCCGAGCGTGGCGAGCGTCGCCGCGAGCTCGCGCTGCTTGCCCTGATCGAAGGCGCGATCGGAGCCCTGCACGCTGTGGCCCCACGCGCGCATCAGACGCGCGAGCGGGTTCGTGCCCTGGCCCGCGATACCCGAGAAGTGATACGCGGTCATATACTCTCCCCATCATGCGACCAACCACCAGACTCCGCCAAATGCTGAACGAGCCCGGCATCATCGTGGCCCCCGGCGCCTACGACGGCATCTCCGCCCGGCTCATCGAGGCGGCCGGGTTCAAGGCCGTCTACATGACCGGGGCCGGCACCGCCGCGTCGCACCTCGGCCAGCCCGACCTCGGCCTCACCACGCTGACGGAGATGGCGACGCACGCGAGCCACCTCACGAGCTGCCTCACGGTCCCGCTCATCGCCGATGCCGACACCGGCTACGGCAACGCGCTCAACGTCGTGCGCACGGTCCGCGAATACGAGAAGGCCGGCGTGGCCGGGCTGCACCTCGAGGACCAGGTGGCGCCGAAGAAGTGCGGCCACATCGCGGGCAAGCAGATCCTCGACGCGAAGGAGTTCGCGCAGAAGATCCGCGCGGCCGTCGAGTACAGGACCGACCCGGACCTCGTGATCATCGCGCGCACGGACGCGCGCGCGGTCAGCGGGCTCGACGACGCGATCGCCCGCGCCAACCTCTATCGCGAGGCGGGCGCCGACGTGATCTTCTTCGAGGCGCCGCAGAGCCGCGAGGAGATCGAGCGCGTCGCGCGGGAGGTGAAGGCGCCGCTGCTCGCCAACATGGTGCAGGGCGGCAAGACACCCGCGCTGAAGGCGGCGGAGCTCGAGCGGCTCGGGTTCAAGATCGTGATCTTCCCCGGCGTCTGCATGCGCGCGGCGGTGCCCGCCATCGAAGGCGCGCTCGCGCAGCTCAAGGCCACGGGGACGGACTGGCCGAAGGACGGTCCGGTCATGGGACCGATGGACATCTTCCGCAAGGTGGGCTTCGACTGGTGGCACGACGTCGAGGAGAGGTTCGCGGGCGGTTGAGCGACCCGGAGGAGATCACCCTCGACGCTGCGGAGGCGCGCCGGCAGACGGCGCGCCGCAACCGCTCGCTCAACCTCGTCGTCTATCCGCAGGCTCGTCTCCTCGGCAACCTCATGGTGGTGGCGGCGGTCGGCCTCCACAACGCGTTCATCCTCGACACGTTCTCGTGGGCGGCGCTCTGGCCGGTCGCGACCGGCATCCTCCTCTATTCGCTCCTCTCCTGGCTCGCGCGCTCTCTCTGGTGGGAGAAGGTCGCCGCCGTCGATCTCGGCGTCGTGTTCACCGCGGCGGACGTCGTCGTGTGGACGTTCGCGATCTACGTCTCGGGCGCCGAGCGCAGCTGGCTCTTCTTCCTCTACGCGACGAACGTCTACGTCGCGCTCACCGCGCGCACCGCCGAGGTCCTGCGCGCGCGCATGGTGTCGGCGATCCGCGTCGCGCGGCAGGCGAGCCAGCGCCACGAGGAGGCGATGGCCACGCTGAGCCAGAGCGAGGCGCGCTGCCGGGATCTCTTCGAGCACGCGAACGATCCGATGGTGATGTTCGCGGGGGACGGCACGATCCTCAGCGTCAACCGCGCCGTCGAGACGTCCACCGGCTACACCCGGGACGAGCTGATCGGTCAGGGCCTCGCCATCCTCGTGAGCCCCGAAGAGGCCGCGCTCGATGGGCAACCTCCGCCGCATGATGGCGGGCGAGGCGATGCCCCAGCGCCCGCTGGTCGAGGTGCGGCGCAAGGACGGCCGCGTCGCGTTCGTCGAGCCGCGGACCCACATCGTCCGCGATCGCGAGGGCCGGCCGATCGGGATGCTCGGGATCTACCGGGAGATCACCGATCGCGTCCAGGCCGAGATGGCCCTGCGCGACGCCAAGGACGCGGCGGAGGCCGCGAGCCGCGCCAAGAGCCAGTTCCTCGCCAGCATGAGCCACGAGCTCCGCACGCCGCTCAACTCGGTGATCGGCTTCTCGAAGGTCCTGCTGAACCGCGGCGAAGGCGAGCTCACCGAGGCCCAGGCGCTCTACATCCGCACGATGTACGAGAACAGCACGCACCTCCTCAGGCTGATCGACGAGATCCTCGACATCGCGCGGATCGAGGCCGGGAAGACCGAGCTCCTCTCCGAGGACGTGCGCGTCGACGAGCTCGTGGACGAGTGCGTGCAGTCGTCGCGCCCGCTGCTCGCCGGCAAGCGGGTCACGCTCGAGGGCCGCGCGGCGCGCGACCTGCCGGCGCTCTTCGCGGACCGGACGAAGCTGAAGCAGGTGCTGCTGAACATCGTCGGCAACGCGATCAAGTTCACCGCGTCGGGCAGCAGCGTCGTGACCGCGCGCGCCACGGCCGGCGCGGTGCAGGTGAGCGTCGCCGACACCGGCCGCGGCATTCCCGCCGCCGAGCTGCCGTGGATCTTCGATCCGTTCCGGCAGGTGCCGGTCCCCGGCCGCGCGACCAGCGGCGTCGGGCTCGGTCTCGCCATCTGCAAGAAGTTCGTGGAGCTGCACGGCGGCCGCATCTGGGTCGAGAGCACCGAGTTCCGCGGCTCCACGTTCTATTTCACCGTGCCGTAATGTAGCCGGGGTTCGCGTACAGCACCTTCCGTCCCGTGATCGGATGCGTCATGAAGACGGGGTGCGTGACGGGCGGACGCTTGCGGCGCTGCTCGTCCGTCAACGCGGGTCGCGTGCTGGCCTAGTCGCGGCGCATGTGCTCCCAGAACTTCTCGAAGTCGTGGACGGCGGTCGCGTCGCGCAGCCGCGCCTTCACGTCGTCGGGAAGCCCGTCGTACGCGGCGTGCATGTTCGAGAACTCCGTCCCGCCGAGCACCCGGCCGTCGCGCCGGGGAATCGTCACGCCGTACAGCACGTTCACGAACCCCATCACCTCGCGATACGACATGTCGGTGTGCCAGTCCTGTCCGGCGTCCGGGGCGCCGATGTACCGCCCGTTCTCCTTGATGTTGGACAGGAAGCCGACCTCGGGCACCTCGGGATCGTGACCGGAGTTGCCGCTGATCGAGGCCTGGATGTCGCCGAACCGCTCGGCGAACTCCTTCAGCGCCCGGGACGTGAGGTCCTGGCCGGGGAAGCGCAGGACGCCGTAGCGCCCGAGCGCCACGAGCACGTCCGCGAACTCGCTCTCGCTCAGCGGCCGCGACAGATCGAGCCCGTCGACCGTCGCGCCGAGCACGGCGCCCGTCGGCGTGACCTTCATCACGCGCTACTCCAGCGCCAGCGGCGCGCCGTCGAGATCTTCCGCGCGCTCGATCTGGATGAGGACGGCGCACCCCTTCTTCTGCGGATCGCGCTCCTTCTCCGGCTGGACCAGGCGAGTCCAGACCTCTTCGTACACCGGGCCCGACGTGTGGAGCTTCGCGGTGCCGTAGAAGCGCGCAAGGCCGCCCTTCGGCAAGATGCCGGCTTCACGCAGCGCCGGCTTCCGGAAGAACACGGTGACTTTCGTGCCGTCCTTCATGTTGGCCGTGGTCGATCCCTTGCCCCGCTCCCAGAGCGCGAGGTGCTCATCGTTGAACACCATGGTGCTGCCGCGCGGGCTCACCTGCGCGAACCCGTTCGGCAGGACGGTGGCGACGAGGCACGGCGTTGCGGGAAAGGCGGTGTTGATGTGCTCGTGCAGCACTTTCGGGATCCTGGCCACGGGCTCCTCCTCAGAGATTCGCGTGCGCTTCCCGCTGGATGTCGAGATCGACGAGATCGAACGGCGACGCCGTCGTTTCCAGCATGCCCCAGCTCTTCAGCCAGTCGAACGTGCGCTGCATCTCGTCGAGGGGAATCGGCGCCGGATCGCACACCACGATGCGGCTCTCGCGCAGGTCGTCGACGGTGAGCGCGGCGACCTCGGGATCCTCGGCGCCGTGGTAGTCGATGAAGTAGTGGAGGTAGGCGCGCTTGTTCGCGTTGATGCGGCGCACGGCCTCGCGCACCGCGCGGTTGAACGCGGCGTAGGTCTCGGCATCGACGCGTTCGGAGCCGACCTCGGTCCCATGGAAGAAGCCGGCGCAGATCGTCCGGCAGCCCTTTTTCTCGGCGAGCGTGACGTAGGGCTCGGTGACCGTCGTCGCCTCGACCTCGCCGCGGAGCAGCGACGCGAGGCGAGGGCGGGAGCCGTTCGGCGCGTGGCACACGTTGATGGCGTCCCGCGGCAAGAATCCCTCGAGCAGCTGCAGCGCGAGGTAGTGCGTTCCGAAATAGAACGGGACGCCGACCCTCCGGTGCGCGAGCTGTTGCGGCGTGTAGACCGGCGAGTCGGGCGAGACGACGATCGCGCCGTACGCGATGATCGCGCGCCGGCCGAGCTGCCGGCTCTTGACGCCGGTGGCCTGCACGCGGCAGTAGTTGCCCCACTCGCACGCGTTGTACAGGTCGGCCTTGCCCTGCTCGAACATGCGGCCGTGACTCGTGAACGGGTCGAGACCTCGAGGGCTGGTGACGTCGACCGCGGTCTTCCTCTTCGGGGCGCCCTCGTCGCGGTCGACCCACTCGACGCGGACGCCTTCCTTCTCGAAGAGCCCCTCGTCGTAGGCGACCAGCTCGGCCAGGCCCTGGAACGGCGCGGTCGATTCGAGCGTCAGCGTCTTCATGGCAGCCACGCCGCCGTGCGGATCTCGCCGAACTCGCGCGGCACCTTCGTCCACGACTCGCCGGCGTCCTCGGTGATGAACACCTCGCCGAAGAGACTGAACGCGACGATCCGGTTGCCGTTCGCGGGATGGGTCGCGAGCCCCCACAGCGTGGAGTTGGCGCGATCCGGAAGCTTCAGCGTGTCCCACGTCTCGCCGAAGTCGCTCGTTCGCAACACGTAGCCCATCTCTCCGGTCGTCGTCTGGCCGCAGCCGGCGAAGAGCACGGAGGCGTCATCGGACTTCACCGCGAGCCCCCGCGCGTACGGCAGCGGCCACTTCTGCTTGACGCCGATCGCCGTCCACGTCTCGCCCATGTCGACGCTCGAGAACAGCTCGCCGTTGGTGCTGGCCCAGACGCGCTTCGGGCTCGTGCGCGCGATCGTCATCGCGTGCATGTCCGGATCGTAGAGGCCGCCCGCCAGATGCGTCCAGGTGTCGCCGCCGTCGCGACTCCGGAAGACGCCGTCGATCTCGACGCCGACGAAGACCGTGCGGTGATCGTCGGGATCGACCATCACGCTCGTGACGAACGGCGTGCCGATCGAGCACTCCTTGGCGATGTCGACGTTCAGATGCTCCCAGTGGACGCCACCGTCACGCGAGCGATACACGCCGGCCGGTCGGGTGCCCGCGAAGACCACCTGCGGGTCGACGGGATCGATGGCGAGCGACCAGACCGTCGGCAGGTCGCCTTGCCGGCCGAGGCGCTCCCACTTCGCACCGGCGTCGTGGCTCCGGAAGACGCCGGTATCTCCGGCCGCGTAGATGATCCGCGCGTCCCCGGGGTGGACCACCAAGGCCTGGATGCGCGAGTTGAGGGGAAACGGCTTCCGGTGGCGCGTCCACGATTTTCCAGCGTCGGGACTGTGCCAGACGCCCCAACCCGCGGTTCCCAGGCAGATGTTGAAGTCCACGGGCATGGGCGCCCCCCTCTGGCGTTGTCGCTCGTGAAGTATAGTCTCTCGCGCCGCCATGAAGCCGCCACGCTTCGACTACCTGATTCCGCGGTCCCTCGACGAGGCGCTCGGGGTCCTGGCGCAGCACGGCGAGGACGCGAAGGTGCTGGCCGGCGGCCAGAGCCTCGTGCCGCTGCTCAATTTCCGCCTGGTGCGGCCGGCGCACCTGCTGGACTTGAACGACGTCGCCGGCCTCGCCGGCATCCGTGTCGACGATGGCCATCTCACGATCGGCGCGATGACGCGTCAGCGCGCCGTCGAGACCTCCGCGCTCGTGCGCGAGCGCTGTCCGCTCCTCGCCGAGGCGATGCCGCAGATCGGTCACGTGCAGATCCGCAACCGCGGGACGATCGGCGGCAGTCTCGCGCACGCCGATCCGGCCGCGGAGCTCCCGGCGGTGGTCGCGGCGCTCGATGGCGAGCTCGTGCTGCGATCGGCGCGCGGCGAGCGCGTGCTGACGCCTGACCGCTACTTCGTGGCGTATCTGACCACCGCGGCCGAGCCCGACGAGCTGCTCGTGGAAGTGCGCGTTCCGGTCACGCCGCCGCGCACGGGCGTTGCCTTTCTCGAAGTGAGCCGCCGCCACGGCGACTTCGCGCTGGTCGGCGTCGCGGCGACCGTGACGGTCGACGAGGCGGGTGTCTGCACGGCCGGCGCGCTCGCGCTGACCGGTGTGGGGCCGACGCCGGTCGTCGCGCGCGACGCGGTCCGCACGCTGGTCGGCGCCAGGCCGACGCCCGCCGCGTTCGAGGAGGTGGGCCGCCGTGTCGTCGCGGGCCTTCGACCGGATGGCGATCTGCATGCGTCGAGCGAATACCGCGCGCAGCTCGCTCGCGTGCTGAGCGCGCGTGCGCTCGCACGGGCGGCCGAGCGCGCCGCGGCCGGCGCGGAGCGCGCGAAGAGCGACCGGCGATGATCGAGCGCACGGTCCGCGTCACGGTCAACGGGCGTCGTGTCGAGAAAACCGTCGAGGTGCGCAAGACGCTGGCCGACTTCCTGCGCGACGACCTCGATCTCACGGGCACCCACCTCGGCTGCGAGCACGGCGTATGCGGCGCGTGCACCGTCATCGTCGACGGCGCCGCCGTGCGCTCGTGTCTCCTGTTCGCGGCACAGATGGACGGCCACGAGATCGAGACGGTGGAGGGCCTGGCGAACGGCGAGACCCTCGATCCTTTGCAGGAGGCGTTTCGCGAACATCACGGCCTGCAGTGCGGCTTCTGCACGCCGGGCTTCCTGATGACGTTGACGTGCCTGCTGCGCGAGTGCCCGAACCCGTCGGACGCGCAGGTCCGCGAGGCGATCTCCGGCAACCTGTGCCGCTGCACGGGCTATCGCAACATCGTGACGGCGGCGCTCACCGCCGCGCGGTCGCGCGCCGCCTCGGCGAGACCCTGACGGTCATGCCGGCGATCGGACGAAGCGTGCGACGCCTCGAAGACCGGCGGCTGCTCACCGGCCGTGGAAAATACGCCGCCGACTTCCGGCTGCCCGGGCTGCTGCACGGCGCGGTGCTGCGATCGCCGCACGCGCACGCGCGCCTCGGCGAGATCCGCTCGAAGGCCGCGCTCGCGCTTCCCGGCGTCGTCGCCGTCGTGACCTTCGACGACCTCGGCGACGTCGGCCGCATCCCGACGCGACTCGGCCACCAGGCCGGCAACGTCGTCTGCCTGCAGCGGCCGCTCGCGAGCGAGAAGGTTCGCTACGTCGGCGAGCCCGTGGCGTTCGTCGTCGCCGAGAGCCGCTACCTCGCCGAGGACGCGCTGGACGTGATGGAAGTCGACTACGAGCCGCTGCCGGCCGTCGCCGACGCGCGGCGCTCGGTGGAGGCTGGCACGCCCGTGCTCCACGACGCCGTCGGCGGCAACGTGGCGACCACGCTCCACACGCGCAAGGGCGATGCGACCGCCGCGATGGCCGCCGCGCACGTCCGCGTGCGCGAGCGCCTCGCCGTCCAGCGGCACACCGGTATCCCGATGGAGACACGCGGGTTGACGGCGGCGTTCGATGCGGGCACCGGGATGCTCCGCCTGTGGGGCGTGGCGAAGATCCCGCACTTCAATCGTCGCGTGCTCGCCGATCTCCTCGGCCACCCCGAGCACCTGATCCAGTTCACCGAGCTCGAGGTCGGCGGCGGCTTCGGCGTGCGCGGCGAGTTCTACCCGGAAGACTTCCTGGTGCCGTGGAGCGCGAAGCGGCTCGGCCGGCCGGTGCAGTGGATCGAGGACCGCCGCGAGCACCTGATGGCGGCCAACCACTCGCGGCAGCAGTACCACGACGTCGAGATCGGCTTCGATCGCGACGGCCGGATCGTGGCGCTCGTGGACCATTTCATGGTGGACCTCGGTGGATACATCCGCACGCACGGCGTCGTCGTGCCCGAGCTCACCGCGGCGTTGCTGCCGGGACCGTACCGGATTCCTCACTACACGGCCGAGGCGCGGTGCGTGCTCACCAACAAGACGCCCACGGGGACGTATCGCGGACCCGGCCGCTACGAGGGCACGTTCGTGCGCGAGCGGCTGATGGACATCGCCGCCCGGAAGCTCGGCGTCGATCCGCTCGAGCTCAGGCGCCGCAACTTCATCACGCCCGACGAGATGCCGTACGACGTCGGCGGCGGCGCCCTGGCCCAGCGCACGGTGTACGACTGCGGCGACTACGCGTCGGCGCTCGACAAGGCGCTCGCCGCGCTCGACTACGAGTCCGCGCGGCGCGAGCAGGCGGAGGCGCGACGCCAGGGCCGCTCCATCGGGATCGGCGTCGGCTTTCTCGTCGAGAAGGCCGGGCTCGGCCCGTGGGAGTACGCGCGCGTCGAGATCGATGCGACGGGCCACGTCGTCGTCTACTCCGGCGTGGCGTCGGTGGGGCAGGGGATCGAGACGACGCTCGCGCAGGTGTGCGCCGACGAGCTGAACGTCTCGCCGGAGAAGATCACCGTGGTGCACGGCGACAGCGCGCGCGTGCCGTTCGGCGTCGGCGGCTTCGCGAGCCGCGGCGCTTCGGTCGCGCTGCCGGCCGCGCTCGAAGCCGCGCGCAAGGTGCGCGCGAAGATCTTCCGTGTCGCGTCCACGCTGCTCGAGGCGGCCGCCGACGATCTCGTGCTCGACGACGGCGCGGTGCACGTGCGCGGCGTGCCGGACCGCAGGGTGACGTTCCGCGAGCTGGCGCGCGCGGCGGTGCCCGGGCCTCCGGACATGGAGCCGGGGCTCTACGCCGCGCACTTCTTCGAAGCGCCGATGATGACGTATCCGTACGGATGCCACGCCGCGGTCGTCGAGGTCGACGTCGCGACGGGGACCGTGAAGATCCTCAAGTACGCGATCGCCTACGACATCGGTAAGGCGATCAATCCGATGATCGTCGAAGGCCAGCTCGTGGGCGCGCTCGCGCAGGGCATCGGCGGCGCGCTGCTGGAGGAGCTCGTGTATGACGAGCAGGGCCAGCTGCTCACCACCACGTTCATGGAGTATCTGGTGCCCACGGTGATGGAGATGCCGGAGTCGACGGAGGTCCGGATCCTCGAGGAGACGCCGACGCCGCTCAACCCGCTCGGCGTCAAGGGCGCGGGCGAGGGCGGCAGCTCCGGGTGCGGCGCCGCGGTCGCGAATGCCGTCGCCGACGCGCTGGCGCCGCTCGGCGTCTCGATCACCGCGCTGCCGCTCTCACCCGACCGCCTGTCGGCGCTGATCCGAGCGGCAGGCGATTCTCGATAGCTTGACCGTCCGCGAGCGATAAGCTCTTGACGATGCCGAAACACGCGGTCGCCGTCTTTCTGCCGGCCGCAGGCCTGGGCGAGCGGCTGAGACCCGTCACGAAGCACCTGCCCAAGCCGCTGGTGCCGATCCTGGGCAAGCCGATCATCGAGCGCACGCTGGAGAAGCTCGCCGCGGCCTGCGGCGGCGAGATCGGTATCAACCTCCACTGGAAGGCGGAGCTGCTGCGCGCCTGGGCCGCGGCGTCGCCCTGGCGCGACCGCATCGTCTTCTTCCCCGAAGATCCGATCCTCGGCACCGGCGGCGCGCTGAAGAACGCCGAGGCCTGGCTGTCGCGGGGCCCCTTCATCGTCCACAACCCGGACATCCTGCTCGACATCGATTTCTCCCGTCTGATCGAGGCCCATCTGTCTTCGGGCAACACCGCGACCCTCGTCTGCCACCGGCTGCCGCACCTGAGCAACGTGGTCGTCGACGAGCACGGCCAGGTCCTCGACGTGGAGAATCCGGGCGCGTCGAAGCCGGACCCGTCGACGGTCGCCGACAAGGTCGCCTATACCGGCATCGCGGTCTATTCGCCGGAGATCCTGACGTTCCTGCCCGCGGGCGTTTCCCATGCCACGGTCGCCTGGATCGCGGCCTCGAAGGCCGGACACAAGATCCGTGCATTCGACGTCACCGGCTGCTACTGGAACGACGTGGGGGATCCCGCGACGTACACGCGCGGCGTGCTCGATGCGCTCCGCGATGACGGCGAGACGGTCTATCTCTCTTCCGCTGCCCGCTGCGGTCGCATCGAGATCGACGGATACGTCGTCGTGGAATCGGGCAGCACGGTGCGCGACGGATCACGCCTCACGAACTGCATCGTCATGCCGGGCGCCGACGTCTCGGGCAGTCACGAGAACGCGATCATCGGGCCGGACTACGTGGTCGCCCTCGCGGAGTCCGACGTGCAGCCTGCGCTCGCCGCCGTCGAGAAAAAGCAGGTGGCCCTGAGCGATCCGCTGCTGCGAGCCCATTGGGGAAGTGGCGCAAGGAACGCCGGATGGTGCGACGCCATCCTCATCGGCCTCGGGGGATCGGAGCGGCGGTACTTTCGCGTCCGGCACGACGGCCGCACGGCGGTGATGATGGAATGCCGCCCGGAGGATCCGGACTTCGAGCGGCATCTCGTGTACACCGAGTTCTTCGCCCGTCACGCGGTGCCGGTGCCCGCGCTCCTCGCGGCCGACCCCGACAGCAAGCGCGCGCTCTTCGAAGACCTCGGCGATACCCCGCTGTACGCGTATCTCAAGCTTCCCCATGACAGCCGGGGCATCGAGCAGCTCTATCGGAGCGTCCTGCGAAGCCTCGTCACGCTCCATGCGACGGCGACGCAGCACGTCGACACGTGCCTGCCGCTCAAGACGCGCGTCTTCGACTACGACTATTTCCGGTGGGAGACCACGTATTTCCTGGACCGCTTCGTCATGGGGCTCCGCAAGCGCGAGGTCGAGAACCGGCCCGCGCTCGATGAGGAGCTCCACTCGCTCGCCACCCGCGTCGGTGGCGTGGCGAAGACCATCATTCACCGGGACTTCCAGTGCCAGAACATCATGATCCACGCCGGCGTCCCGCGCTTCATCGACTACCAGGGCGCGCGCATGGCGCCGCCCGCCTACGACGTGGCCTCGGTGCTCTGGGATCCCTACTATCGTCTCGACGACGGTGTGCGTGAGCGGCTGCTCGGCTATTACGTGAGCGAGATGGCGAGCCACGCGGCGTTCGACGCACAGAGCTTCACGCGGAGCCTCATCCCGTGCCGTCTCCAGCGTCACATGCAGGCGCTGGGCGCCTACGGATTCCTGTCCGCCATGAAGGGCAAGACGTACTTCTTGAAGCACGTGCCCGAAGCGCTCCGGCTCCTCAAGGCCGAAGTGGTCGAGGTCCGGCAAGAGTATCCGGTGCTGGCGCGGCTGATCGCTCGGCTGTGAGCCCGTCCGTACGCACGCTACACGAGCAGTCGATCGTCATCGACCTCGTCTGCCCGCTCGCCGGCACGGAGCGCTACCTCGACGAGTGGATCCGCGGCGGCGTCACCGCCATCGGGCCGACGGTCGCGGCCGACGACGATCTCCCGTCGACGATGACGAAGCTCGCGACGTGGCACGCACGCCTGTCGCGGTTGCCGGACACGCTGCTCCACGTGACCACCGTGGCGGACGTCCGCCGTGCGAAGCGGCAGAGGAAGCTCGGCATCATCTTCCACTTCCAGAACACGCAGCCCTTCGAGCGCAACCCCGAGCTCGTCGCGCTCTACTACCGGCTCGGCGTCCGCGTCGCCCAGCTCACGTACAACACGCGGAACTGGGTCGGTGACGGGTGCGAGGAGCCGGCGAACTCCGGCCTGTCCGACTTCGGGCGCCGCGTCGTGCGCGAGATGAACCGGGTCGGCATGGTGGTGGATCTCTCGCACACCGGTCATCGCACGACGATGGAGGCGATGGAGGTGTCGAGCGCTCCGTGCATCTTCTCGCACGCGAACGCGTACGCCGTGCACGACTCCGGCCGGAACATCCGCGACGATCAGATCAAGGCGGTCGCGGCCAGCGGCGGCGTCATCGGGCTCGTCGGCTTTCCCGCATTCGTCAGCCGGCGGCGGTGGCCGACCGTCGACGAGCTGGTGCGGCACGCGGACTACATCGCGGGCAAGGTCGGTGTCGACCACGTCTCCGTCGGCATCGACTACTACCAGGGCCAGTGGCCATTCATCAAGGCGGCGGAAGGGAGAGCGATGTACGCGCGGCTCGTGCGCGAGGGCCGCTGGAGCCCGAAGAACTACCCGCCGCCCCCGTACAAGTATCCGAAGGGGATCGAGGTGCCGTCGAAGCTCCCGGCGCTCACGGCCGCGCTCCGCCGCGCCGGGTTCTCGGCGGCCGACGTGCGCAAGGTGCTCGGCGAGAATCTGCTGCGCGTGTTCGGGCGCGTGTGGAAGTGACCGAGCTCACCCCAACAGTGTCCCCCGTGTCCGCGTCTCCACTCGATACACACTCGTGCGCGCCGTGACGTGAAGGACGCTGCCGTCCTCCGCCCACCCGAGATTCGCCGGCAGCTCGGGCAACACGAGGCGCCCGAGGAATGCGCCGTCGGGACGGCACACCCACACTCCCCCCGGGCCCGTGCAGAAGACGTTACCCTGCACGTCGATCTTCAAGCCGTCGGGCACGCCGGGATCGTTCGACGCCATGTCGAGCAGGACGCGACTGCCGGTCAGCGTGCCGTCCGGACGGACGTCGAAGGCGCGGATGTGCTTGTGAGCCGAGTCGTCGATGTAGAGCACCGACTCGTCGGGCGAGAACGCGAGACCGTTCGGTAGGGCGAAATCGTCCGCGACGAGGTCGAGCCGGCCGTCCGGCGAGATCCGGTACACGCCCTGAATCGACTGCTCCTTCCCCGGGATCGGGTGTTTCCACCAACCCTCGGGTCGTACCGTGCCCGGCCTGCTCGGCTGTACTCCATACGGAGGGTCGGTGAAGTAGATCGCGCCGTCGGACTTCACCACGATGTCGTTGGGGCTGTTGAGCCGCTTGCCCTGGAAGTGCTCGGCGAGCACCGTGCGCGTCCCGTCGTCGGCGACGCGAGTCACGCGGCGGCCGTTGTGCTCCGCCGCCAGCACGCGCCCCTGCAGGTCCAGCGTCAGGCCGTTCGACATGCCCGTCGCGAACGTGGTCAGCTCGGGTCCCTCGGGCAGCCGGCGCCAGCGCGCGATGCGCTGGTTCGGGATGTCGCTGAAGAGCAGCGCGCCGCGACGCCACACCGGTCCTTCGGTGAATGTCAGGCCGCCGGCGATGCGGTCGACGGCGGCGTCAGGGGCGATGAGATCGTGCACATGCTTGTCACGAACGTCGAGCTGGGCCATCGAGTCCTCCGGGTCAGGTTCCGATTACCGCGCCGCCGCTCTCGCCGGACCGCCTGTCTGCGATGATCCGAGCGGCACGGGAACGCCCGGAATCTTGACGTTGAGGGCACCCAGGTGGTTGCGGCTCGTGAAATAGAGCGTCGTCCAGTCGTCGCCGCCGCACGCCCGGCTCGTCGCCCTGCAGGTCGGCGAAGATCCGGTCGGTCTGCTTCGCCAGCGTGCCGTTCGGAAGGAGATCGAAGGCGCGGATGTGCTTGCGGCGCGTGTCGTTGATGTAGAGCACCGTCTCGTCCGGCGAGAAGGCGAGCCCGTTCGGGAGCACGAAGTCGGAGACGAGCAGGCTCATCGTGCCGAGATCGGGCGTGATGCGATACACGCCGACGATGTTCAGATCCCACTGCTCGGGCGCCCGGGGACTCGTCCACGGATCGGTGAAGTAGATGCAGCCGTCGGACTTCACCACCACGTCGTTGGGGCGGTTGAGCGGCGGCCCTGGAAGCTGTTCGCGATCACGGTGAGGCGGCCGTCGAGCTCTTGCCGGGTGACTCTCCGGCTGTCGTGCTCGCACGCGAGCAGCCGACCCTGGAGATCGCGCGTCAGGCCGTTGGCGCGGTTCGTCGGGCCCTTGAACACCGTCACGCCCTGGCCGGGCACGTCTGCCAGGTGCTGAATCGTCTGCGAGACGTCGATGATCTTCTCCATCTCCGGCGCGAGCGGCTCGATCTTCGTGGCCATCGGTGAGACGCCTCCGTGAGGACGATGTGTCGCGCATGGTATCCCAGGGCAGGCTCGGGTTGCGCGGGATGGACGGCTGACCGAAGATCCTCGCCATGCTCAGACGTGCCGGGCTCACAGCCGCCCTCGCGTTCGGCCTCCTCGCCGCACCGCTCGCTGCCGGGGCACAGCCGGCGCAGAAGATCCCTCGCATCGGGTTCTTGTCGGTCGGCGCGACGGCGCGCCCGGAGGCCTTCGTGCAGCGCCTCCGCGAGCTCGGCTATACCGACAGGCAGAACGTCGTGATCGAGTACCGGTTCGGTGAGGGCAAGCACGACCGGATGAACGCGCTCGCGCGGGAGCTCGTCGATCTCAACGTGGACGTCATCATGGCCTTCGGCGACGAGGCGATCTCATCGGCCAAGAAGACCACCGCGACGATTCCCATCGTCATGTTCGCCTGCGATGCGCTGGCCGTCGGGTTCGTCGCGAGCCTCGCGCGGCCGGGCGGCAACGTCACCGGCGTCACCTGCGTGACGACGGAGCTGAGCCCGAAGCGGGTCGCGCTGCTGCGGGAGGCCGTGCCCAAGGTGTCCAGGATCGGCATCCTGTTCAATCCGGCGAACGTGAGCAAGCCATTCGAGGCCGACCAAACGCGGGCGGTCGCGCAGGGCATGGGCCTGAAGGTCCACACGCATGTCGAGTGGCGCAAGGTGCTCGGGGAGTCCGCGCTGCAGAAGCTGATGTGGGAGAACGCGGCGCGCTTCTTCCGGCTGTCATCGACCCCCTGGTAGGAGGACACATGGGCAAGGCCCTCGACGGCATCCGCGTGCTCGATCTCACCCAGTACGAAGCGGGGCCGACGTGCACCGAGATGCTCGCCTGGCTGGGCGCGGACGTCGTGAAGGTCGAGCCGCCCGGTGGAGAGGTCACCCGGACGACGATGTCGGACCAGCCCGACCTCGACTCGTGGTACTTCGTGCTGCTCAACGCGAACAAGAAGAGCGTCACGCTGAATCTGAAGTCGGAGCGCGGACGCGTGATGTTCGAGAAGATGGTGGCAGGCGCCGACGTCGTCGTCGAGAACCTCGGGCCCGGGGCGATGGACCGTCTCGGACTCGGCTACGAGCGCCTCCGTCAGATCAACCCGCGCGTCGTCGCGGCGTCCATCAAGGGGTTCGGCAGCACCGGGCCGTACGCCCAGTTCAAGAGCTTCGAGCCCGTCGCGCAGGCGATGGGCGGCGCGATCAGCCTCACGGGCTCCCCCGAGGTTCCGGTGCGCATCAACGCCGGCATCGGCGACACGAACACCGGCATGCATTGCGCCATCGGCATCCTCGCCGCGATCGTGCAGCGGCAGGCGACGGGCGAGGGGCAGCGCGTGGAGGTCGCGCAGCAAGACGCGGTCGTGAACCTCATTCGCATCCGCTTCCGCGACCCCTACGTGACGGGGAAAGCGACGCCGCGCCTCGGCACCAAATCGCAGGTGACGGCGCCGTCCAACCTGTTCCGCTGCCGGCCGTTCGGGCCGAACGACTACGTGTACATCCACTGCGCCTCGATCGAGATGTGGAAGGCGCTCGTCGGCGTGCTCGGACGTCCCGAGCTCGCCGACGATCCGCGCTTCAAGACCCCGCGCGGCCGCGCGCAGCATCAGGACGAGATCGACGCGATGGTCGAGGCATGGACCGAGAAGCGGACGAAGCACGAGGCGACGGAGATCCTCGGCGCCGTCGGCGTCCCGTGCGGCGCGGTCCTCGACACCGCCGAGCTCCTGGCCGACGCGTCGCTCGCCGAACGTCAGATGATGGTGCCGCTCGATCATCCGACGCGCGGACGCGTCATGTTCCCCGGGAACCCGGTGCGCCTGTCGGCGTCGCCGACGACCGTGACGCCGGCGCCGCTGCTCGGCGCGAACAACGAGGAGATCTACGGCAAGGAGCTCGGCTGCACGTCCGAGGAGCTCGCCGCCCTGAAGCGCGACGGCGTCATCTAGGACCTCAGCCCGCGCGCACCCTCGGGAAGACGTCCTCGGCGAGCATCCGCAGCTCGTCGAGGACGAGACTCTGCGGCATGCCCGGCCTCTGCACGCTCATGATCAGGTGGTTGATGCCGGTGGCGCGGTGGAGCTTCAGGATCGCCTCGGCGACTTCGTCCGGCGATCCGAGCACGAAGCGATCGCGGAGCAGCTCCTCGAACTCGGCGCCGAGGTACGGCGCGCAGACGCGGATCGCCTCCTCGCGCGAGCGCGCCACGAACACCTCGCGCCGCGCGGGAAACTCGCGCGGAAACGGCTTGCCGGCCTCGTCGAGCGCACGCTTGTAGACCTCCACCTGGCGCACGATCGTGTCGATGCGGTTGTGCGGGTTGACGTACCAGCAGTCACCGAGCCGCGCCGCGCGGCGGATCGCCGGGTCCGCGTTGGCGCCGATCCAGATCGGCGGATGCGGCTTCTGCAGCGGCTTGGTGCCCACCGGCGCGCCCGCGAGCGTGAAGTGCGAGCCGGTCATGTCGACCGCGTCTTCGGTCCACGGGCGCTTGATCGCCGCGAGATTCTCCTCGAACCGCCGCACGCGCTCCTTCTGCCCGGTGCCGAACGCCAGGTACTCGACGTCGCGATAGCCGAGCGCGACGCCGAAGATCACGCGCCCGCCGCTCATGACGTCGACGGTGGCGATCTGCTCCGCGATGTCGAGCGGCTTGTGGAGCGAGAGCAGCGCGAGCCCGAAGTTGAGCCGCACGCTCGGCGCCTCGGCCATGATGCGCGAGAGGAACGGGAACGGCTGGAGGTCGCGCCACGGCGCGGCGCTGTGGTGCATGCCCTTGGTGATCGACGCGTAGCCGAGGCGATCCGCGAGCCGTGCCTGCTCGACGAGCTCGGCGAAGCGCTTCGGCGGCCCGTCGAGCGCCGTCACGGCTTCTTCAGCTTCACGTCCTCGTACGGGGCGGAATACGGATAGCCCGGGATCAGCCCGACGGCCGGCACGTCGACGCGGGGACCGATCCCGGTGATCGGGCCGATCTCGCAGACGGGCGCGTGCACGATGCGGTCGTGCAGGAGGCGCTGGATCTGGTGCAGCAGGGCTTCGCGCTTTGCGCGATCCATCTCGCGCGCCTGCCGCTGGAACAGGTCTTCGACTTCGGGAATCGCGCCGCCCGCATAGAACCCCGCGCGCGTCGCGAACGCTTCGATGCGTGTCGCCGCGTTCCCGCCGGTGCCGTTCAAGACCATGATCACGCCCTTGAGCTTCCGCTCGCGCCACGCGGTGAAGAACGCCGCGCGCTCCATCGTCCGGATGCGCGACCGGATGCCGATCGCGGAGAGATAGCCGGCGAGCGCCTCGCCCATGGAGGTGAAGGGCGGATACGGATAGAAGTCACCGGCGTCGAACCCGTTCGGATACCCGGCCTCGGTGAGGAGCTGCTTCGCCTTGCCCGGATCGTACGCCGGAGGCTCGAGCGCCAGCGCGAACTCGAATGCGCGCGGAATGATCGAGCCCGTCGGGCGCGAGAGGCCGAGCGACTCCGCCTGGCTCACCGCCTGACGATCGATCGCGAGACTCGCCGCCTGGCGAACACGTCTGTCGTGCCACGGCGATTTCGGATCCCACTGGTCGGGAAGATCGAGCCAGACGACGCCGTAGGTCCGCGCGGACACGATCCTGAGACTCGGCGTGCGCCGGACGTCCTCGGCCACCGGTCCCATCAGCTGGAACACGATGTCGACGTCGCCCTTCTTCAGCGCCGCGGCGCGCGTGGTGTCCTCGGGCATCACCTTCAACACGATCCGCTTCACGCTCGGCGTTTTCCGCCAGTACCCGTCGACCGCTTCGGCGACGAGCTCCACACCGGGCGTGAACGAGACGAACCGGTACGGCCCCGCGCCGATCGGCGCCTTCTTGAACCCCTCGTCGCCGACGCGCTCGACGTACTTCTTCGGCACGATCCAGCCGGCGCCGGACGCCGACGTCCCGTAGAACGTCATGAAGTCGGGCCACGGCTCCTTGAGGTGGAACCGCACGCGCGCGGCGTCGACCACCTGCACCTCGCGGACCTTCTCCTTGAGCAGCTTGGCGGCCGCGCCGCGATAGCGCTCGAAGGAGAACCTGACGTCCTCCGCCGTCACCGGATCGCCGTTGTGGAACTTCGGGCCCTTGCGCAGCGCGAACTCGTACACGAGCCCGTCCTTCGACATCGACCACGACTCCGCGAGGCTCGGCGTGCTGACCCCGCCGGGCATCGGCTTCACCAGCGCGTCGTGGAGCGCGTAGAGCACCATGAACGGGATGATGACGGCTTCGGTCTCGGCGGGATCGAGCCAGCGTGCGGCGAGCGACACGTGCGCGCCCCACGTCACCGTGCCTTCGGGCGCCGCGTGGAGCGGGCCGGCCGACGCGAAAAGGAGAAGCGCGACCACGGCGAGCCTTCGCATCGGCGCTATCGTGGCACGAACGTGAGTCGCATAGAATCCCCGGTGTGGAGAGTCCCATGAAGGGTCCGCTGACCGGCATCCGCGTCATCGAGCTGGCCGACGAGCAGGCGGAATACTGCGGGCTGACGCTCGCGGGGCTCGGCGCCGACGTCATCAAGATCGAGCCGCCCGGCGGGAACCCCACGCGGCGCCTCGGCCCCTTCTACGAAGACCGCGAGGATCCCGAGCGCTCGCTGTTCTTCTGGCAGTACAACCGCGGCAAGCGCTCGCTCGTGCTCGATCTGCATCAGGAGCGCGACCGCGAGCGATTCCGGGCGCTCGTCGCCAGCGCCGACATCCTTCTGGAGTCCACGCCACGCGGGGAGCTGGATCGTCTGGGGTTGAGCGCGGACGCGCTCATGCGGCAGACGCCCGCGCTGATCGTCGCACGCGTCTCGCCGTTCGGTGATCACGGGCCGTGGGCCGACTTCAAGGGCTCGGACCTGATTCACCTGGCGCTCGGCGGCGTGATGATGAATTGCGGCTACGATCCGGCGCCCGGCGGCCAGTACGACCTGCCGCCGATCGCGCCGCAGATGTGGCACGCGTTCCACATCGCCGGCGAGCAGCTCGCGTTCTCCATCGTCGCCGCACTGCTCTACCGCTGGCGGACGGGCCAGGGGCAGAAGGTGTCGTGCGCGATCCACGAGGCCGTCGCGAAATCCACCGAGGTCGACCTGATGACGTGGGTGATGCGGCGCGCGCTCGTGATGCGGCAGACGAGCCGGCACGCGCGCGAGGGCGTGACGCCGCATCCGTCGATCGTGCACACGAAGGACGGGCGCTGGGTGATGGCGAACCTCGGCACGCGGCCGGGCGAGACCAAGGCGCTCGTCGCGCTGCTCGAGAAGTACGGCATCGAGGCCGGTCTCGACGCCGAGAAGTCGACGCTCCCGACCAGCGGCCGGTTCGTTCCCGGCACGGGCCCGAGCGTGGCGAAGCGCGACCACGCGATGGAAGCGGTGCAGCGCTTCGTGCGCGCGTTCACCTACGAGCACGTGCCGTGGCGCGAGGCGCAGGAAGCCGGGATGCTCTGGGCGCCGCTCCGCAAGCCGCACGAGAACGCGATGGACGAGCACTGGCTCGTGCGGAAGAGCTGCACGGACATCGAGCATCCGGAGCTGGGCCGCGCGTTCCGCTACGCGACGAGCAAGTGGCTGGCGACGCGCACGGCGTGGACGGTCGGCCGACGCGCGCCGCTGCTCGATGAGGACGCGGCGACCGTCACGCCCGAACGGACGCGCGAGCTTCCGGTCGCCGCGCCGGACGCGCGTCCGCCGGCCGGCGAGCCGCTCTCGCCGCGCGGCAAGCCGTTCCCGCTGCACGGCATCCGCATCCTCGACTTCACGTGGTTCCTCGCCTCGGCCGGCGGCACGCGATTCCTCGCCGCGTTCGGCGCGGAAAGCATCAAGGTCGAGCTCAAGAGTCATCCGGACACGCGCATGGCGGCGATGGCACCGATCGGCGGACGCGCCGCGCGCGACGCGGCCACGGGGCCGCTCCAGGGTGTCACCGATCCCGACATGGGCGGGCAGTTCAACAACAAGAACCCGGGCAAGCGCGGGGTCTCGCTCAACGTGCGGCATCCGAAGGGGCTCGAGATCGCGCGCCGCCTCGTCGCGATGTCCGACATCGTCGCGGAAGGCTTCTCGCCGGGCGTGCTCGACAGCTGGGGCCTCGGCTACGACGCGATGCGCGCGATCAAGCCCGACATCATCTACGTCCAGCAGTCGGGCATGGGCGCGCAGGGCACGTACGGGCGCTTCCGCACCGTCGGTCCCGTCGCGAACTCGTTCTCCGGCCTGTCGGAGATGTCGGGACTTCCCGAGCCCGCGCCGCCGGCGGGGTGGGGCTACTCGTATCTCGACTGGATGGGCGCGTACAGCTTCGCGCTCGCCATGCTGACGGCGCTGTTCCATCGCGAGCGCACGGGCGAAGGGCAGTGGGTGGACGCGTCGCAGGCGGAAGTCGGGCTGCTCATCAGCGGCACCGCGATCCTCGACTGGTCGGCGAACGGGCGCATCTGGTCGCGCTACGGCAACCGCTCGCCGCACAAGCCGGCGGCGCCGCACGGCGCGTATCCGTCGCTCGGCGTGGATCGATGGATCGCGATCGCCTGCTTCACCGACGCCGAGTGGCGCGCGCTGGCGCAGGTCGCGGGACATCCGGAGTGGGCGAGCGACGTCCGGTTCAAGGATCTCGCGGGCCGCCTGAAGCACCACGACGCGCTCGACGCGCTCGTGGCGGGCTGGACGACATCGCGCGACGGGTACGAGACGATGATGGCGCTGCAGCGCGCCGGCGTGCCGGCCGGCGTCTGTCAGACGGCGGGCGACCGCTGCGACCGCGATCCGCAGCTCGCCGCGCTCGAGTGGCTGACCGAGGTGACGGGCACGAAGATCGGCCGCTGGCCCATCGCCGAGGTGCCGATCAAGCTGAGCGCGAGCCCCGCGTACATCGGCGGCCGCATCGACCGCGGCGCGCCGTGCTACGGCGAGGACAACGACTACGTCTACGGCGAATTGCTCGGGATGTCCTCCGCCGAGATCAAAACCCTGACCGACGAGGGAGTCATCTGAGATGAAGAGCGCGACCAACGCCGCCATCGCCTTCACCGAGTGCGACCTCATCGCCGCCGCGCGTGCGCGAGGCAAGGCGCGGTCGAAGCCCGCCGGGCGTGGCGCGAAGCTGTCGGTCGTCGGGCGCCGGCGCGAGGTCGTCGTCGGCGGCAAGCGCGCGAGGACGATCGACGTGCACGCGCACTGCCTGATCCCCGAGGCGTACGCGCTGCTGGGGCTGGACCCCTCCGATCATCGCGGGCCCGGCATCGAGGAAGTCGGCCCGCGGCGCATCGCCGAGATGGACAAGCAGGGCATCGACATGGAAGCGCTCAGCATCAACCCGCGGTGGTACCGGGCCGAGCGCGACGTCGTCACGCAGGTCATCAAGATCCAGAACGAGCGGCTCGCCGAGTTCTGCGCGGCGTATCCGGACCGCTTCGTCGCCTTCGCGTCGGTCGCGCTGCAGTTCCCCGACCTCGCCGTGCAGGAGCTCGTGGACGGCGTGAAGACGCTCGGGCTGCGCGGCGCCGCCGTCGGCGCGAGCGTCGCCGGCGACGAGTTCTCCCATCCGAAGTTCCATCCGTTCTGGGCGAAGGCCGAGGAGCTCGGTGTCCTCATCTTCATCCACCCGCAGAGCACGCCGGATCTCAAGCGGCGGCTGCAGGGGCAGGGGTGGCTCGAGAACACGATCGGCAATCCGCTCGACACCACCATCGCGCTCTCGCACCTGATCTTCGAGGGCACGCTGGACCGCTTCCCCGGCCTCAAGATCTGCTCGGCGCACGGCGGCGGGTTCCTGCCGTCGTACGCGGCGCGCTCCGACAACAGCCTGCGCGTGGCGCCGGACATGGACACCGGCGTGAAGCTGAAGAAGAAGCCGACGGAGTATCTGAAGCAGATGTATTACGACACGCTGGTCTTCACGCCCGAGGCGCTGCGCCACCTCGCGGCGGAAGTCGGCGTGAACCGGCTCGTCATCGGCACCGACCATCCGATTCCCTGGCAGGACAAGGCCGTCGATCACATCCTGAAGACGCCGGGCTTCAGCAACGCGGAGCGCCGGGCCATGCTCGGCGAGACGGCCGCGAGGTTGCTCGGCGTCAAGCGCTAGCGCGTGGCCGAGCCGCCGCTCACGTGGTATCGCAGCGCGCCGGTGACGCCGTCGCGCGCGTGGCGCACGTGGCGGTTCGCGACACGGCGCGAGCACACGCTCGACGCGCTCGCCTGCCTCGCGCTGTCCGCGCTGTGCTTCAGCCAGACGAGCAAGGAGACGCTCTTCCGCGCGGACCGGGACTTCTATAACCAGCCGCTCGGCGCGCCCACGCTCCTCGCCTTCATCCTGAACGTCGTCGCCGTCGCCGCGGTCGGCTTCGTCGGCGCGCAGGCGAGCCGGCGCGTCCGCCACCGCGTCGTCCGTCGTGTCGCCGCCGTTCTCGCGGCGACGATGCTGCTCGTCGCGCTCAACTTCGCGCGCATCACGTACGACGCGCTCGGCCGATGGGTGGAGACGCTCGGCCCGCCCGGGCTGCTGGTTCTCGCCGCCGCGATCGTCGCCGCGTCGTTCCGCTGGCCGCGGCCGATGCTGCGCGTGATTCGCGGGAGTGCGCTGGCTCTCTCGCCGGTCGCGATCGTCACCCTCGCGCACGCGCTCTGGATGTTCCTCGAGCTGGCCGGCGGCCCGATGTGGCGTCTGGTCGAGCCGACACCGTTCAAGACGGCGCCACCGAGCCTCCGCCGCGTCGTGTGGGTCCTCTTCACCGCGCTCGATCACGGCGTCACCTTCGAGTCGCGTCCGCCCGGGCTCGAGCTGCCGGAGCTCGATCGCCTCCGGCGCGAGTCGGTGTTCGCCGATGCCGCGCGGCCGCCGGCCGGGACGGCCGAGGTCTCGATGCCGGCCCTCATCACCGGCCGCCCCGTCGTCGCCGTCGCTCCGCTGAGCCCGAACGATCTCGAGCTGACCATGGCGGACGGCAAGACCGCGCGATGGAGCACCCACCCCAACGTGTTCGCGCGCGCGCGCGTGTTCGGCTACGACACCGCGGTGGTCGGATGGCATGTGCCCTATCCGCGCGTGCTCGGGAGCGCGCTGGGGCTCGCGGAGTGGAGACCGTCCGTCGCCTACGAGCAGACGCGCGGCCACACGGTCGGGCAGGCGCTCCGCAACCAGTGGGGAAGCCTGCTGCCACCGGTGCACGTCCGCCGCCTGGCGATCGCGCGCTTCGCGGAACTCGGCGACGTGGGGCTCCGCACCGCGACCAACGGCCGCTTCGGCCTCGTCCTGCTCCATCTGCCGCTGCCGCAGCCGCCGGGCATCTACGATCCGGCCACGGGACACATCACGCCGTGGAACTTCACGGGCGCGGAGGCGGAGTATCTCGACAACCTCGCGCTCGTCGATCGCCTCGTCGGCGAGCTACGGCGCGGCCTGGAGCGCGCGCGCCTCGACGACCGCACGTGGCTCGTGGTGAGCTCCGATCGCTGGCGCCGCACGTCGGATCCGCGCGTGCCGTTCCTCGTGCGCCCGCCGGTCGGCGGACGCGCGGCGCACATCGACGACCGGTTCAACACGCTCGGCACGCATGACCTGGTCCTGGCGATCCTCCGCGGCTCCGTCGCCGACACGGACGGCGTGGTCAGGTGGCTCACGCGCTATCGCTCGGCGCCGCCGAAGGACTACACGAGCCTGGGCCGGCCGATCTATTGACGGCACCGCCGGTATGACGAGCACCGCCACGGCTCCGCCGGGGCGGTTGCAGCGTGGGGGGCGTGGGGGGGCCCGGAGCCCCCCATGCAATCAGTACGGCTCGCGGACGAAGATAAAGGTGGTGCCCGTCACGATCGGTGCGCTCGCGCCGACGAACGAGACGTTCACGTCCTTCACCTGGCGCTCGCCCGCGCGTCCCGACGCCTGCAGCGCGCCCTCGATGATGTGCCAGAGCCCGTGGATTCGCCCGGTGCTGAGGCTGCCCCCGAACGTGTTCAGCGGCAGCTCGCCGTCGAGCTCGATGCGCCCGTTCTGGATGAAGTCGAGCGCTTCGCCTTCCTTGCAGAAGCCGTAGGACTCGAGGCCGTAGATCACGGACGCGGAGAAGCCGTCGTAGATCTGCGCCACGTCCACGTCCTTCGGCGCGAAGCCCGAGCGCTCCCACGTGAGGCTCGACGAGCTGCGGCCGCCGTCCATGTAGCTGCTCAGGCTGCCGATGCGTCCCGTGACCTCGAACTTGAGGCGCTGCCCGTAGCCCGCGAGGTACGCGGGGCGCGGCTTCAGATCGCGCGCGCGCTCGGCGGTCGTCAGCACGACGGCGACGGCGCCCTGCACGGGGATGTCGCAGTCGTAGAGGCAGAAGGGATACGCCACCATGCGCGAGCTGAGATAGTCCTCGCGCGTGAGCGGCTGCTTGTGGAAGTACGCGTGCGGGTTCATGTGGCAGTGCCGGCGCTGGGTGACGGCGAGCGTGGCCATTTTCTCGCGGCTCTGCCCGTGCGTTTCGAGCCAGCGCGTGTACGCGACGGCCATGCCTTGCCCGGGACCGCCGAAGCCGTACGGCGCGGTGAACTGCGCCGGTCCTTGCGCGTACGTGCCCGGCAGGTTCTGGTACGTGCCTTTCGGATTATGCATGGCGCGCCAGACCACGGCGTACTTGCAGACGCCGGCGAGCAGCGCGTTCACGGCTTGCTGGAAGGCGCCGCCGATGTTCACGGTCTCGACCTGGATGTGCCAGCTCAGGTTCGGCAGCTTGAGCATCGCCATCATGCAGTTCACGGACACGATGGTGACGCCGTCGATGACCGCGTGGCCCGTCGCGGGCAGCTCCGGATACGTCGCGAGCCCGTCGACGTCCGACATCGACAGCCCGGAGTCTTCGACCGCGGCCTTCACGGCTTCGAGCGCGTGCGCGGCGAGGGGAATCTCCGCCGAGCGCGTGACTTTCGAGAAGCCCACGCCGCTCACCGCGACCTCGCAGCGATGCGCCCACATCACGCCGACTCCTCGGACATGGCGCCCCGCGACTGGCGGACCCCAAACCCCTCCAGCCGGAACTGCGGCAGCGTGATGTCGTCGTTCAGCCGCTCGAAGGTGACTTCCACGCGCCGCCCCACCTTCGCCTCGGTGTAGGGCGCGTCGAGGAGATTCGCGGCCATGAGCGCGCCGGGCGCGTCGTCCAGCTCGACGATGATGCTCGCGTACGGCACCGCGGCGGCGAACCGCTTGTCACCCGCGTGATACATGATCGTGTACGTGTAGATCGCGCCCTTGCCGCTGACGGGCTCGAACGCGAGATCGATCGCCATGCAGTTCACGCACGTCGGGTAGGGCGGGTGCTGGAAGCGCCGGCACGCCTGGCAGCGCTGCAGCGACAAGACGCCCTGCTTCGCCGAGTCCCAGAACGGCTTCGTCCACTCGTTCGGGACGGGAATCGGCCGGGCGACCTTGCTCCAGTCGCTCAAAAAAAGACGCTCACGTTCTTCGGCAAGAGCACGTTCTGGTCGAGGATGAGCTTGCGGCCGGCGATCTTCCACGCACCGTCGACCGATCGAAGGACGTCCTGCCGCGCGCCGACGTACAGGTCCTGCTCGGTCTCCGCGCGCGTCCGGTAGACGAGGAAGTTCGAGTACACCGTCAGCTCGGAGGCGGTGGCGCCGGGCTCGACCTCGATGTTCGTGATGATGTGGCGCGTGCGCGACGGCGGATCCTCGCCCCACGCCATGCCCGTGTCGATGCGCGCGACGCGCCCGATGAGCGTCGTCTTGGTCTCGTCGAGGAGTGGCAGCTCGTCCTCGATGTCGCCGTCGTCGCGGCGGGTGCCGGCAAGGACCGTGATGGCCTTGCTCGACTGTGGATAGCGCGTCCGGCGGCCCGCCATCCAGTACCGCACGTCGTCGGTGAAGAGCTCGAGCCACTCGTGGAAGCGCCGCTCGTCCAGCAGTCGCGCTTCGCGGTAGAAGAACTGCTCGACGTCGCGGAGAAGGTCGTCGGCCATCAGCTCTTGAGCTCCGACCACTTCTCGGCGGCCATGAGCTGCGCCCAGCGCTGGTAGAACTGGCGGTGGTTGCTCTCGCTGAAGCGGTAGTCGCTGGCCACGGCCTTGAGATCGTCGTTCCAGCGGTCGTGTCCGAGCCCCATCTCGTAGTTCAGCGGATGCCTGCGCGCGACGACGCCGCGGCCGGTCTGCGTGCACGCCTGCCAGTTGTCCATGTCGTCCTGCTCGAACACGCCGGCGGGACCGAAGACGCGCACGCCCGCGAGCCGGTTGGCTTCCTTCACCTCGGGCGGCGCCGCCTTGTCCACGTAGACCCACGCCCACACTTCGGTCTTCTCGGGACCGCGGGGATGCCAGACGCGGAACGTGCGCGACGTCGGTTTGAGCATGGAGAAGTTCGGAAACACCGTGCCCGCGACGGGCTTGAGGGTGCCCGCGCGCGGTCCGAGACGTTGCACGATCTCGGGGAAGATCTTCTCCTCGTACGCCTGGATCTCGGGCGCCGGCGGGTCAGCGTTCATGTTCGCGCCGACGGTCATCACGCAGTGGCCGTTGCCCGGCGAGAGCGCTACGCCCGTCGGATCGGCGCCGACGCGAAAGTCACCGCCGAACCCCGCGCGAATCGCCGAGACGTGACTCCAGGTGACGTGATAGCCGTCGCCCGCGAAGTTCTCGGCGGGCAGCTTCCAGTTGCACGGCATGATCCACTTGTGCAGCCCGCCGACGACTTCGATGCCGCCTTCGCGGCGGTCGAAGAACGCGTCGAGGTACCACGCCATCTCGCCGAGGTATTCGCGCAGCGGCGGTGCCTCGGCATCGAACGTCGCGAACACGAGGCCCTTGTAGCTCTCGACCTGCGCGACGGGGATGAGACCCCAGCGCTCGCGCTCGAGCGCGTTGTGGTACGCCTCCTTGATGAACGGCACGCCGACCAGCCGCCCGTCGTTGCGGTACGTCCACCCGTGATAGGCGCACGTGAAGCTCGCGGCGTTGCCCGCCTCGGCGCGGCACAGGCGATTGCCGCGGTGCCGGCAGACGTTCAGGAACGCGCCGACCTGTCCGTTGCCGTCGCGCACGACGAGGACCGGGTCCTCGCCCATGTAGGTGGTGAAGAAATCTCCGGGCCGCGGGATCTGGCACTCGTGGCAGAGGAAGAGCCAGCACCGGGCGAAGATCCGCTCGAGCTCCTGCTCGTAGATCTCCTGCTCGATGAAGATGCGGCGGCTGATGCGGCCGTTCTCGGCGTCGACCAGCCGGCTGACATCGGTTGCCATGAGCGACCCTCCCTCAGCGGCGGCGCATCCGCAGCATGCTGCCCGCATCCACGGTCACGACGGTCCCGGTCATGCCGCGCGCGCTCGGGGACGCGAGGAACACGTACGCGCCCGCGAGATCGTCCGGCTCGAGCATCATATGCAAGGGATTGTTCGCGCGCAGCCGCTCCTCGACATCGGGATCGGCGAAGTGCGTCCGATCGTCCTGGCCGAGCACGGCCAGACCTCTGAGGTCGGTGCGCGTGCCGCCGGGCGCGACGCCGTTCACCCGGACCCGGGGCGCAAGCTCGGTGGCGAGCTGGCGGATCAGCCCGATGACGGCGTGCTTCGACGCGGTGTAGATCGCGCCGCCTCCGCCCGAGTTCATGCCCGCCACGGACGCGGTGAAGATCATGCAGCCGCCGGTCTTCTGAAGCTCGGGGAGCGCGGCCTTCGCGCCGAAGAGGCATCCCTTCACGTTGACGGCGAACAGCTCGTCGCACGCCGCGGAGAGCTGGTCGTCGGGAATGTCGGCGAGGGGCACCGCGCGGTCGAACACGCCGGCGTTGCCCACGAAGATGTCGAGCCGGCCGAAGGCGTCCACCGTTGTGGACACCGCTCGCTTGTTGTCGTCGAGCCGCGCCACGTCGCCGCCGATCGTCGTGACCAGCTTGCCGTACTCGGCCTGCAGCTTCTCGGTCCGCGCGCCGACGCGATCCATCACGCCGACGCGCGCGCCTTCCTGGATGAAGCGCGTCACGATCGCGCGTCCGATGCCCGAGCCGCCGCCCGTCACCAGCGCCACCTGCCCGTCGAGCCAGCCCATCGTCGTGGCCTCCTCGTCGAAGGGGCTCCGATTATAGGCGCAGCGCCGGCATGACCTCGCGCGTGAAGAGCTCCATCGACGCGCGCGACGCGTCGGCCGGGATGCCGGCGACCGACATGCGGCAGATCAGGTGCGTGAGCCCGAGCTCCCTCCCGAAGCGCTCGATCTGGCGCGCGCAGCTCGCGGGGTCGCCGAGGATGATGCGGTCCTCGGCGAGGCGTTCGATCGTCAGGTCGCCCGGCGGGCGCTTGACGACCGGGTGCGGCCACCGGAAATAGGTCGCTTCGAACGACCGGATGAACGCATCGCCCGCGACGGCGCGCGCGCGTTCGAGGCTCTCGGCGACGAAGACGTACCGCATCAGCGCGACCTCGCCGCCGTCCCCGCGGCCCGCCGCTCTCCGCGCGTCGCGATACATGCGCGTGCAGGCGGCGAGCTCGTCGAGCTTCGCCGATGGGCCGCCGAGCCACGCGTCGCCGAGGCGCCCCGCGCGGCGCAGCGCGGGCCCGACCCAGCCGGCGAACCACATCGGCGGACGCGGCTCTTGCACCGGCTGCGGCCGCAGCGTCGCGCCTTCGATCCGATAGTGCCGGCCCGCATGCGTGACGCCGTCCTCCGTCCAGAGGCGGTGGATCAACGGCACGGCCTCGTCGAGCCGGCTGCCGCGCTCCTTGATGGAGACGCCGAACGCCGCGAATTCTTCGGGCGCGTAGCCCGCGCCGACGCCGAGGATCAGGCGGCCCCGTGAGATGACGTCGACCATCGCCGCTTCCTCCGCGACCGCGAGCGGATGGTAGAGCGGCAGTAGCAGCACGCCGGTGCCGAGACGCACGCGCCGCGTGCGCGCGGCGATCGCGGCGAGCCCGACGAGCGGTGCCGGATAGAGCAGGATGCTGTTGTGATGCTCGCCGAGCCACACGGAGTCGAAGCCCGCGGCCTCGGCGCGCTCGCACTCCGCGATCGTCGCGTCGAAGTCGCCGCCGCTCTGGAGCGGGCTCAGCCCGACGTGCATCACTCGGGCCACGGCTCCAGCAGGCGATAGCTGACCTGCCCGAGCGCGACGAGCTGACCGGACGTCGCGCCGGTGACGTGCACGGTGCTGAAGAGCAACGACTCGGACCGTTGCTGCACGTGCGCGTCGGCGACGACGCCTTCGCCGGTCGTGGCCGGGAAGCTGATCTGCATGGCGATGGTGGAGCCGCGCGTACCGGCGCGGCGGGGGATGAGCGACCACGAGGCGGCGACGGCCGCGATGTCGACGATGGAGGCGATCGCGCCCGCGTGCAGCTGCCCGGTCTCGTCGGCGTGCGCGGGCGTGCACGGCATCCGCACGCGCGTGCGTCCCGGCGTCTCGTGGACCGGCGTCATCTCGAGCTTCTCCACGTAGCCGTCGAACAGGCGGTGCTTGCCGGGAGCGGCCGGCGGCGCCGGCGGCGGCAGCAGCCTGGGATCGGCGCGGAGCCGCGGCGTGCGAGCGCCGTGATCCGCCGTCTGGTAGGTGAGCAGGCCCTTCGAGATCGCGACGCCGGCGCGCGAGCGCGCTTCCACCTCGAGGAACACGACGTCACGCCCGCGCCGCAGCACGCGCGCGTCCGCGATGACGTCGTCACCGTCCCGCCCGGCGTCGAGATACTGCAGCGACAGGTCCACGCAGCGGAGGTCGGTCTTCGTGTCGAGGTCGACCCCGGTCCAGGCCGCGAGCGTGCCCGTCATCGTGAGGAGCGACGCGCTCGCGCCGCCGTTGAGCAGGCCGCCCGCGTTCATGTGCTCGCGCCGGTACGGCAGGACGAGCACGGCACGATCGCGCGCGAGCTCGGCGACACTGATGCCGAGATGCTTGGCGAAGGCCACCTTCGAGAACCGCGCGCGTGCCTGCTCGACGTGTTGCGGGGTCATCCCGACGGATTATAGTGACGAGCGGAGGGGGCTTGATGACCGAGCGCATTTCGTTCGTGTCCGACGGCCTGAAGCTCGCCGGAATGGTGCACGTGCCCGAGGGTGGCGCGCGCCGCCGCCCCGGCTTCCTCGTCCTCCACGGCTTCGGGAGCAACAAGGACAGCGGCGGGTCGGTGACGACGGCCACGATGCTCGCGGAGCTCGGCTACGTCGCGCTGCGGTTCGACATGCGCGGCTGCGGCGAGAGCGAGGGCCCGCGGGGGCGCGTGATCTGTCTCGAGCAGGTCGAGGACACGAAGCACGCGCTGACGGCCCTCGCCGGGCGGGCCGACGTCGATCCCGATCGCATCGGGGTCATCGGCCAGAGCTTCGGCGCGGCCGTCGCCGTCTACGCCGCCGGCGGCGACGCGCGCGTCGCCGCGTGCATCTCGAGCGGCGGCTGGGGCGACGGGGTGAAGAAGTTCCGGAAGCAGCACGAGTCGCCCGAGGCGTGGGCGCGCTTCACCGCGATGATGGAGGAAGGCCGGCGCAAGCGCGAGCGCGGAGAGACGCTGATGGTGCCGCGCTACGACATCGTCCCGATCCCGTCGCACCTGAGGGGCAACCTCTCGACGGGCTCGATCATGGAGTTCCCGTTCGACGTCGTCGAGAGCATGTACAACTTCCGCGCGAACGACGTCGTGGGCCAGATCGCGCCGCGGCCGCTCCTGCTCCTGCATCCCGCGAGCGACTCGGTCACGCCCACCGAGCAGTCGATCGACCTGTTCCTGCGCGCCGGCCAGCCGACCGACCTGCACCTCGTCGCCGGCGTCGACCACTTCCTGTTCTCGGAGAAGAACCCGCTCGTCGTCAGCCTCGTGCGGCACTGGCTCGACCGCTACTTCCCCGCGTGACCGTCGCCGCCGCGGCGCTGCGGCGGTTCACGCGCGACATCTTCGTCGCCGCCGGCCTCTCGGACGATCACGCCACGACCATCGCCGACGTCCTCGTGTGGGCCGACCTTCGCGGCGTCGAGTCCCACGGCGTGGCGCGCATCCCGATGTACGTACGGCTGCTCGACGCCGGCGATCTCAATCCCACGGCCACGATCACGGTCGCCACCGAGACACCGGCGGCGGTGATGTTCGACATGGACCGCGCGCCGGGGCCGGTCGCGATGACGACGGCGTGCGCGGCGGCGATGGAGAAGGCGCGCGAGGTGGGCATCGGCTTCGCGCTCGCCCGGCGCACCACGCACACCGCCGCGCTCGGCTACTACACGTCGGCTGCCGCTCGTGGAGGGATGGCGGCGATCGCGTTCGCCGCGTCGGTGCCGATGATGGCGTACCACGGCGCGCGCGCCGCCGCGGTCTCGACCAGCCCGGTCTCCATCGCGGTGCCGGGAGGCGCGCGCGGGCCGCTCGTGCTCGACATGGCCACGAGCGTCATCTCGGCCGGCGGCCTCGCGCAGGCGCGCCGGGCGGGACGTCCGATTCCGCCCGGCCTCGCGCTCGACGACCAGGGGGCGCCGACGACCGATCCGGCGAAGGCGACGATTCCGCGTCCGCTCGGCGACTACAAGGGCTCGGGCCTCTCGCTGATGATCGAGTGCCTCGCGAGCCTCGTCGCCTCGAATCCGATCGTCGCCGAGACGTTCAGCCGCGCGCCGGCCGAGCGCCGCCACACGCAGAACGGGCTCGTGCTCGCGATCGACGTCGCGCGCTTCGCCGACCCGGCGGTGTTTCGCGCGGAGGTCGAGCGGCTGGTCGCGACGATCAAGGCATTGCCGCGGGAGCCCGGCGTCGAGGAGCTCCTCGTGCCGGGCGAGCGCGGCGATCGCGAGCTCGCTCGGCGGAGCCGCGACGGCATCCCGCTCGCGCGCGGGACGCTCGACGACCTCGCCCGCATCGCGGCCCGCTTCGAGGTGCCGATGCCCTGACCCGCGCGCCGCGTATCATAGGCGGCGATGCCGGCACGCACGGGCCAGCAATACCTCGACGGGCTGCGGAGCCAGGAGCGCCACGTCTGGCTCGGCGGCGAACGGGTCAAGGACGTCACGACACACCCCGGGCTCCGCAACGGCGCGCGGACGATCGCCGCCCTCTACGACATGCAGCACGATCCCGCCCTGCGCGACGAGATGACGTACGTCGCGCCCGCGACCGGCGAGCGCGAAGGCCTCTCGTTCATCATCCCGCGCACGAGGGAGGAGCTCGAGCGCCGGCGCGTGATGATGCTGCACTGGGCGCGCGCGACGTGCGGGATGATGGGCCGCACGCCGGACTTCATGAACGTGAACTTCGCCGCCTGGGCGGGCGCGGCGCCCTACTTCGCGCAGGCGCGGCCGGAGTTCGCCGACAACGTCCGGCGCTACCACGAGCACATCACCCGGCACGACCTCACGCTGACGCACGCGCTCATCAACCTCCAGCGCAGCCGCGACACGGCGGGCACGTTCAAGCTGGAGGAGGGGACCGCCCTCCGCGTCGTCCGCGAGACGGACGCCGGGCTCGTCGTGCGCGGCGCGCGCATCCTCGCCACGCTCGGGCCGCTCGCCGACGAGATCGCCGTGTACTCGCCGCGCCTCGGGCGGATGGCCCCGGGCGCGAGCCCCTTCGCGATCAACTTCGCGATCCCGTGCGGCACGCCCGGGCTCCAGTTCCTCTGCCGCGAGAGCTTCGACCTCGAGCGCTCGCGCTTCGATCACCCGCTCGGCTCGCGGTTCGAGGAGATGGACTGCGTCGTGTTCTTCGACGACGTGGTCGTACCGTGGGAGCGCGTGTTCCTCTTCGGAGACGTCGACCTCGTCAACGGCACCGGGCTCAAGACGCACTCGAACGTCCACACCGCGCACCAGGGCGCGGCCAAGAACCTCGCGAAGTGCGAGTTCGTGCTGGGCGTGGCGCTCCTGATGACGGAGACGCTCGGCAACGCGCAGCTCCCGCACGCCGAGGAGCGCCTCGGCGAGCTGATGCTCCAGACCGAGCTGATCCGGGCGTGCATGCGCGCGTCGGAAGCCGACGCGACGCTCGACGAGTGGGGCGTGATGTGTCCGGCGCAGCTTCCCGTGGAGAGCTCGCGCAACCTCTTCATGACCGCGTACCCGCGGATGATCGAGATCCTGCAGCTCCTCGGCTCCAGCAGCTTCATGATCACGCCGAGCGAAGCGGACTTCCGCGGACCGCTGGCGCCGGCCATCGAGCAGTACCTCGCCACCGACGCCGCCACGGCGCGGGATCGCGTGAAGCTGTTCCGTCTCGCGTGGGACGTGGCGGGGAGCGCGTTCGGCAGCCGGCAGGTGCTCTACGAGCGCTTCTTCGCCAGCGACCCGCTCACGCGCGCCCGCATCCTGAACGCGCTCTACCCGAAGCGCGAGGCCGCCGACCGCGTCCGCGACTTCCTGGGGCGGGACTAGACGAGCGCGGCGACGTCCGCCATGTCGGCCACCTTCTCCAGGCGGCTGACGGCCTCGATGAGCGCTGAAGCCCGCGCCGGGTCGAGGATCGAGGCGGTGTAGCGCCGGAACTTCTCGCAGGCGTCGTCCCAGGTGAACGGATTGGACGGCGCGCCCTTGTGCGGACGCGTCCGCCGCGTGTGGCGCTCGCCCGCGCACTCCACGAGCAGCTCGGCCGGCCAGAAGTGGTGCGCGTCCGCATGATCGTCCGCGACCGGCTCGAGCTCGATGCGCCGCGCGAGGTCCCGCACGAGCGGATCGTGCACGGCGGCCTCGTCGTACGCGAGCGGGTTCGAGAGATCGCGCGTCAGCGCGACCGCCGTGGTGAACGGCAGGCTGTACTGTCCGCCGAGGACGTCGTGCGGCGCGCGCTCCATGTGCCGCTCCTCCATGATCCGCGGCGCGCCGCGGATCAGCACGCGCGTGATCCTCGCGGGATCGAGCGGATGCTCGCGCTTGAGATCCTGGATCGCCGCGACCACGGCCTGCTGCGTGACGTGCGTGGCGTATGACTTGAGCGACGGAGGCTCGATCGCCCAGTCGGCGCCCAGCCTCTCGACGAGCTTCTCCATGCGCGGCGGCGTCGAGAACGCGTTGAAGTAGCCGGAGCGGCCTTCGAGCACGGTCGCCGGCCCGCGCACGCCGTTGCGCGCCAGCAGCGCGCTCTCGAGCCCGAGCTGGCTCGCGCGGCCGAGATGCAGGCGCTTGGTGTCGCCGCCGCTCCACGCGAACTCCAGGAGACCCGCGCTCGACGAGCCCGCGATGCCCATCGCGCTGGTCAGCCGATCCTGGTCGAACGCGTACAGCTTGCCGACCGCGGCGGCCGCGCCGAACGGTCCCTGCGTGCCCGGGTTGTGGAAGCCGCGAACCGTTTCGAGGCCGACGGCGGTGCGCGCGATCCGCGCCGACACTTCGAAGCCGAGCGCCAGCGCGGTGAGGAACGACGCGCCGTCGAATCGCTCGCGCTGACAGACGGCGAGCGCGGCCGGCAGCACGGTGCCGCTGGCGTGCGAGCCGGTGAGCGGCTCGCACTCGAACGCGCCGATGAGCACGCCGTTCGCGAGCGCGGCACGCGACACGTCCGTCCGCCAGTCCTGATGGATGACGGATGCCTCCGGCGTGCCGCCGAGCGACCGGACGACCGTGACGATGCGCTGCGCCCACGGTTGCACGGCGCCGACGAATCCGGCGCCGAGGGTGTCGAGCACGGCGATCTTGCAGTTCTCGACGAGCCCGCGCGGCAGACCGCCGAACGTCGTCTCCGCCACGAACCGCGCGAGCGTCCGTGTCTCGTTCATGCTGCGCTTATACTCTCGCCCAGAGGCATCTTCAAAGGAGGCTGCCATGCTTCCGGCGCCGGGCTTCCATCACCTCCACCTGAACTCCGTCGATCCGGACGCCGCGATCGACTTCTACGTCCGCCACTTTCCGAGGAGCACCAAGACGACGTGGGGCGGCCTGCCCGCGCTCGCGGCGCCGAACGACGTGCTCGTGCTGTTCACGAAAGTCGGCACGCCTCCACCGACGTCGCCGCAGACCGCGATCTGGCACTTCGGCTGGCACGTGACCGACACGCACGCCAGCCTCGCCACGTACACGTCCCGCGCGGACGTCACGTTGTTGCCGCTGTACACCACCGACGAGGGCGGCTCGGTCTTCGTCAGCAGCGACACGTGGCCGAGCGTGAACCGCACGCCGGGCCTCACGAAGGCGCAGATCGCCGACGCGATCGCGAAGGGCGTGCAGCCGACGCGGAAGGGCGGCTTCGGCTACATGGCGGGGCCGGACAAGGCGCTCGTGGAGTACGCCGGTAACTACCCGGCGGAGCGCTTCAACCACGTGCACTTCTTCCACGACGATCCGTTCTGCGCACAGCTCTGGTACCAGACGCATCTCAACGCGGGCGTGCCCGCGGGACGCACGAGCGACACGCCGCTCACGGAAGCGACCTGCAAGGTGGCGCGCGGTACCGAGCGCAGCTGGCCGGCGCTCGAGCGCGGAGGGATGTTCCGCTCGCCGTCCGCGGCGGTCATCTTCGGGGATGTGATGTTCCCGGCGTACATGCGCCAGGCCGATCAGCCGATGGTGAGCTCGCGCGGGCACCTCTACGATCACATCGCGCTGAGCGTCGGCGACCTCGACGCCTGGATCGCCAAGCTCCGCGGCGAAGGCGTCAGGCTCCTCGAGGAGCCGTACAAGCTCGGCACCGCGCGCGCGGTGATGATCGAGGGCCCGAGCCGCGAGGCGATCGAGCTGGTCGAGGTCGCGTGACCGCGCTCGCGATCAAGGCCGGCGGCTACCAGCCGCCGGCGTCGATCCACAACCAGGCGGCGCGCCGGCTCGGCGAGCTCCTCGCGCAGAAGCTCGGCGACCGGATCGGCTTCGAGCTGATTCCGAGCGTGCTGGATCTCGGACGGCCCTCGGCCGATCTGCCGGTGATGGTCGAGAAGGGCGAGCTCTCGCTCTGCTACATGTCCACGGTGCGGTTCAGCAGGGACGTCCCCGAGCTCGCGCTCCTCGAGCTGCCGTTCGTCGTGCGCGACCGCGCGACGGTATGGCGCGCGCTCGACGGCGCGCTGGGCGACCGGTTCGTGCGACGCATGCACGCGACCACGCCGTTCCGCGTGCTCGGCCGCTGGGACAACGGCTTTCGCCATCTCACCAACAAGGTCCGGCCGATCCGCCGGCCGGACGATTGCCGCGGGCTCAGGATCCGCACGCAGGGCAGCGCGCTGCACGGCGAGGTGTTCCGCGCGCTCGGCTTCGTGCCGATGGCCATCGACATCAAGCGCTTCGTGCAGGAGGTCGGCGGCGACACGGTCGACGCCCACGACAACCCGCTGACCAGCATCTACGTCTTCGGCGTGCACAAGTACCATCGCCACATCACGCTGACGGGTCACTTCTTCGGCGCGAGCTTCCTGCTCTGCAACGCGAGCCACTACGAGTCCTGGCCGGACGACGTACGGCGCGCTGTGGACGAGGCGGCGCGCGAGGCCACGACGCTTCAGCGCCGCCTGGCGATCTCGGAAGATCAGGAGGTGCTCGCGAAGCTCGATCCGCGCGAGAACGAGGTCGTCCACCTGACGCCCGCGGAGCACGCCGCGTTCGTCGACGCTGTCCGGCCTGTGCGCGCGAGGCTCGAGCGCGACTTCGACCCGACCCTGCTCGCCGGCCTCAGCTGAGGACCATGGCTTCAACCGGCCCGTTCGTCCCCGGCACGTCCGTACGGGTCGCAGGTGCGCCGAGCGGACCGCTCGCGGGTCTCACGTTCGCCGCGAAGGACCTGTTCGACGTGGCCGGCCACCCGACGGGCGGCGGTAACCCCGACTGGGCGAAGCAGCATCCGGTCCCCGCGAAGCACGCGTGGGCGGTGCAGCGGCTGCTCGACGCCGGCGCCACGTTGATCGGCAAGACGATCACCGACGAGGTGTCGCTCGGCATCCTCGGCGAGAACCCGTTCGAAGGCACGGCGCTCAACCCGAAGGCGCCCGACCGCGTGCCCGGCGGCTCGTCGTCCGGCTCTGCCTCGGCCGTCGCGCAAGGCCTCTGTGACACCGCGCTCGGCACCGACACGGGCGGCTCGGTGCGCGTGCCCGCGAGCTTCTGCGGGCTCTACGGCATCCGTCCGACGCACGGCCGGCTCGATCTCACCGGCATGCTGCCGCAGGCCCCGAGCGCCGACACGACGGGATGGTTCGCGCGCGACGCGGCAACGTTCGCGCGCGTCTCCGCGGTCATGCTCGGCGAGTCGCTTGCCGCGGGCCTGCCGCTCCGGCTCGTCATCGCGGTCGACGCGTTCGGCTTCGCCGATCCCGAGACAGCGGCCGCCCTGCAGCCGATGGTGAAGAAGCTGTCGACGCTCGTGCGCGACGTTCGCGAAGACCTGCTGGCACCGCCCGGCCTCTCGGTGTGGGGCAAGGCGCAGACGACGCTGCAACGCCACGAGGCGTGGCTCACGTTCAGGGACTGGATCGAGCGCGACAACCCGCGGATGCAATTCAGCGTCGCGCGCAACCTCGCGCTCTCGACCACGGTCTCCGAGAGCGAGCGGCAGTGGGCGGCCTTGATGCGGATGGAAGCGCGCGCACGGCTCGCGTGGCTGCTCCCTCCCGGTACGGCCCTGTGCATGCCGACGACGCCGTGTCCCGCGCCGAAGAAGGGACTGCCGCTTCCGACGCTCGACCCGCTGCGCTCCCGCATCCTCTGTCTCGCCGCGCACGGCGGGCTGACGGGCGTGCCGCAGATCACGATCCCGGGGGCCGAGGTCGACGGTGTTCCGGTAGGCCTCTCGATCCTCGGCGGGCGCGGCAGCGACGCCGCGCTGATCGCGGTGGCGAACGCCCTTGCCGGTTGTGCGCCGTGATGACACGATGGACATGACTCCCAACATTCCGGAAGTCGTCGCCGAAGTGCGCGCGCTGTTCGAGCGCTACGAGCAGGCGCTGATCGACAAGGACGTCGACGTCCTCGACAACACGTTCTGGCGGAGCCCGCACACGATCCGGTACGCGATGACCGAGCACGGCTACGGCTTCGACGAGATCCACGCGCACCGGGTCGCGCGCCCGCCGGGGCCCGGCATCAAGGAGAAGCGCATCCGGCTGGAGATCCTCACGCTCGGCCGCGACTTCGCGACCGTGAACCTCGAGTTCAAGGTGCGGGGCCGCGATTTGATCGGCCGGCAGAGCCAAACTTGGGTACGATTTGCGGACGTCGGCTGGAAGGTGGTCTCCGCCCACGTTTCGGCGATGAACACCACCCCGCTGTGGTAATGGGGGTTTGGGGGTCCTCAGCTGTGGGGGCCCCATGTTCAAGGAGAGGACCATGACGCCCACGGAAGCTGCCGTCCTCCAGGCCGACGACCGGCGGTTCGAGGCGATGCGCAAGGAAGACTGGCCCGCGCTCGACGCCGCGCTCGCGGACGACCTCACCTACGTGCACTCGACCGCGCGCCAGGAGACGAAGGCGGAGCACGTCGCCAACCTGCGTGGCGGCAAGCCGCACTATCGCGGCATCGCGCCGCGCGACCGCGCGGTGCGCGTCCACGGGGACGTCGGGATCGTGAACGGCACGTCCGAGATGCACGTCGAGCGCGACGGCAAGGACAACCGGTTCACCGTCCGCTACCTGGCCGTCTACAAGAACAGCGGCGGAAACTGGCGCATGATCGCCTGGCAGTCCACACGCATCCCTGACGCGTAGAGAGGGCGCTATGTCGACGCTGGTGCTCGGCGCGACGGGCTTCATCGGGCCGCGGCTCGTCAGGAAGCTGGTCGCGCGCGGCGAATCGGTGATCGGGGTGGACCTGAACCCCGGCGCCGCGGCGTTCGCCGACGTCCCGATCGGCGCGCCGGTCATCCGCGGCGACATCACGCAGTTCGAGGACGTCATCCGCATCATGCTCGACGTCAAGCCCGAGCGAGTCATCAACCTCGCGTACGGGCTCGGCGCGGGCGAGGGCAATCCGCACCAGGTCATGCGCCTCGACGTTCTCGGCATGGACAACTGCTTCGAGGCGGCGCGCCTCACCGGCGTCAAGCGCGTGGTGTACGCGAGCTCGATCGCCGTGAGCGGGCAGCAGAGCAAGTTCGGCGACCGGCTCGCGACCGAGGACGATCCTCACTACGGCACGAGCCAGTACGCGATGCACAAGATGTTCAACGAGTTCCAGGCGCAGAAGTACATCAAGAACTACGGCATGTCGATCGTCGGCGTCCGTCCCGCGAACGTGACCGGGCCCGACAAGGTGCGCGGATCCGTCGATCACGTGCAAATCATGGTGGAAGCCGCCCGCGGGAAGCCGGTGCATCTTCCGAAGAAGGGCCTGATGCGCACGCTCATCCACGTGGAGGACATTGCGGAAATTTTTCTCCGCGTCCTCATGGCCGAGGCGCCCCGCCACCATCTCTACAACTCGGGCGGCATTCCCGTGAGCCTCGGCGAGCTCGCGGAAATCGTGCGCGGATTCCTCCCGGATGCGAAGATCACGTTCGCGGAGGACGGCGGGCGTGAAGACTCCGGCAACTACCTGGTCGACAACAGCCGGCTCACCAAGGAGTTCGGCATCGAGTTCCCCGGCCTGCACACGCGGGTGCTCGAGGTGATCAACGACGTGCGACGTTCCGAAGGGCTCCCGCTGGTCACAGGAGGAAGGGCATGAGGGAATACCGGCGCATTTCCGCGGACTGTCACCTCGATCTCATCTGGCTGCCTCCCGATCTGTTCACGTCGGAAGCGCCGGCGAACCTCAAGGACCGGATGCCGTATGTCGACCCGCAGCCCGACGCCAACGGCGACAAGTGGTGGGTCGCGAAGGGCGGCGCCATCAAGTTCGGGATCGCCGGCGGTGTGGGCGCGTCGGGCACCAAGTACCAGCCGGGCAAGCAGCTGCGCGTCGACGTGATGGCGTCGACCGGCCTCTACACCGACGGCAGCAAGGGCATCCGCCGCCCGGGCGATCCGGACCTGCGCATCAAGGAGATGGATCGTGACGGCGTCGACGCCGAGGTCATCTACGGGATCCTCGCCGCCGCCGCGAAGCTGAAGGACATCGAGGCGTCGAACGAGATGGTCCGCATCTACAACACGTGGATGGCGGACTTCATCGCGCAGTATCCGGACCGGCACATCGGCCTCGCGAACCTGCCGTACGGCGACATCGATGCCGCGGTGAAGGAAGTGCATCGCGTCGCCAAGATGGGCTTCCGAGGCATCGAGCTCTCGTGCTCGTGGGAGATGGAGCCGATGTGGCACGACCAGTGGGAGCCGCTGTGGGCGGCGATGAACGAGGTCAACCTGCCGCTGCACTTCCACACGTTCCCGTCGGTGTCGCCGGACCTGCGCAACAAGTACACGGGCCTCACCCAGCGCGCGCTCACGTACAGCGGCCTCTGCATGTTCCAGATCACGCTCGCGAACATCCTCACCTCGCTCATGGGCAAGGCGGTGTTCGAGCGCTATCCAAACATCCGCGTGGTCTTCGGCGAGAGCGGCATCGGCTGGATCCCGTACGTTCTCGACCGCATGGACTTCGAGTTCCAGGACCAGTACCACGACCTGCCGCTGAAGATGCTGCCGAGCGAATACTGGCGCCGTCAGTGCAAGGCGACGTTCCAGTACGATCGCGTGGGCACGAAGCTCATCGACGAGATGGGCCTCGAGACGCTGATGTGGGGCTCCGACTATCCGCATCCGGACGGGGTGTGGCCGGAATCCGAGAAGTACATCAGCGAGCAATTCAAGCACCTGCCCGAAGCGGTGACGGAGGCCATGACCTGCGACAACGCGGGGCGCTTCTACGGCCTGATCAAGTAGTCCGATGCGCGGGCTGTTGACGGCGGCTCTGGCGGTGGTGCTGCTCGCGAGCACGGCACCGGCGCTGGAGCCGCCGACCTTCAGCGAGCACGTCGCGCCGATCCTGCAGCAGCGCTGTCAGACCTGTCATCGCCCCGGCGAGCACGCGCCGTTTTCGCTGCTCACCTATCGCGACGTGTATCAGCGGCGGGACGACATTCGCGACGCCGTGCAGGGACGGGCGATGCCGCCGTGGAAGCCGGTGCCCGGGTTCGGCGACTTCCTCGGATCGCGCCGGCTGTCCGAGACCGAGCTCACCACGCTCGTGCGCTGGGTCGCGGCGGGCGCGCCCGAGGGCGATCCCGCGAAGCTGCCGCCGCCGGTCGTGTTCCCAAAGGGATGGACACTCGGGGCGCCCGATCACGTGCTCGAGATGGCGGAGACGTACACCGTGCCCGCGCGCGCCGGCGACGTGTACCGCTGCTTCGTGATCCCGACGAACTTTCCGGAGGATCGCTGGGTCACGAAGGCCGAGTACGCCCCGGGCGATCGGAAGCTCGTCCACCACATCCTCTCGTACATCGACACGACGGGTGCGGCGGAGCGGCTCGATCACGGCGAACCCGGTCTCGGCTACACGTGTTTCGGCGGTCCCGGCTTCGCGTCGGCGGGTGGGCTCTCGGGGTGGGCGCCGGGCATCCGGCCGCGGGTGCTGGAGGACGGCGTCGGCATGCTGCTGCCGAAAGGCGCGAACGTCGTGCTGCAGATGCACTACCACAACAGCGGACCGACGACCCGCAGCGATCGCACGCGCATGGCGCTCCACTTCGCCACGGGGCCGATCGACAAGCGCCAGCGCAGCATCCCGATCCTGAACCGCACGTTCACGATCCCGCCCGGCGAGCGCCGCCACGAAGTGCGCGCGTCGTGGACGGTGCCGTTCGGTCGGGACCTCCACGCGAACGCGATCTCGCCGCACATGCACCTGCTCGGGCGCGCGATGACGGTGACGGCGACGTATCCCGACGGCACCGTCCGCCCGCTGATCCACATCGACGACTGGGACTTCAACTGGCAGGGGGCCTACATGTTCGCGAAGCCCGTCCCGCTGCCGCAGAACACGCGGATCGACATGGTCGCGGTGTTCGACAACTCCGCCGAGAACCCGCGCCAGCCGAACCGGCCGCCGCGTCCGGTGAGCTGGGGCGACGGCACGACGGACGAGATGGCGATCGTCTTCCTCAGCGTGACGTTCGACGCTGAGCGGATCGGCTGGAAGCCGTCGCGCTGAGGGCGGTGTTCAGTCGACGCCGGGGAGCTTCAGCTCCTGCGCGCGGTGGCACGCGACCACGTGGCCGGGAGCGATAGGCTGCTGCACCGGCACCTCGGTGCGGCAGCGATCGATCGCGTGGGGGCAGCGCGGATGGAAGTGGCAGCCGCTGGGCGGCTTCGCCGGGTTCGCGACGTCGCCCTGGAGCATGATGCGCTTGCCACGCGCGCGCGGGTCCGGCTCCGGCACGGCAGCGAGGAGCGCCGCCGTGTACGGATGCTTCGGCGCGCTGAAGATCCGGTCGGTCCCGCCCAGCTCCACGATGCGCCCGACGTACATCACCGCCACGCGGTTGCTGATGTGGCGGACCACACTGAGGTCGTGCGCGACGAAGAGGTAGGTCAGTCCGAAGTCCGCCTGGAGATCGAGCAGCAGGTTCAGGATCTGTGCCTGAACCGAGACGTCGAGCGCTGACACCGGCTCGTCCGCCACGACGAGGCGCGGATGCAGCGCGAGCGCGCGCGCGATCCCGATGCGCTGGCGCTCGCCGCCGCTGAACGCGTGCGGAAACCGCCGCATGTACTCGGGCCGGAGCCCGACGCGGCGCAGAAGATCCGCCACGCGGTCTTCGCGCTCGCGGCGGCTCTTCATGCCGTGGACGAGCAGCGGCTCGCCGACGAGGTCGAGCAGCGTCATCCGCGGGTTCAGCGACGTGAACGGGTCCTGGAAGATCATCTGCATCTGGCGCCGGAGCGCGCGGAGCTCCGACCGGCCGAGCGCGCCGATGTTTACGTCACCGCCGTTCACGCGCATCGTGATCGTGCCGGCCGTCGGCTCGATCGCGCGCAGCAGACACCGCGCGGTCGTCGTCTTCCCGCAGCCGCTCTCGCCGACGAGCCCCAGCGTCTCGCCCTCGTCGATGTGGAAGTCGACGCCGTCGACCGCACGCACATGCCCGACGGTGCGCTTGAGGAAGCCCTTCCGGATCGGGAAGTGCTTGCGAAGCCCGCTGACCGTGAGCAGCGGCGCCGTCATTCGTAGAGGAAGCAGCTCACGGCGTGGCCGGGGCCGGCCGGACCGAGCTCCGGCGCGCTCGCGTCGCACCGGCCCGCGATGAAGTCCGTGCAGCGCGGATGGAACGAGCAGCCGTGCGGCCGGTCGAAGGGATGCGGCACGCTGCCCGCGATCGGCGTCAGCCGCTCGCGCGTCCGCGAACGAATACGCGGGATCGAGCGCAGCAGCGCGCGCGTGTACGGGTGCTTCGGGTCGTGGAAGATCGCGTCCACCGGCGCCTGCTCGACCACGCGCCCGAGGTACATCACCGCGACGTCGGTCGCCATCTCCGCGACCACGCCGAGGTCGTGCGTGATCAGCATGATCGCCATGCCGTCTTCCTTCTGCAGCTGGCGCATCAGCTCGAGGATCTGCGTCTGCGTCGTGACGTCGAGGGCGGTCGTCGGCTCGTCGGCGATCAGCAGCGTCGGCTGGCAGGAGAGGGCCATGGCGATCATCGCGCGCTGCCGCAGGCCGCCGCTGAGCTGGTTCGAGAGCTGGTCGACGCGCTCCTCCGGCGACGGCACGCCGACGCGCCGGAGCATCTCGATGGTCTTGTCGCGCGCGCCGCGCCGGCTCACCGCCTGGTGGAGGAGGATCGCCTCGTCGATCTGGTTGCCCACGCTGTGCACGGGGCTGAACGACGACATCGGCTCCTGGAAGATGAGCGCGATCTCGGCGCCGCGGATCGCGCGCATCTCGGCGCCGTTCGCGTCCAGCGTCGCGAGGTCCGTCGCCGCCTCGCCGCGGCGGAAGAGGATCTCGCCCTCGACGATGCGCCCCGGCCGGTCGACGATGCGAAGGATCGACCGCGCCGTCACGCTCTTCCCGCATCCGCTCTCGCCGACGATCGCCATCGTCGAGCCCGGCGCGACGTCGAAGCTCACGCCGTCGACGGCCTTCACGAGACCTTCGTCCTGGGCGAAATAGGTCTTCAGGTTGCGCACCGACAGGAGCGGCTCAGCGGCCATAGGGGTCCGCGGCGTCTCTCAGCCCGTCGCCCAGGAAGTTGAACGCCATGACGGCGATGATGACGGGGACCGCGGGGAGCATCAGCCACGGCGAGATCGCCACGGTCTGCACGTTCTGCGCCTGCTGCAGCAGCACGCCCCAGCTGATCGCGGGCGGGCGCAGGCCCAGGCCGAGGAAGCTCAGCGCGGTCTCGCTGATGATCATCGCGGGCAGCGCGAGCGTGGTGGCGGCGATGATGTGGCTCATGAACGACGGCACCATGTGCACGAAGATCGTGCGGAGCTGGCTGCAGCCCACGAGCCGCGCGGAGACCACGAAGTCTTCCTCGCGCATCGCGAGGAAGCGCCCGCGCACCACGCGCGCGAGCTCCGTCCACCCGAGCAGCGAGATGATGATGGTGATCGCGAAGTAGACCTGCAGGATCGTCCACTCCCGCGGCAGCGCCGCGGCGAGACCCATCCACAGCGGGATCGTGGGGATCGATCGCAAGATCTCGATCGTGCGCTGGATGATCGTGTCGGTGATGCCGCCGTAGAAGCCGGAGAGCCCGCCGAGGACCACGCCGAGCACGAGGCTCATGGTCACGCCGAGGAGCCCGATCGTGAGCGAGATGCGCGTGCCGTACATCAGGCGCGACCAGAGATCGCGCCCCTGCAGGTCGGTGCCGAGCAGGAAGATCGTCGTCGACGCGTCGCGGCCGCGGTCGACGCCGATCAGGTGCCGCGTCGTCGGGATCAGCCCGAGGAATCTGTACTCGAAGCCCTCGGCGAAGAACCGCACGGGCACTTTCTGCGTGGGATCCGCCACGTAGACACGCTTGAACGTGTTCGGATCGCGCGCGCCCTTGAAGCCGTGGACGTACGGCGCGAAGCGCCAGCCGTCGAAGAAGTAGACGCGCTGCGGCGGCATGAGCGAGCGCTGCGCCTCGGACCTGTCCGGGTCGGCGTAGGCGAGGAAGTCCGCGCCGAGCACGACCAGGTAGAAGCCGATGACGATCACGCTGCTCACCATCGCGAGCCTGTGCTTGCGGAAGCGCCACCACATGAGCTGCCACTGCGACGCGACGAAGATCCGCTGCTCGGGCAGCGCGAGCGGCGCGGGCTCGTGCGCGGGCGTGGTCGGCGGCGCGAGGACGGCCACTTACGTCTCCTCGAGGCGGATCCGGGGATCGATCCACACGAGGAGGATGTCCGAGATCAGCGTGCCGATGACGGTCATCAGGCCGAGGAGCAGCACGATCGTGCCCGCGAGGAACATGTCCTGCGCGATGAGCGCCTTGAGCAGCAGCGGCCCCACGGTCGGCAGCCCGAGGACGAGCGAGACGATGATGCTGCCCGACACGATGTACGGCAGCGTGTAGCCGATCGTGCTCGCGAACGGGTTCAGCGCCACGCGCACCGGATACTTGAGGATCAGCCGCAGCTCGGTCAGGCCTTTCGAGCGCGCGGTCACGACGTACGGCTTGCGCAGCTCGTCGAGGAGGTTCGCGCGCATGATGCGGATCTGCTGGGCCGTGCCCGCGAGCCCGAGGATCAGCGCCGGCATCGGCAGGTGCTTCATCAGGTCCCACACGCGCGCCCCGGACCACTCCGCGTCCTGCATCTCCGGCGAGAAGAGCCCGCCGACGTGCGCGTTGAGGAACACGAACCCGAAGTAGAGCAGGACGAGCGCGAGCAGGAAGTTCGGGACCGCGAGGCCGATGAAGCCGACGAACGTCGCGGCGTAGTCGCCGGGTGAGTACTGGCGGACCGCGGAATAGATGCCGATCGGCAGCGCGAGCACCCACGTGAGCACGAGCGCCGCGAGGGAGACGACCATCGTCAGCCACAACCGGTCACCGATCACCTCGGTGACGGGCCGGCGCCACTCCATCGACATGCCGAACTCGCCGCGCACGACCAGGTTCATCCACTTCAGATACTGGACGTAGTACGGCTGCCCGAGGCCGTACTGGATGCGGAGCTGCTGCGCCTCTTCTTCGGACACGACGCTGCCCGTCGACGCCATCTGCGCGATGTACGACGTCACGTAGTCGCCGGGCGGAAGCTGGATGATCGCGAACGAGAGGACGGAGATCGCCCAGACGGTGAAGACGGCGAGGAGGGCACGACGGCCGACGTACGCGAGCACCGTCGTGCCCTCCGGTTACCTCAGTTCTTCCAGAAGAACGTCGCCGGCCGCGAGATGCCCGGCGTCTTGCCGTCCGGGCTGTTGTACATGCGCGCCGGGATGTTGCCCATGCTGTTCTTGACGACACGCACACCCATGGCGGCCGGGGCCTGACCGACCACGCCGATGATGTAGACCTCCTCGGCGGCGATCTTCCAGACCTCCTTGCCGAGCTGGATGCGCTCCTTCTCGGGCACGCCGAACGCCTTCCTCCACTTGTCCATCAGCTCCTTCATCCGCGGCTCGGGCTCCTTCCCCTGCGTGCCGCCGGACTGGAACCACCTCGCGTAGAGCGGCCCCGAGGACGCGACGGCGTCGACCTCGAACGGGAACACGTGGAGCGGGAACGTGAAGAGGTGCTCGCTGCCGTCGTTGTTCCAGGCGCCGAGCTGCTGCTCGTTCGCGGCGGTGCGCTTGAGCGCGAGGCTCCGCTCCACTTCCTGCACCCTCAGGTCGATGCCGATCTTCTTCCACTGCTCACGGATCATTTCGGAGATCTGCGTGTACTGCACGAACTGGCCGCCGAGCGTCATGATCTCGATGCGCAGCCGGCCCTTGCCGTCGGCGCGCATGCGATAGCCTTCCGCGTCCTTCTTCGAGAGCCCGATCTTGTCGAGCATCTCGTTGGCTTTCTTGACGTCGAGCGTCGACCAGAGCTTCCGGTACTGCGGCCCGGGATTGTACTTGTTGTGATCCGCGGGCACGACCGAGCCCGGCGTGCCCGTGCCGAGCCAGAACGTTTCGTTGATCTGGGCCCGGTCGATGCCGAGCGAGAGCGCGCGCCGGAAGTCGGCGGTGTTGAACCACTTCCCGATCTCCGGGTCGGCGTCGTAGTTGAGGTTGAACTTGATGATCAGGTCGCAGTAGTCGCCGGGATCGAGGTGGACCTTGTAGTTGCCCTTCTGCTGGTTCTCGATGAAGACGGGGAGCTTGCCCAGGTCGACGTGGCGGGAGGCGTAGTCGTACTCACCCGCGATCGCGCGCAGGTTGAGCACCTCGAGGTTCTCCGCCAGCGTCAGCACGACCTTGTCGATGTACGGAAGCTGGTTCCCCGCGGTGTCGACGAACACGCTGTACGGGTTGCGTTCGAGCGTCCACGTGGGCGTGTTGATCGGCGTCGCGGTCTTCCACGGCGACAGCACGGGAAGATCCGGGTTGCGGGCCCAGTCGTTCTGGGCGACGAACAGGCGCACCCAGCTGTCGAACTTCGCGTCCTTCGCCTTCTTGTCGAGCTCGGCCTGTCCCGCGTACTTCGGAAGGAACTGCTTCATGTAGTGCGCCGGCGCGAAGCCGCCCAGCGCGCGATACCCCCACATCTGCCCCGCGAGCTCCGTGGAGCCGGCGAGCACGTCGGGGAACATGAAGTACGGCTCGGGGAACCTGTAGCGCACCGTGTGGGTGTCGACCTTCTCGATCGATCCCTGCTTGCCGTTGATCGCCATGGCGGATGACGGCGTGGGGACGAGGTCCTTGTTCTTGTAGATGTCCTCGTACCAGAACACGAAGTCGTCGGCGGTGAAGGGCTTGCCGTCGCTCCACTTCATGCCGCGGCGCAGGTGCAGGAGCCACGTCTTGCCGCCGTCCTGCATCTCGAGGCCCTTGGCGAGGTTCGGCACGACCTTGTCGCCCGTGTAGTCCCAGAACATGAGATGGTCGGGCCCGGAGCAGCAGCGGAAGCCGTTCCAGAAGTCCGCCGGGCCCGTGAAGCCGGCGCGCCACGTGCCGCCGTATTTCCCGATCTCCTTCAGCGGCTTGAGGACGAGCGGGTCCTGCCCGATGCGCTCGGCGACGGGCGGCAGCTTGCCCGCCTTCACGAGGGCCGCGAGCTGCGGCGCTTCTTTGAACGTCTTGGGGAACTTCGCGGGATCGGTGACGACTTCCGGGCCTTCGAGCTTGCCGATGTAAGCGTTCTTGCTCTGCGCCACCGCGCCGACCACGACGACGCAACTGACGACTCCCGCGACGAGGGCGACTGTGAGTCGGGATCGGACGGTACGCTTTCTCATGACGCCTCCCTGTTCGAAGCGGCGCGCTCGGGCCCCTCTCCGGAGGGCCGATTATCGTGAGATTCGCGAGGCAAGTCCAGACGTGACCGACGGCGGGCGGCCGGGGAAGTGATATCGTGGCCGGAATCATGAACGAGGCGTTGAGCGGCCAGACCGTCGAGCTGCTGCAGCAGCTCATCCGCAACCAGTGCGTGAACGACGGCAGCATCGCGTCCGGCCACGAAGTGCGCAACAGCGACACGCTGCGCGCGTACCTCGAGGGCAGCGGCCTCGACGTCCAGGTGTTCCAGCCCGACGGCGCGCCCGGGCGCACGAGCCTCGTGGCGCGCATCGAGGGCAGCGATCCCACGGCGCCGACCCTGTGTCTGATGGGCCACACGGACGTGGTCCCGGTCACGCCGCAGACGTGGAGCCGCGATCCGTTCGGCGGTGAGCTCGTGAACGGCGAGGTGTGGGGTCGCGGCGCCGTCGACATGCTGAACCTCACGGCGTCGCAGGCCGTCGCGTTCAAGACGCTGGCGAAGAAGGGATGGAGGCCGCGCGGCACGCTGGTCTATCTCGCGTGCGCCGACGAAGAGGCGGGCGGGCTCCACGGGGCGGGGTACGTCTGCAAGAAGCACTGGGACGCGCTGCGCGCGGACTACGTGCTGACCGAGAACGGCGGCACGGTCAGCGCGCACGGCGGCACGCTCAACGTGGTCGTCCACGTCGGCGAAAAGGGCGTCGCGTGGCGGCGCCTCCGCGTGAAGGGGACGCCGGGCCACGGCTCGACGCCGTACCGCGCGGACAACGCGCTCGTGAAGGCCGCGCAGATCATCACGCGCCTCGCGGACTACCGCCCCGCGCCCTACGTCGACGAGCTGTGGCGCGGGTTCGTGGGCTCGCTCGACCTCGATCCCGGGATCAAGCAGGCGCTGATGGATCCGGTGAGCGTGGAAGAGTCGATCGACGCGCTGCCCACGGCGCTCGCGAAGATCCTCTGGTCCAACACCCACACGACGTTCTCGCCGAACATCTGTCACGCGGGCCTGAAGACGAACGTCATCCCCAACATCGCCGACATCGAGGTGGACATCCGCACCGTGCCCGGCGACACCGAGGACGAGGTGCGCCGCCACCTCGACAAGGCGCTCGGCGACCTGATGGAGCACGTGACGATCGAGAAGCTGTTCTCGAAGAACGCGTCGTCGTCGCCGACGGGCACGCCGCTGTGGGACGTGCTCGCGACGGTCGTCGACGGCCACTATCCCGGCGCGAAGCTCTTGCCGAAGCTCATCCTCGGCTTCACCGACGCGCCGTACTTCCGCGAGCACGGCGCGGTGGCGTACGGGTTCGGCCTCTTCTCGCGCGCGGTCACCGCCGAGGCGATGGGCTCGCGCGTCCACGGCAACGACGAGCGCGTCGACGTGGAATCGCTCGGGCTCACGACGCAGGCGTGGCTCGACACCTGCGAGCTCTTCCTCGGATGAGCCAGCGCCAGGCGGAGACGCTCCGCCTCCGCAAAGCGGTACGCGCCGCCTGCCGGCACGAGGACGTCGACCGCGCGCTCGCGACGGTCCTCCGCCTGTTGTCGGAAGCGCACGCCTGGGCCGTCGCGGAGGCGTGGCTCGCGCGGCCGGACGGCGCCACGCTGGAGATGGTGCCGGTGTCCTACTGCCGCGACGAGGCGCACCGGCCCTTCGTCGACATCGTGCTCGGATTCGTCATCGACCGGGGCGTCGGGCTCCCCGGTGCCGCCTGGGAATCACGCGCGCCGATCGTCACGAATGACGTCCTCGAGGAGCCGCGCTTCGCGCGCGCGTCGTTCGCCAGGGATTTCGGACTGCGCTGCGCTCTCACGCTGCCGGTGCCTGGGGAGGATCCCGCGGTGATCCTCTCCTTCTTCGACACGCGACCCCGCGAGCTGGACGTCGAGCTCGTCGAGGACCTTGCGAACCTCGGCCCGTCCATCGCGTCGCTCGTCCGCCGCCGGCGCCAGGGCATCGACCTCGAGCACAAGCTCAGGATCACCGAGCAGCGGTATCGCGCGCTGTTCGATCGCAGTCCGGCCGGCACCTTCGTCGCGAGCATGGACGGCCGGACCATCGACGGCAACCTGTCGCTCGCGAAGATCATGGGCGCCGACACGCGCGACGCGGTCCTGGGCCGGCGCTTCGCCGAGCTCCTCGCCGATCCTCGCGAGTGGGAGCGGCTCGTCACGCGCCTCGGCTCCGAGGACGCGGTGAGCGACGTCGAGCTGCGGCTGCTCCGCGCCGACGGGCGGCAGCGCTGCGTCCTCGCGACCGTGGCGAAGTTCGAGGACGAGCCCGGCGTGTGGCGCGTCGAAGGTGAGCTGCTCGACCACACGGAGCGCAAGCGGAGCGAGGACGCGCAGCGCGAGGTCCTGCGAAGCGTCGCCGCGCTCGCGCGCGCGACCGCGCACGAGATCCTGAACCCGCTCAACCCGCTGCTCGGACAGCTCGCGCTGCTCGCGCGCGAGGTCGAGGACCCCGCGCACAAGACCCAGATCGACGACGCCATCCGGAACGCGGAAGCCGTCCGCGAGATCGTGCGCCGCATGATCAACATCACGCAGCTCGCGTTCGAGCGGCGCGGGGAGAGCATGGACGCGCTGCTCGACCTCCGTCGCTCGGCTCCGGAGCCGCCGTCGCCCTAGCGCCGTGACCCGGACACTGTCGCGGACGCTCGAGCGCTTCTGCGACCTCTGCGATCGCGCCGCGCAGTACGGGCTGCAGGTCTGTCTCGAGTTCGCGGTCTACACGGGCGTGCGCACGCTCACCCCCGCGGCGCACGTGGTCGCGCGATCGAAGCGGGCGAACGCGTCGGTATTGATCGACGCATTGCACTGGAGCCTCTCCGGGGGGCTGCCCGCGCACGTGGCGGCCGTCGATCCCGCGCTGCTGCGGTACGCCCAGATCTGCGATGCCGGGCCCGACATGCCGGCGCCGACGGACCCGCCGTCGCTGATTCGCGAGGCGCGCACGGGCCGGCTGCTTCCGGGCGAGGGCGTGTTGCCGCTCGCCGCGCTGGTGGCCGCGCTGCCGCCGGCCGCGGCGCTGGCGATCGAGGCGCCGTGCCGAGCGACCGCGCACCTGCCGGCGCTCGAGCGCGCGAAGCGTGCGTACCGCGCGCTCACCGCGCTGGCCGCCGTCAGGGCAGCCCGCCGCTGACGGTCAGCGTGTGACCCGTAATGAACCGAGCGTCGTCTGACGCGAGGAACGCCACCGCCGGGGCAATGTCGCGAGGCTGACCGATCCGTCCCAGCGGCGTGCGCGCGACGGGCTTGGGATGCCTCGAGCCGCGTGGCGGATACCGTACACTGCGCGGCTGGAGGGGACATCGAATGCCCGAGAAGAAGCCCGCGAAGGTCTTCGTCATCCTGGGTCGCGGACCCGGGCGCGACTACGCCGACACGCAAGCCGCGGTCGCCCACGTGCCCGCCACCGTCACCACGCTGCCGTTCATCCCCACCGAGGACGGCATGGTCGAGGCGCTCCGTGACGCCGACGCGGTCGTCATCGCCGCCTCGCCCGTCACACGCGCGGTGATGAGCGCGTGCGAAGGATTGAAAGTCGTCGTGCGCACCGGCGTCGGGTACGACACCATCGACGTGCCGGCCGCGACCGACCTCGGCGTGCTCGTGGTCAACATCCCCGACCTCTGGGTGCGCGAGGTGGCGAACCACGCCGTCGCGCTGCTGCTCGCGTTCAATCGCAAGCTCATCACGCTCGACCGCAACGTCCACGCGGGCGCGTGGGGCGGGGGCGTGCCCGGGGCGTTCACCGGATCGATCCACGGCGAGACCGTGGGCATCGTGGGGCTCGGGAACATCGGCAGCGCGTTCGCGCGACGCATCGCCGCGTTCGAGACGACGGTGATCGCGCACGATCCCTACGTCGACGACGCGCACTTCAAGACGCTCGGCGTGGAGCGCGTGTCGCTGGAGGAGCTGGCCGCGCGCGCGGACTACGTGTCCGTCCACACGCTGCTGAACGACGAGACCCGCCACCTCATCGGCGAGAGCTTCTTCCGGCGCATGAAGCCGCGCGCCGTCCTCATCAACACCTCGCGCGGCCCCGTCGTCGACGAGCAGGCGCTGACCCGCGCGCTCCAGGAGAAGCGGCTTGCGGGCGCCGCCCTCGACGTGTGGGAGAAGGAGCCGGTCACCGCGGACAACCCGCTCTTGAAGATGGACAACGTGGTCGCGACGCCGCACGCCGCGTACTTCTCGTCGCCCGCGGTGGCGCAGGTCCCGCGGCGCTGCGGCGAGGAGATCGCCCGCGTGCTGACGGGCCAGCGGCCGCTGAACGTGGTGAATCCGGAGGTGTACGCTCCCGGCGCGCCGCGGCGCGCGCGCTAGTTCAGGCGGGACACGCGGGGCGCGACGTCCTCCATCAGCAAGCGCAGGCTCTCGTGATCCCAGCCGGCGTCGTCGGCGTCGGTCGTGATCGCGAGCAGCGTGCCGAAGCCGCCGCTCTCCTCGTGGAGCTGGTGGAGCTTGTCCGCGACCTCCGACGGGTCGCCGACGATCCACACGTGCTCCATCAGATAGTCGACGGTCACCGCGTCGTCGGGCAGGGACGGGTCGAGCTTCGTCGACGTCATCTGGATGGTGCCGAGGCGGTTCGGACGCTGGTGGTCCACGTAGTTCCGTCCGAGCACGGCGCGCGCCCGCTCGCGCGCGATCGCGGGCGTCGGTCCGACGAGGATGTCGCGCGCGACCCGCCACTCGCTCCGCCGCGCGGTACGTCCGCCCTTCGCCGCGCCGGCTTCGACGAGCGTCCAGTGATCGCGCAAGTACGTCCGCGCCAGCAGCGAGCTCGACATCGGAATGAAGCCGCGCTCGCCCGCCATCCGCATCGACCCTGAATCCGGCGTGCTCGCCGCCACCGCGATCGGCGGATGCGGCGTCTGGAACGGCTTCATGTAGTAGCCGCGCGCCTTCACCGGATCGAACGGCGGCGTCTCGATGTCGAAGAACCGGCCGTGATGGCTGAACGTGCCGTCCGACGCCCAGAGCGCGAGGACGACCTCGAACACCTCGGCGGAGCGCGCGCGCACCTCGGCCTGATTCTTCGCGTCGAGCCCGAAGAGCGCGAGGTCGGTCGGGATCGCGCCGCCGCCGATGCCCCACTGGAAGCGCCCCTGCGCCATGTGATCGAGCATCGCGATCCGGTGCGCGAGATACACGGGGTTGTGCAGCGCCAGCAGCGTCACGCCCGTGCCGAGCTTGATGGTCTTCGTCAGGGCGAGCGCCTGCGCGATGAGCAGGTCGGGCGCGGGCGCGTTCTCCCACCGCTCGGTGAGGTGCTCGCCCACGAACGCCTCGCGGAACCCGAGCCGGTCCGCGAGCACGATCTGGTCGACGTCGCGCTGATAGGAGTCGGCGAAGCCGCGGTACGGCGGGTGCAGCGGCATCATGAACAGGCCGAAGTGCACGGCAGTAGAATACCCGCGGGGCGAACGCCAACGCGAGGTGGAATCGTGAGACCCAACAAGGTGAAGCAGCTCTGGCGCGACGGCAAGTGGGTGAACATGGGCTGGCTGTCGGTCTCGAACCCGTTCACCGCGGAGATCATGGCGCGCCAGGGCTTCGACGCGCTCGTCGTCGACATGCAGCACGGCCTCACCGACATGAACGACGTCTGGCCGATGCTGCAGGCGATCTCGCAGACCGACACGGTGCCGGTCGTGCGCGTGCCGTGGAACGACCCGGCCACGATCATGAAAGTGCTCGACCTCGGCGCGTACTGCGTGCTCGTGCCGCTGATCAACACCGCGGAGGACGCGGCGAAGGCCGTCGCCGCGTGCCGCTATCCGCCCGTCGGCATCCGCTCCTCCGGGCCGGTGCGGGCCGTGCACTACGGCGGCGCCGACTACGTCGCGAAGGCGAACGACGAGATCGTCGTGATGGGGATGATCGAGACGAAGGAAGGCCTCGACAATCTCGACGCGATCTGCGCGACGCCGGGGCTCGACGCGATCTACATCGGCCCCTCGGACCTCGCGCTGGCCCTCGGCATGTCGCCGCGCCCCGACAACACCGATCCGGTCCACATGGCCACGTGCGACAAGATCCGCGACGCCGCGCACAAGCACGGCAAGAAGGTCTGCATGCACTGCGCGAGCGGCGCGTTCGCGGCCTCGGCCGTCAAGCGCGGCTTCGACCTCGTCATGGTGACGTCGGAGCTCACGTGCATGATCCAGGGCGTCAAGCGTCACCTCGACGACCTGAAGGCCGCTACCGCGTGACCCGCTCGCTCACGATCCACTTCTTGTTGTAGGTGTAGGGGCGCACCTCGGGCTTCCAGCGGCCGATGTCCGAGGCGTCGTTCCACTCCTTCGACTGCGCCAGGTCGCCGCGCTCGAGCTCGTACGCGCAGAGATATCGCGGCTCGCCCGGCGTCTCCGTGCGGTAGCGCACGGCGTTCACGTAACCCCGCAGCTTCGACAAGAGCGGCAGGTGCTCGCCGTCGTAGAGCTCGTTGAACAGCGCTTCCCTGTGCCGCTCGATGTCCATCATCACCCAGAACACGTACGGCGTCTTGTTGGTGAGCGCCGCGCCGCCGCCGACGCGCTCGTAGATCGCGAGGTGTCGATTCATGGTGAACGGCCGGATCTCGCCGGCCCATCGCCCGGCCTCGCCCGCGGTCTTCCACGCCGGGCTCGCGAGCACGGCCGGCGAGTCGAGCTCGTAGGCCGCGATGTAGCGCGGCTCCGTGGCCGACGGCTGGCGATAGCGGTGCGCGCTCCGCACACCGGGCACGCCGCGGAGATTCGGCAGGTGCTCCTTGTCGTAGACCTCGTTGAAGAGCGCCTCGTGGTCGTGGCCGACGTCCATCCGGACCAGGTACAACGCACTCATGGGAAACCCCCTGACGCGCGGCTGAGTCGCGCGTTAGCATAGCGCACCGCAGGGAGGAGGAGCGCCGTGCCGAAGATCGACGTCGACCTGTCCAGCGACACCGTCACCAAGCCGACGCGCGCCATGCGGGAGTTCATGTGCGACGCCGAGGTGGGCGACGAGCAGAAGCTCGAGGACCCGACGGTCAACGAGCTGCAGGAGATGGTGGCGGAGCTCCTCGGCAAGGAGGCGGCGCTGTTCCTGCCGTCGGGCACGATGTGCAACGAGATCGCGCTCCGCGTGCACTGCCGGCCCGGCGACGAGATGCTCGCGCATCGCACCGCGCATCCGATCCACTTCGAGGGCGGCGGGCCGGCGGCGCTCGCGGGCGTGAACGTGAGCGCGCTCGACGGGCCGCGCGGGCAGTACGACGTCGACGCCGCGGCCGCGGCCATTCGGCCCGAGAACCGCTACATGCCGCGGAGCCGGCTCCTGTGGGTGGAGCAGACCAGCAACCTCGGGGGCGGCTCGATCTGGCCGCTCGCGCGGATCGACGCGGTGACGGGGCTCGCGCGGACGCATGGGCTGCGCACCCATCTCGATGGGGCCAGACTGATGAACGCGGTCGTCGCCAGCGGGCTGAGCGCGCGCGAGTACGCGGCGCCGTTCGACTCGGCGTGGATCGACTTCACGAAGGGCCTCGGCGCTCCGGTCGGCGCCGCGATCGCCGGATCACGCGAGTTCATCGCGGAGGCGTGGCGGCTCAAGCAGCAGATGGGAGGCGCGATGCGGCAGGCCGGCATCATCGCCGCGGGCGGGATCTTCGCGCTCCGCCACCACGTGAAGCGACTCGCCGAGGACCACGCGAACGCGCGCCGGCTCGCCGACGGGCTCGCGGTGTTGCCCGGCGTGACGCTCGATCCGTCCACGGTCGAGACCAACATCGTGATCTTCGAAGTCCGCGGCGCGCTCGACGCGAACGCGGCCGTCGGGGCGCTCCTGGCGCGCGGCGTCCGCATGGGTGCGCTCGGCCCGCGCACGGTACGCGCCGTCACCCACCTCGACGTGAGCGCCGGGCAGATCGAGCGCACGCTCGAGGCCGCTCGCGCCGTGCTCCGATGACGCCGCCGCTCCGCCCGAACGCGCTCGAGGTCGATCTCGACGCCGCCGTCCACAACGTCCGCGCCGTGCGTACGCTCGTCGGTCCCGACCGGCGGCTCTTCGCCGTCGTCAAGGCCGACGGGTACGGGTACGGCGCCGCGGAGATGGGTGCGGCGTTCCTCGCGAACGGCGCGGACCGTCTGGGCGTCGCCGATGTCACCGAAGGCATCCGCCTGCGCGAGCGCGGGATCACCGCGCCGATCCTGGTCTATCCGAACTCGCTGCCGAGCGCCGCGGCGTCGACGCTCGCGCACGGCCTCACGCCGACGCTGGTCGACCTCGAAGGCGCGCGGGCGTACGCCGAGGCGGCGAGCGCTCCGTGCGAGGTCTTCGTCAAGGTCGACGTCGGCCTCGAGCGTCTCGGCGTCCCCGCCGAGCAGGCGGTGAAGACGATCCTCGCGATGCTCGAGCTGAAGCATCTGCGGCTCGGCGGCATCTGCGCGCATCCACACGGGGAGACGGACGACCCCGCGTACGCCGACTGGCAGCTCCAGCGCTTCACGAGCGTCGTCGACGAGCTCGAAGCGCGCGGCGTCCGCGTGCCGGTGCGGCTCGTCGCGGCGACTCCGTGGGTCCTGCGCTTCCCGCAGACGTATCTCAACGCGGTCGATCCCGGACGCATGCTCTACGGCATCACGTTCCCGGGCGAGACACCGCCGATTCCGCTGCGGCCGACGCTCAGGGCGCTCACGACGCGCGTGATCGCGCTGAAGGAGCTGACGCCGCGCGAGCGTTTCCCCGAGCGCGCGCCGTTCCCGGTGACCGCGCCGATGCGTCTCGGCGTGATTCCGATGGGCTCCGCCGACGGGCTCCGCTGGCTGCACGCCGGCCGCGTGCTGGTGCGCGGGCGCGCGGCGGCGATCGTCGGTGCGCCGTCCCTCGAGCACACGCGGATCGATCTGACCGCCGTGCCCGAGGCCCGCGTCGGCGATGACGTGGTGATCATCGGCCGCCAGGGCGATCGGGAGATCACGGCCGCCGAGGTCGCCGCGAAGCACGGCCTCGGCCCGCATCACGTGGCGACGACCGTGGGCCCCCGCGTCGCGCGGATCTACGTATAACGCGGATACAGCGCGATCGTCAGGAGGATAAGCGCAGAGGATAAGCGCATGGATCTCGGACTCAAGGGCAAGAAGGCGATCGTGACGGGCGGCAGCCTCGGGATCGGCAAGGCCATCGCGCGGGAGCTCGCGCGCGAAGGCGTGGACGTCGTCATCGTCGCCCGCTCGAAGGACGTGCTCGAGAGCGCGGCGAAGGAGATCGGCGATCAGACGGGGCAGCGCATCGTTCCGATGGCCGCCAACGTCACGAGCCGCGAGCAGGTCGACCGCATGGTCGCGCAGGCGGCCGAGCGGCTCGGCGGCCTCCACATCCTCGTCAACAGCGGCTCGCCTCCGGGCGGCTCGGCCTCGGCGACCGGACCGATCGAGAACGTGGTCGACGAGGACCTCCTGCACGACTTCAACGTGAAGTACGTCGGCGCGCTGCGCTGCGCGCGCGCCGTGATCCCGCACATGAAGGCGCAGACGTGGGGCCGCATCGTCAACATCAGCGGCACCAACGCGCGCAACGCCGGCAACCTGAGCGGCGGCGCGCGCAACACGTCGCTCGTGCATCTGGGCAAAACGCTGGCGGTGCAGCTCGGCCGGTTCGGCATCACGGTCAACTGCGTGCACCCGGGCACGACGCGCACGGAGCGGACGCCGCGCTTGATCGCGGCGCGCGCGAAGGAGCTCGGCATCCCCGAGAAGCGACGTGGAGGCGAAGGACTTCGCGCCCGACTCGCCGCGCGGCAACGCGATCTGCCGCATGGTCGACGCCTCCGAGATCGCGTACGTCACCGCGTTCCTCGCGTCCGAGAGGTCGTGGGCGATCAGCGGCGAGCTGATCGTGGCGACGGGCGGCGCCGGCCGCTCGGTGTACTACTGACCTCGGAGGGCTGGTGGCCGTACCGAATCATGGCTGATCAGACCGGCACACAGCGCATTCACGGGTACTGCGGCCTCTGCCTCGCCCGCTGCGGCACTGTGGCGACCGTGGAAGGCGGCCGCTTCACTCGGCTTGACCCCGACCCATCACACCCGACCGGACACGCGATCTGCGCCAAGGGGCGGGCGGCACCGGAGCTCGTCTACCACCGGGACCGGCTCACACATCCGCTGCGTCGGACCCGACCCAAGGGCGATCCCGATCCCGGCTGGGAACGGATCGGCTGGGACGAGGCGCTGAATCTGACCGCTGCCTCGATGCGCCGGGTGGCAGAGCGGCATGGCCCGCAGGCGGTCGCCTTCACCGGGTCTTCCCCCTCGACGACCGCGATCGTCGATTCCACCGGCTTCATCCAGCGGCTCGCGAACGCCTTCGGCACCCCCAACAGAGCCATCACCCTCGACCTCTGCGGCTGGGGGCGCGCCTTCGCCACCAGCTACGCCTATGGCGTCGGCAGCGTCGGCACCGGCGCCGGCGGCGCCATGCCCGATATCGAGAACAGCGGCGTGCTCATCCTGTGGGGCTACAACCCCAGCTTCACGCGCCTCACCCACGCGACTGCCGTCGTCGCGGCGCTGAAGCGCGGAATGCGATTGATCGTCGTCGACCCGCGGCGGGTCGGCCTGGCCAGCAAGGCCGACGTCTGGCTCCGGGTGCGACCCGGCACCGACGGCGCGCTTGCGCTCGGCCTCGCCAACCTCATGATCGAGCGCGGCTGGTACGATCGCGACTTCGTCCGCACGTGGAGCAACGGGCCGCACCTGGTGCGCGCCGACACCGGCCGCTTGTTGACCGAACGCGACCTCGAACCGAGCGGCAGTGCGAGCCGGATCTTTGCGTGGGACTGCGCGACGTCCAGGCTGGTGGCGTATGACGCGGCCCTCGGCCGTTATGACGGCGACAGCGCCACCCTCGCGCTGGAGGGCGAATACCGTGTCGCCACGGCGCAGGGCGATGTCGTCTGCCACCCGGTCTTCGAGCTGTACACACGGCTCTGCCGGCGTTACCCGCCGGCGACCGTCGAAACGATCTGCTGGATTCCACGCGCCCGGCTCGAGGAAGCCGCCCGGCTGATCTGGCACGCGCGCCCGGTGTCCTACTACGCCTACAGCGGCCATGAGCATCACGCCAACGTCACTCAGGCGGCGCGTGCGATGTCGCTGCTCTACGCCCTCACCGGCTCGTTCGATCGGCGCGGCGGCAACGTGCTGTTCGCGGGGCCACCGGCCGCGCCGATTCTCGGCCAGGATCTGCCCTCGGCACGGAGGCTGGCTCCGGCGGTGGGCCTGGCCGAGCGACCGCTCGGACCGGCGCGCTGGGGCAACATCGGCACGAGCGATCTCTATCGGGCCATCCTGGAGGGAACGCCCTACCCCGTTCGCGCCGTGATCGGCTTCGGCGCGAACATGTTGCTCGCTCATGCCGACGGCAGATATGGGCACCAGGCGCTCAAGGCGCTGGACTTCTACGCCCACGCCGATCTCTTCATGAACCCCACCGCCGAGCTGGCCGACGTGGTGCTGCCGGTCGCCTCGGCCTTCGAGCGCGAGGGGCTGAAGATCGGCTTCGATGTGAGTCCGGAGGCGCAGTCGCTGATTCAGCTTCGGCCGGCGGTGGTGCCGCCGCGCGGCGAGGCGCGTTCGGATACCGACATCATCTTCGACCTCGCCGGGCGGCTTGGGCTGGCGTCGCAGTTCTGGAACGGCGACATCGAGGCGGCCTACCGCCACCAGCTCGCCCCGACCGGCGTCTCGCTGGAGCAACTGCGCGCCGCCCCCGGCGGCGTGCGGGTCCCGTTGCAGACTCGCCACGGCAAGTACGCCGAGCCCGACGCGAACGGTACGCCGAGCGGCTTCGCAACGCCGTCGCGCCGGGTCGAGTTCTACTCGCAAACCTTCCTCGATCAAGGCTACGCGCCGCTGCCCGAGTTTTCGGAGCCGGCCATCGGTCCGGTGGCGCGACCGGACCTGGCGGCGCGGTTTCCATTGATCCTGACGAGCGCCAAATCGTCGGTCTTCTGCCAGACCCAGCACCACGCACTCCCAAGCCTGCGCAAGCGCGTGCCGCATCCCGAAGTCGAGCTGCACCCCGCGGCGGCGCAGGCGCGCGGCATCGCCAACGGCGACTGGGTGTCGATCGAGTCGCCGGAGGGCAGCGTGCGCGCCCGCGCCCGGTTCAACGCGGACCTGCATCCGCGCGTGGTGGTAGGCGAGCATGGGTTCTGGCAGGGCTGTGCCGAGCTCGGCGCTCCGGGCCATGACCCGTTGGGGCCGACGGGCGCCAACTTCAACCTGCTCATCGGCACCGCCGTGCGCGACCCGGTCAGCGGCACAGCATCGCATCGCTCATACCTGTGTGAGATTCGACCCGTTGCGCGAGAAAAGGTGGCAGGAACGATGTCTCCCTAGACGGGCTGGAGGCTGCGATGACGGCGGTTCCAGAGACGAAATACGCGAAGAGCAGTGGGAAGATCCCCGCATGGCGCGGTTTCTGAACAGGCTCGCGTCCTTTGCTCGTCTTATCGTGCTGGACAAGAGGGGAACTGGGCTGTCGGACCCAGTGCCGCTGGACCGGTTGCCCACCCTGGAAGCGCGGATGGACGACCTGCGCGCTGTGATGGATGCGGTCGGATCAGAGCGAGCCGCGCCCTCATGGGAACGTCCGAAGCGGGGGCCCTGAGTCTGCTGTTCGCGGCGACCTACCCGTCCCGAACCGCCGCTCTGGTCCTCCTCAACTCGTACGCGCGGTTGGCGTACGCGCCGGACTACGCTCACGGCACTCCCGCTGAGCAAGCCCAGGGTCTGCTGCAAGCCATCGAGGAGGGCTGGGGCAAAGGTGTCGCCTTCGAGGCGCTGGTGGCCAGCCAGGCCAACAACGCCCCGATGAAGCGCTGGTGGTCCCGTTACCAGCGCTTGGCAGCCAGCCCGGGCGCGGCGGTGGCGCTGCTCCGAAGTGCGTTCGGAACAGACGCGCGCGCGGTCCTGCCTGCCATCGCTGTGCCCGTGCTCGTCCTGCACCGAGCCGGCGATCCCTTCACCGGGCCGGAACACGGTCGTTACTTGGCCGAGCGCATTCACGGCGGGCGGTACGTGGAGCTGTCGGGCGTCGATCACCCGTTCTTTGCCGAGGACGTGGACCGCCTGCTCGGGGAAGTCCAGGAGTTCTTGACCGGGGTCCGGCTGGGCGACCGAGAGTGGCGTGACCTTCTGGATCGTTCCTATGCGTTCGCGCGGCGTCAACTCACACGCTTCCGAGGACGGGAGATCGACACCGCCGGCGACGGACTGTTCGCAACCTTCGACGGACCCGCACGAGCGATCCGGTGTGGAAGTGCGATTGCCGACGCCGTCAGGGTGCTGGGGATTACCGTCCGTGTCGGTATCCACTCAGGCGAATGTGAGGTCTTCGGCGAAAGGGTCGGGGGGATAGCGGTCCACACCGGCGCACGGATCGCTGGCCAGGCAGGCCCCGGCGAGGTGCTCGTATCGAGCACCGTGCGGGATCTCGTTGCGGGATCCGGTATTCCTTGCGAGGATCGCGGCCGCCATTCGTTGAAGGGCGTGCCCGGTGAGTGGTCGCTGTTCGCTGTGGCGGCCGGCGGGTGAGGGTGAAGCCCGCGAACCTTGTGCGCCTCGTCGCTCTCGTCTTGACGCTGGGCTTCGCGTGCACGGCGATGGTCGCCGCGGCCCAGCACGATCAACGGCTGGCACGCGTCGGCGTTCTCCTGCTGGAAGCGGATGGTCCGGACGCCGGGGCGTCTCGTGAGTTGCGAGAGGGATTGCGGGAGCTCGGATGGGCTGAAGGTCACGCCGTCGTGGCGAGCGGAACCGCGGCGGCCCTGGCCGCCCAGCGCGCTACGAAGACCATCCCCATCGTCATGGCGGGGGCCGGTGATCCACTCATCTTCCGCGGCATCGACCCTCTATCCGAGCGGCTCAGGGATCTGCGCTCCGCGCGGGCCGAGGCACTGGTCGTTCCACCCCAGTCCGGTTATTCACCGTGAGGCGCGGGCGCGAATCGCCGAGCTCGCGCTGAAGCAGAGCCTCCCGACCATGTTCGGCTTCCCCCGACTATGCCGCCGCGGGCGGGCTCCTGAGCTACGGGTCGAACCTTGCCGCGGCACACCGACGGGCCGCTTACTACGTCGACAGACTTCTCAAGGGGGCCAAGCCTGCCGATCTGCCCATAGAGCAGCCGACCAAGTTCGAGCTTGTCGTCAATCTAAAGATCGCGAAGGCCCTTGGCCTCACCATCCCCGTGTTGCTTCGCGCGGATCAGCTCATTGAATAGGAGAATCGAAAACCTGCCCAACTCAGCCCCTGAAGCCACGTAACGTTACTATTGGGCAAGTCGCGAGATGCGCGGGCTGGTTCGCCATGAAGCCGGGCCGTTCGACGGACAGGGGAATGAGGGTACGCCATGCCGGCAGTTGATCCGCAAAACCCCGACTTCGAGTCCGCCGTGCGGGAGAGCTTCGACGGCCTTGCCTTGATGCGGACGATCGGCGCCACGCTCGAGCACGTGACGGCGGGCGAAGTCGAAATCGTCCTTCCCTTCCGGAATGACCTGACCCAGCATCACGGCTTCATGGCGGCCGCAGTGCTCACTGCGGTCGTGGATGTCGCATGCGGGTACGCGGCGATGACGTTGATGCCCGCGGGGTCCTCAGTCCTGACCATCGAGTACAAGGCGAACTTCCTCGCACCGGCTCGGGGCGAGCGCATGGTCGCCCGTGGTCGCGTGATCCGCCCCGGTCGCACGGTGACCGTGTGCGCGGGTGATGTCGTCGCAATCGACGGGCGGACCGAGAGACCGGTGGCCACTCTGCTCGCCACGATGATGCGAGTCGCCGGCGATCACGCATCACGGCCGGAGGCGACGACCCGAGCTCAGCGGGCGCCCGCCCATCCGCGCGGGAGCCGACGATGGTGCCTGTGCCGCGCCTGGAACACACACCGGCGCGATGTGACGGCGCCAGCGTAAGGCGCCGAAGCGATGGTCGCTGTCGCGGCGCACGTCATCGAAGAGGCACCACGATGCTCGACCGGCGAGGTCCCACAGGAGGAATGCATGAAGCGATTTGTGTCCGGCGTGGCCACCCTCCTCGCTGTTCTGCTGTGCATCGACACCATGCCGCGCGCCTTGGCTCAGGACACCAAGGCACCTGCGGCGGAGAACCCGGTCGACATCGACGCGATCAAGCCCGGCGAAACCTATCGTTGGGGCCGCGGGAATTATCTCGAGAACAAGAGAGGCTGCCGCTTCGATATCGGCGGCGCGTCTTGGGGCCCGAGGAGTTTCCGGGCCCCGACGGGGCGCGGCGAGCATCGGGTCAACAGTCGCCAGAGCTATACGGCTGACTGCATCGACGGAAACATCAAGCTCAACCTGATCGACAAGTAGCTGATGATCACTCGATTCTCCACCCTCTACGTCGGGCACATCGAGCTCGAGCGCTGCGGGTTCGCCGGCATGCCGGCCGACGACCGGCGGTATCCGAACCAGCGGCTGGCGGAAGTGTTCGAGACCAGCGCGATGATGGCCAGGGCGTGCGACGAGCTCGGGTACGAGACCCTGTGGCTCGCCGAGCACCACTTCCAGCACGAAGGCTACGAGGTCATCCCGAACATCCCGCTGCTCGCCGTCGACCTCGCGCATCGCACGAAGCGCGTGAAGATCGGCTGCGCGTTCAACGTCGTCCCCACGTGGCATCCACTGCGCCTCGCGGAAGACTACGCGACCGCCGACATCCTGACCAAGGGGCGCGTCGTGTTCGGGATCGGCCGCGGCTACCACACGCGTGAAGTCGAGACCTTCGGCAATCCGATGCTCGACGCGGAGGCCAATCGAGAGCTGTTCGAGGAGCAAGTCGAGATCATCCTGAAGGCGTTCCGCGAGGAGTCGTTCTCCTATCAGGGCAAGCACTACGTGATCCCGCCGGAGGTGGCGTATCGCGGCTACCAGCTCAGGGAGATCACGCTGGTGCCGCGGCCCGTGCATGCCGTGGAGGTGTGGCAGCCGATCGTCAGCGGCAGCACGCGCGGCCTCGACTTCATGGCCCGTCACGGGATCAAGGGCGTGATCTCGGCGACCGCGGAGCAGTTCGTCGATCGCTGGTTCCGCGATTACCAGGCGGCGGCGCAGCAGCACGGCCGGGCCCTGCAGCTCGGCGAAAACCTGATCCTCGGCTTCCGCATGGCGATCGCCGAGAACCAGGCCAAGGCGATGGACCTCGCGCGGCCGTACTTCGAGGAGCACGCGAAGTTCATGGGCCCGCTCGGCATGCTGCGCTACGGCGAGGAGCTCGTGTCGGCCGTGGCCGCGCGCCAGGCGCAGAAGCCAACCGCCGCCTCGCTGGAGAACGGCGTGCGCAACCGCGCGTGGCTCTGCGACACGCCCGACAACATCATCGCGTACCTGAAGGAGGTCGAGCGCAAGTACCCCGCGCTCGACCACGTCATGATCGCGTGGGCGCTCGGCACGCCGCGCCACCTGATGATCGAGCAGCTCGGCCGCTTCGCGCGCGACGTGATGCCCGCGTTCGCGGGCCGGCGGTAGCCAGACCGCGGCGGCTCGCTTGACACGCGCGGCGCGCCGGTGCTTCCATCGCCCGCGGAGGTGAGCGGCATGGAGTTCGGCGCGGCGATCTTCTTCACCGACTACTCGATGGGCCCAGCGGACCTCGGCCGGGCCCTCGAGGAGCGGGGCTTCGGCTCGCTGTGGGCACCGGAGCATTCGCACATCCCGCTCTCCCGTCAGTCGCCGTTCCCGGCGGGCGGCGACGTGCCGAAGAAGTACTACGACGTGATGGATCCGTTCGTCACGCTGGCCGCCGCCGCGGCGGCGACGCGCACGCTGCAGGTCGCTACCGGCATCTGCCTCGTGGTGCAGCGCGACCCGATCCAGACCGCGAAGGCCGTCGCGAGCCTCGACCAGGTCTCGGGCGGCCGGTTCCTCTTCGGCATCGGCGCGGGCTGGAACGCGGAGGAGATGGCCGACCACGGCACCGACTTCAAGTCACGGTTCACGGTGATGCACGAGCGTGTCGAGGCCATGCGGGCGATCTGGACGCAGTCGAAGCCGCAGTACGACGGGCAGTTCGTGAAGTTCCCGCCGATGATGACGTGGCCGAAGCCCGTGCAGAAGCCGCACCCGCCGGTGATCGTGGGCGGCGCCTACCCGTACGGCACGCGCCGCGCGATCCAGTACGGCGATGGCTGGGTCCCGCACGCGAAGCGCCCGGCCTACGGCGACCTGGTCAACGTCCTCCCGGACGCGCGGAAGCTGATGGTGGAGGCCGGGCGCGACCCGGCCACGCTGCCGATCACGGTCTTCGGGGTGGCGGAGGACGTGGACCTGATCGAGCGTTACCGCGACGCGGGGATCGCGCGGATCGTCTTCAATCTCCCGTCCGCGAACGCCGACGAGGTGCTGCCCGCGCTCGATCGCTGTGCCGCGCTGATCCGATAAGCGCGCGGCCGGCTTCAGCGCCGATGGACGAACGCATTCCTAACGCATCAGCGGTGCGACGTGCTCGGCGAACAGGCGCATCGAGCGCAACGCGAGCGGGGTGTCGAGGCCCGGCAGCGCCATGACCAGCAGCAGGCGCCGGTAGCCGGCAGCGTCGAGATCGCGCTCCAGCCGGTCGCGTACCTCGTCCGGCGTCCCGGCGATGATCCAGCCTTCCTTCACGTACTCCTCGAACGCGCGGAGCTTCATCATCGAGCGATCGAACGAGTCCGGCACCGAGCCGCCGCTGCTGTCCGAGCGTAATCTCGACATCTTCCACTGGTAGCTCATCCACGGCGGCTCGGCGGCCCGCAGCGCGCTCTCGCGATCGGGCGCGATGTGTACCGCGCGCATCAGCCACGACCGGCCCTCGAGATCGGCGATCTCGTCCTTCGACCGGCCGGCGGCGTGCGCGGTTTCGCGGTAGACGCCGTGGCGTCGCTGCACCTCGGCCATCGGCACGAAAAAGGACGTCATCGTCGGGAGGCCGAGGCGCGCGGCGGACAGCACGCTGTCTTCGCTGTTCGTCGCGACGAAGAGCGGGGGGTGCGGCTGCTGCACCGGCCGCGGCCGGACGTGGAGCCGCTCGGCCGAGTGAAAGCGTCCTCTGAAATCGAAGGGCGCCCCTCGCCAGCACTCCCGCATCAGCGCGATGCCTTCCTCGACGCGCGCGCGGCTGTCGCCGCGATCCGACTGGAAGGTCTGGTAGTCCTGCAGCGTCCCGCCGCGGCCGACGCCGACGTCGAGGCGTCCGCCGCTCACGACGTCCAGCGTGGCGAGCTGCTCGGCAAGATCGACGGGATGATGAAGCGGGAGGAGGCTCACGCCCATGCCCAGCCGGAGGGTCGTCGTCCGCGCGGCGACGTACGACGCGAGCACCGGCGGCGCCGGGCAGAGGCCGTAGTCGTTGAAGTGGTGCTCGGCGATCCAGACCGACTCGTACCCGAGGCCCTCGGCTTCCAGCATCTGCGCGAGCGCCGAGTCGTAGACCTGGCGCTCGTCCCACGCGTCGTCCCGCTGCATCAGGAAGAACAACCCGACGTCCATGCGCGACAGGATAACCTCTTTCCATGGCCACCCCTCCGCGCCATGTCGTCGTCTGCGGCGCCGGCGTCGTGGGTGCGTCCACCGCGTACTTCCTCGCGAGACGCGGGGTCGCCGTCACGCTCGTCGAGCGATCCGGCGTCGCCTGCGCGGCGTCCGGCAAGTCCGGCGGGTTCCTGGCGCTCGACTGGTGCGACGACTCGGCGCTCGGCCCGCTCGCGCGGGCGAGCTTCGCGCTCCACGCGGAGCTCGCGCGCGAGCTGAAGACCGACTACGGCTACCGCGGGATGGACACGTTCATGCTTGCCGCGCGCGAGCGTGGCAGGCTCGGCGGTGGACATCGCGTGACGCCGCCCGCATGGCTCGACGGCGATGGCGTGGTGCACGCGGCGCTCGGCACGAGCGAGACGACCGCGCAGGTTCACCCCGCCCGCTTCACGCAGGCGCTCGTCGACGGCGCGCGCGCGCACGGCGCGACGCTGCGGATCGGCGTCGTGGAGGACGTGCTCGTCTCGGGCGGCGTGCGCGTCGACGGCGCGGAGCTTTCGGCCGATGCCGTCGTGGTGGCCATGGGCCCGTGGACCGGGCGGTTCTCGAAGGCGCTGGGTCTCCCGCGCGTGCGCGGGCTCAAGGGCTACAGCGTCACGCTGGTCGGCGCGAAGGTGCCGGCCCATGCGCTGTTCGTCGACTATCGCACCGCCGACGGCCGCGCCCTCGAGCCGGAGATCTTCCCGCGGCCCGACGGCGACGTGTACGTGTGCGGCATGGCGGATCCCGCGCCGCTCCCCGATCGACCGGAAGACGTCACGGTGAACGACGACGCGTGCGGCGTGCTCGCGCGGGCGGCCGGTCGCGTCTCGACGTCACTCGCGGCGGCGCGCATCGATCGCCGCCAGGCGTGCTACCGGCCCGTCACCGACGACAACCTGCCGCTGCTCGGTCGCATTCCCGGCACGCGAGGCGCGTACGTCGCCACCGGCCACGGACCGTGGGGCATGCTCAACGCGCCCGCGAGCGGCCTCGCCCTCTCGGAGCTGATCGTCGACGGGCGCGCGACCTCGGTCGATCTGCGCCTTTTCGATCCCGCGCGGCGCTAGAGCTTCAGCAGCGCCTCCAGGTTGCGCCAGAGGATCTTCTCCTTCTCGTCCTGGGTCAGGCTCGCGAGCCCCTGCACCCAGGTGACGGGGGAGGGATGCCACGGCACGAACGGCCAGTCGCTGCCGAGGACCACGCGGTCGGCGCCGACTTCGTCGATGAGGAAGCGCAGCGCCTTCTCGCTGCCCACGACGGTGTCGTAGTAGAGCCGCCGCTGGTAAGCGCTCGGCGGCTGCGGGATCTTCTGCGCGTCGCGGCGCCCCTGCCACCCGCGGTCCATCCGCCCCATCGCGTAGCAGGCGGGCCCGCCGCCGTGCGCGATGCAGACCTTCAGGTCGGGACACGCCTCGAGCACGCCGCCCGCGATCAGGATCGCCACGACGATCGCGTCGTCGAGGATCACGCCGATGCTGTTGAAGAGGCCGTACTTCGCGATGCGGTCGTGCAGGAAGTTGTGCTGCGGCTGCGGGTGGTAGAAGAGCACCGCGCCCATCGCCTCCGCCGCCTTGAAGAACGGCAGGAACTTCGGATCGTCCCACTGCGCGCCGGCGACGTGGGTGTCGAGCTCCGCGCCCTTGAGCCCGAGCTGCGTCACCGCGCGCTCGAGCTCCTCGATGGCGAGCTTCACGTCCTGCATCGGCAGCGTGGCGAGCCCCGCGAAGCGCGCCGGCCACTGCTTCGTCAGCCCCGCGATCTCGTCGTTGACGTCGCGCGCGAGCGCGCGGCCCTCGGCGCCGTCGAGGTGGTAGCCGAAGAACGGCGTGTGGATCGAGACCACCTGCACGTCGACCCCTTGCGCGTCCATGTCCTTCAAGCGCTCTTCGGGCGAGAAGCGCACCTTCGGCGAGCTGAACGCGGTCTTCTTGCCGCCGCCGGTGAACGTGCCGAGACCCTCGTCGGGCTCGTGACGGAAGCCGTGCCACTCCCGCTTTGCCGCCGCCGCCTGCCACAGTCCTCGGGGCACCAGATGCGCGTGGATGTCGATGGTCTTCATGGACGCCTCCCTCGTGGGCGCTTCGCCGTGACGAGCGCGTACGCGTCTCGGATCCGACTTCACCGGGGCTTCCTGATCGCCGAGCCCCGCGGCGAGCCACACCGCGAGCCGGTCCGCGCCGTGGTGATGGTCGTCGAGCTGCGCGAACATCCGGCCGCCGGCGTGCCACGTCGGCTCGCCGTGCGAGATCTTTTCGGTCGTCCCCGGGAGCGCCATGCAGATCGCGCGCAGCCGGTCGACCGGCGTGCGGACCGACAGCCTCATGAGCGGCCTCCCGCGCCGAGACTGCGCGAGAGGCTCGCACAAGGCTGCCGATCCGTCGAGTCCCCTTACTCGATGGCGATCGCGCCCGGCGACACCGTGACCGCCGGGAGCCATCCGTCGTGAGCGCGACCTGGAACGGCACGCCCGCCACGGGCACGCCGCCACCCACGGTCACCGTCGCGGTCCCGGCGAACGTCGCGACGCCGGCGACGCCGCCCGTCGCGACCGCGCCGTCCACGCTCACGAGCGAGGCGCCTTGCAAAACGGCGTGGAACGCGCCGGCGGCCGAGCCGTCCGCCGCGGTGAGCACGGCCTGACCGAACTCGAGCCCCGTCAGCGGAATGCCGGCGAAGACCGCGCCCGCCGGAAACGCGCCGGCGCCCGCGCCGGCGATCATGCCGTCGTCGGCGGCGCGCACGATCGGCGTCGTCGCGACGAGCGCTGCAAGCATTGCGATCACGAAGATCACGACTCGCTTCATGGCTTCCCTCCCGTCAGTGAAGCTGGACGTTGCCGCCGCCGAGAGTGCCGGCGTTGGCGTAGCCGTCGCTCATGTCGATGCTGAAGGTGTCGGCGTCCGTGCCGGGCTCGCCGTTGTCGCAGACCGTCACCTCGAACCCGAACGCGCCGCTGCCGTTGACGGTGGCCGTTCCGCGCACCGTGGCGCACGTGCCGCCGACCACCACCGAGGTGATGGCGGTGCTCTTCACCGTCCGCCCCTGCGCATGGTCCTGATAGGTGAGGTGGCCGCTCGGCGTGCCCGAGGCGTTCGCCTTCGCGGTGAGCCCGCACGTGGCCTTCGCCTCGCCGTTCTGGATGAAGCCGCCCGCAGTGACCTTGGCGCCGGCGGTGCTCGGCGGCGGCGTGCAGAAGTCCTGGAAGCCGACGAGCGCCGAGTTGTCGAACGCGAGCGACGAGCCGCGCCCGGCGTTGGTGCTCGCGCTGATGACGAAGCGCGGTCCGGCGCCCGTCGCGTCCGCGTCCGTGTAGAAACCGGCATTGAAGACGAAGTCCCGCCGGTGGGCGCACGACGGTGTCGAGACCGCCGACGACCAGTCGAAGCGCGTGTCGTTCGGAGAGGGGAGCAGCGAGCCGCTCATGTACGGCGGCGAGATGTCGAGGTAGATGTTCACCGACGTCGTGTAGCCGCCCGGTGGGAACGTCCGGCCGTAGCCGCCCCAGCGCGTGAAGGCGCGAGCGTTGACGGGATTTTCCGCGTGGGAACGCGCCGGCCCTCGACGGCACGCCGTGCGTGCCCGTCGCGACACGCGTGGCGTTGAACCAGCCACTCGTGTCGGTCTCGAATCCCTGGAAGAACGGGGCCCAGGCGGGCGTGGCGACGGCAAGCAAGAGGGCAGTGAGGACGGCGACCGGAAGTATCGTGGACGCTCCTTCTGCACGCACCAGACAGCGGGCGGCGAGCTAGTCGGAGCAACGCGTGTACCAGCGAACGTCGCGGCGTCGCGCTACACTGCGGCTTCAGGGAGGGCTCGCGGATGGGACGCCCGTTGCTCTGGGTGAGCGTGCTCGTCGCCACGTTCCTCGTCGGGTGGGCCACGGGCGGGATCATTCGCACGCCGCCGACGATCGTTCCCAGCGCCGATCCGGACCGCGAGACCATCGCGCGGCTTCAGGAGCAGGTCGCGACGCTTCAGGCGCGGCTGCGAGCGCGCGAAGAGCTGGCGGCCTCGCGGCCATCGGGCGTGGCGGAAGGCGTCGCGGCCGACGAACGCGACTCCCACGGTGCAGGCCGCCCTGGACCGGTTCTACAAGTACCTGGAGACCGTGAACGACGCGAACAACCGCGACCGCTGGCGTCTCGGCCGCGAGCTCATCGAGGATCTTCGCGCGATGGGCGCGCCGGCCGGGCAGGCGCTGATGCAGGTCCTCTCGGCGGCGAACGACTCCGACGAGCGGCGCGCGGCCGCGCGTCTTCTCGGCCAGCTCCAGGTCGCGCAGGCGCTGCCGCTGCTCAAAGACGTCGTCGACAAGGACAGCGACCTGCTCCTGCGCCGGGCGGCCGCCTTCGGGCTCAGACAGCTCCAGACGCCCGACTCCATGCCGGTCCTGGAGCGGATGCTTTCGAACCCGGGCGAGGACCGCTTCATCCGTCTGAGCGCGGCCGCCGGTCTCGCCGATGGAGGCAAGCCTCATGGCGTGACCGGGCTCGCGCAGATCTTCGACGAGGCGGCCACTGACGGGCGCGGGCGCGAGATGGCGTTCCGCGCGCTCAGCAACCTGAAGGACGACCGCCCCGTGCCGTTCATGCGCCAGGTGATGGCCTCGCCGGTCGAGCCGGGCTATCGGCTGCAGGCGATCCGCTATCTCGCGGCGCAGGGCGACCAGCAGTCGCTCGCGACGCTCCACGTGCTGATGAACTCCCCGAGCGAGCAGCCGTCGATCCGCGACGCCGCCGCGCAGGCGTACTCGACGATCAACCGCGCGAAGTAGGCCGCTCCTCGCCCTCGGGTAGACTCCGTCTTCGTCGTCGCGGCCGAGCCGCCGAGCTTCGACGGGCATCGCGAGGAGACGTTCGCGATGCTGCATCCCATCGCGCCGCACTACAACACGCTGATGCGCACGGATCCCACCGACCGGACGGGGACGAAGTTCATCGGCGACCTCGCCGAGTCGTGGACCGTCTCGGGCGACAAGCGCACGTACACGTTCAAGATCCGCAAGGGCGTCAAGTTCCACGACGGCGCGGAGCTGACGGCCCAGGACGTGAAGGCGTCGTACGACCACATCGTCTTCCCGCCGCGGGGCATCGCGTCGAGCCGGCAGGCGCCGTACAAGGCGGTCGAGGCCGTGACCGCGCCGTCGGCGGACACCGTGGTCTTCCGGCTCAAATATCCGGAAGGCTCGTTCATCGCCAGCGTCTCCTCGCCGTGGAACTGGATCTACCGCGCCGAGATCCCGGCGAAGGACCCGCGCTGGTACGAGAAGAACGTCAGCGGGACGGGGCCGTTCCGGTTCGTCGAGTACGTGCGCGGCTCGCACTGGTCAGCAAGAAGAACCCCGACTACTGGGACAAGGGCAAGCCGTATCTCGACGGCTACCGCGCGCTCTTCATCCGTGACAACGCCGCGCAGGTGGCCGCCATCCGCGGCGAGCGCGCGATGATCCAGTTCCGCGGCTTCACGCCGTCGGACCGCGACCAGCTCGCGAGCGCGCTCGGCAGCAAGATCGCGGTGCAAGAGAGCGTCTGGAACTGCTCCATCCAGGCCGCGCTCAACCAGCAGAAGAAGCCGTTCGACGACGAGCGCGTGCGCCGCGCGCTCACGCTCGCGCTCGATCGCTGGAACGGCTCGAAGGCGCTCTCGCGCATCGCGATCGTGAAGGAAGTGTCCGGCATCCAGGTGCCGGGCACGCCGTGGGCGACGCCGCCCGAAGAGCTGGAGAAGCTGGCCGGCTACGGGCGCGACGTCAACGCCGCGCGCGCCCAAGCCCGGCGTCTGCTGAAGGAAGCGGGCCAGGAGAACCTCACGTTCACGCTGACCAACCGCGCGGTGCCGATGCCGTACGAGCCGATCGGCGTGTGGCTCATCGACCAGTGGCGGCAGATCGGTGTGAACGTGAAGCAGGTGACCCTCGAGTCGGCGGCGTGGTTCACGGCGCAGAAGGAAGGCCGGCACGAAGTCTCGACGAACGCGCCGTGCAACTCGATCCCCGAGCCGGACCTCGATCTCCACTGGTTCCGCGCGAACTCGCCGGCGAACTACGGCCGTCACAAGGACGCCGTGATGGACGATCTCTACAGGCGCCAGTCACGGACCACCGATCCGGACGAGCGCAGGAAGCTGCTGCGCCAGTTCGAGAAGCGGCTCTACGACGAGGAAGTGCACTTCATCCACACGTTCGCGTGGCACCGGATCATCCCGCATCTCGCGAAGGTGCGCGGCTGGACGATCACGCCGAGCCACTTCCTGAATCAGCAGCTCGACACGGTCTGGCTCAGCGAGTCGGGCGGGCGCGCGGCTGAGCTGAGAGGGCCGTCGCGGCCCCCTCGCAGTTCACGCAAGCATCATTCGCGCGGGGCGGATCGTCCGGTCGAAGGGCCACAGGATGAAGCCCAGCATTTCGAGCGTGACGACGCCGAGCAGCGGCTCGTCCTCGCCCTGACCCAAGACGACTGGCGTGTGCCCATCGCCTTGCGGCAGCTGGATGTGGCACTCCGAGATGTCCCGCTCGATGACTGTGCCGTCGGCGAGGATGAAGTCCATGCGGCGCTTCGGTGAGAGTCGGAGCGCACGCCAGACTTCTTCGGGAAGGACGCTGTACTTCGCTCCGCTATCGATCAAGAAATTCAGAGTGCGTGAGCCGCCAGGGCCGGTGACCGTGCCGACGACGTATGCGAGTCCCATGGAGCGATTCTAGTAGGCGACGATGCTCCTGTCAGCGTGGACCTTTAGATACGGTCGAATACGGCATTCGGCGCAAAGCGTCATGGCGCTAGCTTCTCGGTCTCCCGATCGAGCAATGCGACAACCTCATCCGTAACGTCGGCGGTGCTTGATCCGTAAACGACGACAGCGCCTCGGCGCTCAAGAACCAAATCGTGACCTCGTTCGCGACCTAGCCTCTCCCTCGCTTCTCGCGATCAGCCGCAGACTGGGCAACGCTTTGAAGAATTAATCGGGCGCGTAAGGTCTCAAGCTCAGCTCGTCGTTCATCGAGCTGTCGCTGCATGCCGGCCTCAGCCTCTTCCAGTTGTTTACGTGCAGCGATCCCTGCTCGTGATCGAACGAGAACCTGCTGAACATCTACACATCGAACAGTCTCCTGGCTCAGGTCGACCGATGCCGGGCGTGTTCTCAGGCGCGCTCGAGCGCCTGGGCGAGGTCGGCGATGAGGTCGTCCGTGTCCTCGATGCCGACGGCGTAGCGGATCAGGTTGTCCTTGATCCCGATCTCGAGGCGCTCCTCGGTCGTGAGCTCGTAGAAGCTCATGATCGCGGGCTGCTCGATGAGGCTCTCGACGCCGCCGAGCGACGCGGCGATGTAGGGGATGGCGCAGGCATCGACGACGCGCGAGGCCGTGTCGAGATCGCCGCGCACCTCGAAGGACACCACGCCGCCGAAGCCGCGCATCTGCTTCTTCGCGATGTCGTGGCCCGGGTGGCTCGGCAGCCCCGCGTAGTGCACCGCTTCGACCTTCGGGTGGCCGGCGAGGAACTCCGCGATCGCCTGCGCGCTCCCATTCTGCCGCTCCATCCGCAGCGCGAACGTCTTCAGGCCGCGCACGAGCAAGTAGGCGACGAACGGATCCACGATCGGCCCCGTGGTCGCCTGCAGCGAGCGGATGCCGGCGATCAGGTCGCGCGAGCCGAGCACCGCGCCGGCCAGCAGGTCGTTGTGCCCGCCGAGATACTTGGACGCGGAGTGCATCACGAGGTCGACACCCCACTCGAGCGGCCGGGCGTTGTACGGGGTGGCGAACGTGGCGTCGATGACGGTCTTCACGCGGTGCTTGCGCCCGATCGCCGCGAACCGCTCGAGGTCGAGGATGCGGTTGTACGGGTTGGTCGGTGACTCGCTCACCAGGACGCGCGTGGTCGGCTTGATCGCGTCTTCCAGCGCCTCGTAGTCGCCGGCGGGGACCGTCGAGAGCTCGATGCCGTAGCGCGGCAGCATCGCGTTGAGGAACTGCCGCGTGCGCCGGTAGCTGTCGTCGGTGACGATCACGTGCGTGCCGCGCGAGAGCAGCGCGTAGAGCACGGTCGTCATCGCGCCCATCCCGCTCGCGAACAGGAGGCAGTCCTGCGCGTTCTCGAGGGCCGCGAGCTTCGACTCCGCGATCTTCTGCGTCGGGTTGCCGTAGCGCCCGTAGTCGATGCGCCCTTCGCTCTTGCCGTCGAAGTGGTCCTTCAGCTCCTGGGTGTTGGCCCAGGTGTAGGTCGCCGTCTGGACGATCGGCGTGGTGAGCGAGTGCGCCGGCTTCTCCCGGGGCTCGCCGCCGTGCACCGACATCGTGCTCGGCCCGAGCGGCTTCTTCGGCGGCTCGATCCGGTCCGTCATCAGGAGACCAGCAGCTTCGCTTTCTCGACGTGCCGCGCGATCGCGCGGGCGACGCGCTTCGGATCCGCCGGCAGCTCGACCGGCTTGTTCCGGTGCGCGGGCTTGACGCCTTCGAGCGTGCCCACGTGGTAGGCGGCCTTCTGGTCGGCGAACTTCAGCCCGTTCGCCGTCGAGATCACCACGACGCGCTCGTTGGACCGGATGATCTTGCGATCGACCAGCTTTCGGAGCGCGGCGAGCGCGACGCCGGTGTGCGGGCAATTGAACATGCCGGTGCGGTCGGCGCGCGCGGCTTCGTCGGCCAGCTCCTGCTCGGTCGCCTGCTCGACCACGCCGTTGAACTTCTGCAGCGTGCGGATCGCGCGCTTGACGCTGACCGGGTTGCCGATCTGGATGGCCGTCGCGAGCGTCGGCTTCGCGGTCATCGGCTCGAACGTCTTGAAGTCGTCCTGGAACGACAGGTAGAGCGGGTTCGCGCGCTCGGCCTGCGCCAGGCAGATGCGCGGCAGCTTGTTGATGAGCCCGAGGTCGGCCATCATCACGAACCCTTGCCCGAGCGCGTGGACGTTCCCCAGGTTGCCGCCGGGGATCACGATCCAGTCGGGCACTTCCCAGTCGAACTGCTGGACGATCTCGATCGCCACGGTCTTCTGCCCCTCGATGCGCAGGCTGTTCATCGAGTTGGCGAGGTAGATGCGCTTCTCCTTCGTGATCTCCTGGACGACCGTCATGCAGCCGTCGAAGTCGGTGTCCAGCGAGAGCACGAGCGCGCCGTTGGCGAGCGGCTGCACGAGCTGCGGGATCGAGATCTTGTCCTTCGGCAAGAGGACGACGGCCGGGATGCCGGCGGCGGCGCAGTACGCGCCGAGCGCGGCCGACGTGTCACCGGTGGAGGCGCACGTCACCGCGTCGATCGGCACGCCCGTGGCGATCATCTCCTTCACCACGGAGACGAGCACCGTCATGCCGAGGTCCTTGAACGACCCGGTGTGCGAGTTGCCGCACTGCTTGATCCAGAGATCGTCGACGTGGAGCTGCTTGCCGTAGCGGTCGGCCCAGAGCAGGTTCGAGTTGCCCTCGTACATCGACACGATGTTCTCGTTGTCGATGAACGGTACGACCCATTCCTTCTTGCTCCAGACCCCGGAGCCGTACGGGTAGACGTTGCCGTGCGCGCGGTCCTTGAAGAGCTGCATCCACGCGGCGGCCGAGCGCGACCGCAGCGCTTCCATGTCGTGCTGGACCTCGAGCAGGTCGCCGCACGTCGGGCAGCGATAGATCACCTCGCGGAGATCGAACTCCCCGGGGCAGCCGTTGATGCACTGAAACCAGGCGTTGTACGCCATCGGAAGGTCAGTATAGCGCGCCGGCTCGGGGAGCCCGCCGCGCTCAGAGCGGCGCGAAGTCGGTGATTCGCGGCCCGTCCGAGTCGTACGCCGAGAGCGCGGCGCGACGCAAGCACTCCTCGCCGTGACACCCTTTCAGAAAAGCGGCCGCGCGCCGCGGCACGGCGATGCGCCGGTCGTAGAACCGCGTCGTCCGAAGGGGCGCGAACAGCGACGCCGGGTAGGTGAAGCGCCCCTCGACCGCGTCGCGCCACCTGACGGCGGTGTGGGCGACGAAGCCCGCGCTCGCGTCGAGGCGGAAGCGGCGGGCGTTCCGGCGCCAGAACGGCGCCGTCACCTCGCGGATCGCGCCGAGCGGGGTGCCGCCGTCCGCCCAGTAGGGCACCTTCGCGTCGGTCAGCACGTCGAGGAGCTCGAGGAAGTACGGCTTGATCCGTCGCATCACCGGCTGGTACGAGAGGTCCACGGTCAGCGGGTCCTCGCGCAGGACGAGCGCCCCTTCGCCGACGAGCCGCTCGATCAGTCCATGGACCTCGGTGGCAGGCGGCGTCGGCAACGTCCACGCGCGTTGCACGAGGCCCACGATGTCGTCGATCGTGCGCGTTCCGTCGCATAGCTCGACGATCAGCGTCGCGGTCGCGTTCAGCTGATGGAGTCGTCCTCGCGCCGGATGGCGGAGCATCGCGCCGCCCCGCGCGGGGTGGATGCGCAAGCCGGGGCGCGACAGGGATAGGACATGGACCCCGTGCGCTACAAGGGCGAGAAATCGGTGAGGGCCGGGCCGTCGGAGTCGTACCCGTACGCCGCTGCGGCGGACCGGCGCAGACATTCGTCGCCGTAGATGCCCTTCAACAGCGTCTTCGCGCGGCGCGGCACGGGAATGCGGCGGTCGTAGAACGGCACCTTCCGGAGCGGTGCCCAGAGCGAGTACGGGTAGTTCCAGCGCCCGGCTCGGGGCGAGCGCCAGTGCTCGGTCTCGTGCATGACGAAGCCCGGTGCGACGTCGACGCCGAGGCGTCGCGCGTTGGCGCTCCAGTACGCCGGCTGGACGTCCGTGCGGTGCCGGAAGACACCCACGTCGGTGACGCGGATCTCGAGCGCGCGACTCCGGAGGTGCAGCCAGGTGCAGCGCGCGTCCTCGCGCCGGCGAATGCGGTTGGCCCAGGTGTGCTCGTCGCGCATGCCGGGGAACACCAGCTAGAACCGGTCCTCGTGGGGCTGGAGCGCGTCCCACAGCGCGTCGACGTCCTCGTGCATGATGCCGAGGTCGCAGTCGTAGTCCCACGGGATGATGCCGTGGTGTCGGATCGCGCCGAGCAACGTCCCCGAGTCCGCCCAGTACCGCACGCCGGCCTCGTTCAGCACGTCGAGGACTACGCGCTGGGGACGGTCCGGTCGCTGGAGGAGTACCAGGAGTTCGCGGGGGTGGATTTCAAGGCGCGGCACCGACGAGGTCCTCGAAGAGATCTCGCTGTCACGGAGGGTGTTCATCGCCAGCGTCGTCGGCGGCGCGGCGTTCGTGCTCCCCTCGGTCCGCTCGCTCTCGACCACCAGCGCGGAAGCGGGCATCGTCACCGACACGGTCACGCTGGAAGCAACCGCCGACGCGCCGCTCCGCGCGGACTGGAAGAACACCAACGAGGGCGCGAACCCGCGGCTGCGCGTGGGCATGCGCCCGCGTACGCGCGCGGTGATCCAGTTCGACGACGCGACACTGGACGGCATCCGCAGCCTGCCGAGCTTCGAGCTCGAGTCGGCGACGCTGATCCTCACCGTGGAGACCAACCATCACGACTGGGGGCAGCGCGACGACCACACCGTCGACGCGCACCGGCTCCTCATCCCATTCGTCGAGGGTAACGGCGCACAGCTCGGACTCCCGCGTGACGAGCAGCACCCGGGCACGGGCATCGGCGCCACGTGGCACTCCCCGGCGGATCCCAACGTCAGCGACAAGAAGAAGGGCAAGGCGGAGAAGTGGAACGGCGGCCGATTCGTGTCCTCGCCGACGGCGCGCGCCGTGCACGACAACGGGCTCGACCGCGGCGACGAGGTGACGTGGGACGTGACGGCGGACGTTGCTGCCGGCGCCTCGGCGTGGGCGCTCAAGCTGCACAGCGAGCGGCGCAAGGACGAAGACGACGACGAGCACGAGGGCCACGTGCCGGTCGGCTTTCAGCGGGGGCCCGGCACGATCGAGTACTACGCGCGCGAGGGGGCCGACCTCGTCGGTGACCCGCTGGTGACGCCGCGGCTCGTGGTCACGTTCAAGAGCGATGTGCCGGAGACCTCGGGGCCGCCGCAGACGGGTGGCGGCACGACCGCACCACCGCAGACGACGGAGCCCCCGACATCGGCGCCACCACAGACGACCGCGCCGCCGACAACATCGCCGGGCGGCGGGGTACCGGGGGAGGGAGGCGGGGACTCCGGCAACCTCTGACGGCGCGCACGCGTCCTGGGCCGTCGCGTCAGCGCGGCGGCCCGGGAGGGCGCGCGTCCGGCCAGGCGAACACGTCGAAGCGCGTGGCGGAGTTCGCATAGCCGTCGATCGCCCGGTCCGCGATGCGGATCCGGCTGAAGCCCGCGGCGCACAGCGTCGCCTCGAACCACGCCTTCTCGAAGTACAGGTGCGACAGGCCGTCGTACTTCGCCGCGTACGCCTCCTCGCCTCGTAGCCGCCGGCGCATCGCCTCGGTCGCCTCGCGCTTGGCGAGCTCCGGCACCTCCAGGACCATCAGGCTGCGTCGCGCTTTGCGAGCCATGCGCGCGAGCCCGCCGCGCGCGTAGTCGAGGCTCGGGAAGTAGAGGAACACGCCGCACGAGGCGACGACGTCCCACCGCTCATCGACGTCCAGCTCCGAGGCGTCGCTGTGCGACCAGCGCCCACCAGGCAGGGCCGTGCGCGCGTAGCCGAGCAACGCTTCGGACGCGTCCAGGCCGCCGACCGTGCAGCCCATCGCGGACAGCTCGTAGAGATACGCGCCGGCTCCGCAGCCGACGTCGAAGACGGAGTCCCCGGCGCCGATCCCGGCCACGGCGGCCGTGTGACGGACGAAGCTTCGCCAGGACACTTCGTCGACGTCCCCGAATCCGGTGTCGAGGCCGTCGGCGGCCATGCGCTGCGCGAGCAGGGAGCCCCGCGCGGGGTCGAGGCGGCGCGCCGCCCACACGTTTTCCAGGTACGGCCGCCTTCGGCGTTCATCGACGCCGGAACGTATCACGTGCACGTTGTCCTGCATCGCCGCCCGGTATAGCCTGCCGCCATGCGGGTGACCGCGTTCCGGCCCTGACGCTCATATTCCTCAACGCGCTCGCCGTCGTCGGCGCGCTCCGCGCCGGCGGCGGGCGTGCGTTCCCGGCGCTGTGCGCGTATCTGATCGCCGTCCACTCCGCGGTGCTGCTCGCGGGCCTCGTGGGATGGCTCACGCCGAGCGGCGTGGTGGTGATGGCGGTCCTCGCGCTCGCGGCCGTGACGTGGCGCCTGCGCCCCGCTCGTCCCGACGCCGGCGCGACGCCGCGGTTCTCGCTCGTCGCGGCGTTGCCGCCTGCCACCGCCGTCATCGTCGGCATCGTGTGGGCGTCGCCGCACGTCGTCGACGCGACACGGCTGTGGATCTGGGACGACTACACCTATCACATGGTCTACCCGGCGCTGTGGCTGCGAGACCACGCGCTCGGGGCCGTGCCGCCCGAGCACGCGTTCACGATGCAGGCCTGGTATCCGCTGTCCGCGAGCCTCGTCGCGACGTGGTTCATGGTGCCGTTCGCGGCCTCGCGCGGCGACGCGCTCGCGTGGGTGAGCCTGACCGGCGTCCTCTACGCGGCGGTCGTCGCGACGGGCGCCGCCGAGCTGCTCGCGCGCGTCGGGTGTCGTCGCGGCGCGTGGGCGGTGCCGCTCGTCCTCTTCGCGACCTCCCATCGGGTCGGGGTGATGGCGTCCAGCTTCTCGGACGCCGACCTCGCGCCTGCGGCGGTGCTCTTCGCGGCGCTCGTCTTCGCGATTCCGCGGGCCGACGAGACCGAACGCGAGGCTCGCGTCGACCGTTGGTATGCCGCGCTGTTGTCGGGCCTCGCGGTCGGAATGAAAGTGAGCGCGGCGCCGGCAGCGTTCGTCGTCTTCGTCCTCGTGGCCTGGCGTGCGGGAGCGCCGGGTGCGCGCAGGCGCGCGGCCGCTCACGTCGCGCTCGTCTTCACCGTGGCGTGGATCGCGACCGGCGGCTACTGGTACATCCGCAACGTCGTCCACACGGGAAACCCGTTCTATCCGGCGGCGTTCCTCGGATGGGCGGGCACCACGTTTCCGCACACGACGCTGCGCGAATACGCGCGCGAATACGGCGTCGCGCGCGCGATCGGCGATGCGCTGGACGTGTATCTCGACTGGCCCCGCCTGCACGCCTGGGTGGCGATCGTCGGCCTCGCCGGTCTCGCGGGATGGCTCCTCGCGCGCCGACACGCGATCACGCGCCCGCAGGCGTTCCTCGCGGCCGGCGCGCTCGCGATCACCGCCGTCACGCTGCTGCTGTTGCCGTCGACACCGTACTCGGCGGGCAACGGCATGACGTTCGTCTCCGGCTTCATCCACTGGGACAGCATGCGGTACGTCGCGCTGCTGCCGATCCTCGGCTGGGTGGCGCTCGGCTTCCTGATCGACGCCGGCGCCGGCACGCCGATCCGGCGAACGGTGCTCGCCGGTGTGGTCGCGCTCGCGGCGCTCGTCGCCTCACAGCTGTCGTGGCGTGACGTCGTGGTCGTCCTCGTGGCCGCCGCGATCGTCGCGGCAGTGTCGCGACGCCGGCACTGGCGCCCGATAGGATGCGCCGCCAAGTCCGTGACGGCCGCCGCCACGCTGCTCGCCGCCGTGATCTTCGTCGCCGCGACGCACGGCACGAAGGCCGCGGCGACCTCCGCCGGCATTCATCGCGAGCCACTGTTCGGCGCCGCCGCCGCCGTTCTCGACCGGCAGGTGCCGGGGACGAGGATCGCGGTCTACGGCGATCAGTGGATCTATCCGACCTTCGGCGCGCGCCACGATCTCGTGCCCGTGCGGCTCACTGGCGACGGCGAGATCGCGACGATGCCGGTTGCCGACGCGATGACGCCCGGTCCGCTCAACGTCCATCCGTATCGCTTCCGCGTCAATCTCGCGGCCGCGAAGATCGGCATCGTCGTGGTCGTGCACCTGCCGCATCCAGGGCGTTCGCCGCAATGGCCGTCGCAAGCGGCGGCATTGGAGATGGTCGGCGGCGCGCGCTTGATCTATCGCGACCGCGCCGTCGGCATCTGGCGGCTGACCGACTGACGCTACAATCACACGCGGAGGAGACGACCAATGGTGACAGTCAAGCAGCTCGAGGCGTTCGGCGACGCGTGGAATCGGCACGACGTGGACGAGATCATGACGTTCATGGCTGACGACTGCGTGTTCGAGACCACGGCGGGGAAGGAAGTCTGCGGCACGCGCTACGCGGGCCGCGACACGGTGCGCGACGCGTTCGCCCGCGTGTTCAAGATCTTCCCGGACGCGCACTTCGGCGACGCGAAGCACTTCGTGGCCGGTGACCGCGGGCTGTCGGAGTGGATCTTCACGGGCACGACGAGCGACGGCAAGAAGGTCGAGGTGAAGGGCTGCGACGTCTTCACCTTCAAGGGCGACAAGATCGCGCTGAAGGAGTCCTACTTCAAGAATAGGAGCTGAATGACATGGGGGGCTCCGGGCGCCCCCCAGGCCCCCCAACGCTCCGGGCCCGGAATGAATCCGGGCCTCCGCGAGTGCCTATTCCCTCGGCGGTTTCGGCTCCGCGAGCCAGAAGCAGACGGAGCCCGCCACGCAGAACAGCGTGGCGATGAGGAACGGCACGCGATAGCTGCCGGTGACGTCGAAGAGGAAGCCCGCGAACCAGGGCCCGAGCGCGCCGCCGACGCCGTTGCCGACGCTCATGTAGCCGTAGATCGCGCCGAAGCGGCGCCCGGGAAAGAGCGTGGCGGCGATCGCCGTGATGATCGGGCCGCGCGCGCCGAACCCCAGCCCGAAGAGCAGCGCATAGAGGTAGAGGCCGGCCGGGTGCGTCCAGATCTCGACCGACAGCAGCGCGAGCGTGCCGACCGCGGTGCACGCGTACGAGATCGTCGCCGACCACGCGCGGCCGATGCGATCGGCGGCGGCGCCGAAGACCACGCGGCCCACGATCGACATGAAGCCCGTGAGTCCGAAGATGCCCGCTACGAACAGTCGCGGGAATCCCTGGTCGACCGCGAACGCCACCTGGTGCGTGACGATCGTGAACACCGCGAGCGGCGTGCACATGTACGCGAAGAACAGCGCCCAGAACGCCCGCGTGCGCAGCGCCACGCGCACCCGCACGCCGCCGCTCGTGGCCGGCGCCGCACCCCGTGGCGCCGGTGACGGCGCCGTGCGCGGCGCCTCGTGCACGCCGAACCACACGAGCGGGACGAGCAGCGCGAGCGTGCCGGCGCCGAGCATCAGATACGCGCTGCGCCAGCCGTAGGCCGAGATCAGCGCCTGCGCGAGCGGGCCGATCGTCAGCACGCCGACGCCCATCCCCGACAACGCGAGGCCGAGCATCGTCGCCTGCTTCTGCGCGAACCACTGCGTGATCAGCGCCGCGCTCGGCACCCAGCCGAGCGCCGAGATGGCGACGGCGCCCAGCACGCCGGTCACGAGATAGAGGTGCCAGACGTCCGTGATGCGGCTGGCGAGGAGACTGGAGACGCCGAGGATGACGGCGCCCCAGAGAATCAGGCGGCGCGGCCCGAAGCGGTCGCACAGCGTGCCGATGGCGGGTGAGAGCAGTCCCTGCATGACGGCTGACAGCGAGAACGCGCCGGCGGCGAGCCCGCGCGACCATCGGAACTCCTCGAGCAGCGGCACGAGGAACACCGAGAAGGAGAACATCAGCCCGAACGTGACGCCGAGCGTGAGCCAGACGGACACGATCAGGATCCAGGGAGAAGCCGCGCGCGGACGAGTCACCCGCATGGCAGGATACGACGCATCGGAGGTGACGTGATGGAGACCGAGATCGTCGTCGTCGGCGGAGGCATCGCGGGCGCGTCGGCCGCCTTCCATCTCGCGTCGCACGGGCGCCGGGTGGTGCTCCTCGAGCGCGGAGAGATCGCGTCCGCGGCGTCGGGACAGAACATGGGCGGCATCGACTCGTACGGCTGGGGCGACGCGCCCGATCTGCAGGCGCATCTCACCGCCGGCAGCATCGAGATCTTCGAGGCCGTACAGACCGACCACGGTGAAGATATCGAGTTCCGTCGCTCGGGCGGGCTGCAGGCGATCCGCACGGCCGAGGAATACGAGTTCGAGCGTGATCGCGTCGAGACGCTGCGCAAGCGCGGCCAGGTCGCCGAGCTGATCACGACGCGCGAGGCGAGCGGCATCGAGCCCGGCTTTTCGCCCGCGCTGCTCGGCGCGCTGTACGCGCCGCGCCGCGGGCAGGCCGATCCCGTCAAGGCGACGCAGGCGTTCGCGCGGCTCGCCGAGCGTCGCGGCGGCCGTGTGCTCACGCATCGCGAGGTGCGCGCGATCACGCCGCGCGCCGACGGCGGCTACGCCGTGCGGACGTCCGAGGACGAGATCGCGGCGGGCGCGCTCGTCATCGCGGCGGGTGCCTGGTGCGGACCGGTCGGCGCGATGCTCGACCTCGACATCCCGATCGTGCCGGTGCGCGGACAGATGTGGGCGACCGCGCCGCTCGAGCCGCGCGTCTTCCAGACGATCTCCGCCGCGGAGTCGGCGATGGCGTGGGCTCGCGACCACGGCGGCGCGCCTCCGGACCTCACGCATCGCGACGGCCGCCGCGTCACACGTCACCTCTACGGGCGTCAGCGCCGCAACGGCGAGATCATCTTCGGCGGCGACCGCGAGCTGATCGGCTACGAGGCGACGCCCAACTCCGCGGGGATCGAGGTGAATCGCGAGCACGCGATCTCCGTGCTGCCGCTGCTCGCGAAGTTCCCGATCGCGCGCACGTGGGCGGGCCTCATGCCGTTCCCGCTCGACGGCAAGCCGCTGATCGGGCGCGTGCCCGGTCGCGACAACCTCTGGATCGTGACGGGCCTCGCATCGTCGGGTTTCGGCCGCGGCCCGATGGCGGGTAAGCTGCTCGCCGACTACCTGCACACCGGCACGCCGGCGCCCGTCCTTTCCGGGGCGGATCCCGCGGGCCGTGTGCGCGAGCTCGCACGACGTTAGGAGGAACTCTTGCTCAAGCCGATCCGCCGAATCGTCACAGGTCACAACGCCAAGGGGAAGTCGGTCATCCTGAGCGACGGCCCGTCGCCGCACGTGCTGACGATCCCCGGCGTGCCGACGTTCGGGCTCACGAATCTGTGGGTCACCGACGGCGCGCCCGCCGACAACTCCGGGGCGAAGGACGCGGCGCAGCGCAAGGTCGTGCTCGAGCCGCCGCCGAGCGGCACGATCTTTCGCGTGGTCGAGTTCCCGCCCGACGCGTCGCTCGCGGGGACGTTCGACCGCAAGGCCGCGTTCGAAGGCATGGGCGCGGGTCACGCGATGGACCAGGACGCCTCGCGGCATCCCGGGATGCACAAGACGAACACCGTCGACTACGCGATCGTGCTGAGCGGCGAGATCTGGGCGCTGATGGACGAGGGCGAGACGCTGATGCGCGCCGGCGATGTGCTGGTGCAGCGCGGGACGAACCACGCATGGAGCAACCGGGGGAGCGTGCCGTGCCTCGTCGCGTTCATCCTCGTCTCCGCGAGGCCCGCATGAAGATCACCGCGATCGAGACGTTCGTGGTCACCACCGGCTTCACGCCGCCGCGCCCGTGGCACTTCTGCGCCGTGCGCACCGACGAAGGCCTGACCGGCTACAGCGAGTTCGGCAGCGAAGGCATCACGCGCGGGCTCGTCGGCCTGGTGCAGGACTTCGCGCATCGCCTGATCGGCAAGGATCCGACGGCCGTGGAGAAGCTGTACATCGACATGTACCGCGCGGCGCGACAGGCGCCGTACGGCGCCACGCAGCAGGCCATCGCCGGGATCGAGCTCGCGCTGTGGGATCTCGCGGGCAAGGCGCTCGGCGTGCCTGTCTGGAGACTCATGGGCGGCCCGCACCGCGAGCGCCAGCGCGTGTACTGGTCGCACTGCGCGACCTACCGCGTGGAGAACTGGGAGCTCTTTCGCGTGAAGCCGCTGCGCACGATGGACGATGTCGCCGATTGTGCCCGTGAGGCGCAGTCGAAGGGATACACCGCGCTCAAGACGAACATCATCTGGCCGGGCAACCCGGCGCGCCGGATCACGCAGGGCCGCACGGGGCCGCACGACCAGCTCGCCACGCGCGACATCATCGACCAGGCCGTCGCGCAGATCGGCGCGATCCGCGAGGCGGTGGGCCCAAAATCCGACATCTGCCTCGACGTGAACGTCAACTTCAAGCCGAACGAGGCGCTGCTGCTCGCGCGCGAGCTCGAGCCCTTCAAGCTCTTCTGGATGGAGATCGACAACCAGGATCCCGACGCGCTCGTCGAGCTGCGCATGGGGACGCGGACACCGCTGTGCGGCGGCGAGCAGCTGCAAACGATCCGGCAGTATCGCCCGTACTTCGAGAAGCACGCGCTCGACACGTTCATGGTCGACGTCTGCTGGCAGGGATTCTCGGCGGCGAAGAAGGTGGCGGACCTGGCCGAGGCGCACGAGATCAACGTGGCCCCGCACAACTACAACGGCCACCTCTCGAGCTTCCAGGCGCTGAACTTCGTGGCCTCGGTGTCGAACGTGAAGATCATGGAGAGCGATCCCGACGCCGTGCCGATCCGCGACGAGCTGTTCACGGTGCTGCCGGAGATCAAGGACGGGCAGATGACGATCCCGACCCGCCCGGGGTGGGGCACGGAGCTCAACGAGAAGGCGGCGCGCGCGCACGCCTGGGAGGGCTGAGATGCAGACCAATCGTGTGAAGAGGATCCTGCGCGAGGGCGGGCTGGCGCTCGGGACGTACACCGGCGGCATCGCCGATCCGCAGATCGTCGAGATCATCGGGCACGCCGGCTACGACGCCGCGTTCATCGACATGGAGCACACGAGCTTCGACCTGCGCGACATCCAGCTGATGACGATGGCGGCGGAGCGCGTCGGGATCACGCCGATCGTGCGCACGCCGGGCTTCGATCCGGCGTTCATCCTGCGGCTGCTCGACATGGGCGTGCAGGGGATCCAGGTGCCGCACATCAGCGACGCGCGCGCGGCGCGCGAGGCGGTGAAGGCCGTGCGCTACGCGCCGGTGGGCGACCGGGGCATGGCGGGCGCGTCCCGCGCGTCCGACTACGGCAAGATTCCCGTCGCCGAGCACATGGCGCAGTCGAACCGCGAGATCACGCTCGCGGTCATGGTCGAGGACATCGCGGCGCTGAACGACATCGACGCGATCGCGTCGGTGGAGGGTGTCGACATCATCGCCGTCGGCCCGTCCGACATGTCGCGCGCGCTCGGCGTGGGCGGCACGTCCAACCATCCGAAGCTCGTCGAGACGATCCATCGCGTCGCGGACGCGGTGCGGAAGGGCGGCATCGCGCGCCTCGCGCTCCCGATGAGCCATCCGACGCTGCCGCGCAACGCGGCCGAGCTGAAGGAGCTCGGCGTCGGCTACTGCAACTGCGCGCCGTCGCCCGAGGTCCGCATCCTGAAGTCGATGCAGGCGCAGGTGGCGGAGGCGCGCGGGCTCTTCGGAGCGCCCGGGCGGTAAGGGGCGTGATCACGCGGCGACAGATCGTGGCGGGTCTCGTCGCCTGGCCGACCGTCCGTGCGTCGGCGGCGCCGGCCTCGACGACGGCGGCCGACCGCGAGCGGTTCGTGGCGCGAGCGATCGAGATGCGGCGGCTCGCGGTCGCGCGCGGAGACCAGGCGTTCGGCGCCGTCGTCGTCAAGGACGGGAAGATCGTCGGCGAAGGCGCCAGCGCGGTGAACACCGGGCCGGACCCGACCGCCCACGGTGAGGTGCAGGCGATCCGGGACGCCGCGCGGCGGCTCGGCACGCCGCAGCTCACGGGCTCCGAGCTCTACACGACGTTTCGTCCGTGCCCGATGTGCGAGACCGCCGCGTACTGGGCCGGGATCGGTCGCATCTATCACGGCGAAGCGATCACCGATGCCGGCGCGCCGCGCTTTCCGCGATGCTGAGCAGGCTTCGATGATCATCGCGCTGGCGTCGCCGGGCGTCGCCAAGACGCTCGACGACGGTCTGGACCGCGTGAAGCGCCTGCTCGCCGACGCCTCGGAGCAGAGGGCGGCGATCGCGTGCTTTCCCGAGGCCTATCTGCCCGGTCTGCGCGGACAGGACTTCGAGGTGCTGCCGTACGAGCGGGCGGACGAGGAGCGCGTGCTGACGACCGTCGCGGACTTCGCGCGCACCTACCGGATCGCGACGATCCTCGGGATGGAGCACATCACCGACGCGGGGCGGCAGATCGCGGCCGCGGTCTTCGACGCCGCGGGCCGCCTGCAGGGACTGCAGACCAAAACTCAGATCGACCCGTCCCAGGATCGGTTCTACGTCCCCGGCGACACACGGCAGATGTTCGAGGTGGACGGCGTGAAGTTCGGCGTCGCGATCTGTCATGAGGGCTGGCGCTACCCCGAGGCCGTGCGCTGGGCGGCGGTGCGCGGCGCGAAGGTCGTCTTCCATCCGCACCAGACGGGCAGCGACCGGACCGGCGTCCCGCTGACGCAGTTCGGCTCGGCGAGCGCGCCGTACGACGAGAAGGCGATGATCATGCGCAGCAAGGAGAACACGATCTACTTCGCGAGCGTGAACGACGCGCTGCGGTACCAGGAATCCGCGACGGCGCTCATCGATCCGTCGGGCGAGTGCCAGGCCCTCCTGCCGTACGGGCACGAAGGCGTGCTCGTTCAGACGCTCGATCTCGCGAAAGCCACCGGCCTGAGCGCGTCGCGTTACGCGCCGGAGCGCTATCCGGAACGGTAGGCGTCCTACGCCTCCGGCTTCGGGAGGCGGTGACGGTCGGCCGGATCGTCCCAGCCCTTGAAGTTCGGCTTCCGCTTCTCGGCGAACGCGCGGCGCGACTCCATCAAGTCGGACTTCGCGCCGTGGTCGTGGAGCGCATCGGCGAGCTTCTTGAGCGGCGGTGACACCCGCGCGCGCATCTGCCGCATCATGTAGACCGTGTTCACGCGCGCGGCCGGCGGCAGCGTGAGCAGATGCTCCGCCATCTCGAGCGCCGTCGGGATCAGCGCGTCGGGCTCGACGACCCGGTTGAGGAATCCGAGCTGATAGAGACGCTCGGCGGTGAAGCGGAAGCCCAGCGCCATCTCGGTGGCGATCGGATGCGGCATCCCCGCGATGAAGCCGTGGTCGTAGCCGCCGAGCAGCCAGCGCTTCGCTTCCGAAATCTCGAAGACCGCCGCGTGCACCGCGACGCGCAGGTCCGTGCGCTCCACGAGCTGGAAGCCGCCGCCCATCGCGAAGCCGTTGACGGCGGCGATGACCGGCTTCATGAGCGTTCCCTTCATGAACGGATCGTCGATGGTCTCGCGGTCCGGGTCCGGCCCGCCGCGCTCGACGGATTCCTTCATGTCCTCGCCCGCGCAGAACCCGCGGCCCGTGCCGGTGAAGATCGCGACGTCGAGGCCGTCGTCGTCGCGAAACGTCCGCCACGTCTCCGCGAGGCCCAGGCGAAGCTCGCGCCCGAGCGCGTTGAGGCGCTCGGGCCGGTTCATCCGGACGACCTGCACCTGCCCGTGACGTTCGGTCTCGACGAACGCCACGCTACTGCCCGATCCCGAGCAGCTCGACCTCGAAGATCAGCGTGGCGCCCGGCGGGATCACGCCGCCGGCGCCGCGGTCGCCGTAGCCGAGGTGCGCGGGGATCACGAGCTTGCGCTTGCCGCCGACTTTCATCGTCCCGACGCCCTCGTCCCACCCCTTGATCACGCGGCCCTTGCCGATCGGAAACTGCAGCGGCTGCCCCCGGTCGTGCGAGGAATCGAACTTCTGGCCGCTCTTGAGCCAGCCGATGTAGTGCACGCTCACGGTCTCGCCGGTCTTGGGGCGCGGGCCCGTGCCTTCGACGATGTCCACGTAGCCGAGCCCGGTCGCGGTCTCGATGGTCTCTTCGCTCATGGTTGCAACCACACTTTCATGAAGGTGTTGTTGTCGTAGACAGTCGGCGCCCACTTGTACCCGCGGAGGCGCTTGTCGACGAAGTGGAAGCCTTCGACCCACGCGACGGGCACGGCCGAAGGCGCGCCCGAGAGCAGGTGGCGCTGGAGCTCCCAGTAGATCTGCTTGCGCTTCTCGCGGTTCGTTTCCTTGAGCCCGCGCTCGGTCAGCTCGTCAACCTTCGGGTCCGACCATTTCCCCCAGTTGCTCCCGGCGTTGGTGGTGTAGATCAGGCTGAACAGATCGCCCGGGTCCACCGTCACCATCGCGCGGTCCTGCGTCGGCAGGAACACGAAGTCGCCCTTGCCGAAGACAGCGAAGCCCGCGGCGCTCTCGTACGTCTTGATCGTGCCGCGAATCCCGATCTTGCGGAGCTGCGACAGCACGAGCTGGGCGCGGTCGACATAGTTCCCCACCGATCGTACGGCAGCCTCGACGTCGACCCCGTTCGGGTAATGCTTCTCGACGAGCTTCTTCGCCTCGGCGATGTCCTGGTCCTTGGGCTGGCGGCAGCCGGGCATCTTCTGAACCTCGGCCAGCGGCAGCGCGAAGTCGCCGGAGAGCTTCGGATCGAACACCGCGCACGGCACGCCGGCCCCCTCCAGCGCCTTGGCGACGAGTTCCTGGCGGTCGAGAGCGAGATGCACCGCCCGCCGCATGTCGGGATTGTTGAACGGCGGCTTCTGGGTGTGCATGTACGCGAGGAAGATCGTATTCTGCGCGACCTGGTACACGTGCACCTCGTCGCCACGCGCCCGCTTCAGCTCGTCGGCGTCGGTCCGCTTCATCGGGGGCCACGTGTCCCAGAGGTGGATGCGGCCGGCCTTCGCCGCGGCGAGCTGGGTGGGGAAGCCCACCAGCACGAACTGCTTGACGCCGTCGAGATAAGGCAGGCCGGGCCGGAAGTAGTCCTTGTTCTTCTCCCACTCGATGACGTTGCCGCGCTCGTAGCGCTTGAACTTGAACGGGCCGGTGCCGATCTGCGCTTCCGGCTTCGAGAGGTCGCCGTGCTTGTCGAGCACGTGCTTCGCCGCGATCACGCACCACGCGGAGGCGACGTACTCGAGGAAGGGCGCCGCCGGGAACTTGAGCGCGATCTGGATGGTGTGTGGATCGACCGCCTCGACGCCCGCGACGATCGGCTTCAGCATGGAGCCGCACCGCGGGCTCTTCGAGTCGGGGTTGAGCACGCGGTTGAGCGTCGCCTTCACGTCGGCCGAGGTGAAGGGCTGCCCGTCGTGCCACTTCACGCCCTTCCGGAGATGGAATGTATAGACCTTGCCGTCGGGCGACGCCGTCCACCGCTCCGCGAGATCGCCGACGATCTTGTCGGGATCGGCGGGATCGCGATGCAGGAGGCCGGAATAGATCCCGGCGAGGGCCTGTTGCACCGACAACGGCGATTCCAGATGGATGTCGAGCCGCCCGGGATCGCCGTAAACGTACCAGTTCAGGATGCCGCCAGGGCGTGGTGTCTCCTGTGCGGGCGCGGACGGCGCGGCCAAGGCCAGCGTGGCGAGGATCGCGATCGCGAGCGCCAGTCTTCGCATGAAGTCATCTCCTTTGGCGGCTTCCGGCGCAAGGGTCATCCGAGCCCTCCACGCAGCCGCGGGTCGGTGATGTCACGGATCGCGTCGCCGAGAAGGTTGAGCCCGAACACGGTCAGGCTGATGGCGAGGCCGGGAAAGAAGATCATCCACGGGGCCGTCTCGAGGGCCTGCGTGCCCGCGGTCAGCATGCTGCCCCACGAGGGTTCGTCGGGCGGCGCGCCGAGGCCGAGGAAGGACAGCGCGGCCTCGACGACGATCGCGTACGCGATGTTGACGGTGACCAGCACGATGTAGGTCGCGAGGGTGTTCGGCATGACGTGGAGGAAGATGACACGCCATTCGGCCGCGCCCGCCGCGCGGGCCGCCTCGATGTACGGCATCTCCTTGATGCTGAGCGCCACCGACCGGATCGTGCGCGCCGCCGTCGGCACGAGCAACAGTGCCAGGGCCACGATCACGTTCGTCACCGACTGGCCGAGCGCGGCCATCAGCGCGAGGGCGAGGATGATCGGCGGCAGCGCCATGAGGCTGTCGACGACGCGCTGGCTCACGGAGTCCGCGGCTCCGCCGAAGTACGCCGTCACGGCCCCCCACAGCGCGCCGATGGTGACGCCGAACAGCACCGAGGTCAGCCCGACGTAGAGCGACAGCCGCGCGCCCCACACGACGCGGCTCAGCATGTCGCGGCCGAGATGATCGGTTCCCATCGGGAACTCGGCGTTCGGCGCGACGTAGGTCGCGAACGCCGCGTCCTTCGGGCCGTGCGGCGCGAGCGCCGGCGCGAAGATCGCGGTGAGGGCGACCGCGAGCACGAGCAGGGCGCCGACGAAGCCGAGCGGGTGCCGCGTAGCGAACCAGCCGACCCACCGCACGACGCCGCGCTCGTGCTCGAGGCCCGCGGCGCCCGCGGGACCGACGGGAAGGGCGACGTCGACCCGATCGGCCACGTCAGGCATAACGGATCCGTGGATCGAGCCAGCCGTAGATCACGTCCACGAACAGGTTGAGCGTGAGGAAGACGAGCGCCATCACGAACACGATGGCCTGCACGGTGGGATAGTCGCGATTCGAGACGGCCTGCACCAGCGCCGTGCCCATGCCCGGGACCGAGAAGATGATCTCCATGATGACGATGCCGCCGAGCAGGCGCCCGCCCCACCAGCCGACGAACGTCACGACCGGCAGCAGCGAGTTCGCGAGCGCGTGGCGGTAGACGACCGCGCGCTCGGCCAGGCCCTTCGCGCGCGCGGTCCGCACGTAGTCGTGCCGGACCACCTCCAGCATCTGCGAGCGCGTGAGCCGCATGATCGGCGCCGAGATGTAGTACGCCTGCGCGAGGGTGGGCCACACCATCTGCTTGAGATTCTCGGCGGGATCGTCGAAGAAGCTGACGAACTCGAACGGCGGCAGCCAGCGGAAGAAGCGCACCAGCGCCCAGAGGATCATCACGCCGGTGAAGAAGATCGGCAGGCTGAGCCCGCTGATCGAGACGACGCGCACGAGGTAATCCGCCCACGTGTTCTGGCGCACGGCGGAGACGACGCCGAGCGGGACCGCCCACACGACCGCCACGACGAGCGTCAGGAAGGCGAGCTCGAGCGACCGCGGGAAGCGCTCGCGAATGATCTCGGTCACCGGGCGCTTCTGGATGTAGGACTGGCCGAGGTCACCGCGCAGGGCGTTGCCGAGCCAGGCGAGATACTGGACGAGCACCGGCCGATCGAGCCCGAGCTCGGCCCGGATCTGCGCGACCTGCTTCTGCTGGATGGCAGACGATTCCGCGCCTGCCTGGTAGACGATGATCTCCGCGATGTCGCCGGGTACGAGCCGCAGGAGGACGAAGATCAGCAGCGACGCTCCGAAGAGCGATGGCACGAACAGCAACAGCCGGCGAAGGATGTACTTGCGCACTCAGGGATCCGGAGTGCCGAGCCAGAACGGAGTGGTCTTGCCGATGCGTTCAAGATACGCCCGGCGCTCGGCGCCGCGGCGCGGAAACCACGTGGACAGGTAATCGGCGTCGAGCATGTGGCGGCGCGTCTCGGTGCCGAAGAACCCGGCGAGCTGACCGAGCGTGATGAAGCCGTGCTCCGCCTTCGCCTGGAACGAGGGCCAGCGGCGCGCGTGCTCTTCCGACCGGAAGAGGTTCATGCCCGTTCAGAGGAACGACGGGCGCCCGCGCGAGGCGCCGAAGCCGTAGTTCAGGTGGCCGACGACGCCCGGCGGATCCACCCAGAGGATCTGCCCGTCGCGCATCTCGACGCTGACCGGATCGCCGCAGTCGGGGCACGGCGCGTCGATCCGGACGGTCTCGCCGGGGAACAGCCACGTGACCGACGTGGCCTCGAACCCGCATTGCGCGAACCACCGCTGCTCGCCGCGCACGGTGACGCGGTACTGCGTGGGCAGGTTGTTGAGCGGCGGGAACGACGCGATGTAGTCGGTCTCGGGATGGAGCCAGCCGATGGGATAGGCCTCCATGACGCCGTGGAGGAGCTGGCGGCCCTCCTCGACGGACACGCCGAGTGCGCGCGCGCGCTCCGCGTAATGCGGTGCTACGCCCGTGTCGACGAGCCCGCGCATGATCCGCTGGAACATCCGATCCATGAGCCCGGCATCAGCCATGAGCGGTCCTCCGGGCCTGCACGATCACGCCCGCGGCGAGCAGCCGCTCGATCGCGGCGTCGTCGACACCAGCGGCACGCAGTACTTCGACGGTGTGCTCGCCGATCTCCGGCGGCATCCGCGCCGGCACCTTCTCCTGCCCGGCGATCTGAAGGGGACTCGACACCGTGAGCGACACCCCCGCGTTCGGACCGTCCATCGGCACGAGCGCGCCGCTCGCCCGCATCTGCCCGTCGTGCGGGATGTCGTCGAGCGTGCCCACGACGCCGAACGCCACGCCGGTCTTCTCGAGAATCGGCGACCACTCCGCCCAGTCCCTGGTGGCGAAGTGCGCGTCGAGGACCGCGGTGAGCGCGCGGGCGTTCACCTTGCGATGGGGCGCGTCGACGAAGCGCGGATCGGTGACGAGATCGTCGCGTCCGATGCCGGCGGCGAACGCGGGCCAGTGCCGCTCGTCGCCCGTGATCGTCAGCATGAACCAGCGCCCGTCGCGGCAGCGATAGAGGTTCGCGAGCGCGCTCACGGCCTCCTCGCGCGGCGGGCGCACCTCGGTGCGCGTGCCGCAGAGGATGCCCTGGACCTGGATCGCGTTCATCCAGAGGCCGTTCGCCATCAGCGACGTCGACACCGCCGTGCCGCGCCCGGTGCGCTCGCGATGGTAGAGGCCCGCCATGATCGCGCCGAACAGCGCGACGCCGGTGGGATGATCGCCCATGCCCGGCAGCGAGCGCGCGGGCGGCACGTTCTTCGACGCGCGCACCAGATCCATCAAGCCGGTCCGCGCCCACAGCGCGATGCTGTCGAAGCCGGGCTTGCTCCCTTCCTCACCGGCCTCGCCGTACGCGCTGATCGACGCGTAGACCAGGCGTGGATTCAGCGGCTCGAGGTCCTCGTAGCGGATGCCGAGCCGGACGCGGCTGTCGAGCGGTGCATTGGTGACGAACACGTCCGCATCCCGCACGAGCCGGTGGAGCAACGTCTGGCCGTCCTTCGTGCGGAGGTCGATCGCCACGCTGCGCTTCGTGCGGTTGTCGACGATCCACGGATAGTTGTAGGCGCTCGCCGGGTAGCCGGCGCCGCGCACGCGGTAGATGTCGCCCGTCGGCGGCTCCACCTTGATGACGTCGGCGCCGAAGTCCGCCATGATGGTGGTCGAGACGGGCCCCGCGATGAAGTTGGCCGCATCGATCACGCGGAGGCCGTCGAAGAGCCGGCTCACCGCAGCGCTCCCCGGCGCGCGAGGTTCGCCATCAAGGCACCGCCGCCGAACGTCCACGGCTCGGCGTCGTCACAGTGCACGACCTCGTTGACCAGCGTGCCGATCTCCGGCGCGGCGATCTTCACGACGTCGCCGACCTTGTGCGTGAAACCGCTCCCCGGCGCGCCGCGGTCGTCGAGCGGCGTGAACATCGTGCCGATGAAGAGCACCACCCCGTCGGGATACCGGTGATAGCGGCTATGGAGCTGGGAGGCGAGGTCGGCGAGGTCGCGCCCGATCTCGCTCACGTGGGTGGTGTGCTTCACGCTGAAGCCGTCATCCCCATGCACCGTGGTCTCGAAGCTGATCCGCCGCGCGTGGTCGAGCGTGAACGTGTCGTCGAGCATCCGGATGAACGGGCCGATCGCGGCCGACGCATTGTTGTCCTTCGCCCGGCCGAGGAGGAGCGCGCTGCGGCCCTCCACGTCGCGCAGGTTCACGTCGTTGCCGAGCGAGACGCCGACGATCGCCCCGGCGCTGTCGATCACGAGGACGAGCTCCGGCTCGGGGTTGTTCCAGACCGACTTCGGATGGATCCCGACGCGCGCGCCGAGCCCCACCGCGGCCATCGGCGGACACTTCGTGAACAGCTCCGCGTCGGGGCCGATGCCCACTTCCAGATACTGCGACCACATGCCCCTCGCGACGAGCACGTCCTTCACGCGCGCCGCCTCCGGAGAGCCGGGGCGGATCCCGCGAAGATCGGGACCGATGATCGCCTGGATCTCGCGCCGCGCGCCGTCGGCGAGGGCCGGGTTCCCCCGCGCGCGCTCCTCGATCACACGCTCGAGCAGGCTGGCGATGAACGTCACCCCGCTTGCCTTCACGGCCTGGAGATCGCACGGCGCGAGGAGCCACGGCTTCGCCGCGTCGCGGGCGCCTTCCACGCTGTTGCCGATCAGCGCGTCGAGCCGGGCGAGCGCCGGGGCGACGCGGATCGCCGTCCGCACGTCCGCGGGCCTGGTGACGTTCAGCAAGTGGCTGACGGTCGGATACGCGCGCGTCAGATCCACCGCCTCGTCGCCGCGCACGGCGATGACGGCCGGCCCCTGCTCGGCCGGCACCCACGCGCGTCCGACGAGCACGGCCTCGTCGGGACGCTGCGGCAGCGACTCCTGGACGGACAGCTTCACCTGGGGCATCGTTCCTCCTCGATAGTCGCCTGATAATACGGCCAGAGGGATCGCGGATGCGGACAGGGAAGGAATATCGGGAGACGCTGCGCGACGACGGCCGGCGTGTCTGGGTCATCGGCGCGGGCGCGATCGACGATGTCACGGCGCACCCGGCCACGCGCGCGATGGTCGACGAGTACGTCGCGTGGTACGACCGTCACGCGGACCCCGCGTGGCAGGACATCGTGCTCGCGCCGCCCGACGCGAACGGCGTGCGCACGCCATGGTCCTTCGTCGTCCCGACCCGGCCGGACCACCTGCGCGGGATGGGCCGATGCTATTCGGCGACGACCTTTCCGACGGCCGGCAACGTCACGCACACGCCGGCCTATGGGCATCTCATCGCGCTCGGCGTGCACGACGCCGTGCTCCAGCGGAAGGCGGCGCCGGAGCAGGGGCCGAACGCCGCCGCCTACCGCGAGCTGATCGTGCGGACCGGACGCTTCCTGACGTTCTGCGCGGGCGCTGCCACGATCGGCGCGCGGCTCGACCCCGATCCGGCACGGAGGCTCGCGCTCAAGCTCGTGCGCGAGACCGACGCGGGCGTGATCGTCAGCGGCAGGGTCGGCATGCACACGAGCCCGGCGTACGCGGAAGACGTCTACGTCGGCAGCCACAACGGCATCGAGATCGGTCCGCATCGCGCGAGCTTCATCGTGCCCGTCGCGGCGCCGGGGGTGACGGTCGTCTGCCGCAAGACGTCCGTCCATCACCCGAGCCCGTTCATCGCGCCGCTCAGCAGCCGCTACGACGAGCTCGACGGCCAGATGTGGCTCGACGGCGTGTTCATTCCGTGGGAGCGCGTGTTCCTCACGGAAGCCTCGCCGGATCCCGTCGCGTCGTGGCTCTTCTGGCACCAGCTCTACTGCTGGCTCGCGAAGGGCGAGTTCACGCTCGGGCTCGCGCTGGCGTGCGCGGACGCGCTCGGCCTGAAGGAGCACGACGCGACCATCGAGTACCTCGTGGACCTGATCATCGACGTGCAGACCGTGCGCACGTGCCAGACCGCGGCCGAGCTCGATCCCGAGCGCTCCGAGGCCGGCTTCGCGATTCCCAATCGCTCGCACGTCGCCGCCGGCAGCATCGCGATGCTCAAGGCGCGCCAGCGCACGGCGGAGATCCTGCGAACGCTGCCCGGCTCATCGCTCGTCGTCGCGCCGTCGGACACGGACCTCGCGGCGGGTGAGGTCGGCGCCGGGCTCGAGGAATCCTTCACGGGCGGTGGCTACACCGCGCTCCAGCGCTCGGCGTTGTTACAGCTCGCGTCGGACCACGTGATCTCGTCGCTCGACGGCCGCGAGTCGGCGTTCGAGCTCCACGCCAACGGGGGCATCCCGGCGTGGCGCGGCCGCCTGCGCCGCTTCTTCGCCGACTACAACACGCTGGCGAACGCCGTGCTGCGCGCGCTCCCGCTCGAGATGCCGCCGATCGACCTGACGCACATCCGCGAGATCCCGCTGGCGCCGCGCCGCGCGGTCAAGCCTCAGTAGGCCTCGGAACGACCTTCGCGCGTTCGGCTTCGGTGGACGCTGCCATCACCGTCATGTCGAGCGTGCGGAACAGCGCGCGCGGCGTCGAGCTCCGCGATCGTGCCGTTGGCGGCTCTCCGGCCGGCGCGCGAGCGCCGCGATCGCCTCCTCGAAGCAGCGCGCGGCCTCGCGATGCGCCGCGCGGGCACGCGCCTGCAGGCCTGCCTCGCGGAAGTGCGCGACGGCGGCATCGAGCTGCCCGGCGTCGCGATGGTGGGCGGCGAGCCACGCGCGGTGCGCACTGAGCTCTCCCTCGTGCGCGCGCTCGATCGCTTCGGCGATGCTTCGGTGGAGCGCGCGTGCCGCGGCCGGACGGATGCGTGAGGCGGCGACCTCGCGGATCCGGTCGCGGGCGAAATCGACCTCGTCGCCGATCGCGACGAAGACGTGGCGGCGGACGAGCTCTTCCACGCCGCGGTCGACGGCGTCCGCTTCCACCGGCATCAGCGCGCGAAGGAACTTCACCGTGAACGGGCGAGCGACGACGGCGGCCGCCGCCACGATGCGCGTGGCGCGTGCGCCGAGTCGATCGAGCCGCCGTCCGACGAGGCCGCGCGCCGCGTCGCCACCACGCTCGCCGAGCGTGCCGCCTTCGGCCACGTCGTGGAGCGCTTCCACGGTGACGAAGGGATGCCCGGCGCCGAGGCCCCACACCTGCTCGATCAGCGCGGCGCTCTCGCGAGCGCCGCGGCGCGTGTGCTCCTGGACGAGGCGGGCGGTCTCCTCCCGGGACAACGGCCCGAGCCGTAGCCTCAGCGGGCGCCCTTGCCGTTCGACCCCGGCGAGCGCGCGGTCGAGCGTCGGCGCGTCGATCAGCGCTTCGCTTCGCGCCGTCGCGATCACCATCAAGCACTCGTCGCCGAGCCGCCGCGCGAGTGAGGCGAGGAGCCGGATGCTGGTGTCGTCGCCCCAGTGCAGGTCCTCGATCGCGACCAGCAGCGGCTGCTTTTCCGCGATGTCGCCGAGCCAGCGGCGCATGGCCTCGAACAGCACGCCGGGGCCGTCGACGCGCACGGCGGCTTCGCGCGCGCGCCGAGCTCCGGAAAAATCTGCGCCGCCCGCGCCTGCGCCGCCTCCGCCTCGTGCCCGGGCAGTGCAGCGATCGGCGCGCGCGACCTCCGACCACGGGGCGAGCGGTGAGGCGGCGCCGCCTTCACGACAGCGCCCGACCAGCGCAAGCGCGCCCTCGCGACGCGCCTCGGCGAGAACGGCCTCGAGCACGCGGCTCTTGCCCATGCCGGCCTCACCGAGCACCAGCGCGAAGCGCCCGCGGCCGCGCAACCCCTCGCGCATCGCGCTCTGCAGGCGCGTCAGCTCGTCACGACGTCCGACGAACGGCATCGTCGCGACGTCGGCTCTCGACGCACGATCCGTGGCCGTGCCCGCGCGCGCGATCTCGTCGTAAAGCGTCCCTGTCTCGGCCGACGGCTGGATCCCGAGCTCGCGCTTCACGATGGCGACGCACGCCCGGTACTGCGCGAGCGCGTCCGTCACGCGGCCTTCCGCCGCGAGCGCCTTCATGAGCCCGCGGTGCGCGCTCTCGCGGGCGGGGTCGAGCGCGAGCAGTTGGCGTGCGATCTCGCCGGCGCCGGCTCCGGACGTGAACCCCGCGAGCAGATCGCCGCGATAGAGCGTCGCGGCGCGCGCGCGCCCGCGCGGGTCACGACTCTGGAGGGCGCGCTCCAGCGCCGCGATGTCCGACGTCAGGGCGCGCTTGTCGAGCCAGACCGCCTGCGCCTCCGCGCCGAATCCCGTGACCTTTGCCGTGACGAGCGCCTTGCGCAACGCCAGGACGACGTGGCGCAGGCTGTCGCGGGCCTGGGCCTCGGTGACGTCGCCCCAGAGGAGTGCGGCGAGGTGTTCCCGGCGGTGGGTCTTCTCGGAAGAGACCGCCAGATAAGCGAGAAGGGCCTGAGCCTTCATCGACACGAGACGGATCGACCGCCCCGCAACCGCCTCGATCGAGAGACCTCCGAGCAACCTGAGCCGCAGCTCCGCCACTGTGTCCCGCCTCCATGGAGCCTCAGGTCCCGTTTGTGGCTCTCGCTCGTGACGTTTGCGGTCGTGCTCGGCGTTGCCGTCACCCCGGCGGCGGCCAGCGACAAGGACGAGAAGGCGGGCAAGGACAAGGGGAAGCCCGGTGAGGTCGTCCCGGGATCGGTCTTCTACGCGTGCGTCGACAGCCGGGGGGGCAACCGGGGCGACCTGAGGCTCGTCTCGGAGAAGGAGGCGTGCAAGAAAGCGAGGTCCGCGTGTCGTGGAGCGCGGCCGGCACCCCGGGCCCCGCTGGGCCTGCCGGACCTGCGGGTCCGGCCGGACCTGCCGGAGCGGACGGAGCCGCCGGGCCGCAGGGACCGGCTGGCCTGCTCGCGTCGTTCAATCAGCTCGACGGCCTCGCGTGCTCACAAAAGTTCGGCGACGAGCTCGCAAAGGGCACCGTCGAGCTCCGCCACACGGCGGCGGGCGCGGTGCTGCGGTGCGTGACGGGCGTGCGCTTCATCGACAACGGCGACGGCACGATCAGCGACACGAAGACCGGACTCATGTGGGAGAAGAAGACGGACGACGGCGGTCTTCACGACAAGGACAACACGTACACGTGGTCGACGGGCGGCATCTTCACGCCGGGCGGCAGCACGGTGCAGGACGGAACGATCTTCACGAATTTCCTGCCGCGGGTGAATGGGTTGATCTGCGCGATGGCGCCCGGCGTCCTCGCGCCGGTGAGCTCGTGTCACGGCCTCGGCGGGTATTCGGATTGGCGGCTGCAGACGATCGCCGAGTGGGCGTCGATCGCGGACGCGAGACGCAGGTCGACGCCGTCCAGAAGAACGCTCCGTGGTGGGTGCGATTGGTGCGAGGCCAGTGACCTTTGTCGATCAATCGCCCATCACCAGGCCGCCGTCGACCTTGAGCGCCTGGCCGGTCATGTAGTCGGAGTCGCGCCCGGCGAGGAACGCGACGACGCCCGCGACGTCGTCGGCGGTCTCCGGGCGGCCGAGCGGGATGTGGCGAATGCGACGCTTCCACGCTTCGCCTTCGCCCCATCCCTGCATCGCACCCCACTCCTTGTCGATCTGCGTCCACATCGGGGTCTCGACGGCACCGGGGCACACGCAGTTCGACGTGATGCGATCGGCCGCGAACACCTGCGCGGCGGAGCGCGTGAGGCTGATCACGCCTGCCTTCGACGCGGAGTACGGCGTCATCAGATGGTTGCCGCCGCGGTAGCCGGCGATCGAGGCCGTCTGGATGAGCTTGCCGCGCAGCTCCGACCCCGGCATCACGTCTTGCTCCCGCATGCGGCGCGCGGCGGCCTGGAGCACGAAGAACACCGCCTTGAGGTTCACGTCGAGCACGCGGTCCCACTCGGGCGCCGTAACCTCGAGCAGCGGCTGCACGCGGATGACGCCGGCGTTGTTGAAGAGCACGTCGAGGCGACCCCAGCGCCGGTACGGCGCGTCGATCATCGCCGCGATGTCACTCGCGCGCGTGACGTCCGCGCGCACCCCCTCGGCCCCGAGCTCATCCGCGAGCTTCTTGACCGCATTGCCGTCGACGTCGGAGAGCACGAGCCGCGCGCCCTCGGCCGCGAACCGCCGTGCCGTCGCCGAGCCGATCCCGCCGGCGGCTCCCGTGATCAGCGCCACGCGCCCTTCGAGTCCAGCCATCACACGATCCTCCCGCGCGGATTCTATCCCGGGGGCGGCGACTGCCTCTTTACGGCTGCATGTATCGCTTTCTGGACATTGACGGTGCCATGGCCGCGTGACTAGTGTGGGCGCGATGGCGATGCCAGATCCGCCGGCCCCTATGCGCGGCCTCAAGCGCGTCGAGTACGAGTGCCTCGTCGAGCACGGCCTCCTGGGTCCGGACGACAAGATCGAGCTGATCGGTGGCCTGATGCTCTTCCGTGAGCCGGAAGGGACGCCCCATACCGTTGCCGTACAGCTGACGATGGCGGCGCTTCAGCGTGCGTTCGGTTCGGGATGGACGGTGCGCCACCCAAGCCCTGTCGCGCTCGACGACGACTCGGAACCGGAGCCGGACGTCACCGTCGTCCCTGGCAGTCCGCGCGATTACCTCGCGGCGCATCCCGCCCGCCCGGTGCTCGTCGTCGAGATCTCGCACTCACGCCTGCGCTTCGACCGCGACTACAAAGCCAGTCTGTACGCGCGGGCGGCGATCACCGACTACTGGATCGTGAACCTCGTCGACCGGGCGGTGGAGATTCGTCGCAGCCCGATGACGTCGGATGCTGCGCCGTTCGCGTGGACGTACGAGCGACTGACCATCGCCCGAGCCGGCGAGACCGTCACGCCGCTCGCCGCGCCACTCGCGTCGATTCCTGTCTCCGATCTTCTGCCGTAAGACCGGCCGCGCTCACGCCGGGAGCGTCAAGACCCCTTTGCCGGGAAACCGGCGGGCCATCAGGTCGTCGGCGACCGTGGCGATGTCGGTCCACGGCCGCTCGACGCTGATGTGCGGTGAGATCTGGCCGTCCGCGACCAGTCCCGCGAGCCGTCGGAGTCCGCCCCGCGCCGGCCGGGCGAAGAACTCGGTGAACAGGTAGAGGCCGTACAGCGTCGTCCGCCCGGCGACGAAGAAGTCTCGCGCGTTGAACGTGACCTCGGGCAAGGCCGAGACGCCGAGCGTGACGCACACGCCGTCGCGGTTGAGCGCGGCGAGCGCCGTCCCCAGCGTGCGGCCGCCCACCGACTCGATGACGAGGTCGTACTTCGGCGACGCGGGGATCTCGTCGCCGATCACCACGTCGTGCGCGCCGAGCTCGCGCACCGTCGCCGCCTGCTCGGCCCGGCGCACGTTCGCCGTCACGTGCGCGCCCGCGAGCCGCGCCAATTGGACCGCGAAATCGCCGACGCCGCCCGTCGCGCCGGTCACGAGCACGCGCTTGCCAAGCAGCAGGCCGCCCTTTTCCAGCGCGTACAGCGCGGTGAGTCCCGCGACCGGAAGCGTCGCCGCTTGCGCGAACGTGACCTTCTCGGGCAATTCGGCGAGCGCGTTGGTCGGGACGGCGACGCGCTCCGCCCACGCGCCTTCGAGTACCACGCCGACCACGCGCGCGCCGGCCGACGGCCCGGAGCCGTCGGCGGCGGGCCGCTCGATCTCTCCGGCGAGATCCCACCCCGGCCTCCACCCGGCCGCCGCCTGGATCGAGCGGCGGACTTCGCCGCGGTTCAACGAGATCGCGCGCACGCGCACGATCGCCTCTGTGCGGCCGGGGCCCGGACCCGGTACGTCACGGATGACGAGCCGGCCCGGCGCCTGGGGATCGACGACGACGGCGCGGGTATCTGACATGCGGTCTCCTTGAACCCCTCAGGGCAGGCTGTCGAATATCGGCTTGATCTCGCGGCTCGACACGGTGTCGCGCATCCACGTGAAGCCGCCCTTGTCCTTCATCTCGCGCGCGCCCTTGAGGAACGCGGCGAGCGCCAGGCGATTGAGGGAGCCGCCGACGCTGATGCGCTTCACGCCGGCGTCGGCGAGCTGATCGAGCGTGAGCGACGGATCGCCGTGGGTCATCACGACGTTCACGGGCTTGCTCACGGACGACGTCACCGTCCGGATCGTGGCGAGGTCGCGCAGGCCCGGCGCGTAGAGGACGTCGGCGCCGGCCTTCTCGAAGGCCTGGAGCCGCTTGATCGTGTCGTCGAGATCCGGGCGGCCCTGGATGAGGTTCTCGGCGCGCGCGGTGAGCACGAAGGGAAACGGCAGCGAGCGCGCGACCTCGACGGCCGCGTACACGCGCTCGACGGCCAGCGCGAAGTCGTAGATGCGCTGATCGGCGCGGCCGGTCGCGTCCTCGATCGAGCCGCCGACGAGACCGGTCTCCGCCGCGAGCCGGATCATCTCCGCCGCCGCGCGCGGCTCGTCGGCGTAGAGGTTCTCCAGATCGGCGCTGACGGGCAGGGGCGTGGCGTCACAGATCGCGCGGCAGTTGTCGAGGACTTCCTGGCGGCTGACGGTGAGCGTGCCGTCCACGCGTCCGAGCGAGTTCGCCAGCCCGAGGCTGGTGGTCGCGAGCGCTTCGAACCCGAGCGCGGTGAGCAGCTTCGCGGTCCCCGCGTCCCAGGGATTCGGGATGATGAACGCCCCCGGCCTCTCGTGAAGCTTCCGGAAGGTCTGCGCCTTTTCGAGCTGGGTCGGCATCGGGGCCTCTGCGTGAGGCCCTGATGATACGGCACTCGCGGAGGGCCGGGATTCACTCCCGGCCCGGAGCGCGGGGGGGCTTGGGGGGCCGCTGGAGGCGGCCCCCCATGTGGATCAGTAGCGGTAGTGCTCGGCCTTGTACGGCCCCTGCGTCGAGACCCCGATGTACGCGGCCTGCTCGTCGGTGAGCGTCGTGAGCTGTGCGCCGAGCTTCGAGAGCTGCAGCCGCGCGACCTTCTCGTCGAGCCGCTTCGGGAGGATGTAGACCCCGATCGGGTACTTCGCGGTGTCGCCGAAGAGCTCGATCTGCGCGAGCACCTGGTTCGCGAAGGACGAGCTCATCACGTAGCTCGGATGGCCGGTGGCGCAGCCCAGGTTCACGAGCCGGCCCTCCGCGAGCAGGATGATGCGCTTGCCGTCGGGGAACAGGATGTGGTCGACCTGCGGCTTGATGGTCTCCCACTTGTATTGCTTCAGCGACGCCACGTCGATCTCGTTGTCGAAGTGGCCGATGTTGCACACGATCGCGTTGTTCTTCATGCGCTTCATGTGCTCGTGGGTGATGACCTTGTAGTTGCCGGTGCACGTCACGAAGATGTCGGCGTGCTCGGCCGCGTAGTCCATCGTCACCACGCGGTACCCTTCCATGACCGCCTGCAGCGCGCAGATCGGATCGATCTCGGTGACCCACACCTGCGCCTGCAGCCCGCGCAGCGCCTGCGCCGAGCCCTTGCCGACCTCGCCATAGCCGGCGACGACCGCGATCTTCCCCGCGATCATCACGTCGGTCGCGCGCTTGATGCCGTCGACGAGCGACTCGCGGCAGCCGTACACGTTGTCGAACTTCGACTTCGTGACCGAGTCGTTGACGTTGATGGCGGGGAAGAGCAGGCGGCTTTCCTTCGCCATCTGGTAGAGGCGATGGACGCCGGTCGTCGTCTCCTCGGTCACGCCCTTGATGTCCTTGCCGATCTTCGAGTAGAAGCCCGGCTGCGCCTGCAGGCGCTTGGCGATCGACGCGAAGAGCGCGGTCTCTTCCTCACTCTTCGGACTCGCGATCGCCGCGCGGTCCTTCTCCGCCTTCTGGCCGAGGTGGACGAGCAGCGTGGCGTCGCCGCCGTCGTCGAGGATCATGTTCGGGCCCTTGTCGCCGAACTCGAAGATGCGGTGGGTGAACTCCCAGTACTCCGCGAGCGACTCGCCCTTGTAGGCGAACACCGGCGTGCCGCCCGCCGCGATCGCGGCCGCCGCGTGGTCCTGCGTCGAGAAGATGTTGCACGAGGCCCAGCGCACCTCCGCGCCGAGCGCCTTCAGCGTCTCGATCAGCACGGCGGTCTGGATCGTCATGTGGAGCGACCCGGCGATGCGGGCGCCCTTCAGCGGCTGGGCCTTCGCGTACTCCTCGCGGATTGCCATGAGCGCGGGCATCTCGCCCTCGGCGATGGCGATTTCCTTCTTGCCCCAATCGGCGAGCGAGAGATCGGCGACGTGAAAGTCCTGGGAAGTCTTGCCGTGCGGTGCGGCGCTCATCGCGCCCTCCTTTCCGCAGATGGAAAAAGGTTCGCGAGCGCCGTTGCGTGAACACCCGAGCCTGGCGGCCGCCGCCTGGGCGACCGTTGCAACGCTCCTCGGGGGCGGTTGCCACTCTATCAAAGGTCGCGGGCCGGAGGCTACACTCATCGCCCATGACCGCGACAAAGACCTGGATCGACGAGTTTCCCGGCAATTTCGTGTGGTCGAACGCCGCGCTGGTGACGAAGGGCATGGCGCCCTACGGCGCCGTCGCGATCGGCGAGATCGACGAGGTGTGCGAGCGGCTGCGCTCGCGCCAGGGCGAGCCGCACGCGTGGGCGGAGGAGTGGGCCGCGATGGGCCGGCGCCTCCAAGCCGTCGGCGACGCGGCGGCCGCCGCCGGCCACGAGATGACGGCCGGCAACTATTACCTCCGCGCCGGCATGTACTGCTTCACCGGCGAACGCTTCATCCCGCCGGGGCCGGAGAAGCGCGCGCTCGGCGAGAAGGCGCTCGAGCTGCAGCAGGCCGGGCTCCGTCGTCGCCTTGCCAATCTCGCGGTCGTCGAGGTGCCGTACGAAGGCACGACGTTGCCCGCGCTCTTCCTCAAGGCACCCGGCGTCAGCGGACGTGCGCCGACCATCGTCGTCTTCGACGGCATGGACAACTGCAAGGAGATGAGCGTGCTCTTCAACGGGCTCGAGTTCGCCGCGCGTGGCTGGCACACGCTCGCGATCGACGGCCCGGGGCAGGGCGAGTCGTTGCGCCTGCGCCATCTCTCCGCGCGCCACGACGACGAGGTGCCCGGTGCCGCCGCGTACGACTGCGTCGCGGCGCGCAAGGACGTCGACCCGGCGCGCATCGTCGTGATGGGCGACAGCTTCGGCGGCTACTACGCGGCGCGCGTCGCCGCGTTCGAGCCGCGCTACGTGGCGGGCGTCGCGTTCGCCGCGCTGCACTGGGACCTCGCGGCGTGGCAGCGCGAGATCAAGCGGAAACAGGACAGGGACCCACGGTTGACCGCGCAATCCACCTTTCACTTCCGCTGGGTGATGGGCTGCGACGACGCCGACGCGGCGATCGCGAAGGCCGGGAAGTTCTCGCTGGTCGACGCGGCGCCGACGATCACGAAGCCGTTCCTCGTCGTCCACGCGGAGGAGGACCGCGTGGTGCCGGTCGCCTCCGCGCACACGCTCTACGAGGCGATCGCCTCGCCGCGCAAGCATCTGAAGATCTTCACGCGCGCCGACGGCTCGACCTACCACGCGCAGGCCGACAATCGTCAGGTCGGCGTGGACTACATCGCGGACTGGATCGCGGACACGCTCGCTCCTCCCGCTTCGATCGAGGCCCGATGGTAGCATCTGGGCCCACCACTCAGCGGAGAGGAGATCACATGACCACTCGCCTCTCGTTGTTGATCCCGATCCTCGTGCTCACGCTGCTGGCGCCGCTGGCGCCGACGCCCGCCGCCGCCCAGTCGCAGATGACGTGGGCCATCCACATCACGCTCGCGCCCACGTGGTTCGATCCCGGCGATCACACCGGCATCATCACGCCGATGAAGGTGCTCTACGCGCTGCACGACGCGCTGGTGAAGCCGATGCCCGGCAACCGGATGGCGCCGTCGCTGGCGGAGTCGTGGACGGTGTCGAAGGACGGCCTCGCCTACGAGTTCGTGCTGCGCAAGAACATCGTGTTCCACAACGGCGACCCCTTCACCGCCGAGGACGTGAAGTTCACGTTCGAGCGCTACAAGGGCGCCGGGTCGAAGACGTTCAAGGAGAAGATCGCGGGCGTCGACGTCGTCGACCCGCATCGCGTCAGGTTCCGGCTCAAGGCGCCCTGGCCCGACTTCATGACGTTCTACGCGACCCCGGCCACGGGAGCCGCGTGGATCGTGCCGAAGAAGTACACGGAGCGCGTGGGCGACGACGGCTTCAAGCGCGCGCCCGTCGGCGCGGGCCCGTACAAGCTCGCGTCCATCACTCCCGGCATCGAGATCGTGCTCGACGCGCACGAGAAGTACTGGCGCAAGAGCCCGGCGGTGAAGCGGCTCGTGTGGCGCACCGTTCCCGAGGACCTCACGCGTCTGGCGATGCTCAAGCGCGGCGAGGTGGACGTCGTCTACTCGATGCGCGGACCTCTGGGCGAAGAGGTCAAGCGGACGGCGGGTCTGAAGCTCGTGCCCACGGTCATCTCCGCCACGCAGTGGCTCGATTTCGGTCCGCTGCAGTGGGATCCGAAGTCACCGTTCCACGACCGGCGCGTGCGCCTCGCCGCGGCGCTCGCGTTCGACAAGAACGCCATCAACCAGGCCGAGACGCTCGGCCACTCCAAGCCGACCGGCAGCATCATCCCGTCGGCGTTCGAATACGCGCTCGCGATCCAGCCGCATCCGTACGACCCGGCCCAGGCGAAGAAGCTGCTCGCGGAGGCGGGCTATCCGAACGGCTTCGACGCCGGCGATTACGCGTGCGACGCCTCGTACTCGAGCGTCGCGGAAGCGATCGCGAACTATCTCGCGGCGGTCGGCATCCGCACGAAAGTGCGGCCGATGGAGCGCGCGGCGTTCCTCTCGGCCTGGAAGGACAAGAAGACGCGCTCGATCATGCAGGCGGGCGCCGGCGGCCAGGGCACCGCCGCCACGCGCGTCGAGAACTACTTCGCGAAGGACGGCACGTACACCTGGGGCAGCCACCCCGACATGGAAGACCTCTACCAGCAGCAGGCGCGCGAGCTCGATCCGAAGCGGCGTGAAGCGCTCCTCCACCAGATCCAGAAGCTGGGGCACGAGCGCGTCATGCAGGCCCCGCTGTGGGAGCTCGGCTTCCTGAACGCGACCGGCCCGCGCGTCGAGGAGTCGGGCCTCGGCCTGATCTCGTATCACCCGTACTCCGCGCCGTACGAGGACCTGAAGCTGAAGAAGTAGCCGCCAGCGCCGGCGCGCCCTCGTGCTCGCGACGCACGAGGGCGCGCCGCCATCAGCCCTTCGCCGACAGCGCCTGCTTCACGCGCTCCGGCGTGAACGGGAGCGCGCGCAGGCGCGTACCCGTCGCGTGCGCGATCGCGTTGGCAATCGCGGCGACGGCGGGTCCCTGTGATCCCTCGCCCACGCCGAGGAACCGCTCGTTCGGCTGATCGAGGAGCACCACCTCCACGTCGGGAACCTCGTCGAAGCGCAGGATCGGATAGTCGGCCCAGGACCGCGTGGTGACGCGCGTGCGGTCGAAGCCCACGGCCTCCTTCAAGGTCCAGCTCGCGGACTGGATCACGCCGCCTTCGATCTGGTTGACGACGCCGTCCGGATTGACGATCTGGCCGGCATCGACGGCGGCCACGACGCGGGTGACGCGCACGCGGCCCGTCGCGCGTTCGACCTCGACCTCCGCGGCCGTCGCGCAGTAGCACGCGAGGTTCTTGTAGCGCGAATACGCGAAGCCGCTTCCTTGCGCATGGGGGCCCCGCAACCGAGGACCCCCACCCCCCCTCGGCTGCCAGCCCGCGCGCCGCGCCGCGGCCTCGACGACGGCGCGGGCTCGTGGATCCTTGAGATGCCGGAGACGGAACTCCACGGGGTCGACGCCCGCCGCCGCCGCCAGCTCGTCGACGAACGACTCGGCCGCGAACACGTTCGCGTAGCCGCCGAGCGTGCGGAGCGCGGACGTGCGCAGCGGCGCGTCCACGATGAAGTGCTTGACGACCTTCACCGACGAGAACTCGTAGAGCGGGACGGCGTTGCGATCCGAGCCGCCTGCCGGTTGCGGAACGTCGTTCGGCGGAGGCGGCGGCGAGGCACCGGCGAGGTGGCGCGCCGCGAGCAGGCTGACGCCGCTCGACGAGCCGGGCCGCGTGCTGTGCGGATGACTCCACACCTCGTGAGACCACGCGACGACGTGGCCCTGCGCGTCGACACCGCCGGCGAGCTTCATCACCATGGCCGAGCCGTACGGCTCCCACTGGAACTCGTCGTCGCGCATCCACTGGACCTTCACGGGGCGGCCGTCGACGGCGCGCGCGAGCAGCGCCGCGTCGAGCGCCACGTCGTCCGCGCCGTTGTGGCCGTAGCAGCCGGCGCCCTCGGCGTGGATGCAGCGGATGCGCTTCGCGTCGATCGCGAACGCCTTGGCGAGGTCCGCGCGCAGCGGGAACACGCCCTGGCTGTGCGTCCACACCGTGAGCGCGCCCTCCTGCCACTGCGCGACGGCGCACGACGGACCGAGCGACGCGTGGCACTGGTACGGGCGCGTGTAGACGGCTTCGAGCGTCTTCGCGGGTGTCGCGGCGATCGGCGACGTCTTGTCGACCACGGTGTGCGCGGGCGCCGTGGCGCTCATCAAGTGCCGGAACAACGCGTCGCCCGACGGCTCGAGCGACGCCGTCTCGGTCCACTTCGCCGTGCGCTTGAGCGTCTCGCGCGCGCGGATCGCCTGCTCCTCGCGCTCCGCCGCGACCGCGAGGAAGTTGCCGTCGCGCACGACCGCGACGACGCCCGGCAGCCGCTTCACCGCGCCCTCATCGACGGCGGTGAGCGTCGCGCCGGGCGACGGCGGACGCACCACGCGGCCGAAGAGCATCCGCGGCAGGCGGAGGTCCTGCACGTACGCGGCGCCGCCCGTGAACTTCTTCGGGATGTCGCGGCGGCCGACGCTCTTGCCGACCCACTTGCGTGCGGACGCCGGCTTCGGCGTGACCTTCGCGCTCGCCTCGCGCTTGAAGTCCGCGGCGCTTGCGAGATCCCAGTACGTCACGCTCGCGCCGCCGGGCGCGGCGACGGTGCCGTCGCTGACCTTGAGCTCCGTCGCCGGCGCGCCGAGCTTGCTCGCGGCTGCCGACAGCAGGATGTGGCGCGCCTCGGCGCACGCGAAGCGCACCGCCGTGCCGCTCTGCTCGACGGACAGGCTACCCGCCGTCTGACCTTCGTTCGGCGTGCACGCGGTGTCGCCGTGCACGACGTCGATCCGCGCGAGCTCTACGTCCAGCTCGTCGGCCGCGATCTGCGAGAGCGCGGTGCCGATGCCCTGGCCGAGCTCGATCTTGCCCGTGAAGATGGTCACCCGGCCGTTCGGCTCGATCGCGATCCACGCGTCGAGCCGGCGATTGCCGTTGAGGCTGCCGGGCAAGCGTGCGGGCTGTGCGCCCGCGAGCCGCGGCACCAGGGTGAAGCCGACCACCAGCGCGCCACCCGTCTTGAGGAAGTCGCGGCGTGACGTGCTCATGCCCGGAGCTCCTTCGCGGCGCGCTGCACCGCGCGCACGATGCGCGTGTGCGAGGCGCACCGGCACAGGTGCCCGTTCAGCGCCTGCCGGATCTCGTGATTGGTCGGCGCGGGATTGCGGTCGAGCAGCGCCTTGGCCGCCATCACCATGCCGCTGCCGCAGAACCCGCACTGGCACGCCTGCTCCTCGATGAACGCGCGCTGCAGCGGATGGAGCTTGTCCAGGGTGCCGAGGCCTTCGATCGTCGTGATCCGGCTCTTCGCGACGGCGGAGACGGGTGTCACGCACGACCGGACTTCCTTGCCGTCGACGAGCACCGAGCACGCGCCGCACTGCGCGAGCCCGCAGCCGAACTTGGGCCCGTTCAGCTCGAGGTCGTTGCGCAGGACGTAGAGCAGCGGGGCGTCGGGCTCGAGCGTGACCTGCCGGGCGGCTCCGTTGACGTTGAGCGTGAAGGTGGCCATCGCGTCCCTCCGCGGGCGTATCATGGCCCCACATTCCGGACGGGTTCAAGGAGGCCTCGGCGATGGCGCTGACGATGGCGATCGAGCGGGTGATGGCGTTCAACGGCCTCGACGTGCTGGTGGCGAAGGACGAGGGTTTCTTCGCCGAGGAAGGCCTCGATCTCACGATCGCCGGCCCGGTGACCGATGCGCTCGCGCCCCTCGATCAGCGCACGGCCACGAATCCCGCGACGACCCAGGGGAGGCGCCAGGCACGCGGCGAAGCCGCGATGTACCAGGCCTGAGAGTGCGGCAATAACCGCCGGGTGGCGGGAAGCCAGGTTGGTGCGCTGCAGGTCGGGCGTCGAGCGATGGTCGTGTGTGGCGCCCTCGTCGCTCCGCCGACGTCCGACATCTACACTCCGCAGGATCTCGCCGGGAGGCGCGTGGGCCTCGACTACGGCAACGGCACCGCGTACGCCGGCTTTCAGATGCTCGAGGGCGCGGTGCCGCGCGACGCCGTCGTCACCGTGCCCGCCGCGACGCCGCCGAACGAGCGGTTCACCGCGCTGATGCGCGGGGACTTCGAGGCGACCGTGTTCCAGGAGCCGTACATCACGGTGGCGGAGAAGGCCGGGTGCCGTCTCGTGTCCGTCACGTTCTTCCACGGCACGTGGGTCGCGTCTCCCGACGTGAATCCGGACGCGTACGGGGCGCTCCTGCGCGGCATCAAGCGCGCGGTCGCGTTGATCAACGCCGACAAGCGCCGGTACATGACCTATTTCCATCGCGACTTCCCCGGCTGCCCCGAAGTGCAGTCGCTCACGCCCGATGACTTCAACGTCGGGCGTATCCAGCTCAAAGAGCCGACGCCCATTCCCGAGGCGGACGCGCGCTGGGCGTGGGAGTGGATGGCGAGCTGGGGGCTGATCGACGGCACGTTCGACGTCACGACGCAGATCGACCGGAAGATCGAAGCCCGCGCGCACGAGGTCGCGCGGTGAAGGTCGGCCTCCATTCGGTCAACCTGCACACCTGCGGTCACCCCGACGCGATGGCGCGGCTCGGCCGGGCCGCCGAGGCGGCGGGACTCGAGTCGCTCTGGGTGGCCGACCACGTGGTGCTGCCGGATCCGCCGGTCGCGGGACGACCGATGCCGCCCGACATGCGGCTGGTGGAGCCGATCGTCGCGCTCACGTTCCTCGCGGCGCACACGTCGCGCATCCGGCTCGCGACGGGCGTCATCATCCTCCCGCAGCGGCAGGCGGTCGTGCTCGCGAAGCAGCTCGCGGCGCTCGACGTGCTCTCGAACGGGCGGGTGATCTTCGGCCTCGGCGTCGGCTGGTGCGAGCCGGAGATGCGCTCGACCGGTGCCGCGTTCAAGGACCGCGGGCGCATCGGCGACGACTACCTCGCGGCGATGCGCGCGCTGTGGACGCAGCCGAAGCCGAAGCATCACGGCCCGTTCGTCTCGTTCGAAGGTGTGCAGGCGATGCCGCGTCCGGTCCAGAACCCGATTCCGATCGTGGTCGGCGGACGCACGCCGCCCGCGTATCGCCGTGCGGTGACGCAGGGGCACGGCTGGTACGGGTTCGGCCTCGACGTCGCCGAGACGCAGAAGTCGATCAACGGGCTGCGTGACGCCGAGAAGAAGGTCTCGCGGCCGGCGGACCTGGGCCGGCTCGAGATCAGCATCACGCCGCCCGGCTACGGCGTGCCGGACAGGGCGATCATCGACGCGTACGCCGGTGCCGGTGTCGACAGACTGATCCTTCGGCCGCGTCCCGAGATGGATACGGCCGCGCTGGAGCGCTTCGCCGCGGATACGGGCCGCACGCTCGGTCTCAACGCTTGATGCGTTTCGGCTGGCTGACACTCAGCCACGCGCACTCGGGCGACGAGGATCAGCAGGCGATCCAGGACCTCCTGACGGAGTCCTGCTTCGCCGAGACCGCCGGCTTCGACGGCATCTGGCTCACCGAGCACAACTTCACGGGCGAGAGCGTCTACTGCGATCCGATCCCGTTCGCGAGCGCCATCGCCATGCAGACCTCACGCATTCGGATCGGCTTCGCGGTGGTGCAGCTCGCGCTCCGTCATCCGATCCGGCTCGCGACGCAGCTCGCGCTCCTCGACAACCTCTCCGACGGCCGGCTCGACGTCGGCGTCGGCCACGGGACGAACTACAACGAGTACGAGTTCGTCGGCTACGGGCTCCGCTCCGACGACAGCCGCGTGCGCATGGAGGAGACGCTCGACGTCCTGATCCGCGCGTGGACGGAGACGCCGCTCGTCCACGACGGCAACTTCTACCAGCTCCGCCTGCCGGAGCTGCGCCCGCGGCCGCGCCAGCAGCCGCATCCGCCGATCTGGCGCGCGGTCTCGTCGGCGAGCTCCGTGAAGGACTGCGGCCGGATCGGCGCGCCGATCCTCATCGCGCGGGTCCCGCTCGCGCGTCTGCCGGAACGCTTCGCGCTGTATGAAGCCGGCCTCGCGGAGAGCGGGCTCGATGCCGCCAGCCAGCGCGATCTGCGTGAGAAGGCCGCGGTGTGGCGGTGGGTGCACGTGGCGGAGAGCCAGGCGCAAGCCGAAGAGGAGCTGGGCGCGGCGCTGCTCGACACGCGACGGCACCAGCTCGACGCGCGCGCCGCGCACAACCCGCGCGACTTCCGCGTGGCCGAGGCGCGCGTGAACCCGTGGAACGACCCCACGCTCTCGCACGAGGACGGCGTGCGCTACGCGCTCGAGAACGCAGCACTCTGTGGCACGCCCGCGCGCGTGGCGGAGCAGGTGGCGGCGATGCGTGACGCCGGCACGCACCACGTGCTGTGTCAGATGAGCGTGGGCTTCCTCCCGCACGCGCGGGTGATGGACGCGATGCGCCGCTTCGGCGAGGCCGTGATCCCGCGCTTCCGCTAGAGCGTCCGCCGGACCAGGTCGGCCATCGTGGCTCCCGCGTCGCCGTGCTCCGCGGCCAATCCCTCGACGACGCCCTCGCGGTCGCGCGGCGGACGGTTCTGGCTGACCTTCCACTTGCCGACGAGACGCGCGATCGGCAGCTCGAGCCCGATGATCGCGCCGACCATGTTGTCGACGTAGTCGGCGGGCGCGTCCGTCACCTTCCACGGCTCGGGACGGCCGGCTTCGTGACGGTCCGTCAGGCGCGTGACGAACGCGCGGAGCCAGTCGCGGTCGTCGATGAAGCGCAGCGTGCCGTGCGCGTGCACGACCGCGTAGTTCCACGTCGGCACCACCTTGGCGGTCTCGCGCTTCGTGACGTACCACGCCGGAGAGATATAGGTGCTCGGTCCCTGGAAGATCGCGAGGGCCGGCGCCTCGTGCGCCTGCCGCCAGACGGGATTCGCGCGCGCGATGTGGCCGCGGAGCGTGCCGAACGGCGCCGGATCGGGATCGACCTCGATCGGGATGTGGTTCGCGTCGAGGCCCTCGGGCGTCATCACCACCAGCGCGCCGAGCGGATGCGCGCGGATGTGCGCGTGCAGCACGTCGACCCGTGTCTCCTCGAAGTGCTTGGGGTTGTACATCAGAGGAGCGACCGGACGAGGCCGCCGTCCACGCGCATCGTCGTGCCCGTGATGTAGCTCGCCCGGCTCGAGGCGAGGAACGCCACCAGATACGCCATCTCCATCACGTCGCCCACGCGTCCCACCGCCGTCTCGGCGGCACGCTGAGCGAGCGCCGCCTCCACGGAGATGCCCAGCTCCTTCGCGCGTGACGTGACGTTCGAGAGCATCCGCTCGCTCAGCAGCGAGCCGGGGCACACGTTGTTCACGAGGATGCCGTCGCGGCCGACCTCGTCCGCGAGGCTCTTGGCGAACGCCACCACGCCCATCCGGGTGACGCCGGAGAGCGCGAGGTTCGGGATCGGCTGATAGACCGTGCTCGCCAGGACGTTGATGATGCGGCCGGCGCCGTTCTTCTTCAGGTGCGGCAGCGCCTCGCGCGACATGCGCGCGAAGAACAGCAGCGACCGGTCCAGCGCCGTCGCCCACTGCTCCTCGGTGGCGCTGTTGGAGCGCGCGAGGGGCGGGCCGCCGGAGTTGTTCACCATGATGTCGAGCCGGCCGAAGCGCTCCACCGTCGCGGCGATGAGGGCCTTGATGGTGTCGTGCGTGTCGAGGTCGCCGGCGAACGCGAAGACGTCGCTGCCGGTCGTGTCGTGAATCTCCTGCGCGGCCTTGTCGAGGTCCGCCTTCGTGCGGCTGCACACGGCCACGCGCGCGCCTTCGGCGGCCAGCACCTGCGCGCACGCGCGGCCGAGCCCCTTGCTCGCGCCGCCGACGATCGCCACCTTGCCCTTCAGCTCGAGGTCCATGGAGTTCTCCTAGGCCGGCGGGACGAGCGCGTTCGCGCCGGTCCCGATGAGATCCGCGCGGCCCGCCTCGCGCAGCGCCTCGCGCGCGAGCGGCCACTGGTCCGGGCTCCAGTAGAGCAGCAGCGCTTTCTGCAGCTTCTTCGCCCGCAAGCCCGTCGCGGTGTAGACCGGCTGCATCGTGAGCGGGTCGATGCCGGTGTAGTACATGCACGTCGCCATCGCCATCGGTGTCGGGATGAAGTCCTGCACCTGGCGCGGCCGGCGCCCGTTCTTCTTGAGCCACAGCGCGAGCTCCACCATGTCCTCGAGCGTGGAGCCGGGATGGCCGCTGATGAAGTAGGGGATGTCGTACTGCTCCTTGCCCGCGTCCCGGCTCGCGCACGCGAACATCGTCTGGAACCGCTCGTAGCTCTCGATCCCCGGCTTCTTCATCTTCTCGAGCACGCGCGGGCTCACGTGCTCCGGCGCGACCGACAACTGGCCGCCCACGTGGTGGCGCGCGAGCTCCTCGACGTACTCCGGCGAGCGCTCCGCGAGGTCGTAGCGCACGCCGCTCGCGATGAAGACGTGCTTCACGCCGTCTTCCTCGCGCACGCGGCGCATGAGCTGGATCAGCGGGCCGTGATCGGTCTTGAGGTTCTCGCACACGCCGGGATGCACGCACGAGAGCCGCCGGCACTTCGCCTCGATGTCCGGGCTCTTGCACGCGAGCTTGTACATGTTCGCGGTGGGCCCACCGAGGTCGGTGATCGTCCCGCGGAAGTCGCCCTGCCGACGGAGCGCGCGGATCTCGCGCAGCACGCTCTCCGCCGAGCGGTTCTGGATCACGCGGCCTTCGTGCTCGGTGATCGAGCAGAACGTGCAGCCGCCGAAGCATCCGCGCATGAGCACGAGCGAGTGCTTGACGGTGTCGTACGCGGGGATGCGCTCCTCGTACATCGGGTGCGGCACGCGCGTGAAGGGCAGATCGTACAGCTCGTCCATCGACACGCCGCCACGACCGGGGCCGTCTTCCAGGGGGAGCGCGGGCGGGTTGAAGTAGATCCCGCGCTTCGCGTGACGCTGGGCCAGCGGACGGGCGTTCCCGGGGTTCGTCTCGAGCTGGAACTTGCGCGACATCTCCGCGAACGCGCGCTTGTCGGTCGAGACCTCCTCGTACGACGGCAGCACCACGACCTTGCGATCCGCGACCATGCGTGCCGGATCCGCCTCGTGCCGCCGCATCTCCGCGTCGCTGATCGGGAACGCGGTGCCCCGCACGTCGCGGATCTCGCCGATGCGCTCGCCGCGGTTCACACGGTCGGCGACTTCCCAGATGGGCCGCTCGCCCATGCCGAACACGAGCATGTCGGCCTTGGCGTCGAGCAGCATCGAGCGGCGCACGGTGTCGCTCCAGTAGTCGTAGTGCGCGATGCGCCGCAGCGAGGCCTCGATGCCGCCGAGGATGACGGGCACGCCGGGATACGCCTCGCGACATCGCTGCGCGTACACGACGCTCGCGCGATCGGGGCGACAGCTCGTCCTCCCGCCCGGGCTGTACTGGTCCTCCGAGCGGTTCTTCTTCTGCGCGGTCAGGCGGTTCAGCATCGAGTCGAGGTTGCCCGCGGACACGCCGAAGAAGAGCCGCGGCTTGCCGAGCGCCAGAAACGGCTCGGCGCTCCGCCAGTCGGGTTGCGCGATGACACCCACCTTGAAGCCGCGGCCCTCGAGGAACCGCGCGATGAGGACCGGCCCGAACGCCGGATGATCGACGTACGCGTCGCCGCTCACGATGACGACGTCCACCTCGCTCCAGCCGCGCGCGTCGAGATCGGCGCGCGACGTCGGGAGGAACCGTGGACTCGGCACCGAACGACTGACAGCCATTCGCCGTGACTACGGATCCGTGCGCTGGACCGTGACGGTGCGGCCGGTACGCGCGGACTCGATCATCGCGAGTGTCACCTCGACCACGCGGAGACCGTCGATCCCCGTCGCCGCCGGCTGCCCGCCGGTCGCGACGGCGCGCTGGAAGTCCTCGATCTCGGCGACGTAATTCGGGAGCAATTCCTCGGGGTACTCGAAGCGCTCGTTGACGGTGTCGCTCGTGATCTCGAAGCGCCCGGTGCGCGCCTCCCACATCGAGTGATGGCCGAGGATCGCGCCGTTGATGCCGTACACGCGGAAGTCGTTCCGCGAGTCGGGCAGGAGCCGGCTGGCGACGACCTGTCCGACGGTGCGGTTGGCGAAGCGGAGCGTGAGGCACGCGATCTGTTCCAGCGGGCGCGCCGCCGTCTGGCCGTCGGTGACCGCCGTCACTTCCTCCACGTCGCTGCCCAGGACGAAGCGCAGGAGATCGACCGAGTGCACGCCGGTGCCCATCATCGTGGACGCGCCACCGATCAGGTCCGGCGTGTCCCACCACTGCGTCAGCGCGTTGCGCGGCGGCGAGCCGTCGCGGCCGCGGACGCCGAATGCCCACTGCGCCTGCACGAGGACGATGCGGCCGAGCGCGCCGGATGCGATGACGTCGCGTGCTCGGATGCTGGCCGGATGCTGGCGCAGGTTGAACGCGATGCCGAGCGTGACGCCGGCGCGGCGACACGCCTGGACCATGCCGACAGCGTCGGCGGTGGTGGTGGCCATCGGCTTCTCGCACAGCACGTGCTTGCGCGCCTGCGCCGCCTGCACGACGTGCTCCGCGTGCAACGCGTTGGGCGAAGCGACGAAGACGCCGTCCACGCGCGAATCCGCCAGCAGGTCGCTCACCTTGCTGTATGCCGCGCGCGCGCCGTGCTTCTGGGCGAACGCCTCCGCGCGCGCCTGGTCCCGGCTGTAGGCGGCGACGAGGTCGCCGCCCGTCGCGGCGGCGATCGCGGGCGCGATCTTGATGTCGGGATGCTTGCCGGTGCTGACGATGCCCCATCCGAACGCCATGGCTTCGTATGGTACCGTGCCTCGCGACCGACCACGACACGCACGAGGGGAAGGGACCATGGCGAGCGTGAAGCTGATCGAGGACGGCGAGGCGAGCGCGGAGGTCCGTGCCGTCTACGAGGACATCCGGGCGACGCGGAAGACCGACTACGTGAACAACTTCTGGCGCGCGCTGGCGAACCATCCGCCGACGCTCCGCCGGACCTGGCAGAGCGTCAAGGACGTCATGGCGCCCGGCGCGCTCGACATGCTGACCAAGGAGATGATCTACCTCGCCATCAGCGCCAGCAACGGCTGCAAGTACTGCATCGCGTCGCACACCGCCGGCGCGCGCAAGGCCGGGATGACCGACGAGATGCTGGGCGAGCTGATGGCGGTGGTCGGCATGGCCAACGAGACCAACGGGCTCGCCGACGGGTATCAGATCGAGATCGACGACGCGTTCAAGGAGAAACGATGATGCGTCCCTTCGAGGGCATCAAGATCATCGACTGCACGCACGTCCTGGCCGGGCCGTTCGCCGCCTATCAGCTCGCCGTGCTCGGCGCCGACGTCATCAAGGTCGACGACCCGAACGCGCCCGATCAGAGCCGCGAGACCGGCGCCGATCACACGCTGAACCGGGCGCTGATGGGCACCGGGTTCATGACGCAGGGCTCGAACAAGCGCGCGATCGCGCTGAACCTCAAGACCGAGGGCGGGCGCGAGGTCTTGAAGCGTCTCGTCGCGGAGTGGGCGGACGTGCTCGTGGAGAACTATCGGCCCGGCGCGTTCAAGGCGCTGGGCCTCGGCTACGAGGATCTCTCGCGGCTCAATCCGAAGCTGATCTACGCGTCGATGACCGCGTTCGGGCAGGACGGTCCGCGCGGCACGCAGACCGCGTACGACCACGCCATCCAGGCGACGTCCGGCATCACGGCCTCCACCGGCACTGAGGCCAGCGGACCGATCAAGGCCGGCGCGCCGATGATCGACTACGCGACGGGGACGATGGGCGCGTTCGCCATCTCGGCGGCGCTCTTCCAGCGCATGCGCACCGGGACGGGCCAGCACATCGACCTCGCGATGCTGGACGTCGCGATGATCCTCCAGGGCTCGCACATCACGGACTACCTGCATTCGGGGCATCACCCGAAGCGCAACGGCAACGTGATGCGCTTCGCGTCGTCGTCGGCGTTCGAGACGAAGGACGGGCTCATCCAGCTCGCCGCGAGCAACGCGCGCCAGCACCGCCGCTTCTACGAGGCGATCGGCGATCCCGAGGAGGCGAAGCGCGCGAGCCTCGAGGAGCGTTACTCGCGCCACGCGGAGAAGCTCGCGAAGGTCGCCGAGACGATGAAGGAGAAGACCGCCGACGAGTGGGAGACGTTCTTCCAGTCGCGCCACGTTCCCGCCACGCGCGTCCGAGAACTGCGCGAGGCGCTCGGCGACCCGCACCTCGAGAGCCGCGGCGTGCTGCACCGGCACGAGAAGGTCCCCGGCGTCGGCAAGGAGATCACGGTGCCGCTGGCGGCGTTCAAGTTCGCGCACGACGGTCCGTCGCTCGAGCGGCCGCCCGCGCGTGTCGGTGAGCACACGGACGAAGTCCTCGCGGCGCTCGGCTATGATGGCGCCGGGATCGCCGCGCTTCGGCGGTCCGGCGCCATCGCATAGGAGGACACGGCCATGGGTATGACGCGCCTCTACACCGGTCCCGATGGGCAGTCACATCTCGAAGAGATCGATCCGGCCTCGCGGCCGTCGCTCACGACGCTGCACGGCACGAAGGGCGTCGTGTTCCGCGCGACGGAGCCGGGCCACTTCCACGACTGGCACAACGCCCCGCGCCGCCAGTACGTGATCACCCTCGAGGGCGAAGTGGAGATCGGCCTCGGCGACGGCACCGTGCGCCGCTTCGGCCCGGGCCACGTCACGCTCGCGGAAGACCTCACCGGCAAGGGCCACACGACGCGCGTGGTCGGCAACAAGCGCCGGCTCACCGCCACGATCCGCCTCGCGGACTGAGCCGTGAACAAGCTCACGCGGATCGAAGAGTGGGTCATCGTCCACAAGGGGACCGAACCGCCGTTCAGCGGGCAGTACGACGAATTCTTCGAGGAAGGGACGTACGTCTGCCGGCGCTGCGAGACGCCGCTCTACACGTCGTCCTCCAAGTTCCACTCCGGCTGCGGGTGGCCCGCGTTCGACGACGAGATCTCCGGCGCGGTGAAGCGGCTGCCCGATCCGGACGGCGCGCGGATCGAGATCGAATGCGCGGCGTGCGGCGGCCATCTCGGCCACGTCTTCGTCGGCGAGGGGTTCACGCCGACCAACACGCGCCACTGCGTCAATTCCCTCTCCCTGAAGTTCGTCCCGAAGTAACAATGGCGCGGTGCTATGATGGCCGCGCCCTCACCCCGTCCACCTGGTTGACCGCACCGGGCGCGTCGGGACCCGGGTGACTGGCTTGGCGCTTCACACCGTCACCTCGGGGGTCCTCCATGGACTGGCTCCGACCGCGCGCGTGGTCGTTCGTCATCGGCAGTCTCGTCACCATGATCCTTGGATTCACGTGGGGCGGCTGGACGACGGGCAGCACCGCGGATCGCCTCGCGACCGAGCGTAGCCAGGCGGCAGTCACCGCCGCGCTCGTGCCCGTCTGCCTCGACAAGTCCAAGGACGATCCGGCGAGCCCCAAGAAGCTCGCCGCGCTGCGAGCGCTCCCCTCGACGTTCGACCAGCGCGATGCCGTCCTCAAGGACGGGTGGGCGACGATCGGCGGCGGTGAGGCCAATCGGGACGTCGCCGACCTCTGTGCGGCCCAGCTGGTCAAGACCGAGGCGGCGAAGTAGTCGATGCTCTCGTCGGGCGACCGGAAGATGTTCGCTCCGCTGCGGCATCGCGAGGGCATCACGCCGGAGGCGAAGGTCTTCGCGGTCCTGACGACGTACGAGGCGGGGACGATCGCCGCCAACCTCGCCAGCGCGCTCGTGTCCGGCGGATTCGCCATCGGTACGCGCGCGCTGGTGACGAAGCGCATCGGCGAGATGCTCGAACTCCTGGAAGAGGCGGGCCGCGTCGAGCGGATTCCCGACGGACGGTACCGCGCGATCCCGGAGCGGCGGTCAGCGCGCGGCTGAAGACCTGAGGAGCATCAGCGCGAGCGCGAGCACGACGCCGAGCGCGCCGGCGCCGGCCATCGGCGCCGCGCCCCCGAATGGCACCGTGGCGGCGACGACGCGCGCGAGCGTCGTCACCACGAACGCGGCGCCGAGCGTCGCGGCCGCGAACGCGACCCAGCCGCCGACCTGCGAGCGAATGAGGCGCGCGTCGGTGGTGGAGCGCCGCGCGAGCCGCGCGAGCTCGGCGGAGTGGTTCAGCAGCACGAGCCCGACGCCGACCCACGCGCCGCCCACGATGTCGAGCGGTGCGCCTCCGAGCCAGAGCGCTCCCGCGTAGGCGCCGAGGAACAGGCACGCGGCGGCGGTGAGCGCCCACCGCCACAGCGTGACGATCCCGGCGATCGCCAGGAGCAACGCGATGGCGCTGCCCACGATCACCGACGGGCGCGGCGTGGCGAGGGGTCCCGCGAAGAACAGCGCGACCGCGACCGTGAGCGTGACGAGGCGGATCATTGCGCAGCCACCCGCTGCGGCCGGCGGCGCCCGTAGCCGGCCAGCGTCTGCTCGAGCGACCCGGTGGTGTCCCACTCGAGGACGGCGATGCCGTGACGACGAAACTCGTCGAGGCGCGCCCGGCGCTCGATCGTCCACAGGCGGCACGCGAGATCGTTGGTGTGCGAGCGCGGCAGCGCGTGCCGCGTGACCTCGACCGGTGACACGACCACCACGACGAGATCGAACCCGCGCGCCGCGAGATCGAGCGCGGTGTGCGTGAACCTGACGTCGAGGAGTGAGGTGACGGCGATGACGAGCGCGTGCGACGGCAGGACGCGCGACGGCACGCGGGCGAGGTCCTTCGTGACGTACGTGAACACGACACTGGCGCGTAGCAGCGTCTCGGCGAGCCGCTCGTACTGCACGCGTCCCGAGGCTGGCTTCACCCAGTCGATCGTCCCGCCGACGTTGATGAGCCCGACGCGATCCTTCCGGGCGAGGTAGGCCGCCGCGAGCGACGCTGCCGCGCGGACGCCGAGGTCGAGCGTGCTGTCCGGGGCCACGCCCGCGTCCGCGAGCGTGTCGAGCATCAGGATCACGTCGGCGTTGCGCTCGCGGTGATGCTGCGTGACGTACAGCGTGCCGAGCCGCAGTGACGCGAGCCAGTTCACCTGCCGGATCCGGTCGCCCGGCGCGAACCGCCGGATGTCGCCCGGCTCGATGCCGTCGCCGAGCGCGGGCGACACGTAGTCGCCGACCGAGGCGCGCGTGCGCAGCGGGTGAGGCAGCGTCCGGAGCGGCACGACCCGCGGATACACGCGCACGACGGTCGGCCGCTCGTCGGACCACTCCCACGCCTGCGCGCTCCATCGATCGCGCGCCCGGATCGCGATGCGCGCGAAGTCGTGACGTCCGCGCGGCGCGCGCACGTCGTAGCTGAAGCGCGCGCTCTGCCCCGCCCGCAGCGCGACGAGCGCGCGGTTGTGCCCGGAGACGAGCTCGCACTGGGGCGGGAGGACGTCGAGGATCTCGGCGAGCGCCAGGCGCGAGTGCGCGGTGACCGTGACCGCGACGGTGACGGGCTCGCCTTCGTGGACGCGCGCCGACGACACCTCGCGCTCCACCGAGCACGCGGGCGTCGAGCGGCGAAGGACGGCGACGCCGAGGGCGAGCGCGACCGGGAGCGCGGCGACGAACAGCTCGGGGCGTCCGGACAGCACGGCGAGCGAGACGGCCCACGCCGCCACCGTGAGGAGCGACAGGGCGGCCGGGGCGACGCGCGCGCTCACGACGTGGCGGCGCTGGGCGCGGGGACCTGCTCGAGCAGCGTCTCGACGACGTGCGTGGCCGAGATTCGCGACGCCCACAGCTCCGGCTTGAGCACGAGCCGGTGCGCGAGCGCGGGAACGGTCATCGCCTTCACGTCGTCCGGCAGCACGAAGTCGCGACGGCGCAGCGCCGCGAGCGCGCGCGCGAGCTTCAACAGCGCCAGCGTCCCGCGCGGGGAGGCGCCGAGCGCCACCCGGTGATCCGCGCGCGTCGCGCGGACGAGGTCGACGATGTAGCGCGTCGTGACGTCGGCGACGTGCACGTCCTCGATCGCCGCCTGCATCGCGAGGAGCTCGTCGCGCGAGGTGACGGGCGCGATGCTGATGGCGTCGTCCCGCCGCCGGCGCCGCCGCGCGAGGATCTCCGCCTCCTCGTCGGCATCCGGGTAGCCGACGGCCACGCGGAGCAGGAAGCGGTCGAGCTGCGCCTCGGGGAGCGGGTACGTGCCCTCGAGCTCGATCGGGTTCTGGGTGGCGATGACGATGAACGGCGCCTCGAGCGCGAACCGCTCGCCCTCCACCGTCACCTGGCTCTCCTGCATCGCTTCGAGCAAGGCACTCTGCGTCTTCGGCGTGGCGCGGTTGATCTCGTCCGCGAGCAGCAGGTGCGTGAAGATCGGGCCGCGACGGAACTCGAAGCGCGCCTCGCGCTGATCGAACAGGAAGCTGCCGGTCACGTCGCTCGGCAGGAGGTCCGGCGTGAACTGGATGCGCTTGAACGAGAGCGAGAGCGTGCCGGCGACGAGCCGCGCGATGAGGGTCTTCGCGAGGCCCGGATAGTCCTCGATCAGGATGTGCCCGTTCGCGAGCACGCCGGCCAGGATCTGCTCGAGGACGGCGGTCTTGCCGACGACGACCTGGCCGAGCGCGGCGAGGATCTCCTGACAGCGATCGGCGACGGTGTCGATCTTCATGGACGCCGCTCGATCCCGGCGATCACGCGCTCGAGCGTGCGCAGCGACGGCCCGCGCCGGGCCATCGGGCGCCGCTCCGGCGGCGGCATCTCGGTGGCGCCGAGCTTCCGCAGGCGCGGCCAGAGGATGGTCTCGAAGTAACGGCGGCTGCGCGCGCCGAAGACGATGTCGTCGCGTACCCGCGTGAATCGCTCGTCGAGCACGGGATGTCGCGCCGGGCGGCGGGCGGGATCGAGCGGCGAGCGCGTCTCGCCTTCGAGGGAGCGCCGGACCCGGCCGATGACGCGCATCGAGCCCACGATGACGAGGAACGCGCACGCCAGCCGGACCGCGACGGGGCGCCAGTCCGGCGGAACCGTCAGATAGCCGGGGATCAGGGCCAGCGCGGCGAGGAGTGCCAAGAATCCCCACGCGAGGACGCGCGCTCGCGATCGCTCAGCGGGCGGCATCGATCGCGGCCTTGATGTCGTCGAGCGCGTCCAGCGCGCGGTCGCGCTCGCCGGCACCCAGCGCGCGATCGCTGAAGCGCGCCAGCTCGAAGAGGCTCGTCAGCGCGCGCACGGCGGCGCGCGGCCCGGGCAGGTGTCCCAGCGCCTCGCGCATGAACTCCATCGGCGTCTGCCACGGCCGCCGGGCGAATCCCGACGCCGCGGCGGCGCGCTCGAAGCGCGCGTAGCAGCGGATGATCGCCCGGCGCGCGTCGCTCTCGCCGCGCAGATCTTCCATGCCGTCGTCGACGGCCTCGACGAGCGCGGGCGGCGGCGGCTCCTCCTCCCCGTCCTCCCGCGACCACCACTCGGCGAGCCGGTCGCCCGAGGCGAACCACATCGCGAGCGCCAGCATCGTCGCCGCCGCAATCAGCGCGAGCGCGGCGAACGTCCACGTGACGACCCACGGCGCTTCCGGCTGCGGGCTGCCCAGCAGCGCGCCGTCGGCGGCGCCGCCGCCGCCGAGGCCGAGGAGACCGCCGAACGGCAGCGCGTTCTTCCAGAGCAGGTAGCCGAGGACGAGCACGTTCACGAACGAGAGGATCTGCGCGAGGACGTGGAGCCACGGCCGCCGCACGGGCTCCGACTCGAGCGGACCGAGCTCGCCTTCGCCCTGCCGGCGCGCCCGCAACGCTCGCGCGATGCCGAGGAAGAACACGACGACCGCGAGCGTGACGATGACGGCGATCGCGCTCGTCAGCGATGCGGGCAGGCGAATCACGCCGGTGAGATCGTCGGCACCGGTCGCCGCCGGGTCCGCGAGGCGCACGAGCCCCGCGAGTCCGACGACCAGGCTCGCCACGAGGAGCGGCCAGGCGGCGGTCAACCCGGCCGCTCGAGAAACTCTTTGCCCTTGCGGGCGGTCATGCCTCACCCCCGTGCGGGGATGGTACCGTCGATCGCGGTCAGCCCGGCGGGGACCCTTCGACGACACGACGGATCATGCCGAGCACCGCGGCCTCGTCGAACGGCTTCCACAGGTGACCGACGGCGCGGGATTTCTCGATCCGGGCGCGGGTCGAGGCGTCGTCGTGCGCCGTGATGAAGACGACGGGACCGCCAGCCGCTCCTCGAGCTCGAACCCGCTCATCTCGTCCATGTGCACGTCGAGCACGAGGCAGGCCGCGCGGCCGCGCGGGAGCCATGCGAGGAACTCGGCGGCGGAGCCGAACGTCTCGACGACGTAGCCGGCCGACTGCACGAGCCGATGGAGCGAGCGACGCACGGACTCGTCGTCGTCCACGATGGCGATGAGCGGGGCCTCGTTCACCCGGTGCCCTCCCTACGAGGGAGCTGTAGGAGGGCGGCCGAACGGCGCGCCATTGGACCTTGGTCAGGGGCAGATCGAGCAACGCATCGGACCTTGGTCCAAGAGCGGGCCGTCGGCGGATCGCGGAAGCTGTCGCACGACCGAACGCGAGCTCGACGCAAAGGAGACGCACATGGACAAGACCTGGATCAGGCCGGGCGGGTGGGGATTCGTCGCGGGTGCCGTCCTGACGATGATCATCGGGTTCAGCTGGGGCGGCTGGTCGACGGCGAGTACAGCGGAGCGGGTCGCGATGGAGCGGAGCAACACGGCCGTGACCGCGGCGCTGCTTCCGGTCTGCATCGAGAAGTCGAAGGCCGATCCCGCGAGGACGAAGAAACTCGACGCGCTGACGGCGCCCACGTCCTCCTACGAACAGCGCGACCTGCTGGTCAAGGATGGCTGGACGTCCGTGGGTGAGGGTGAGGGCAACCGCGATGTCGCCGAGGCGTGCGTCGCGCAGCTCCTGAAGGTGGTCGCGAAGTAGGCGCCGCCGACGAGTGAGGCGCCGACCGGCGTCGCTCCTCGCGGTCGGCGCTCCCGTCAGGCGCGCACGAGCACCGCGTGGCCCGTCATCAGGCTACGGGAGATCCGGGCGCGGGTTCCCGTTCGCGGAACGGTGCGCGAGTATCGCCCTTCTTCAGAAGCCGGCGAAGCCGCCGGATCACGTCGGCCGCGCGCTTGTCGTCCGCGACGATGTCGTCGAGGGTCTCGCGCAGCTCGGCGATGTCGACGACCTCCGCGGCCAGAAAACGCTGCGCGACCTGGGCGTTGTTGAGGATGGCGGTGAGCGGCTGGTTCAGCTCGTGCGCCAGGGACGCGTCGACCGACGGAATCGAGGCCAAGATCTTGCCGATCGCCCTGAATGTCGTGTCGCTGTCGATGCTGGTCGTCGCGTGGATTCGGCCCGGCGCCGGGCGCGTGCCGTGAACCGGGGATCCATGCTCGTCGTCGTCCTCGTCGCGGTCACGCTGACCCAGATCGCGGTCCTCGCGACGTCGATCTATCTGCACCGGGCGCTCGCGCACGGCAGCCGGAACTACGAGAACACCGCGCGGAATTCGGCCGTCCTGGCCCTGGTGACCGGCGGGGAAAGCCTCCACAACAATCATCACGCGCACCCGGGCGCGCCGAAGTTCAGCGTCCGGCCGCGCGAGCTCGATCCCTCGTGGCTCATCATCCGGGCGCTCGCCGCCGTCGGCGCGCTCTCCGTCGCCCGAGCGCCGGTGCGGCTCCCCGGCGCGGAGACGCCGCCCAGGGCGATCGTGCCGCACGGAGCATCGCCCCCCGCGTGATGCGGCGGCTCCTACTTCTTCTTCTTCGGCTTCTTCTTTTCCTTCCGCATTCCCGTTCCCTTCGCCATCGTTCTCACCTCCCTCCCGCGTCGCGGACGTTCAGGGCTCCGGCGGACGCCGCCCGGTGAAGCCGGCCGCCTGCTCGTACGCCCAGGCGATGCGGAGCGCCATCGCTTCGGCGCCCGCGTGGCAGAGGATCTGGAGCGACGTCGGCAGGCCGTCACCCGTGAACCCGTTCGGGATCGCGACCCCGCACAGCCCGAGGTAGTTGCCCGGGCGCGTGAAGTGCGCCGCCGTGCCGCCCTGGTCGACCTTCGCGATGGGAATCGCGGCGGTCAGCGAGGTCGGCGTCAGCAGCGCGTCGACGTCGGCGAGCGCCGTCGCGAACGCGCGCTTGTGCGCCTCGCGCTCCTGCAGCGTGACGATGTAGTCGCGCGCCGAGATGGGGCGCCCGAGCTGGATGCGCGGCCGCACGTCCGGATCGGTCGGCTGCTTCTCGTCATCGACGAGGTGGCCGACGAAGCGATAGCCCTCGGCGCCGATGATCCGTCCCGTCGCCGCCGCGTAGTCGCTGAGGCGATGCGGAAGCGCGACGCGCACGACCTGCGCGCCGAGCGTCGCGAGCGTGTCGACGGACGCGTCATACGCGGCGAGGACTTCCTTCTCGACGCCGGTGCGCTCGGCCTCCGGTAGCACGGCGAGCTTCAGACCCGCCACGCCGCGCCGCATCGTCGGCAGCGGATCGTCCGGGGTCCACGTCATGGTCGGCGGATCGTGCGGATCGGCACCGTTGAGCAGGCGGTAGATCAGCGCGGCGTCCTCGACGGTGCGCGCGAGCGGGCCCGGCGTGTCGAGCGTGAAGCTGAGCGGCAGCACCCCATGGGTGCTGATGCGTCCGGCGGTCACCTTGAGGCCGACGATGCCGTTCCACGCGGCCGGGATGCGTACGGAGCCGCCGGTGTCGGTGCCGATCGCGACCGGCGCGAGCCCCGCGGCGACGGCCACGCCCGAGCCGCTCGACGAGCCGCCGGGTGTCCGATGCACGCGCAGGTCCCACGGGTTGCGCGGCGTCCCCATGTGCGTGTTCGTGCCCCAGCTGCCCATCGCGAACTCGACGGTGTGCGTCTTGCCGAGGACGATCATGCCCGCGGCGATCGCGCGCGCGGCGAGCGTGGCCGTCACCGGCGACACGCGGCGCTCCCACACCTTCGAGCCGCCGGTGGTGACGCGGCCTTGCATGTCGACCAGGTCTTTGAGCGCGATCGGGACGCCGTGCAGGGGGCCGATGCGATGGCCGGCACGCATCGCCCTGTCCGCGGCCTCGGCGGCGAGACGCGCGTCCGCGTCGTACAGCGCGATGTACGCGCGCAGCTCGGGATCGCGTTTCCGGATGCGGGCGAGCAGCGCGTCGACGACGTCGACGGGTGACAGCGAGCGCGTCTCGAACGCGCGCGAGAGCTCGGCGACCGTCGCCCAGACAGGATCGATCGAAGTCATGGGGCAGGCTCCACGAATCCCAGGATGTAGCCGTCGGGGTCACGGACGTAGAACTCGGTGCCGTACGGCATCTGCCTGAGCGGCACGCTGAACGTCACGCCGGCGGCGGTGAAGCGGGCGGAGAGCGTCGCGGCGTCACGCACGACGACGCACGCGTCGAGGCGCTCGTCGCGCTCGAACGCCGCCTGGTCACGCGGGGTGGCGGCGCCGCGCTGCAGATGGATGTAGCCGCCGTCGCGGCTGACGGAGGCGTAGAAATCCTCGTACGTGAAGTCGAGCTCGAAGCCGAGCTGCCCGCGATAGAACGTGAGGGACCGCGCGAGATCGGCCACCCGGAAGACCGGCGCGATGTAGGCAAGATCGGCCATGCGCTCAGACTATAGTCTAGGTCATGCCCGCGAACCCGCGCGCCGGAACACCGCCCGATCCGTCGATGCTCGTGAACGTCCCCCGGCTGGTGACCGCGTATTACGCGGTGCGGCCCGACCCCGCGCAGCGCGAGCAGCAGGTCGCGTTCGGCACGTCGGGTCACCGCGGCACGTCGCTCGACGGCTCGTTCAACGAGACGCACATCCTCGCGATCACGCAGGCGATCTGCAATTACCGGAAGCAAGAGGGGATCGACGGGCCGGTGTTCCTCGGCATCGACACCCACGCGCTGTCCGAGGCGGCGTTCGCGAGCGCGCTCGAGGTGCTCGCCGCCAACGGCGTCGACGTGATGATCGACGACCGCGACGGCTATGCGCCGACACCGGCGATCTCGCACGCGATCCTCGCGCACAATCGCGGGCGGGCCACCGGTCTCGCGGACGGCATCGTGGTCACCCCGTCGCACAATCCGCCGGAGGACGGCGGCTTCAAGTACAACCCGCCGAACGGCGGCCCGGCCGACACGCAGGTCACCCGCTGGATCCAGGACCGGGCGAACGCGCTGATCGCGGGCGGGCTCGCGGACGTCAAGCGCGTCCCGTTCGAGCGCGCGAAGCGCGCGTCGACGACGCACCGCCATGCCTACAGGGAGCGGTACGTCGCGGACCTCGCGAGCGTGATCGATCTCGACGTCGTGCGCGAGAGCCGCGTCACGGTCGCCGTCGATCCGCTGGGCGGCGCGGGCGTCCACTACTGGCCGATGATCGCGGAGCGCTACCGCCTGCCGATGACGGTGCTCAGCGACGTCGTCGACCCGACGTTCTCGTTCATGACGCTCGACTGGGACGGGAAGATCCGGATGGACTGCTCGTCGCCGTACGCGATGCGGCGGCTCATCGGGCTGCAAGACACGTACGACGTCGCGTGGGCGTGCGACACGGATCACGACCGGCACGGCATCGTGGCGCGCAGCACCGGCCTCCTCAACCCGAATCGCTATCTCGCGGTGGCGATCTCGTACCTCGTCAACCAGCGGCCGGGGTGGCGGCGCAGCGTGGGCATCGGCAAGACCGTCGTGAGCAGCAGCATGATCGACCGCGTGGTGGGGCGGCTCGAGCGCGCGCTCCTCGAAGTGCCGGTGGGCTTCAAGTGGTTCGTCGACGGCCTCAGCAAGGGCACGATCGGGTTCGGCGGCGAAGAGAGCGCGGGCGCCTCGTTCCTCCGCCGCGACGGCACCGTGTGGACGACCGACAAGGACGGCATCATCCTCGGCCTGCTCGCCGCGGAGATGACCGCGGTGCGCGGCCGCGACCCGGGCGAGCTCTACCGTCAGCTCACCGCGGAGTTCGGCGAGAGCTTCTACGAGCGCATCGACGCGCCCGCGACGCCCGACGAGAAGGCGCGGCTCGCGAAGCTGTCACCGGAGCAGATCGGCGCGTCCGAGCTCGCGGGCGAGCCGATCACGTCGCTCTTGACCGCGGCGCCGGGCAACCGCGCGCCGATCGGCGGGTTGAAAGTCGTCACCCAGAGCGGCTGGTTCGCCGCGCGCCCGTCGGGCACGGAGGACGTCTACAAGCTCTACGCGGAGAGCCTCAAGAGCGCGGACCACCTGCGCCGCATCCAGGAGGAAGCGCAGACGGTCATCCGGCGGGTCGTGCGCGGCTCCTGAGCCCCGCGCCCACCATCGTCCCGACGATCGCGAGCGGGAAGATCGTCCCCGCGAGGAGCCCCGCGCGAAGACGCGCCGCCGACAGGTCGGCGACGATGCCGGCCAGCCATGGCCCGACCGCCGCGCCGAGATCGCCGCACATCGCGAGCACCGCGAACATCGCGCCGCCGCCGAGCGGGAACCGCCGCGCCGTGAGGCTGAACGTGCCGGGCCAGAGCAGGCTCACCGCGAGGCCGCACGTGGCGCACGCGACGAGCGCGAGCGCCGGGCTGCGCGCCATCGCCGCGACGAGATAGCAGGCGATCGCCAGCGCGCCGGAGGCCGTCATCACCGGCGCGAGCGGCACCCTCTCGCCCCAGAGACCGTACGCAAACCGGCCGAGACCCATCAGCACCGCGAACAGGCACGGACCGGCGAGATCGCCCCACACCTTCGTCATGCCGAGGCCACGTTCGGCGAACAGCGACGACCACTGCGACATCGTCAGCTCGGTCGCGCCCGCGCACACCATGAGGAGCAGCGCCGCGACGAAGCCGCGCGCCCCGACCAACGTGCCGAGCGCGGTGCGATGCTCCTCAGGGACCATCGGCGGCAGCGGCACGCGCAGGAACATCATCAGATTCGCCAGCGGCACCATCGCCCACACGACCGGCAGGATCTGCCACGCGCTCTCGCCGATGCGCGCGAGCAGGAGCGTGGTCCCGACGACGACCGCGACCTGTCCCCAGCAATAGAAGGAGTGGAGCAGGCTCATCGCCGCGGCCTTGCGCTCCGTGGGGCTCGGCAGCGCGTCAACCAGCGGGCTCACGAGCACCTCGAGGATTCCGCCGCCGATCGCGTACGTCACGATCGCAAGAGCGAGACCGAGGTACGGCGTGGACGTGACGGACGGCAACACCGACAGCATCACGAGCCCGGCCACTGACGCGACGTGCGCGACGACGAGCGGCACGCGATAGCCCGCGCGGTCGACGATCTTCACCGCGACGAGATCGGTGAGCAGCTGGGTGGCGAAGTTCAGCAGCACGAGCCGCCCGAGCATCTCGTACGGGATCGCGTAGCGCGTCTGGAAGACGATGAAGAGGAGCGGCGCGAGGTTGTTGACGATCGCCTGGACGACGTACCCCGCGTAGCAGGCGCGCCGCGTGTGCTCGAAGGTCAGGAGGGGCCGCCCGTCCGTCCCCAGGTGTCCCAGTACGTGCCGTCACGTCCCGGGACCCGCTGCGCTGGCTTGAAGTCGTCGCCCGTGAAGTACGCGACCGGCAGCAGCGCCGTCTGCGTCACGTCGGCCGGGATCCCGAGCAGCGCCGCGACGTCCTGCTCGTACATCAAGTGCAGCGTCGTCCACGCCGATCCGAGCCCGCGCGCCCGGAGCGCGAGCATGAGCGACCACGCGGCCGGAAGAATCGATCCGTAGCGCGTCGCCTGGCGGAACACGCCCTTGTCCTCGACGCGGCCGTCCATGCACGCGATGACGTGCACGGGCACCTCGTGCAAGTGCTCGGCGAGATACGTCGCCGACTCGAAGACGCCGGGCGGGTAGACCGTGCGCGCGGGCGCGAGGAACTCGTCACACGCCTTCCTATAGAGCTCCGCGATGCGCCGGCGCTTGGCGGCGTCGACGACCACCACGAAGTGGTAGCGCCCGAGGTTGCCGCCGTTCGGCGCCTGGAGCGCGATCTCGACGCACTCCCGGATCACGCGCGGCTCGACCGGGCGCGCGAGGTCGAGCCGCTTCCTGACGGACCGCGTGGTCGTCAGGATGTGATCGACGCTCGCCAGCTCCACGCGACGCGCCTACTCGTAGCCTTCGGGCTTCACGAAGCCGCCGATCTCGCGCCCGAGCAGCGCCGCGAAGCGGATCGGCGTGCGGTCCTCGAGATAGGGGCCGATCGCCTGCAGCCCGATCGGCAGGCCCTCGCGTGAGCGGCCGGCCGGAAACGCCGTCGCTGGCTGACCCGCGACGGTCGACACCGCCGGGTACACGAGGCCATCACGATAGGGCACCGCACGTCCGTTGACGTCGAGTGTCAGCGTCACGTCGCTGTCGTCGAACGGCCACGAGCGATCGACGTGCGGATATGCCAGGACGTTGATCGCCGGCGCGAGCGCGACGTCCCAGTCCCGGAAGAACGCGCGCCACGCCGCGCGATACATCTCGCGCCTGCCGTTCCACGCGATGTAGTCGCCGGTCGTGCCTTCGATGCCGCGAACCGTCGCGCGCGCGAACTCGTCGTCGACCGTCCGCCACATGTCGGCGGTGCGGCGGCGCGCCTTCTCGCTCAGGCGCGAGCCCGTCACCGCCGACAGGATCTGGCGATAGAGCACGTGGTGCTCGCGGAAGTCACCGAATGCCTCGGGCTGCACGCGCTTCACCGTGCAGCCGATACGGCCGAGTCGCGCGGCGACCTCGTCGAGCGCCGCCGCGATCTGGTCGTCGACCGGCAGCCACGGGATCGGCGGCAGCACGGCCACCCGGAAATCGGTGAGCCGTGTCCCGCGCGACGGCGGCAGCACGACACGCCACGCGATGTCCTCGCCGATGTCGGCGCCGGCCAGGACGGAGAGCGCGAGCTCGAGATCGTCCGCGCTGCGCGCGAGCGGGCCCTGCACGCCCATCACCACCGCCGCGTTCGGCATCGGCGGGAACGGGAACTGGCCGCTCTTCGGCAGCAGCGTCTCGCTCGGCCGGTGCCCGTAGACGCCGCAGAACGCGGCGGGCACGCGGATCGAGCCGCCGATGTCGGAGCCGACCTCGAGCGCGGTGAGCCCCGCGGCGAGCGCGGCCGCGCTGCCGCCGCTGCTGCCGCCGGGCGTGCGGCCGAGATCCCACGGGTTGTTCGCGCGGCCGTACACCGGGTTGGCCGACTGCCAGTCGGCGAGCATCGGCGGCACGTTCGTCTTGCCCATCAGGATCGCGCCGGCCGCGCGCAGGCGCGTCCACGCGGGCGCGTCGTGCTGCGACACGAAGCCCTGCCACTCGGGAACGCCGCACGTCGTGCGGAGCCGGCTCACGTTGATCGATTCTTTCAGCGTGATCGGCAGCCCGTGCAGCGGCGCCGTCGCGCTGTCGCCGGCGGCGTCGGCGGCGCGCGCGGCCTGGCGCGCCCGCTCGAAGTCGCGCACGACGACGGCGTTCAGCTTCGTATCGTAGTGCTCGATGCGCCGGATGTAGAGCTCGGTCAGGTCGCTCGCCGAGACCTTCCCGGCACGCAGCTCGGACCGGAGCTCGGTCGCGCTCGCGAACGGATTCATGGGGTCTCCGTGCGCCGGTCACGCCGGCGCGGTGCAGTGAATGAAAGTTTCATCCGGCGAAGGCATGGCGAGCCACGCCGGCCCCGAGTCATGCGCGGGCGCCCGCGAGGGCGCACGTGAAGCGTTGACA
>Ga0194128_10000058_pt1 | contig 173206 bp, 144 predicted proteins | sample TA2KigCa65mmetaG_FD_148650 | JGI IMG/M metagenome (GOLD analysis project Ga0194128, IMG submission 148650) | Freshwater microbial communities from Lake Tanganyika, Tanzania - TA2015037 Kigoma Deep Cast 65m | ecosystem: Environmental > Aquatic > Freshwater > Lake | place: Tanzania: Lake...
CTCGTCGAGCGGCCAGCAACTCACGAGCAGCCTTCCAACTGAGATCACCCTGCAACGCTCGCAGCGCCGCGAGAATGGTTTTCCCCGCGAGCGAATCATCGACGACTTTGTTCGGAGCGTCAGCCATGTTCCAGTTCGTAGTCCACTTTCTCAGCCAGCGGGTCGAGCGTGCGGTCGATCTGCGGATCTTCAATTGGGAGGTTGCCTCTACGAGTTTGCTTTGGCGTCTTGCACCGGTCTCCGCGGGTCGATGAACAACCAGGCAATCGCGGCGACGAAGAGCACTCCCGCGTAGACGAAGAAAATTGCATCCCACTGTGCTCGACCGGTGTGGCCTTTCGAAGCCATCCAGGAGGCGAACTTGCCGGCGAAGCGCTGCGACGCCATTGCTCCCAAACCGCCTAGCGAGTTCATCAGTCCGAAGAGCGCGCCCAAGTGCCGACCGCTGACATCGGCGACCGAACCCCACCACGAGGCCAATGTAAGCACCGTCAGCATCAACGAGCCAGCGGTCCAAAGCGTCGCGATCACCGGCGTGTCGCAATACTTGCCAATCAACAGCGAGACCGACGCCAGCGTCACGGACGTGAAACACAGCAGACGACGACAGCGAAAGCGATTGCCAGTCCGGCGCGTTAGCCAGTCGATGATGTACCCACCGCTTAAACAGCCGATCGCTCCGCCGGTCAGAACGATGCTCGCCAGCCAACCGGACTCTCGTTCCCCACAGCCACGAGCTTCTTTCAGGTACGTCGGGTACCACGAGAAATACAGGTACGAATTGAACGCCGAGCAAGCCAAGATGAAGCCCAGCATCCAGACTTGCGAATGCGTCAAGACGGCTCGCCAAGGGATCGGTGGATGTGCCCCTGATGAACGATCCGTACCGGCCAGGATGAGTTGTCGCTCTGCTTCATTCACTGACGGATGAGACTGCGGGTCGTCACGATACCACCTCCAAAACACGATCCCCCACAGGACACCCGGAATGCTGAGCGTCGCGAACGTCCAGCGCCAACCGATCCATTCGATGAGATACGCGGTCACGATCGGAGCGATCGCTCCGCCCACTTGGGCCGCACAGTTGATGGCCCCCTGAGCAATGCCACGCTGCTCGATCGGATACCATCGCGACAACACGCATGCCGAGTTCGGCAATGCACCCGCTTCGCCCGCTCCAAACAGAAACCGAATCACGATGAGCGACGGCAAGCCCATCGCCGCTCCGGTCAATGCCGTGAATGCCGACCACCACATCACGATTCGAGTCAGCACGCCACGCGAGCCGAACTTGTCCCCCCACCAGCCCATCGGCACTTCAAACAGCGAGTACGACAGCGTGAACGCCATCAGCACCCATGTCATGTGGTCGTGCTCGATGTTGAGATCAACTTCGATCTTCTTCACCGCCTGACTGATGCAAATGCGGTCAATGTAAAGAATGAGGGCCAGCACGCAGAGAAACGTCAGTACCCCGTAACGGATCTTCGTGGGACGTTCCGTCAGTGGCGGTTCGATAGGTTGGCTCATGCGGGCATCTCTTGGCCGGAGTATTGGCGAATCGGCAAGCGAGGATAGACTGCGATCTCTCAAGCCGCCACTTTGGAGTGCGGGATGTCAGTCCCGCTTTGGAATTGGCGTTCGCTTTTCGTTCAAAAACTCCAAAGCGGTGCTGACACACCGTATTCCGAAGGGTCGTCATGCAGATTACGCACGTCGAAGTCATCCCCGTTCGCATTCCACTCAAGCCGGCGCGGTACATGGTCACGGCGCTCGGTTGGCATACGGAATCAAAATACTTGCTGATCCGAATCGGTACCGATGCCGGCATCGAAGGAATCGGCGAAGCGACCGTCATGCCAAATTGGAGTGGCGAGACCGTGTGGGGGGCGAAGGCGATCCTCGACAACGTGCTCGCGCCGAGCGTCATCGGGGCCGATCCAACGAATATCGAGGATATCGACCGCCGTATGGACAAGGTAACGCGGCACAACTGGTTCGCGAAGTCGGCGATCGAGATGGCCTGCTGGGACATCGCCGGCAAAGCCGCGAACAAGCCGGTTTATGAATTGCTCGGCGGTGCAGTTCGGCCGCTGACCGTCCGCTGCCGGTTCTCGATGGGAGCGTACGAGCCAGATCGAGCGAAGGCTCGCGCGCTGGAACTTGTCAGCGAGGGCTTCACGACGATCAAGGTGAAGGTCGGCGGAGCGGCGGAAGCGGATATCACTCGCGTCCGCACCGTGCGGGAGGCGATCGGACCGAAGCTTGGCCTGACGATTGACGCGAATTGCGGCTGGGATGCCGACACGGCGATTCACTGCGTCAACGCGCTGGAGGACTGCAACATCGCACTCGACGAGCAGCCGACGCACGACGGCGATTACGCGGCGTTGGCTCGCGTGAAGCGCGCGACGAAGCCGCCGGTTATGGCGGACGACATGTGCTTCGACATGATTCACGCGCGCGAGCTGATTCGGAACGACGCCTGCGATCTGATCAGCGTCTATCCCGGCAAGAACGGCGGCATCCGCAAGTCGAAGGCGATCGTCGAATTCGCGGCGTCGAATAACGTCAAATGCAGCATCGGCTCGAATTTGGAGTGGGATGTCGGGACTGCTGCGATGATGCACCTGGTCGTCGCCTGCCCAAATATGCGCGTCGAAGAGTTCCCCGGTGATATCCTCGGCCCGACGTACCACGAGGTCCGCATCGCCAAGAATCCGGTCGCAATCGACGGCCCCCTGGTGACGATTAGCGACCGCCCCGGCCTGGGTGTCGATGTCGACTGGCAGATTGTGCGCGAACACCCACTTGGATAAAGCCCAAGGTCCAAATTCCCATGGCCAAAGAACGTCCAAATCCCAAACTCCAATGAGCAATGGGGAGCGGCACGCATCACGGACAGGGCGTTTAGGATTTTGAGCTTGGGATTTCCTTGGACATTGAGATTTGGTTCTTGGGATTTTGAACCCAAAACCGGTCTCGACTCGTCTTCATTAATTCGTCTATCAATCCGTTCCTCTCCGAGCCGACCGCCCGGTCAGCTCAATCATCACTTCCCCGAATCACTCCCCTTCAGCTTGCCTCGGAGGCATGGATGCCGCCGTCTGCGGTTGGTCCGCGTTCGTGGTTGCGCGAATCGCGCGGGATTATTTTCCCGGCGCTGATCGTGGGCTCGGTCGTTGCGCTGGTGACGCCGTTGCCGCCGATGCTGATGGACTTGCTGTTGGCCGCAAATATCACAGTCTCAGTTCTGATTCTGCTGACCACGGTTTACGTCGGCCGACCGCTGGAATTCAGCTCATTTCCTGCGATTTTGCTGGGGGCAACGCTCGCTCGACTGGTTCTGAACGTGGCCTCCACGCGGCTGGTTTTGACTCGCGGCGGTAGCGACGGCACGCAAGCGGCCGGCAAAGTCATTGAAGCCTTTTCGCAGTTCGTCGCGGGAGAACAGATTGCGGTTGGCGTTGTCATTTTTTTGATCGTTGTCGCGATTCAATTCCTGGTCATCACGAAGGGGACGACTCGCATCAGTGAAGTCGCTGCTCGATTCGCGCTGGACGGATTACCGGGCAAGCAGTTGGCGATTGATGCCGACCTCAACGCCGGAGCGATCACGCACGAGCAGGCTCGAGGGCGACGCGATGACCTGATCCGGCAAGCGGACTTCTACGCGGCGATGGATGGAGCCAGCAAATTCGTTCGCGGTGATGCGGTCGCCGGGTTAGTCATCATGGCGGTCAACATCGTCGGCGGCCTGTACATGGGGGTGTTCGAAAACGACATGCCCATCGGCGATGCGGCCGACGTTTTCACGAGACTGACGATCGGCGACGGGCTGGTCAGCCAAGTCCCGGCATTTTTGATTTCGCTGGCGGCTGGGTTGATCGTGACTCGCTCGTCGAGCGACAGCAATCTGCGACGCGATGTTGTGCATCAAACCTTCCGGCATCCCGAAGCGTTGTTTTTGGCGGCGGCGTTTCTGTCGGCAATGAGCTTCACCGGTCTCCCCACGCTGCCACTGATCGCAATGGCTGCGGGATGCGCCCTCGTCGGAACGTTGCTGCGCAAGTCAAACGGCCCACCGCCAACGTCATCCGCAACGAGCGCCACGCCGGACAACCCTCCGCTGAAAGTCGAAGACTTTTTGCGAGTCGATCCGATGGAACTGACCATCGGCCCCGGCCTCGTGACACTGGCCCAGAACGGGGACTTGCTGACTCAGATTTCGGCCGTGAGAACGCAGATCGCGCATGAACTCGGTATGTTGCTGCCGAAGATGCGGATCAAGGACAACCTCCGAGCGGAACCGTTCACTTACGAACTGAAACTGCGAGGTATTCCGGTGGCATCCGGCGAAGCGCGCATCGATCGGTTGCTGGCCGTTCGGACGTCGTTCGTCGCGGGCGAACTCGTTGGCCAACGCACCACCGATCCTGCAACAGATCGGCCGGCGGTTTGGATTGAGCCGGCGCAGCGCGATCGCGCGGAATTGCTCGGATATCACGTTCAGAATCCGAGCGATGCTCTATTCGCACACCTGCATGAGGTTGTCCGTGAACACGCTGCGGAACTGCTGACTCGGCAGCAAGTGCATGGCCTACTCGACAACCTGCGGCTGACGTCACCCAAAGTTGTTGACGAGTTGGTGCCGACGCTGATCAAGCCAGCTCAGGTGCATCAAGTTCTGGAAAACCTGTTGCGCGAACGGGTGCCGATTCGCGATCTCGAAACGATTCTGGAAACGCTCGGCGACTATTGCGAACGGACGCAAAACACGGCCTTGCTGACGGAATACGTTCGCTCGACATTGGCTCGGACGATTTGTCAGCGGCATCGCAACGAACAGAGAGTGCTGCACGTGCTGACGCTCGATCCGGACCTCGAAGATATCATCGCCGCCGGAGTCCATTTCAACGACAGCAGCGTGTCCGTGAAGTTGTCGCTAGCAACGAGCGATGCGATTCGGCAATCACTCACCGAAGCGCTGGCGGCCACCGAAGCGAGCGCCGTGCTGGCAACCTCGTCGACCGTGCGACTGGGCCTGCGGCACCTCATGGCTACCACGTTTCCTCGATTGACGATTCTCAGTTTGAACGAAATTTCTCGCGACACGCAAATCGAGTCGCTGGGGCAAGTCGCTCACATCGTGCCCAACGCAGGAGTACTTCATGCCTGATCTCCGAACTTTTCGAGCCGCCTCGATGCAGGAGGCGATGCGAATCATGCGTCGTGAACTTGGCGAGGACGCGGTTGTCGTCAACACGCGATCAATCGTTCAACGGCGAGCTTTGCCGTTTTTGCGAGCCAAGTGCGAAGTCGAAGTTACGGCCCGAAATGGCGGCCGATCGAAACCAACCCGACGCGCCAGCCAGGGATCGGCGGCGTCTATTGTGGAAGACCACTCGCTGACGCGTCGTGCTGGCGGAGCGGAAGAATCTCGCGTCTTGTCACCTTTGCAACTGGCTGAGCATCTGGAGCGTGAGTTGCTCGAACCGAATTCCTTCGCACCCAGCGACAGCGGCATCGAACTCAGCCCCAGTCTCGAACAATTGATCACCGCACCGATTCCCAAATCAAACAGTCGAAAGCCTGACGTCGCGCACTCGGACAAAACGAATATCCCAGCGCTGTCACAGACACATTTGCCGGGCCAACTCGATGAACGGCTGAATTCGATTCAACGGATGCTCGAAAGTTTGAACAAGTCGCGACATCTCGGCGGCGACAGCGAAGTGCCCCCAGAGCTATTTCAGCTCTACACCGAATTGCTCGACAGCGATGTGGAAGAGGAGACCGCCCGCGACTTGATCTTCAGAGTTCGCCGGCATGTGAAACCAGAGCAACTTCACGACCACGACTACTGCAAGTCGCTGCTGACAGGCCTCGTCGAATCCGATTTCCGCACTGCGTCGCCAATCAAGCCGACTCCCGGCCGTCGCCGAATTGTGGCGCTCGTTGGACCAACTGGCGTCGGCAAGACAACGACGATTGCGAAATTGGCTGCCAATTTTCGGCTGCGCGATGGAATCAAAATCGGGCTGGTCACCGTCGATACGTTCCGCGTCGCGGCGGTCGAACAACTCCGTACGTATGCCGAGATCATCGACTTGCCGATGAAGGTCGTCACCAGCCCACTCGAAATGCGTCGAACGTTGGACGAACTCGTCGGACTGGATCTGATCCTGATCGACACTGGCGGACGCAGCCCGCGTGACGAACTGAAGATTCAAGAACTCAAGTCGCTGCTGGCGGAAGCACAGGCGGATGAAGTGCATTTGGTGCTCAGCTTGACGGCAGGCGTCAGCAGCCTGCGCGCCGCCTGTGAGAAGTTTGCGAGCACGAACACGACCGCATTGATCCTGACCAAGTTGGACGAGGCGGCTGGGATGGGTTCGCTCTTGACGGCCGCTCGCAAACTGCCCCTGCCAGTGAGCTATCTGACGACCGGACAAGACGTGCCGGATGACATCGAATGCGCGAACGCCAGCCGCATGGCTCGGCTGGTGCTGGGACAAGAGAAACTCGAGCCGTAGCCATCTCAATGCGTGACCAAGCTTCCACTCTGCGAAATCTCATCCAACGCCGCTCGACCGATGCGCCGACTTCGGAAAGCGAGGGTGCGCGGATTGTCGTGTTCACGAGTGGCAAAGGGGGCGTTGGCAAATCGAACCTCGCCCTCAATCTCGCTGTCGCGATGGCCCAAGCGGGATCGCGAGTTTGTTTGCTGGACGCAAATCCGGGATCAAGCAACATCGACCTGCTATGCGGATTGAACTGCTATTGGAACGTCGGACATGTGCTCACCGGCGCGAAGTCGCTTGGAGAAGTGATTCTGAAAGGACCGGCTGGGATCAATATCGTGTCGGGGGCCAGTGGTCTGTTGGAATTCGCAGCGTCACAAGACTTGGCTCGACAATTCGCCACCCTGGAAAGGGCCTACGAAGTTTTGCTCATTGATGCCGGGAACGGCCTGTCGGAAAGCACACGGCGGTTTGCGAGCGTCGCTGACCTGACGTTTTTGGTGACGACTCCGGAACCGACCGCCATTGCGGATGCGTATGCCACGCTCAAAGCCTGGCAAGGGAACGTGTTAGCGATGCCGGAGGTGCTGGTGAATCGAGCGGGGTCGACGGCTCAGGCGAGGCAGATTCTGGATCGTTTCTCGCAGACCGTCGAAATGTTTCTGCGCTGTCCAGCACCCTCTGGTTGCTGGGTTGCAGAGGACTCTGCCGTCGCACTTGCGGTTGCCGCGCGACGGCCGTTTGTCGAAGCAGTTCCGGACGGCGCAGCCACTCGCGATGTGCGATCGATCGCAAAGCGACTGCTCGCTGGTGCGAGACCCGTCCGGACTCAGACACTGCTGGAACGACTTTAACGATTAGGAAATTTGTAGCGAAAAGATTCAAGAACACTCCCTCAGTTTACCGATCTGATTAAAGAAGTTGGTGCCAATCCTGCGCCTGAATAGTTCGCCGGATGTCGCCACTTCGTCCCACCTCATCGTTCGGACTTGCTCCGAAACCTGCCACACCCATCGACTCTGGATTGACCCACGGAGGGTTTTGTCATGTCGCTTACGAAGCTCACGGAAGAACAACTCACCGAAGTTTGGACCGACTACAAGAAGGACCAATCGGATGTCACTCTTCGCAACACGCTGATGGAACGCTACCTGCCTCTGGTGCGGTACAACGCCGAGCGAGTTTGGGCCAAGCTACCGGATGGCGTCGATCTGAATGACTTGATTTCCGCTGGAGTGTTCGGACTGATGGACGCCATCGAAGCGTTCGACATGGGTCGCGGCGTGAAGTTTGAAACCTACTGTGTGCCGCGCATCCGTGGTGCGATGCTTGACGAACTCCGGACGATGGACTGGGTGCCGCGGCTCGTTCGCAGCAAGGCGAGCAAACTGGAAGCCGCTCGCAAGCAGGCCGAGATGGAACTCGGCTACCCGCCGTCTGATGCCGACATCGCCGCCAAGCTGCAAATCTCGGCCGAGGAATACGACCGACTGAAGGCCGAAGCCAGTGCGGTGAATCTCGTCAGCCTCAATAAGAAGTGGTATGAGACCGACAGCTACAAAGATATCCGTGAGGTGGACATCCTCGAAGATCAGAAGGGCGAAGATCCGACGAACGGCATTCAAAAACGGGACGTGATGAAGCTGGTCACGAAGGGCCTCAACCGCAACGAGCGGCTGATCATCATCCTGTACTACTACGAAGAGCTGACGATGAAAGAAATCGGCAACACGCTGGGACTCTCGGAGTCCCGCGTCAGCCAGATGCACTCCAGCATCGTCGCCCGATTGAAAGACCAACTCGGTCGCCGCCGGCCGGAGTTCGGGTAAGTGTCGGACCGGGTTCGGAAGAATTTCGCCTTTGGAAAGGTCTCGGCCATGCCCTCTGCTCTGGCCGCAAAATTGCGGAATCGAATGTTCGGCGAAAAGCCGACCAGCGTGTCGGTTTATCACGATCTGATCGCCAGAGCGGTCGAGCCTGGCATGACCGTGCTGGATGTCGGTTGTGGTCGAGGCACGCTCTCGCCGTACCCGTGGCATCATCACCCCAACATCAAACTTTGGGGGATCGATCCCGATCCGACTGCTGCAGAGAATCCGCATCTCGAATCATTCACGCTTCTGACGGACGATCCGAATTGGCAGATTCCCAGCAGCACCGTCGATCTGGCCATCGCCCGTTACGTGCTGGAGCACGTCACTGACCCGACGGCTTTTTTCCGAAATCTCTCGCGTGTCCTCAAGCCGGGCGGAAAGTTTTTGTTTCTCACTCCCAACTTCTGGCACCCTGCGATGATCGCTTCGCACTGGATGCCCTACGGACTCAAACAACGGATCCTCGCGCTGACCAAGCGCGCTGATCCACATGATGTCTTCCCGACCTGTTACCTGCTGAACTCGGCGGCTGCGTTGAAGTCCGCCGCTCAGCGGTGCGGATTGGATGTGACGGATTTGCAAACTCGCGAAATTCAGCCCTGCGGTTATCTCGACTTCAGCGTGTTCGGCTACATCGCCTCATGTTCGTATTTCGCAACCATGCGAGCCACCGGCTTACAACGATTCTTCGGCATGTCGATGACCGGAGTACTGACGAAGCCGATCTCAGCGACTGCCCGAAACGTGACACCTCAGCCAACGAACGCCGTTTCTGATTGGCATTCCTTGGGAGCGACGACGTGACCACGAATTGCCCGCGTTGGTGTGCCTGCCTCTTGACGATCCTCTGCGTGACAACGCTAAGCGGTTGTTTCGGGACGGCAAGGTTCCCGGCACTGGCTCGTAAAAACAGCTCCGAAACCTGCGTGCAACCGCTGAAGAAGACCGCCGCCCGCAGTCCCCAAAAATCGACGCATCCCTCGGCCATCGTCGACGCAAACCTGCCACGTGAGATCGACCGCTTTCATTGAGCTGAGATCCTGCGATCCGGTCAAACGCCCAGGGAGCGGCGTTTTTCCATGATGAATGGCAAGTGGTGCGGAATGTGCCCGGTGATGCGTTCGAGGAACGTCCGCAACGTCAGCGGCCCCGCTTCGCTGTGCCGGCCGACTCGCTGAAAGTCGGAGTCCGCAACCGTTCGCAGGATCGTCGCCATCTGTTTGCGGACGCACTCGATCAGGCAGAGTTCTGTCTCGAGATTACGCTCCTGATATGCCAGCTTGGCCGCGAACTTGTCGGGATCGCCACCGAACAGTGTCGGCTCATTCTCCGCAAGAATGCGTTTCATCCGGTCGCCATACACCGGCTCAAAGTCAGCAAGATGAGCGATGACTTGGAGAGTGCTCCACTTGCCGGCGATCGGCCGAGCCGTCAGTTGCTCGCGCGTCATCCCCGCTACGGCCTCGCGTAGCAACTTCGGACCTCGCGTGTATTCGTCAATCAACTGTGAATTGCTGAGTTCGGAAAGGTTCATCGGCAGGCTCCTGATTCGTGGAAGGATCGATTCACAAAGTAACCCGAAGCGTCAGCGAGGGCGAGCGACGGAAGACTTCTGAATCAGCAGAGTTGGCAGACCGCTCGCACCCGCTGACGCTTCGGGTTAATTTTCTTCTGACTCACTTTCACCAGCCAGCGAGCATCCGATGCCGATCTCCGACGAGTGGTCCTTTCCCGAAGGCACGATCTATTTGAATCACGGTTCGTTCGGTCCATCGCCGCGTTGCGTGCGTGAGGCTCGGAATGCATGGACGGAGAAGCTCGAACGGCAGCCGATGGATTTCTTCTTACGGCAAATGGAATCGGAGCTGGACCACGCCGCTGAGAAGCTCGGCCAACTGATCGGCGCGGAGGGGAACGATCTGCTGTTCTGCGACAACGCGACGGTCGCGATGAACATCGTCGCCGACAGCTTTCCGTTGCAACCGGGAGACGAAGTCCTCTTCACCAATCAAGAATACGGCGCGGTCATGCGCATCTGGCGGAGAGCCTGTGATCGGTCTCAGGCCAAAATCGTTGTGCAACCGCTGCCGCGACCAATCATCTCGGCGGAGCAACAAGTCGCCGCACTGATGGCGGGCGTCACCGAGCGAACGAAGTTGATCGTCGTCAGTCACATCACGTCGCAAACGGCGGTGATTTTTCCCATCGAAGCCATCTGCCGCGAGGCGGCGAAGCGTGGCGTCAAGGTTTGCGTCGATGGGCCACATGCTCTGGCGATGGTGGAGATGAATCTGCGTCGGCTGGGCTGCGACTTCTACTGCGCGAGTTGCCACAAATGGTTGAGCGCTCCCTTTGGCAGCGGCTTTTTGTACGTCGCTAAGCGGTATCAACAGCTGCTCTCGCCGCCAGTGATGAGTTGGGGCGGCAGTGTCGCCGGCCGTCCGGCTCACTGGCAGGACGAATTCCGTTGGCTGGGGACACGCGATCCGGCTCCGTTCTTGGCGGTGCCCAGCGCGATCGAGTTTCTCGACCGCTTTGGCTGCGAAACATTTCGCGAACAGACTCACGAACTGGCGAAATACGCTCGGCAGCGAATCAGCGAACTGACCGGTTTGGAACCGGCCATGCCGGACAGCCGCGAGTGGTACGGATCGATGATCGCGCTGCCGCTGCCACCGACAGAGGCTCCCAATCAGGGGATTCGCGATCAGTTGCAGACTCCGTTGTGGGAGAAATTTGGCATCGAAGTCCCGATCATCCATTGGCACGGCGAACGGCTGATTCGGGTCTCGTGTCATCTCTACAGCACGCGCGAGCACATCGACCGGCTGATCGAAGCGCTGCGAGATTTTGGAATCGGACGGTCTTGAGCTTTCAGCAACGCCCACTAGGGCTGGCTCGCACAGCCGAGGCAATGATGGCTGACCATCTGCCCGGTGTTGAGAATGGTTCCAACGCTGCAGTTGGGCTTCGTGCCAAGGTCCAGCAAGGTGCCAACCGAAGCGTTGGCTCATTCGAAGGGTTCAGCGTGGATCACGACCTGATGGTTGGCCGACCGGGTCGGGTGTGGGGAGGCGAGCGGTCGGATGGGGGACTGGCGGGAGCCCTCGGAATTGGCAAGAAGCGGAGTTGTCCGTCCGCGTCGCCGCAATCCACTTGAACGGGTCCGCAGCCGCTCGCGCGTCATCCACCGACTGAGTCAGTTCCGCAAGTTCCATCTGTTCCAAAGAAGTCCGGTTCGGTATGAGAGAATCCCCAGATGGGAATAGAAGTTCGCCAGCACGTTGAACGCGGCAAGCGTTGAGTCGCAGTCACGCGAACTCGGTCGAGAGCAATCGTTCCAAGGCGAATTCGTCCAGATTGAGTTGTCGCTTCAGTTGCTCGTAACGAGCGGGGCTTTCCGGATTCGGCCGATCCGCACGCACGGCTCGCAACAGCAGATTTTTCGGCGTGTGTTCGAGGTCAATGAACTCGACGATCTGTGTGCGATAACCAACCGTCTCCAACAACGCGGCTCGCAGAGCGTCCGTCGCGAGCGCGGCGAAGCGTTCCTTCAAAATGCCATGCCTCAACAGGCCCGATAACGAGTCATCGGACAGCAATCCAAAGACCTCGTGCTGACAACAGGGCACCGCCAGGATCACCTTGGCTTGCCACCGCACCGCTTGAGCGAGCGCGGCATCGGTCGCGGTATCGCAAGCGTGCAGTGACACCGACAAGTCCACAATGCCCGTTGCCAGGTATCCGGCGATGTCACCGACTTCAAATCGCAAGCCGCGACAACCAAGCTTCTCCGCGATCCGCTGACAATCGGCGACGACCTCGGCCTTCAAGTCGAGGCCGATGATCTCGACCTCGCGGCCGCGCAGTTCCGTCAGCAGGTAATGCAGCGCGAACGTCAGGTAACTCTTGCCGCAGCCGAAGTCGATGACGTGCAGCACGCCGGTCGACGGCAGTTCGGGCAGCACGTCATCAACGAATTCCAGAAACCGATTTACCTGCCGGAACTTCGCCTGCATTGAGGCTTTCACCTGACCTGTCGGAGTCATCACCCCAATCTCCGTCAGAAACGGGCAGGGCCGGCCTTCCGGGATCAAGTATTGCTTGCGCCGATCGTGCGTCAGTGGCGGAGCCGACTTCGAGGGCTTGCGGCGAGTCAATCGCACAACGCCGTCGCGAATCACTCGCGCGGAGAAATCAGCATCCGCCGAGAAAAGGTCACCTTGCTGAAACTGCTGGCCGAGGGCGTCTGCGATCCGAGTCAGCAGTTCCTTGGCGGTGAGGTTGTGATGAAATTCCTGTTTCGCACGCCGTTCGGCGAGTTGAAAGCGTCGCTCACCCGACAACTCGATCGGCCGAGCGGTCCATTTGGTCGCACCTGCGGGGTCGCGCGGCTGGCTCAGCACGACACCCCAACAGGCATCATCCCTCAACGAGTCACGCAGCAGATCAAGGAATTCCGTCAGCGAACATTCACGGGAAGCGGGCACGCTGTTGTCTCCAACCAAGTTTGTAGGGCACGATCTCCATCACGATCACGCATCGCAAGCCGTTCTGGCCATGAAAACGTGTTCGGTCGGATCAATTCCCACTGACCGCGTGGCCGCCGCCACGTGGCAATCGTTCCGCGCGACCAAAACAGAATTCCCGGATCAGATTGCAGCAACTCTGCCAACGCAAGCGAATCGTGGCCAACCAACTCGCCTGGTCGATGTTCGCACGCAAAACGAGCTTCCCGATCGCAGCCGCTCAACCGTGACCACCAACCACCAAACCATCGGCGAAGTCCCCTGGATGACATTGTTCCCTTCGCACGCTTGTCGTCGGTAAACACGATCACTCGCGACTCGCATGGCACAAACAGCAACCCGTTGGATGTCGCCCAAAGCCGGCCCTGCTTCGGAAAGTCGCCATGCTGCATCTCCGCCTCACCGAGTAATCCCCGCAGTTCTCCGATTTTGGAGGCCACCGCCTCTAAAGAGGGATCGGGAATCGCGAGATCAAGCGACCCGGCACATACGGGACAACGACCCTCAACCGGCTCGCGCCACTGGCAACATTCAGGACACAACAACAACGTCATGAAAGCGACTCCGTCCCGCACCGCTTGCGATCGACCGGCAGACTCACTCTATTGCCGCCGAACCTCCCCCAGCAAACGACCCCCGAACCGCCTCGTGCTCGATCACCCCCCCACGATCATCGTCGTCCACCGCCGCGAGAACCGCAGCAAATGTTCGGTCGAGCCGCTGCGCGAGCGCGATGAGTTCCTCTTCTGGACCTACCCCGATGACGGTCCTGAATCTCTGGAGGGCTACGTCCGACTTGGCATTGGCGGGCCGCTAATCAGCGACGCGGATCGAAACAGCGGGCTGCTCGTCATCGACGGCACCTGGCGACTCGCCGAACGCATGGAGAAGAAGTACGCACACCTGCCGGTCCGTAGCCTACCGCCCTGTCACACCGCGTACCCGCGGGTCTCCAAAGTCTTCGACGACCCGGCCGCCGGACTCGCGACGATCGAAGCCATCCATCTCGCGTATCACCTTCTCGGCCGAGACACCTCGACCTTGCTGGACCACTACCGCTGGCGCGACGAGTTCCTGCAAAAGAACACCAAACTCCTCCAGACGAAATTTTCTGTCCCCATTCGCGGAGTTTCGCAGAGATAAGAGGTCCAAACTTGTTCGAGAAGAACGCAGGGAAACGCTAATCTCCGCTCATTCTCGCTCATGAAACAGGGCTCTCGTATGACATCCTCCGCTCCGTCGTCGTCGTTTCGTTCACCCAAACTGGATCGACCGATTCGGTTGGGCGTGTTGATCTCTGGCGGCGGGACGACGCTGGTCAACTTCCTGAAAAAGATCAACGCCGGCGAATTGAATGCGAAGGTTGCGGTCGTCATCGCCAGCCGCGAAGGCGTCGCCGGAATTGACCGCGCTCGCGAAGCCGGGCTCTCTTGCGAGGTGGTTGCTCGCAAGAAGTTCGATTCGGTCGAAAGCTTTTCCAACGCGATCTTCGACCGCTGCCGAGCGGCCAACGTTGATCTGGTCACGCTGGCCGGGTTTCTGTCGCTGATCAGCATCCCGCCGGACTTCGAGCGGCGAGTGCTCAACATTCATCCGGCGTTGATCCCGGCGTTCTGCGGCCACGGCTTTCACGGGCATCATGTGCATGAGGCGGTGTTGGCTCGCGGCGTGAAGCTCAGCGGCTGCACGGTCCACTTCGCCGACAACGAATACGATCACGGCCCGATCATCATTCAATGCACCGTTCCGGTCCTCGAAACCGACACCCCCGACAGCCTCGCAGCCCGCGTCTTCGAAGCCGAATGCCAAGCCTACCCCGAGGCCATCCGGCTATTCGCCGACGGACGATTGGAAATCGCGAACGGGAGGCTGAAAATCAATTAGAACAATCCCCCAATTGCGGCTGTTCCAAAGACGCCGACGTGCCAAGTGAAGACTGCCGTGAGACCGTAATAGCCAATCGTGAGAAAACGGTTTCGCAGGTATGGTCTCGCGTCGAACACAGTGAATTCGACGGCTAAGCGAGTCAGCCAGAAAATCGCCACATAGCCGCAAAAGCAGCGGCCCAATCGTGACCCTGATGCCAACTCCTCGGCGCACGACAGTGAGATGATACCGAACGCGATCAAGTTCAGTACCACATAACCTCCCGCCGTCAGAATCCAGTGACGCAACATCGGCGGAAGCTGCGGCAAATGCTCGCGAAACTTTAGCTCGCGCGGCACTTGAGCACTTCCAATCAACGTGCCGAGGTGCAGTATGCCTGAAATCTGAATCAACAGCTCGAGTCTTGGCATGTCAGCCTCCAATCAACGGCAGGATCAGACGTCGCACAAACATCGGATGAAACAGCCAATACGCTCCGGGAATAGTGAAGACCGCAGTAAAGCACCATCCACTGATGCGGTGACGTTTCAGAAATGGCAATCGGCGTTCGAGCCACACGCCGAAGCCTTGAGCCAGAAAATAAGTGAACGGCAATCCAAAGCCCGCACCGGCAGCAAGTGAAATTGCCAGTTCGTGAATCAGCCCCGAAAACACAAAGCAACCCGACTCCGCCAGTCGTCCGTTGCGACGCCGAACCAGAGGCCGAAACACGAACTCGTGCGCAAAATCCCGAAATGCAACGTTCCACCGACGCCCCCAAAACTCGTTGAGTGACGTGGAGAGAATTGGAGCTTGCATGATCGGCTCAACGTTTCTGCCACTTCGCTTCCAGGCCAACGCGGCCAAATGAAAGAGTCCAAAATGCAACGCGAAGATCAGCCCGATCATGGCGATCCATCCAGCCGTCAGATCGTGCCACTTCAAGCATCGCGGTGCGACACCAAACAATAATCCAATTCCGAACGACATCTTCAGACCGGCGAACAACCATTCGCCGATCGCGACGTCCGTCGCCTGTCGTCGCCCAAAGAACGCTTTGGAATCAAGCCCGGCCCAAAGCAGGTACCAAGCGATCCGAACTGGCCAGCTAGGTCGAGTAGCCGAAGTCTTCAAGAACTGTCGCTCCGCCAAGAATTTGACGATCACGAAAATTGACAACGAAATCGCCACGAGGCGTGCCGGTGGATTCAGCGGAGTCACGAATGCCCAACCTGTGGGGAGCACCAGCATCCATAGCTGCAAAATGCTTGGTTCAGGTTTTTGAGCCGTCGTCATAACTGTCGCTTCCCACCGAAGAACTGCTAACGGTGAACCGAGTTGCCGGAATGCTGATTAACACAGCGTTCCGAGCTGACTGCCTCGACTTGGAGGAAATCCAACGAAAATGAATTATAATGATTGATTTTGAATGATTCATACGCCATTCTGTTTCTAGTCAGTCGAACCTCAGAAAGAGGACGGAATCATGCTGGTTGACGAGCGGCGGGCGAAATTGCTGAAAAAGATCGAGGAAATGGGGTTTGTCTCGATTCAGCAGCTCGTGGAGGAGCTGCAGACCAGTGAATCGACGGTGCGACGGGATTTGGAATATCTTGACGAAACGTCAAAACAAGTCAGAAGAACTCGAGGGGGAGCGGCCTACATCGGCGAGTCAATCACGGCGTTCGACGAGCGGAAAGATTTGGCGTTGGGGCAAAAGCAACGGATCGCGCGGGTCGTCGCAGACCTGATTGAACCGCATGAGGTGATCCTGCTGGATGGGGGGACCACGACGCTGGAAGTGGCGCGGGCACTCGTAGGCAAGCCGCTGCAAGTCGTTACGAACTCGATGCCGATTGTCGGATTGTTCGTCAATCAGCCGAACATCGAACTGATCGTCGTCGGCGGCTACGTCTATCCCAAGACGGGCGTCGCTCTCGGCGATCTGGCGGTGGCCATGCTGAAGAACGTACATGCTCGGCGGTTGGTGATGAGCGTGGGAGGGATCACCGAAGCGGGCCTGTTCAATAGCAATTCTTTGTTGGTCGAAACCGAACGCCAGATGCTTTCGGCCGCCGAAGAAGTGATCGTCGTCACCGACAGCAGCAAGTTCGGTCATCGAGCACTGGCGCACCTCGCGCCGTTGACCTCGGTGCATCGCATGGTTGTTGACGGCGGCGTATCGGCCGAGTGGCGAGAGATGATCGAGAAGGCGGGAATCCAATTGACGGTGGTGGAGTAGTTCTCTGTGCTCTCTGTGCCTCTGTGGTGAAAGAAAAAACAGGTTTACCACAGAGACACAGCGGACACAGAGGGAGAACTGAGATGAGTGCGGCAACAGCCACGCGATACAACCGAGCGGATGTTGAACAGATCGTTCGCGAAGTCTTACTGAAACACTTGCCCGGCGCGGCGGCGAAACCGAAGCCGAACCCGCTCGTGGTTAACATTTCCGCGCGGCATGTGCATCTGTCGCAGGAGCATGTCGAGGTGTTGTTCGGAAAAGGGGCGCAGCTCGAAGTTCACAAGGCGCTGTATCAGGACGGGTTCTTTGCCTCGAAGCAGACGGTGATGGTGGTAGGGCCTCGCAAGCGGATGTTGCCCGATGTGCGAGTGCTCGGCCCGTGCCGGCCTTCGCAGGTGGAACTGGCGTTCACCGACGCGATCTCACTGGGGATCGACGTGCCGGTGCGGATCAGCGGCGATCATCACGACACGCCAGGCTGTGTGCTCGTGGGGCCGAAGGGAGTCGTGGAACTTAAGGCCGGAGTGATCCGAGCCATGCGGCATGTCCACATGGGACCGGCGGATCTGGAGCATTACGGCGTCAAGAACGGTGACGCGACGCACCTCCGGATTGAGTCAGTCGGATGCACAACGGTGTTGGAAAACCTCGTGGTGCGAGCTGACCCAAAAGTGAAGCTCGAAGTCCACATCGACACGGATGAAGGAAACGCCGTCAACCTGGATGCGGCGACGAAGGTGGAACTCATCAGCCCAAAACCGTGTGCGTGTCATAAACATTGAGTGCAAACACAACTGACCACGGACCACTGACAACTGACTGGTCCGTCGTCAGTGGTCCGTTGTCAGTTGTTGAAAACAAACATCAGAAGTTTCTTTTCCGGGAGCAATCGAATGGCAGCGAAAGTTTCAGAAGCGTTGGGGATGATTGAGACGAAAGGTCTCGTCTGTTTGGTGGAGGCGGTGGACGCGATGTTGAAAGCGGCCAACGTGCAGATGATCGGCTGGGACAAAGTCGGCAGCGGCTTGGTCACGGCGTTCGTGGTGGGCGACGTCGCCGCCGTAAAGGCCGCGATCGACGCCGGCGCCGCCGCCGCCAGCAAGATCGGCGAAGTGGTCAGCGTCCAAGTCATTCCGCGCCCGCACGAAGAGCTGAGCGCGGTCCTGCCGGGACCCAAGGGCGGCAAGGCAGCGGGCTAGTCACTGTGGAGTGCGGGGTGTCAGCCCCGCTTTGGATCTTTGGATCAGACGACGCCTCGTTCGGATGATCTTTCGATCGAATCACAAACCAAATCTGAAAACAAAAGGTCGCACAGCGACCAAACCAAAGCGGTGCTGACACACCGCACTCCAAAGGGTGTCACATGAAGGGTGAAGCAATCGGTCTCGTGGAGACCAAAGGGCTGGTGGCTCAGATCGAAGCGTCGGATGCGATGCTGAAGGCGGCCAACGTCAGCTTGGTAAAGCAAATTCAGATCGGCGGGGCGTATGTCACGACGATCATCCGCGGCGACGTCGGCTCGGTCCGAGCGGCCGTCGATGCGGGAGCGGCCGCGGCCTCGAAGATCGGCGACCTCGTGTCGGCGCATCTGATCGCTCGGCCGGAGCAGTCGTTGTTGGACAACTTTGTGTAATGACCAATGTCCAAATCCCAATGTCCAAAGAATGACCAAGGCCCAAATCCCAATGACGAAACGCGACGTTGGGAGTCGGGAATTTGGGAATTGGAATTTGGTGTTTGGGATTCCTTGGACATTGGGTTTTGGAAATTGGGATTTCCGCCCCGGATCGCCCCATGAAAGTTCTTGTCGCCAATCTCGGTTCCACCAGTTTCAAGTATCGACTGTTCGATATGTCGGACGAGTCGCAGCTTGCTCGCGGAGGCATTGACCGGATTGGGCAGGGGCAGTCGGCTTGCTTTGTCGAGATCGGCGGGCGGCGCGAGGAAACGACTCAGCCGGTGAGCGATCATGCGGCGGCGGTGCGGATGTGTCTCGATCAGCTCACGCATCCAGGGTATGGCTGCTTGAAGTCGGTGGGCGAGGTCGCGGCGATTGGGTTCAAGGCGGTGTTTGCCGGAAACCTCAGCGGAGTGCGGATCGTCACGGACGAACTGCTCGCCAAGATGGAAGACCTGGCGGATATCGCTCCGGCTCACAATCCGATGTACGCGAAGGCGATGAGGCAGTTGCGGTCGGCGTTCCCGGAGATTCCGCTCGTGGCCGCGCTGGAGACGGCGTTTCACGAAACGATCCCGCCGGAGAATCGGCTGTACGCGATCCCGCTCGAATGGTCGCAAGAGTACGAAGTCCAACGCTGGGGCTTTCACGGCGCGAGCCATCGCTACCTCAATACGCGGATCGCACAGTTAATGAAACGAGACGACTTGCGAGCCATCACCTGCCACCTCGGCGGGAGTAATTCGTTGTGTGCGGCTCGTGGCGGGAAGAGTCTCGCGAACAGTCTGGGCATGAGTCCTCAGACCGGACTGCCGCACAACAATCGAGTCGGTGACTTCGACCCGTTCGCCCTGCCGATCATTCTGCGGAAGAGCGGCAAGTCGCTCGAAAAAGTTTTGGAAGATCTGTCGAGCAAAGGGGGGCTGCTCGGAGTCAGCGGCCTCAGCGGCGACGTGCGTGATCTCGAAGAGGCGGCGGCGAAAGGCCACTCGCGAGCGAAACTCGCGCTCGACCTGTTCATCACCTCGATCCGGCAATACCTCGGAGCGTATTTGACGATCCTCGGCGGAGCCGACGCGATCGTCTTCAGCGGCGGCATCGGCGAGAACAGCTCGCTGATTCGTTCCGGTGTCTGCCGCAATATGGCGTGGGCGGGGATCGAATTGGACGAGAGTAAAAACACGAATCTCGCTCGCGGCAGCGAAGCGAAGATTTCAAAAGACGGCAGTGAGACACAGATTTGGGTCGTGCCGACAAATGAAGAAATTGTGGTAGCTCGGCAGAGCGTGGAAGTGGTCAACAAGCCAAAGGAGAACCGCTAATTGACGCTAATCGTCGCTAATCAAGACGAAGAGATTGAATTGTCCTTGTCTTTATTAGCGCCGATGAGTGCCGATTAGCGGTCCAAGGTGTTCCCTATGTTTATCGGCCGGATCACGGGCAGTTTGGTTTCGACGCAGAAGGTCGAGTCGATGGTCGGCCAGAAGCTGCTGATCGTCGAGCCGTTGCGGGTCGATGAAAAAGATCAAAGCAGCCTCAAGCCGACCGGGCGGACGTTTATCACCGTCGATGCCATCGGCTGCGGCGAGGGCGAAATCGTCCTCTGCGTCCAAGGTTCGAGTGCTCGGTTCACGCCAGAGACGAAGACCTTGCCGATCGACTGCACCGTCATCGGCATCGTGGACACGGTGCAGATGCATGGGAAGACGGTGTTCAAGTCAACGTAGCCGTCACGCTCCCGCGTGACGTGCCTTGCAGAGAAGACTCACGAACAGTTCAAAAGCATTCGGAAGCGCCAACAAGAAGGCTCATCACGCGGGAGCGTGATGGCTACTTTCGGGCGACATCATGCCTCAACAAAAAGAAATGACTCCTGAGCAATATGCGGCGATGGAACCGGAAAAGGTTCTGCGAATGATGCAGATCATTGCCGGTGCTCTGATCGCGGGGGTGTTGTCGTTTGCGGGTGTCGCGAGCTTCATCGTGTTTGGAAACGTTCGGGCGGCTCAGCCGGGAGGTCAAGTGCCGGCGGCTGGCGGATCCGAAATCATCATGTACATGGCGATGGGCTTTGCGGTCGTCGGTGTCGTGATGAGCTTCGTCATGTCGAATTTGTTCTCGGCGAATGGCGTGAAGGGCGTGGCCAAGATGGCTCAGGATGGGACATCGACTGGGCCGAAGGAATTGTTTGGGCGACTGCTCGGAGTGGCTCAGGCCAAGATGATTATCGCGATGGCGTTGGTGGAAGGAGCGGCCTTCTTCAATCTGATTGCGTTCATGACCACGAAGTCGTTGATTCCGTTTGCCATCGTCGCCGGGTTACTGGCGGTCATGGCGATTCATTTTCCCACGAAGATGAAATTGGCTCGCTGGCTGGAAGAGCAGCAGCGGGAGTTGAGTTAGTTTTGGAGTCGTAGGTCAGGCTTTGCAGCCTGACCTGTTTTGAGTTTGACGTTGAATCGAAAGCCCCCAAATCCAACCCCAAGGAGTCAGGCTAGAAAGCCTGACCTACGAAATATGTCCACAGAAGCCACCATTCGTGCTGTCGTTCAAGAAGTGCTCACTCAACTGCAAAAGAGGAACGGGTTCGCCGCTCCGTCGAAGGCTCGCAATGGGGACTTTGGTGTGTTTGCCAATGTCGATGATGCGGTCGCGGCGGCGAATGATGGGTTCAAGAAGTTGCGAGAAACGACGCTCGAAACGCGGGCGAAGGCGATTGAGTGCGTGCGGCAGATTTGCGTGTCGCAGGCGGTGGAACTCGGCACGGCCGAAATGAAAGAAACCAAAATTGGGCGGCTCGATCACAAAATAGAAAAACTGCAAATCCTGCGTCGCGTGCCGGGGATGGAGTTCATGCGGTCGGAGGCGTTTTCGGGGGATCATGGTTTGACCGTGATTGAGAACGCTCCGTTCGGGGTCATCGGAGCGGTCACGCCGGTGACGCATTCGCTGCCGACGCTGGCGTGTAACGTGATCAACATGGTCTCGGCGGGGAACACGGTCGTGTTCAATCCGCATCCCAGCGGCAAGTTAATCGCGTGCGAGGGGACTCGGCGGATCAACCGCGCGATCTATGAAGCGACCGGCCTCGAAAACCTGTTCACGATCGTCTCCGAGCCGACGCTGGAATCGGCCGCCGCGCTGTTCGGTCACAAAGGCATCCGGCTGTTGTGCGTAACAGGCGGGCCGGGCGTCGCGAAGGCGGCTCTGCAAGCCAGCAAGCGAGCGATCGTCGCCGGACCGGGCAACCCGCCGGTCGTCGTCGATGAAACCGCCGACCTCACCGTCGCCGCCAAGTCGATCATCGCCGGCGCTGCCTACGACAACAATTTGCTGTGCATCGGCGAGAAGGAAGTCTTCGCGGTCAACTCGATCTTCGACCAACTGATGTCCGAGATGACTCGCGCCGGAGCCTACCGCCTGACCGCCGGCGAAGTAGACCGCATGACCAAAGCCGCGTTCTCACCACCAGAGAAACCGGGGGACCACTGGCATCTCAACCGCGACCTCGTCGGCAAAGACGCCGCCGTCTTGGCCGAACAGATCGGCGTGAAAGTCCCCGCCGGCACGGTGCTGCTCTACGGCGAAACGAACCTCGACAACCCGTTCGTCCCCGAAGAACAAATGATGCCGTTCGTCCCGTTCATCCGAGTCCGCGACGTCGCCGAAGGGATCGCGTTGGCCAAAGAGGCCGAACACGGCTTCCGCCACACCAGCCTGATCCACAGCCGCAACGTCCGCAACATGACCGTCATGGGCAAGGAACTCGACACCACGCTGTTCATCAAGAACGGCCCCTGCGGCGCGGGCCTCGGCCTCGGCGGCGAAGGGTATTTGTCATTCAGCATCGCCGGGCCGACGGGCGAGGGAGTGACGACTCCGCTGACATTCACTCGGCAACGACGATGCACGCTGGTTGATGATTTGAGGATCGTGTAGCCATGCAACTCGGAAAGGTGATCGGCCACGCGACCTCAACCGTCAAACATCCGTCGATGAACGGCTGGAAACTGCTTGTCGTGCAGACGCTGGATTCCAAAGGGGGAGCCGATGGCGAGCCGGTGCTCTGCGTGGACAACTTGGGTGCGGGAGCCGGTCAGCGAGTGATGATCACCAGCGACGGCAAAGCGGTCAGTCAGATGTTGGGAGACGACAAGTCTCCGGTGCGGTGGGCGGTGATTGGAATTGAGGATGCGTGACCTTGAAGTGCGGACTGTCAGGACCGCTTTGAATTGAGTGGAGATCGGTGCCGGAAAACAAACGCATATCTAAAGAAACCCAAAGCGGTGCTGACACACCGCACTCCAAATGATGGCAGCAGCGTTGGACGAACAACTGGTTGAGAAGATCGTCGGCGAGGTGATGACTCGCATTCGACCGATCTCGCAACCGGTCCGCGCGGATTCCGGCCATCAATTATCGTCCAACAATGCGCAAACTCTTCGATCTGCGCCTCTTGGTCCGCATCCCCAAGCCTTGCTGGCGATCACTGACCCTGTCGTCACGGCAGACTTACTGAGCCAGCGGCTGGCTGGTCAGTCGTTTTCGGCAGTTGCGATCTGTCCGAAGTCGATCATCACGCCGAGTGCCTTCGACTTTCTGCAAACGAAGAAAATCTTCTGGCATCGGAACACCGCCGAGGCGGCTCCGAAGGCTGATAAGCCGATGACTCGCTGGAAGGCGTTCGTTGTGACAGCCACGTCGAGCGTTCTCCAAGCGATCGAACACACTGAGCGGCAGACGTTCGGAAAACGATGGTCTCACGAACTGCTCGGCACCGCCGACGAAGCGGTCACTGCCGCGACAAGCGCAATCAATCGAGGCGAAACGCACGGCGTCGCGGTCTTTGCCGACCACGCGGAACTCATCGCCTGCCGAGCCAACCGCAGCGAACGGGTGAATGCGGCAGTTGTGAGTGACGCTCAAGTGTTGCCGGCGCTGAAGCAATATATGCAGTTGAACCTGATGGTCGTGCGACCGTCGGGACGAAGTTTTTTTGAGTTACGGAATCTGTTGAAAGAGTTCGGGAAGAGTTGAGAGTTCAGTGTCCAGAGTTGAGAGCTACCCGGTTTTGTCTTCACTCTGGATGCTCAACTCCCGACTTTTGGAGCCATCATGCGAATCGCGGAGGTCATTGGACGTTGCACTCTGTCGGTGTGTCATCCGAGCCTGCGCGGGGCGAAGTGGGTGATTGGCGTGCCACTCACTCAGGAAGGAATTCAAGGCGTCGTGGCGGGGAAGTCGAAAGTCGCTGGTCGCAATGAGGCGTTTGTGATTTACGACGATCTGGGAACTGGCAACGGTGACCTGATCGCCGTTAGCGAGGGAGCGGAAGCGGCGGCCCCGTTTGCTCCGAATTTGAAACCGACGGATGCGTATGCGGCGGCGATCTTAGATCGCGTCGTGATTGAGTGAACTTGAAGTGCGGTGTGTCAGCACTGCTTCGGATCGAGCAGTCAAATAGCTCGGTCGAGAAAGTGACAACAAAGAAATTCAAAGCGGTGCTGACACACCGCACTCCAAGGGAACAACATGGCCAATCAATGGAACGGCGGGATCAATGATCGCCGCATTAAAGAAGAGATTTGTGAGATCGGGCGGCGCGTGTACGCGAAGGGGTTCGCGGCGGCGAATGATGGAAATATCTCGTTTCGCTGCGGGCCCAACGAAGTGCTCTGCTCGCCGACGATGATCTGCAAGGGGTTCATGAAGCCCGAGGATATTTGCGCGGTTGATCTCGACGGCAAGCAGATCGCGGGGACTCGGAAGCGGACCAGCGAGATCCTGTTGCACTTGGCGATCATGCGTGCTCGCGAGGACGTAAAGGCGTGCGTGCATTGTCATCCGCCGCACGCGACGGCGTTCGCGGTCGCTCGCGAGCCGATCCCGCAGTGCATCCTGCCGGAGATCGAAGTCTTCATGGGGGAAGTTCCGCTCGCTCCGTATGAGACGCCGGGCGGCCAGGATTTCGCAAACACCGTGTTGCCGTTCCTCAAGCCGGGGACGAACACGATCATCCTGGCCAACCACGGCACGATCAGCTTCGGCAAGACGCTGGAAGACGCGTATTGGAAGACCGAAATCCTCGATGCCTATTGTCGGATTTTGCTGTTGTCGAAACAGCTCGGCGGCGTGACGTATCTCAACGAACAGAAGTCGCGCGAGTTGCTCGACCTGAAGAAACGACTCGGCTTCGACGATCCGCGATTCCATGTCGAGGACTGCGACCTGTGCGGCAACGGCGCGTATCGCGACGGCTATAAAGAGGAGATGCCCCAGCCATGCGCGTTCGAGGCGGCCCCGACGTATCCCGGCTACTTGCAGAAGCCGACCTACGCAGGCGGATCGGCTCCGGCGGGCGGCGCGGATGTCGAAGGTCTCGTCAAGGCGATCACGGAGCAGGTGTTGGCAGCGATGGGGAAGTAGGGGCTCCGAGCAGTCCCAACACACCGAGTCCGTAGAACGTGTATTCGACGTCGGCTTGTTCGTCCCAACTGGCTCCGCGAAAGCCGCCGGTCGGGAATTCGAGTTGCTGCGTGATGAAGGCTTCGATGGATGCCAAATCCTGAAACCGGTCCAGCCCGAAGTCCTGCGCGACGAGCAGTGACGTGAACGTCGAAAGTCCGTCGGCGAACGGGATACGGGTGTTGGCTTGGAAGCCTCCTTCGTCGCTGCAGACTTGTTTCAGGAAGTCGCGCAGGTCGATGGTGAGTTGCTCGTCGGCGAAGCCGAGTCTTCGCAGCAGTACAGCGGCGGCGGCGGTCGGATTCGTGCCGCTGGTTTTCATCGGAGCAATTTCGACGAAGCCGCCGTCGTCGCGTTGGCGGTCGAAGAGAAACTGGCCGAGCTTGTTGGGCTTCGGCGGCTTGCGATCGAGCAGTTCGTAGGTCATCACCGTCAGGAATGAGTGATAGGTGCTGCCGATCGCACCCTCGGCGGATTTCGCGTAACCGCCATCGGTTGTGCGAACGCTTTCAAGCTTCGCGGCAATTTGATCGGGCCAATCGGAAGGCTCATTCGCCAGCAGGTCCGGCCCGCCGAACGATTGCGTGACGAGCACCGAGTACAGCCAACTGATCAGGTCGATGACGTGCAGTCTCCGCCAATCAAAGCTGCCGAGGAACTTGCCGACATGCTGAGCTTCGTCGGCCGTCAGTCCGCCAAGCACGGCCAATCCGCGCACGGCGAAGCTGGTGTAGTAGAGGTCCGAATCTCCTTCGCGACCTTTGAATCCGCCGTCAGCTTGTTGTCGCGAGAGGAGGAATCGCCGATGCCGCTCGCGTCGTTCGGTAGTGAGTTTTGCGAGTCCAGAGGCGACTCGCACGCCGAGAGTGATGAGGTACGGATCGTGCGTCATGGATTGTTGATCGTTGGTCATTGGGAACGCAGTCTATTCGGCGCACGGGGGTGGATGACACTCACCCGAAGTGTCCGCGAGGGCGGGCGCTTCGGTTGACGGGTAAGTCGGAGAGTCGGTGAAGCGTTCGCCCTCGCTGACGCTTCGGGTTGTGAAGGGTGCGGTCCTTGCGTCGGTGCCGCTCAAGCCGTCAAATCCGCCGCCTTCCTTTTGATCCGCGCGAGCTGCTGATGTCTGAACCTGCCTTGAGCCACGAACCTGCTGCGACGGACGGTGCGATCCCGACGGATGCCCCGGAACATGCCGGGTCGCTGCGGGAACTGTTGAGGATCGCGGTGCCGCTGATCATCAGTTCGGGATCAGTCAGCGTGATGCACCTGGCGAACCGGATGTTCTTGACGAGGTACTCGTTGGATGCGGTCGCGGCGGTGCTGCCGTCGGGCATTCTGCATTGGACGATCATCAGCCTGATCTTCGGGACGGTGCAGTACGCGAACACGTTTGTGGCTCAGTACGAAGGGGCAGGGCGTCGTGATCGGGTGGCGGCGGCGGTGTGGCAGGCGATTTATTTGGCGGTCGGCGGCGGCGTGCTGGTCAATCTGATCGCGTTGCAGGCGGGGCCGATGTTCGCGGCGATCGGGCACGAACCGGCGATCGCGAAGCTGGAAGGGGAGTACTTCGGGACGCTCTGTTTTTCGTCAGTGCCGATGCTCCTGACGGCCGCGATGACCTGCTTCTTCAGCGGTCGCGGGCAGACGCGCGTGGTGATGGCGGTCAATGTCATCGGCGTCTCGGTCAACGTGCTGTGCGACTACCTGCTGATCTTCGGAAACGGGCCAATCCCCAGCTTGGGGATTCGCGGAGCGGGCATCTCGACGGTCGTCGCTCAGACGGTTGAGTGCGTGATGCTGGCGTGGCTGTTCTTCGATCCGAGTCAGCGAGCGGCTTACGGGACGACGTCGAATCGAGCGTTCGATCGCGAACTCTTTCGACGGTTCGTGACGTTTGGCTTTCCGCAGGGGATGCACTTTTTTCTGGACGTCGCGAGCTTCGCGGTCTTCATGCAGTTCATTGGACGGCTCGGCAAGACGGAACTGGCGGCGACGAACTTGGCGTTCAATCTCAACACGCTGGCGTTCATCCCGATGCTCGGACTGGGGACGGCGGTCTCGACGCTGGTCGGCAATCGAATCGGCGAAGGGCGACCGGAACTAGCGGTGCGGACGACGTGGACGGCGTTCAAACTCTCGGCCGCGTACATGCTGACGTTCGCGGCGATTTATGTGCTGCTGCCGGACCTGATTCTGCGGCCGTACTTCGCGGACTCGGCTGAGGCGAATTCGGCGGCGGTGCGCGACACGGTCGTCCTGCTGTTGCGATTTGTCGCCGTGTATTGCTTCTTCGACGCGATGGGGATTGTGTTCGGCTTCGCGATTCGCGGAGCGGGGGACACGCGCTTCGCGCTGGTGTTCTCATGCCTGACGGCGTGGTCGTTGATGGTGATGCCGACGGCGGTCAGCGTGACATGGTACGGCGGCGGACTGCGATCGAGTTGGTGGTTCTGCACGATCTACATCATCGTGTTGGGGCTTGGCTTCTTCGCGCGGTTCCTGGCGGGGCACTGGAAGTCGATGAAGGTGATCGAGGCGGTGCGCGGGGAAGACATGTGAGCCTCTCCACCACCAGGCCTGCCCCGGTGGCTGGGCGGCTTTTGCGCTACTCGTTCCATCGGAAAATTTGGCGAGGCGGCCGACGAACGACAAGTAGCACAGAATCCGTTGAACCACCGAGGCAGGCCCGGCGGCGGATCGATTCTGGTCACGGAGCGACCGGTCTACGTTGGCTCCGGCGTGATTTCGACGAGCACCGACTTGAAGCCGGGCGTTTTCGACTGCGGATCGACGTCGCGGGGGACAAGCAGGTTCGCCTCCGGGTAGTACGCGATCGCGTTGCCGGGGCGGACGTCAAACGGGCGAGCCAGCAGGTAGCGCATCTCGCCAGTCGCGCTGCGAACGCGGACTTTTTGATCGGGCTTGAGTCCGAGACGATCGAGGTCGGTTTGGCTGAGCAGGATTACGTCGCGGCGTTCCTGGCCTCGGTAGATGTCCTCCTCGTCGTAGACGACGGAGTTGAATTGCCCTTCCGAGCGGACGGTCATCAGTCGGATTTGACTGCCGGGCGGCGGCGGCAACGTGGCGGTTTGAAATTTGGCTTTCCCGGTCGGCGTCGGAAACGAACGGTTAGCGAGGTCGCGGCCGGGGATGTGGAACTCACCCTTCGTTTGGTCGATTGTGCCGATCGGTTCGAGGTCGGGAATCATTTCGGCGATCAACTTCCGAACGGCCGAATGGCTGTGCAAGTCGGACCAGTTGAGCGAGCCGGGGATCGAGTCGCCGAGAACTCGCCGCGCGATCTCGACGAGGATCGACACTTCGCTGCGAGCGGCAGCGACACGCGATGGTCCGCCAGCCGAGAGGCGGACGAAGCTGAACATCGACTCTTGCGTCGTCGGCTGCGGCTCTTCGTCGCGCGGCAGCACGGGGAGGATCAGCGTCTCTTTCGCGCGGCCCCAAACGTGGCCGGTGTTGAGCGTCGTGCTGAGGTACGCGACGAGATCGAGATTTCGTATCGCCTCTTCGGCAAAGCGGGCGTCTGGGTTACTGCCGAACAGATTGCCGCCGAGACACAACGCGGCTCGCATTTCGCCCCGATAGGCCGCATCCATGCAGGCCATCGTGTCGAGGCCCGGCGAGGTCGGAGCTTTGACACCGAGCCGTTGCTCGAAGCGATCGAGCAACGCTTTCTTCAAGGTTGGTGTCACGCCGACCGAGCCGAGTCCTTGAACGTTGCTGTGTCCGCGAATCGGCATCAGCCCGGCGTTCGGACGGCCGACCATGCCGCGCACGAGCGCGAGGTTGGCGATCATCTTCACGTTCTCGACGCCGTGCAGGTGATGCGTGATGCCCATCGTCCAGCCGATGACGACGTTCTTCGCGGCGAGGAACGTCGTCGCGGATTCCTCGATGCTGGCGCGGCTCACGCCGGAACTGGTTTCGATTTCGGACCAACTCGTCGTCTCGACTTGCTGGCGGAGTGCCTCGAAGTTTTCGGTGTGCAGGTCGATAAACTCGCGGTCGAGTCCGCCTTGTTCGAGCACGATTTTGATCACGCCCGTCAGCCAGGCGATGTCGCCGCCGATGTGGGGCTGTACGTACTGGCTGGCGATCTTCGAACCGAACAGCAGGCTCCACGGATCGCTCGGCACGCGGAAGCTGACGAGGCCGAGTTCTTTTGCCGGGTTGACGACGATGACTTTCCCGCCGCGCCGCCGAATCTGCATCAGACTGCGCATCAGCCGCGGATGATTCGACGCTGGATTGCCTCCGATCAGAATGTACAGGTCGCAGCCGTCAAGGTCTTCCAGCCGGATCGTTCCGGTACCGACGCCGACCGCACTGGCCAAGCCGACTCCGCTGGCTTGATGGCAGTAGTACGAGCAGTTGTTGACGTAGTTCGTGCCGAACAGCCGCGACAGCAATTGCAGCAAGAAGCCCGCTTCGTTTGAGGATCGGCCGCTGGCGTAGAAGAAACTCTGAGTCGGCCCCACCTGACGCAGTTTGTCGGCGATCTTGCCGAACGCCTCGTCCCACGAGATCGTGCGGTAGCCTTTGTCGTCCGGGCCCGCGAAGAGCGGTTCGCTCAACCGGCCACTCAGCTCCAGTTCGCGAGGCGAGAGTGATCGGAGTTCGTTGAAGCCGTAGCGAGTAAAGAATTCCGAGCGAATTCCGGATTGCATGTCCGAGGCCATTGCTTGGAACGATTTTTTACAGACCTCCGGGAAGTGACCACCCTCGTTGACCATGCCTCCGAGTTGTCCCCCCATCCCCAGTGCGCATGTCTTGCAGGCGTTGCGACTGCTCATCGCACGCCACATCTTTAACCAGCCAACTCGTTTCGCGAGCCGAAGCGAATACCAAATCGCTTTCCAGCCTCCGCCGCTTTTCATGGTCTTCATGGCGAGAGTTTGGTTGTTTTGAGCTGTGGTCGCCAGCTGAGAATGAGGGTTAGGATCACGGCTTTCAGCTATCCGCCCACGGTTTTCGGCCTGGCAAAACTCGTGCTCCCCGGAATCGGGAGAACCGCTACGATCCGCGCGACGGACACGGAAGTCCGGTGGTTGAAGCGGTCGGGACGGCGAGCCGATACGGCAGTTGTGACCGATGTCGCTCGGACAAGGATGACTTAATGATCGGTGCTCCAGCGTTTGCAGCGGTGCCTCGAGTGCGTTTGACGGGTTTACCGACGGCTCGTAGGGGTGGCGTTGCGCACCTGGTTGGCATCTGCGGGTCGGGCATGAAGGCTCTGGCGGAGATGCTCGGCGAGCTGGGCTGGACGGTGACCGGTTCTGATTTGCAGCCGGCGATGGACACTTTGGATTTGCTGCGTCGCAAAGGTTTTCGTGTGCATCGCGGTCACTCGGATGAGTTCCTGCCGAGCGACGCCGACCTGCTGATTTACAGCCCGGCGATTACGGACTCAAACCCCGAACGTCAGCAAGCGGAGCGGCTCGGAATCCCGCAGTGGTCGTACAACCAAATGCTGGGCGAGCTGATGAACTCGCGCGTCGGCATCTCGATTGCCGGCACGCACGGCAAGAGCACGACGACGGCAATGGTGGCCAGCGTGTTGCGCGATGCCGGTCTTTCACCGAGTGTCGTGATCGGGGCGGAGTTGGTCGACAAAGGGGTCTCCGGTTGGGCAGGGGAGAACGACCTGTTCGTCGTTGAGAGCTGCGAGTACCAGAAGAATTTTCTCACACTCAGTCCGAAGCACGTCGTGCTGACCGGGATCGAGGCAGATCATTTCGACTGTTTTCACGACCTGCGCGAGACACGCGAGGCGTTCGCCGAGTTCGTCAGCCGTTTGCCCTCGGACGGGTACCTGATCATTCGAGGGGATTGCGAGGCGACCCGCATCGCAGCTGCGTCAAGCCTGGCGGAGATCGAAACATTTTCTCTGCGCGACTGCACCGACTGGTGGGCAGCCGACTTGCGGCCGACGGCGGACGGGATTCGATTCCGGATCTTCCGTGGCGAGGCATTTTTCACCGAGGTTTGCTTGCGAATTCCCGGTCGGCACAACGTTTTGAACGCGGTGGCGGCGGCGGCAATGTGTCATCACGTCGGCGCCTCGGCGATCGCGATTCGCGAGGGATTGAGCGATTTTCGCGGGACGAAGCGGCGGTTCGAGGTGCTCGGATCGTGGCGCGGCGTGACACTGATCGACGACTACGCTCATCACCCGACGGCGGTGACGGCCACGCTGCGGACGGCTCGCGAGCAGTTTCCCGGCGGTCGCCTGTTGTGTGCCTTTCAGCCGCATCAAGAGTCGCGGACGCGGGCGTTACTCGATGACTTTGCCGAGTGCTTCGACGCGGCGGACGAGCTCTTTCTCGTGCCGATCTTTACGGCTCGCGAGAGATGCCCGGAAGCAGCCGAGCGCACAAACGCAGAACTTGCCGAACGGCTGAAGGCTCGCGGCAAATCGGTGCGGTTGGTGTCGTCGCTTGACCGGCTGGCGGACGATCTAGACGATGCTGCCCGACCTGGAGACGTGCTCATCACGATGGGCGCGGGAGACATCAATCGGATTCAGCATGACCTCAATCGACGCTTTCAGCGACATCCTGCAACGTGATAAACCGCTCGCCCCGTTGACGTGGATGAACCTCGGCGGTCCAGCTCAGTTCCTTCTGGAGCCGCGCGATCAGGCGGAGTTGCAAAAGGTCGTCGCCTGCTGCCAGGAAAATGGCATTGCGATCCATGTGCTCGGCGGTGGGTCGAACCTGCTGATCCGGGACGAAGGGGTCGCTGGTGCGGTCATCCGCTTGGCGAAAGCCAGCTTCGCCGAATCCTCAGTCGACGGGACGACGGTGCGAGTCGGTGGGGGAGCGTTGCTGTCTCAGGCGATTTCGGTCAGCGTTCAAGCAGGGCTGGCGGGACTTGAAGTCTTGGCCGGCATCCCCGGAACCGTCGGCGGGGCGATCCGAGGCAACGCTGGCGGTCGAGCAGGCGAAATTGCCGAAACCTGCCGCTCGGTCACAGCGATGACCGCCAAAGGGGAAATCGTCACCCGTGCGGGGGATGACTTATCGTTCGGCTACCGTTCCAGCAGTATCGCCGAGCCGTTCATCCTCGAAGGGACGTTCGAACTGCGGGCGGACGATCCCGAGGAAATCACCAGCCGGATGCGGAAGCTCTGGATTATGAAGAAGTCAACGCAGCCGTTGTCTGACCAGTCGGCCGGCTGCATCTTCAAGAACCCTCGCGGCCAGAGTGCCGGAGCGTTGATCGACCAGGCCGGCCTGAAGGGAACCCGGGTGGGAGGAGCTGAAATCTCCGACCGCCACGCCAACTTCGTCGTCACCCATGACGGCTGCAAGTCGGACGACGTGCTGCGGCTGATCGACCTGATCCGCTCCAAGATCGCCGACCAGTTCGGCATCGAGCTGGAGCTGGAGATTCAGGTCTGGTAGTGCAAATGAGTCTTGCGCTACATGCCTGGTTGTAATCGACCAACTCGGCACTTGGCTCAAAAGTCATCGCCAGAAGCAGAATTCGTGCGATGCGTCAGGTTTTCTCAATTGTCTCGAGTGTTTCTGCCGTTATGGTTCTAGCGGCGATGCACAACAACACGTCTCCCCAGCATCGCAGATCAACTCGCCGCTGGACTTTCCCATCACCAACGACGTTGATCGCCACACCCACTGCCGAAGTGGTCTGGCCTCGAAGCGAACGCTTTGAGACCACAGATTGATCCTCCTCCGGCGGTTCGTGCGTGCACCCATCCCGAACACGGCTGTTGATTCGGCCGCGGTAGGTGTGACATGCGAACCCTTGTGACCTTCGCGCCGCATCAAACGGCCATTGAGCAACCGACTGAACTGGGCACCTCGGCGACGCAGTGGCACGGCATTGTGTCCAAAAAGACCGTCGAGCCGGACTCGCCGTCCAAGCCCTGGCTGGCTCATTATCCAGAATCCGTTCCGGCGACTCTGAGCTACCCCGACTTTCCAATTTGGGGATTCCTGACTCAAACGGCAGCGGCTCATCCGCGCCGGATCGCTTGTCAGTATTACGAGCAACAACTGACGTTCGCACAGCTTGCTGAGGACGCTCGGCGCGTCGCGGCAATGCTTGTGAAATTCGGTCTGCGTCCGGGTGACCGCGTCGGAATCTTGATGCCGAACATGCCGGAGTACATCTCGGCCATCAACGGCGTGTGGATGGCGGGAGGCTGTGCGGTCGCGCTCAGTCCTCTAAGTGTGGCTCATGAAATTGCCAACGTGCTGACTGCGACGGATTGTCGCATCGTGATCTCGCTGGATCTGCTCGCCCCGTTGGTCCTGAATGGGAGTTACCAGCCGCGACATCTCTTTTTCACAACGCTGCAAGATCGACTCCCCGGCTGGATGCGATTGGGTTATGCCTTTGCACGGATGCGTAAACTGGGATTCTGGCCGCCGGTGGATGGACCGAATCAGCACGACTTGCCTGACGAACTCGCTTTGTGCCGACCCCTCGCCCAACCGGTCGTGCCGGCGTCCCTTTCCGAGGCGGCCTACATCCTGCCCACGGGGGGGACGACCGGCGCGCCGAAGGCGGTGACGTTGAGCCATCAAAACCTCTTGGCGAATACTTCACAATGTGTGGCGTGGGTCAAAGGCGAAGTCGAGAATCCGATCGGACTGTCTGTCTTGCCGTTCTTCCACAGCTATGGGTTGATCAGCAATTTGCTGTCCGGCACTGCCATCGCCGCCACGCAGATTCTGTTGCACCGGTTCATTCCGCGAGTAGTGGCCCAATTAATCGAACAACATCAAGCGACGACCTTCAACGCGGTTCCGGCCATGTTGGCGTCGCTGAATGAAATCTTCCGAACCAGGCCGCTCCAAACGCGAAGCCTGCAATTTGTTCAAGTCGGCGGCGCTCCGCTGGTACCGGCGATTGCCGAGGAATTTGCGCGACATACCGGTGCAACAGTTGTCGAAGGTTACGGACTCAGCGAATGCAGCCCATGCGTGACTGCCGGACCGCTCGATCGGACCGCCCGCGTCGGCACGATCGGCTTGCCGCTGCCGGATACTGACGTGAAAGTCGTCGATGCCGAGACCGGAGAAGTCACACTGCCCCTCGGCGAGGTCGGAGAACTCGCCGTTCGAGGGCCCCAAGTTATGCTCGGTTACTGGCAGAATCCAACCGCGACCGCTCAGGTGATTCGTGACGGCTGGCTCTTCACCGGCGACCTGGCCAGGATCGACGCTGACGGCTTCGTCAGAATCGTCGATCGCAAAAAAGACCTGATCATCACGTCAGGCTTCAACGTCTACCCCGGCGATGTCGAATCGATCCTGCGTGGCTTCCCCGGTGTTGCTGATGCGGCCGTTGTTGGCGTCCCGCATCATGAGTGCGGTGAATTGGTCAAGGCGATGCTCGTCTTGAATCCATCGGCTCGTCTCGACCGCAAAGCGTTCGATACGTTCTGCAAGGAGAACCTCGCGGCTCATAAACGGCCGAAGCTCGTCGAGGTGGTCGCCGGTGATCTGCCACGCAACTTCCTCGGCAAAGTGCTGCGTCGCCAATTGCGCGAACCCGTTTCAATGAACTCGGGACAAGCAACGCCTCAATCCAACAAATCTCTCGCAGATCGCGGCTACGAAGCTCTTGTCGCCGCGCTTCGAGAATGAAAGTGAATCGAGCAGCTGACATGATCACGCGAATTCACAACCCGAAAACTGGTCAGGCTCAAGGCAAACAAACTCGCGGGCTCGATCGTGCTGTTGGTTCACGAGTGGACCGTTCTGCGGACGGAGCCACCACTCCGTGTGACGAATTGCACGTCGCTCTCTCCGACTTGTACTCCCATCAAACGCGCTGGCTGTTCGCGTCGCCGCTGGACCGCATCGAATTAGTCGAACGCTGCATCGCGACGGTGGCCGAATCCGCTCGCAACTGGGTCGATGTCGCTTGCGAGATCAAGTACATACCAACCAACAGCCAATGCCGAGCCGAAGAGATCGTCGCCGGCCCCGTCGTCGCGATGCGTTATCTGCGGCTGATGCTGCGAAATCTGACGGCTCTCGATAAGTGCCTTCCCACTCCCTTGCCGGGTCGCGTCGCTCAATCCCCAAACGGCCGCTGGCGAGTCCCCGTCATGCCGGTGATGCGCGACCTGTTCGATCCGGTGTGCTTCATGAACTTCCAAGCCAGCGTCTGGCTGAAGGCCGGACTCTGCTACGAAGAGGCCGATGCCGCGACGCATCCCGTTCAGCACCGCATGCCGACGACCAGTTTGGTGCTCGGAGCCGGCAACGTGACCGGCATCTTTGCGGCGGACGTGCTCGGCAAGATCTTCCAAGAGCAGCACGTTGCCCTGGTCAAAATGCACCCGTTGATGGACCCGCTACGACCAGTGATCGAGCAAGCGTTTTCGCCCCTCATCGATTCGGGCTGCTTGCGAGTCATCTCCGGCGATGCAACGGTCGGTGCGCGAGCGACTCAGCACGACCTGGTCGACACTGTTCACATCACCGGTTCAGTCGCCGCTCACGAGGCGATCATTTGGGGAGCCGATCACACCGAACGGGCGTGCCGCAAACAAGCCGACGAGCCGCTGCTCGACAAACCGATCACCAGCGAACTCGGCAATGTCTCGCCGTGGATCATCGTCCCTGGCCACTACTCGTCGATGCAGCTTCAAGCACAGGCCGAAAACGTCGCCGCGTCGATTACTAACAATGGCGGCTTCAACTGTGTCTCGACACGAGCACTGATCACCTGGAAACACTGGCCGCAACGCGAGGACTTCCTGTCACGGCTGCAAGCGATCCTCAGCAAACTGCCGCGCAGAGCCTCCTACTATCCCGGAGCACTCGAACGCTTCGAGCGATTCACTGGCTGCGCGTTCGACGGCAGCGAGTCGCACGAGGGAATGCCGCAGCTTCCGTGGACGCTGTTCCGCGACGTCAACCCGACCGAATCGCCGCGGCTTTGCCGCGAAGAATCGTTCGTCCCAGTCTGTGCCGAGATGCCGCTCGACGCCAACGATGATTTCGACTTCGTGGGCAAGGCGACAGACTTCGCCAACGAGGGCTTGTGGGGCACGCTCTGCGCGACGTTCACCGTTCCCTCGGCGCTTCGCTGTTCGCAGCGAGGCAACGCCGAACTCAATGCCGCGATCGAACGGCTTCGTTACGGCACCGTCTGCATCAATCAATGGCCGGGCATCGCATTCGCGTTGCTAACGCTGCCGTGGGGCGGACATCCCAGCAGTTCGATCTTCGATCCGCAAAGCGGACTCGGCTTCGTCCACAACACGTTCGGGCTGCGAGCCGTCGAGAAGACGGTCCTCGAAGGCCCGCTGATGGTCATGCCGAAACCAATCTGGACTCCGGGCCATCGCCACGCCGAGCCAATCGCTTGGAACCTGTTCAATCTGTATCACCAACCCAGCCTGCATGGCGTTGCCGAGCTGTCGTATTCCGCGTTCGTGTCGCTCTTCAAATAGTTTGGAGTGCGGTGTGTCAGCACCACCTTGGATGATCTCAACGGGACATTGCGATTGATCGTTCGAAAAAACGAAAACAAAGCGACGCTGACACGTCGCACTCCAAAGTGAACCGCCATGACGCACCTCCGAAACAAACGAGCTCTGATCACAGGCTCCGGCCACGGACTCGGCCGCGAACTGGCCAAGACATTCGCGAAGGCCGGCTGTGAAATCATCGTCACGGATTGCGACGCCGACCGAGTCAACGAAACGGTTAGCATGTTGACCAAGTCCAATCACCACGCATTCGGCTACGCGATGGACGTGACCAATCTTGCCAGCGTGCAAGACGTTCACGATCACGTGTTCGCCGAGCACGGACCGATCGACATTCTGATCAACAACGCCGGCATCGTCTGCGGCGGCACATTCGAGCACCTGCCGCTTGTACGTCACAAGGCGATCTACGACGTCAATTGCCTCGGCCCGGTCAACGTCACGCACACACTGCTCCCGGAATTGCTCACGCGCCCGGAGTCGCACATCGTCAACATCGCCAGCGCGTCGGCACTCATGCCATTGCCGTTCGCGGCGACGTACGCGTCCAGCAAATGGGCGGTGCTCGGCTTCTCGGAATCGTTGCGTGAGGAGCTGCGCCTGACCGGCCACGAAAACATTCACATCACGTCGGTCTGCCCTGGCTACATCTCCACCGGCATGTTCGCCGGGGTGAAGACTCCGTTCCTGATGCCGATGCTCACGCCGCAAATTCTGGCGGACGAAATCGTCCGCGCGGTGCAGTTGGATTGCGAGATCGTGCGGACACCGTGGCAAGTCAAACTGCTGCCGGTGTTGAACGGCATCGTGCCGCGCTGGCTGTTGCGTTGGCTGGGGGACAAGCTAGGAGTGCTCGACAGCATGTCGGCGTTTCACAACGCCAGTGAACCAACGCGGCTCGCCAAAGAACCGCTACCGGTATCCACAACCGAGTCGGTACCCGCGGTACTCAGCGATTGACTTCCCTTTGAGAGTGCTCATCAACACGGTGGTCTGCTAGAACTCCGCCCATGAATGCTGAACAACTCAAAGCCCGGCAGGCTCCGATCAAAGCCCGTTACAAGGAAGACCCTTCGTCCGCACAGGTCACGATGCACGCGAAAGGCACGCTCGGAACCGACAGCGTCACCTGTAACGTGACGACTCCGATCGGCGCCATCGAAGCCGGCCTGCATCCCAAAGCGGGCGGTGAAGAGCACTGGGCTTGCTCCGGCGACATGCTGCTGCAATCTCTGGTTGCCTGTGCTGGAGTCACTCTGAAGGCCGTTGCCACCGCGCTGGAGATTCCCCTGCGTGGCGGCGAAATCTTCGCCGAGGGAGACATGGACTTCCGGGGAACGCTGGGCGTCAGCAAAGAAACGCCAATCGGTTTCCAACGCATCCGCTTGCGATTTGAACTCGACTCCGACGCGACCCCCGAACAGAAACAAAAGCTGCTGTCGCTGACTGAGCGATTCTGTGTCATCTACCAGACGCTCAGGTCCCCCGCGACGATCACCAGCGAAATCGCCTGACCAGCGGCCATCGTTCGCCACCGAAATGCCGCAGGTGCAATCCGCTTCGTTGGTCGCTTAGAATCCACTCCGTCGGGAACAATTGCTCCGCATTCCCACTTCCCACCCCCGAATTTCGCCTTCGAATACCGCCATGACCGACCGCCGCAATTTGTTCAACAAGATCTGGGACTTGCACACCGTGGGGACGCTTGCGTCCGGGCAGACGCAGCTTTTCATTGGGCGTCATCTGATTCATGAAGTGACCAGCCCGCAAGCGTTCGAGATGCTGCGGGATCGCAAGCTGACGGTGCTGCACCCGGAACTGACGCTGGCGACGGTTGATCACATCATCCCGACCGACAATCAGGCTCGGCCGTTTCAGGATGTGTTGGCCGAGGAAATGATGTCGGCCATCGAGAAGAATTGCCGCGAGTTCGGTGTCACGCTGCTGAACCTCAATGACAAGCGACAGGGGATTGTTCACGTCGTCGGACCCGAACAGGGACTGACCCTGCCGGGGATCACGTTGGCGTGCGGCGACAGCCACACGAGCACTCATGGAGCGTTCGGCTGCATCGCGTTCGGCATCGGAACCAGCCAGGTGGCGTATGTGCTGGCGACTCAGACACTCGCGATGGGGCGCCCGAAAGTGCGGCGGATCGAGGTCAACGGCACGCTCGGCAAGGGAGTCTTCGCCAAGGATGTCACGTTGCATGTCATTCGCAAGCTCGGAGTGCAGGGGGGCGTCGGTTACGCCTACGAGTACGCCGGCGACGTCTTCGATCGCATGTCGATGGAAGAGCGAATGACCGTCTGCAACATGAGCATCGAAGGAGGCGCTCGGTGCGGTTACGTTAATCCGGATCAAACGACCGTCGATTATCTGCGAGGCCGACCGCTTGCGCCACAGGGCGCTGACTTCGACCAAGCGGCCACCTGGTGGCTGAGTCTTGCCTCCGGTCCAGATGCCGAATTCGACGACATCGTGAAGTTCAATGCGGCCGACATCGAGCCAACCGTGACTTGGGGCATCACTCCCGCGCAGTCGCTGGGAGTCAGCGAAGAGATTCCGGCCGTCGCCAGTTTCCCGGCGACCGAGCACACGCTGATCCGTGAAGCGTTGCAATTCATGGATCTTAAGGAAGGGCAGCCGATCAAGGGGACGAAGATCGACGTGGCGTTCATCGGCAGTTGCACGAACTCGCGGATCAGCGACCTGCGTGAGGCGGCCGCCGTCGCGAAGGGACGGCACGTCGCGCCGAACGTCCGAGCGTTGGTGGTCCCCGGTTCGCAGCTTGTCCGTGAACAAGCTCAACGCGAAGGGCTTGACCGCATTTTCACCGAGGCGGGCTTCGATTGGCGTGAAGCGGGATGCTCGATGTGCCTCGCCATGAACCCGGACAAGCTGCAAGGAACCGAGGTCTGTGCCTCGTCGAGCAACCGCAATTTCAAAGGCAGACAGGGAAGCCCGACCGGCCGGACATTGCTGATGAGCCCCGCGATGGTCGCCGCCGCCGCTGTGAACGGCTGCGTCAGCGACGTGAGAGACATCGCTTCCGCCTGAACTCGTTCGCAAAATGAGCCGGCGCGCGATATGAACTCCCACGGCAGTTCTGGAACATCCTGGTTCTGCGAGAAGTAGTCAGGCCGAATGACCAGGAGACGCGAAGGGGCAGTTGCCATGACGTTGGCGAATAGGGCATTGGGCTGTGGACTGAGTCTGGTACTCGTCGGTTGCGGCGGAGATCAGCCGCCACCCGCACCGCCACCTGTCATCGTGCCGGTCGCTCGGCCCGAGGCTCTGCCCGCGAAGAAGGAACCGGAAGCGACAGCCCCGGAGATTGCCAAAAGGCAAACGGAGATCGAAGCCGCTGCGGCGAATGCTTTGCGAGATTTCGGCGCCGCCGTGCAACTGAACGAATCCGGTCAGGTCGTTCACGTCAACTTGCTGAATCATCCGCGCGGCAACGACGAGGCTCTGGAACCGCTGCGCTCGCTGAAGAGCGTGATCGCCATCGACCTGCGCGGAACCAAGATTACCGATGCCGGTTTGTCGGTGATCGGCGGACTGACATCGCTCGAAGAATTATATCTCGGCGAAACTTCGATCACCGATGCGGGATTGTCCAAACTGAAATCGCTCGCCGCACTGCGAGTCCTCAATCTGGTGCATACAAAAATCTCAGACGCTGGGCTGACGCAGTTGTGCGGCGAACTGAAGCAGCTCAAAGCGGTCAATCTGCTGAAGACCGAAATCACGGATGCCGGCATCCGCGGATTGAAAAGTCTGACAGACCTGGAAGTGCTCACGCTGCCACCGGCGGCGACGGACGCCGCGATGACGGTCGCGGCCGAGTTGCCAAAGCTCCGCGTGCTCTGGGCTGTTGAGTCGCAAATCACGGACGAGGGACTGCTGCAGTTGTCGCTGCTGAATTCACTCCGTGAATTGGAACTCTCGCAAACTGCGGTTTCGATCGATGGTGTGCTGAATCTGGCTCAACGACGGAAAGAAACGTCGATCGCGTTCACCAAAGGGCTCTGGAGCGGTGGCGTGCTGACGCTCAGTCCCGCAGCCTCCGATGGCGACATGCCGGTTCTCGGCCAGCACGCCGAATTGACGGCTGTCAGTTTGCAGGCCACACCCGTCACCGACGCAGGATTGGCTCCGCTCCGCAGTTTATTGAGACTGGAGTCGCTTGCGTTGCCGCCAACCGGGACCGATGCGGCGCTCGAACACCTCTACGGACTGCACGAGTTGCGGAACCTGACCCTGGCCGGCGCGGCGATCACCGATGCGGGACTCGCAAAATTGGAATCGTTGCCGAAACTGCAATCGCTCAGCCTGATTCGCACGCGAGTCGGTGATCGCGGGATGAACTCGATCGCCAAGCTCGCGGAAATGAAGTCGCTGTGGCTCGATCAAACCGGCATCGGCGATGCGGGACTGAAGTCGCTGATTGGGCTGAAGCAGCTGGAATTGCTGAGCCTGCGAGAAACGGCTGTCACCGACGAGGGCCTGTCGTTGCTGAGCGGCCTGTCGAACCTTAAGGGACTGTCGTTGGCTTGGACTCGAGTGGGCAATGCCGCACTTGATCCGCTCAAAGAACTGAAACAACTCGAGCAGTTAGATTTGATCGGTACGCAGGTCAGCGCGGCGCAGGCTGCGGAGTTGAAGCAAGCGCTGCCCAAATGTGAGATTTCGTACCCGACCGACCCACTGCTGATCGCTCTGGCCGAAGCACGTGGGGACATGCAGGCCGCGCTCAACGCGGTCGGACAAGTAAAGCTCGACGACAAACAGCAGGTGCGAGCAATCAATATTCAGCACCCCCGTTTTGAAGATGCGGGTCTGGAGCAACTCGCGACGCTCACGTCACTGCAAAAGCTCAGTCTGTTGCAGACGAAAGTGACCGATGCGGGATTGAAGCACCTGCGCGCCCTGCCGGACTTGCAGGAACTCTGGCTGGATGGCACGACCGTCAGCGACGCGGGGTTGGAAGAGCTGTTTAGGTTCAAGAATCTGAAGACTCTGTACGTTCGCCAGACGCGCGTGACGACAGCCGGAGCGTTGCGACTGTCGGCCACGCTGCCGAATGTCGATGTCGCGTTCACGCAGGGGTCTCGCGATGCGACCGGAGTGACGCTGCTGGGGGGAGTGCAAGATGGCGACTTGGCGGCGCTCAGCCAAGTCCCGAAGCTGGTGGCGTTGCGAGTCTACGACGCTCCGATCAGCGACGCCGGTTTGGAATACATCGCCGCGCTGTCGGAATTGCAGCGACTGACTATCAACGGCGGAAAGTTCTCCGCGGGCGGAATGAAGTTGCTCACGGGACTGAAGAAACTGGTGATTCTGGACTTAAATCGTTCGCCGGTCGGAGACGACGGATTAAAACAGATCGCCGAGATGTCGCCGTTGCAAGAACTTTATCTCGCGCAAACGAACGTCACGAATGAAGGCGTGTCGTCACTCAAGACGCTGGCCAATTTGACAGTGCTGGGGTTGTCGAATACCAAATCGACGGGCGCTGCGATCGAGAAACTGGTGGGGTTGAAGAAGCTCACGGTTCTTAACTTGACGAACACCGTGCTCACAGACAATCAGTTGGTGAAGATCGCACCGCAGATGAAACAGCTCAAGCGGCTGGGACTGCGCGGCACACAAGTCTCCGGACAAGGCTTGAAGGCTTTGAAAGATCTCACTCAATTGGAAGTGCTGTGGTTGGACAACACTTCGGTCAACGGACCGGCGTTGCTGAATCTCAAACCGCTGACGAATCTCACGGAATTGGACCTCAGCGACTGCAAACAAGTGGGCACCGGCTTGGAACACTTGCTTGGCCTGACCAAGCTCAAAAAGCTGCGGCTGAATGGCGTGCATCTGCCACAAAAGGACCTCGACCGCCTGCGCAAGGCACTGCCAGGTTGCGAGATCGCTTACTCGGCGGACCCGCTCATCAAGGCGCTTGCCGAGCAACAAAACGACATCGCCAAAGCATTGCCGACCTTTGTCGAGACCGAGATTAACGACAAGGGTGAGGTCATCTCGATCAACTTCGAGCAGACTGAAATTACGAATGTCGGCCTGGAAATGCTGAAGAGCGAGAAGACGATTCGCCACCTCGACTTGTCGGGCTGCAACGTCACGGACGCGGGAATCGAGCACCTCGCAGCGCTGACGAACCTCGAATCGTTAAACCTCAATGGAACGGCGATCAGCGACAAGGCTCTCACGTCGCTGGCTGGGCTGACGAATCTCCAATCGCTGTACCTCGACGACACACCGATCGGTGATCATGGACTGGAACAACTCAAGAAACTGTCGCACCTGCAACGACTGGGACTGAGTGGCACGAAGATCACCGATGCCGGAATGCTGTTGCTGGTGAATTGGAAAGATCTGCGAGTACTCGACCTGACCAAGACGTCGATCACCAACAGCGGCCTGCTCAACTTGAAAGCACTGCCGCAATTGAAAAGCCTCGCCCTGCGCGAAACGCACATCGGCGACACCGGGCTGGAACACGTTGCCGCGTTGACTCGCCTCGAAACGCTGTGGCTGGATAACACTCGCGTCACTAAGGAAGGGGCAGGCAGGCTGCTCATCGCACTCCCCAAGTGCCGAATCTACGGCCCGTGATCGTCACTCTTCGAACCGGCCGCCCGTAGGAAACTGAATCTATTTTTCCCTGCGATGCCGCCGTTTGAAACGAACCAACGATAAACACTGCCGCACTTCCAGAATGAAATCGGAGCGATTGGGGGATTCGATTTCTGTTGAGACACTCAAGGCAATAGGTCGCTCCAATCAGCGAGCCAATTCCGAGGATCGACAACAGGTACTCGCCGGAAAAGTATTCGAAGGCAGCGAATCCCGCACGAATCCACCCGCATGAGACCGCAGCGCGACTTGATGCCAGTCGATCCACAAACGCCCCGACAAGTAAAGCCATGCCTGGATAGCCGGGTGTGACCTAGCTTGGGAGTTTTGTGCTAGCCAAGGAAAACAACACGATGCGGACCGCGATCCAGCAAATCGCAAGAACAACTCCAGAGAGTTAAGAGTGCTCCTTTTGAAGATGTCTTCGCACATCAAGCAATGATGGGGTCAGGAAGAGGCTCCAGGGGAAGCACCCCAGTGCAACAGCCACAATTTAGTAGACCAGAGACGGTCCTGAGTGGCCCTCCATCTCTGAATTGGCTCGGCCAAGGTTGTGCTCCAAAAAGAATCCCCGCAGCCATTCTCTCCGTGTCTGATACCCCACCACTAGGTACCACGACTTTGCCACTGCCAGCGAGAGGGTGGTTCCGCTCAAGGGACGCATGCTCCACACCGTCTCGAGAAAATGTCTCGAGAGTGAACCAGGAACCCATAAATCGCACGACTCGAAAACGTGCCCCAACCTCGGAAGGGATTGCTGCGTCCACTTCTCCGCTTGATGCTGGCCCGGATGCTTCTGCGCGGCGCGCCACAAGCAGAAACATTCCGAGGATTGTCATCGGTAGCAGGAACCTGACCGGTCCTTTTGCCAGGATGACAAATCCGAGCGTCAGATAAAACAGCGTGATCGTGAGACCCTTCGTCGGGAACCACGCGGAAAGTCCGGGGCGATGTCGGTGGTTGGCACCCCTGAGAACGTTGACTTGTTGTCGCTTGCGACCACGGTGGACCGAACGAAAACGGTGATGCCCAGGGTCATGAAAAAGATCTAACCAGCGTCGGGTGCTGCAACTCGTCTTCGTCCCACAGCTTCGTGCCGCCAAGATTGCCAACGAAAACCAGCCCGGCCAATGCGAGGATCAGGGTCCATTCACGAACTTTGACCGACATCCGTATCTCCTGCAGAACGAATGTCGCTCGCTCTGCAAGCAATTGAATCGACAATGCCAATCCATCGAATCAAAAGTCTCCAGGAGCCTTCCGAGGGTCGCAATGGAGTTCGTGGAATCTATTCCGGAAGCTGCTCTTCGTCCTGGCCTAAGTTGGTCATGCACCCTAATCGTAGAGTGAACTCAACAGCTCGCCGTAGGACAGAACCGGAATGGGATACAAATTACAATCACATCAGCTCACTAATCTGCTCTATCGGATCGGCCGGCTTGCTCGCTGATGCTGAACGTGGCTTGCTGGCGAACGGTGTTGGACACGATCAGTTCAGCGAGCAGTCCCAGCGACAGGCTTTGCCCGCCGAGCAACGTGGCCGCGACCGAGTACGCCAGCAGCGGCCTGGAGCCAATCGGCGAAACCGTGATCAACGGCGTGCCGCCCCACAGCGGGGGCAGGTTCATCAGCAGCCAGAGCACGGCGAGATAGCCCAGGCCCAAGAACCCAACGCCAAGAAAGCTCAGTCCGATCGCGCCCAGCATGTGCTGCGGTCGCTGACCGAAGCCGGTCAAGAATTTGACGGTCAGCAGGTCGAGGAAACCTCGGAGGAATCTTCGCACACCGTACTTCGAATGTCCGAATTGGCGTTCGCGATGATGCACGGCGATCTCGGTGACGCGAAAACCTCTGGCATGCGCGAGCACTGGAATGAACCGGTGTAGCTCGCCGTAGATCGAGATCTCGCGAGCAACCTCTGCTCTGAACAGCTTGAGGCCGCAGTTGTGATCGTGCAGTTTCAAACCAGTGAGCCGACTGATCATCACGTTGAACACTCGGCTGGGAAAAACTTTGTGCCACGGGTCGAGCCGCCGTTGTTTCCAGCCGTTGACGACATCGTAGCCATCGTTGAGCTTGCTCAGGAAGTTCGGAATCTCCGCCGGATCGTCTTGTAAGTCGGCGTCCATCATAAGCACGAGATCGCCCTTCGCAGCCCGCATCCCTGCGGTCAGCGCAGCAGCTTTGCCGAAGTTTCGTCGCAGGCGAATCCCGGAGACTCGCTGGTCTTGATCCGACAATTGTCGAATCGCTTCCCAACTGCCATCGTGCGAGCCGTCGTCCACGAAGATCACTTCGTAAGCGATACCGTGCCGTTCACCGGATCGAACGATTTCCGACAGCAACTGTGGCAAGCTCTCGTGCTCATTCAGCACTGGCACGATGATCGACAACATTCGTCCGTCCGTTCGTGTAGGCCAGGTTTTCCAGACTGACCCGAATTGGCAAATCGCTTCGTTCGCGGATCGGGTCAGCCCGGAAAGGCTGATCGACTTCGGGCATTAAGTTTCGAGGTTTGAGATTTGAGTTTCAACGCCGGCCGCCAGAGACGTTGTAGTTGTCGCTCTTCTTTTCGGTGAGAGTGCCGATCGTTATTCGGCCCCTCATCTGACCTTAGGGCACCTTCTCGCAGGGGGAGAAGGACTTTGTTCGGTCGTCGTTGTCGATCGGGGGCTGCCGCAACTTGAGTCGTTCTCGCGGCATTGCGATCTGTTCAACGAAACGCCGCTCAAACTGCTCGAAACACGGCAATTAGCCGTTGCAACGGTCGTGAAATCGAGGGGGTCGGAAGTCGTCGAATTCTTCTGGCTCGCGGTTGGACACGCTCGTAATTTGGTGGAATGGTCTAGCGGGTCATTCTCTGCGCGGGCGGAGCGTGGCTCGGTTTGTCGCGCGACACAGATCGTTCCCCTCACATGCAAGGCTCCGCAAGATGAAATTCTCAAGCTGGTTGGACGCGGTTCGTTCAGCGAGGACGTTTGGTCGTTTGGCTCGTTCCCGTGCGACTCGCCAGAGTCATTCGGCGGATGTGCAGATCGCTGAGACGTTGGAAACTCGCGCAGTGCCGACCGTCACGGTTTTGTCAGTGGGGAGCTCCGGAGCGACTTCGCTGTTTATTTCGTCCGACAGCGGCGATGCGATCACTGTGCGAGTGAATTCGACTTTGGTCGAAGTGCTGGCCAACGGGACACCCGTCGCGTCGGCTCCGGCCGTGCTTGCCTCCGACGTATCACAATTGGATGTGCAGGGCGGCGACGGCAACAATGTCATTGACCTGACAGGCGTTTCGTCGAGCGAGTTTTCCGCCCTGCAAGGCATCACGATTAACGGCGGAGATGGCAACGATTCCATCCTGGGCAGCGATAGTTTCGATGATCTGATTTATGGCGGCAACGGCAACGATACCGTCAGCGGCGGAGTCGGAAATGACACGGTTGCCGGCAACGATGGCAATGATTCGATCCTCGGCGGCGAGGGAGACGATTCGCTCGGATCAACGAGTGCATCGACTCGTGAAGACGGCAACGACACGCTCGACGGAGGCAACGGCAACGACACGCTCGGCGCGGGGAGCGGCACCGACAGTTTGATTGGCGGAGCAGGTGATGACAGCTTGTTCGGTGGATCAGGCAACGATCGACTGCTCGGCAATGACGGTAACGACACCATGAACGGCGAGTCGGGCAATGATTCGATGTCTGGCTCGACCGGCGATGATTCGATGCTCGGCGGCGATGGCAATGACACGGTGGATGGCGAGGACGGACTCGACACAATCAACGGGCAGGCTGGCAACGATTCGCTGATTGGCGGCAACGATGTGGACAGCCTCATCGGAGATGCCGGCAATGACACGCTCACAGGCGACGCAGGCAACGACACGCTCAACGGCGGACTCGGCAACGATTCGCTACTGGGAGTTGATGGCGATGACCTCCTGCTGGGTGGAAACGATCGGGACACATTGAATGGCGGAGTTGGCAACGACAGTCTCAGTGGCGATGCCGGAAACGATTCACTGACGGATTCGTCAGGCAACGACACACTGAACGGCGGAGCGGACAACGATATCGTCACGACCGCCGGCTCACCGACGGTTGGCGGAACGGGAGAGGACGACGTCCTGCTGGGTGGAGCCGGTAACGACACCATGACGGGGGGCGGGGGAAATGACTCCCTGGATGGCAGCTTCGGCAATGACGTGCTGAATGGCGGTGACAGCAACGACACGCTGCTCGGCAACGGAGGAAACGATTCGCTCAACGGTGGAACGGGGGTGGACTCGCTCGATGGTGGCGCCGGCAACGACACAATCAATAGCGGTACGGGAGACGATGTTCTGACGTGGATGGCGTCGAACGGCAGTGATACGTTCCAGAACGGTGGCGGATTCGATTCGGTCAATGTCGTCGGTTCGGATGCCAACGATACCTACACCGTCGCGAAGGCGAGTTCGGTGATGCGAATCACGAATAGTGGCCAGAGCCTGACGCTCGACCGCACGATCACCGGCGTGACGATCAATGCTGGTCTCGGCGACGACACGATCAACATCACGACGCTGTCGGGAATCTCGCCAATGCTGCTTTTGATCAACGGCGGCGACGACAACGACAACATCAACGCAAACGGAGTCTCTCTGGGTAGCGTGCTCTTGCGAGCTTCCGGCGGACTCGGGGACGACACGATCACTGGCTCGGCGAACAACGATTACCTGGACGGCGGTGATGGCGAGGACCGGATTACAGCCAACGGTGGTAATGACACTTTGGTCGGCGGACTCGGCAACGACAGCCTCTCGGGTGGAGTCGGAAACGACTTTATTACCGCTGGCGACGGCGATGACACGATCACTGGCGAAGCGGGTAACGATATTCTCAATGGAAACGGGGACAGTGACTCGCTGGACGGCGGCGACGGCAATGACACCGTACTTGGCGGAACCGGTGATGATTCGCTCGTGGGTGGCACCGGTGTGGATGTCGTGCGCGGCGAGCTCGGATCCGATGTGATCAGCGGAGGCAACGGCAACGATCTGCTCGAAGGGAATGACGGCGACGACACCGTGGCTGGCGAGGGCGGCAACGATCTGATTCGGGGCGGTGACGGCAACGACAGTCTGGATGGCGGGGCAGGCAACGACACGCTGGTGGCAGGTGACGGGGACGATACAGCGACCGGTGGCGATGGCGACGACGGGATCAATGGCGGCGATGGCGATGACTCGCTCAACGGAATGAGCGGCAACGACACGATTATCGGCGAGGATGGCAACGACACGCTGCTCGGTGGATCCGGCAATGATACTTGCCTCGGCGGCGAAGGTGACGACATAGTCGTCGGCCAAGGCAATCCTGACACGTTGCAGGGTGGCGGCGACAGCGGTGATATGATCGTGTCCGATGACCTATCCGAGATTGACGAAGCATTCGTGCTTTCGTCTGATGTGCTTGGCCGATTGGAAGCGACATAAGCCTTCGGACTTTTTCCATGCCCGCGGATGACCTCGATCGACTGCTGGTGGCTCAGATTCGCCGCGGCGAGCCGGGAGCGTGGGAGGAGTGCATCGCGCGGTTCGAGGGGCGATTGCAGGCATTCGTCGAAAGTCGGCTGGGAAATCGAACGACCAGTGAGGACGTCGTTCAAGAAACGTTTCTCGGATTTCTCATCAGCTTGCCGAACTACGACGACTCGACGCCGCTCGAAAGTTTTTTGTTTTCGATCGCGGCTCACAAGCTGACCGACGTGCTGCGTAGAAATGGCCGGCGTCCCGAGTTGGCGTTGTTGCTGGAGGACTCGGGCGGCGGTGCGAAAGAGCCAGCCGGTTCCGGCCGCGCGGCCTCCAGCCTGTTCCGCAGTGCCGAGCGTCAAACGACTGAGAACGCCGCGCTGGCCGATGCGTTGCAGCGGCTGATCTCGCAGTGGTGGGAACGTGGCGAATTCGAACGGCTCAAGTGCATTGAACTCCTCTTCGTCCTCGGCTGGAAGAACAAAGAGGTCGCCGAACACTTGGCGATCACCGAACAAGATGTCGCCAACCACAAACACTTCGTGGTCGCGAAGCTCCGCGAGTCAGTCGAGAAGTTCCGGCTCGACGCCGATCGCTTGGCGCAATTGGGTCTGAGCAATTCGTAGCGGGAAGCTCACGGCTTGCCGGGAGACTTCGTCGCCGATCCGGAACCGTCAGGCCAGGGACCGTCCGCGGTCAGAGACGTCTTCTTGTCCTTGGGGCACTTTCCCGCTCCCGGAACACGAGTGATCTCGTTGGGAGGCGGGACTGGATACCACTTCTGACAATTCGGACAATACAGAGCGGGACGCAACGTGAGCTTTCCGGTCGTCGGATGTGCAGCGGGAAACGACACCGCGATGTCATGCACCACTGGTTGCATGGTCGCGGTGTCGATGTAGACCATTTTCTTCAGAGCCTTCGCGTCCGGATCAGAATCTCCACACCCTGCGAGGAATCCGATGAACGATACAAGGACAAAGCGTCGTTGAGATCTCGAAAAAGCAGACATATGGCAATCCTCTTTCGCCGGCAGAGTCGCCAGCGCAACCCCATGGAATTCAGGACAAAACCGCGACCAACCGCCGATCAGCGTCGGTCGTAGAGCTCGTCTTGAAGCACTGGATTGTCGAGGTTGCCGTTGCTGATGTAGCCCAACTTGCGTTTCTCCATCAGGTCTGCCTGAGTCGGTGAAATCCAACCGGCGGGGTCGATGCGGAAATGCCGCAACCGTGTCTCCACGTGTCCGTCAAGAAATGCCACGTTGGCCGCCCCATTGTGTCGAAAATGGACCGTCGGATAATTGTAGCTCGGCGGATCGAGAATCCAGTTCTCGGTGAAGCTGAACGCAGGCGGTGACCAGGAGGTCATGCTGACTTGGGCACTGTCGGCAAACGCGATGGTCTGCGACAGAACCTTCACGGACGCGAGTTTCCGCGTGGCCGGATTCGCCGACGGCACCGGAGGCCAGTAAAACGGAGGCGGATAATCGATCCCCGAGGATCGCGACAGATAATAGCCGTTGTACGCGTAGCCGCTTGCTGGACGTCCGAAGCGAACAGACTCCAGATCGGAGAGTCCCAGGTCGGGGCACTGGAACGACTGGTAGCTGGCCTCCATGAACGGAGCGAGCGGTCCCTTCTTGAACGTGAGCTGCTGGGATGAAATCGGATTGTCGTAGTCCACGGTCCCAAACCAAAACTGGGCCTTGCCCTGTGCTGCTCCGGCACCCATGAGATTGTTGATCCGCGTCGCGTCCTCGATGACGTACGGGATCATCATGCCGTTGTACGTCTCCGAATAGTTGTGCAATGAGAGTACCAGTTGCTTCAACGAATTGCGGCACTGCGTAGTCCGAGCGGCTGCACGTGCTTGTTGCACGGCGGGCAAAAGCAGAGCGATCAGGATCGCGATAATGGCGATGACAACCAGCAACTCAATCAGCGTGAAACCAGAATGACGCGAACGTCCCAACCAGAGCGACATGACAATTCTCCGTTGTCAAAACGACCCATGCGGAACCGTCCGAACAACGCAGCCGCCCGATCGCGGAGGACGCCCGGAGACAAGGTCACCTCGACTGATCGAGAGTGCTGCCGAACCGCAAGACGTCCGCGAATGAACATGCCACGACTCGTCCGGAGCGAGTCCTGTGTGAGCCAATTCTTCAAACGACATCAGGGCAGGTCTTCTGGCTCCCGGATCGATCTACTTGCCGCGCCTTCCCGAGCATCCCGGCTCAGTGGCGATGGCGACGTTCGTCCCCGGTTACAGCGGCGGGACCGCGACGGATTCGCACCGTCTTCCCTATTCTCCTGAAAGCAACAGGCTCCCAGGCACCCGTGTCGGGGCGGGATGTTATCGCACCAAGTCTCGATTGCAACCATCCCGTGCCGGTCATCTTCCAGACGCAACAAGTTGCTCGGTGCGTTCGATGGGCCTAGCATGGACTCTTCGGCCTGGGAATTCCGGTCAACGGCTCCAACGTTGCGGCACCCTTTCACGTTTAACACTGGTCGAACCTCGCTGTGTTTCCTGTCTGGGGGTGAATTGTGTCGGAAACTGAAAAAGCACCAACTTCGACGTCTGATTCTCCGCCGCCGATCGTCGTCACGGAAGTTGTCGAGCCAGCTTCGCTCACAAATGAATCCGCGAACTCCACACCTGCCGACGGTCTGCCCGAATGGGAACCGCTCACTCCGGAGTTGGTTGAGGATGAAGCCATTCGTGGCGATTTCATGTTGAGTTGGGCCGTCGTGCTACTCGCGCTGTTGATCGGCTGTCGGCAAATCGTCGAGACAACCACGCTCGTGCATGTGAAGACAGGACGTTACTTGGCCTCTCACGGATTCTTGCCGCCAACAAACGATGTGTTTTCGGCAACGGCTGGTGAACATCGCTGGGTCAATTTGTCTTGGCTCTGGGATTTGATCTCGAGCGGGTTGTTCGCGATCGGTGAAGGGATTGGATTGTCGCTCGCAACAGCGCTGCTTGTGGCCGCGACGTGGTCGCTGCTCGGAAAGACCAGCCGGCCGGGAGTATCGAGTTGGTTCGGATCGATTTTGGGAGTGCTGACGTTGCTGGCGTGCCATCCGCAATTTTCCGGTCAGCCAGAGACAGTCACGCTCTTCGGTGTGGCTGCGACATTCTGGTGGTTGCACGTTTGGCGGTCGTCATCGGATACGACGGCATCAATGAATGTCCTGGCGATGCCTGGTCGACCGATGTCGCTGTGGTGGATGGTGCCGGGATTCGTGCTGTGGAGCAATCTCGATCATCGCATGTTTCTCGGACTGACACTGCTGTTGTTGTGGGGCCTTGGCGAGATCATCGGGCACGTCTCGGGACGAACCAGTTTGACAGCCACTCAGCGGGCACATTTCTGGAAAGTTGTGGGGACTTGCGTCGTCGCGAGCACCCTGAATCCGTCTGGTGGACAGGCTCTGTTTTCACCTGTCGCCTTGTATGGCACCGAATATCCCGCTTGGCATTTGTACGTTCCGGCGATTTCCGGATCCGAAGAGGCCGGCGCCTTCTCGTTATTGACGTCCGATTTGTGGCGGTCCGGATCGGGACGTTTGCCGCTAGTCGCAGGAGTGGTCGTGTTGGCATCGGCATTGGTGTCCATCGTGCTGAACGCGCGGCGCGTCAACTTCGGGGACGTGCTGACATTCGCGGGCTTTGTTGCCTTGGCTGCGGTCGCGTCCCACGAACTGGCGGCAGCAAGCGTCCTGGCCTGTGCGATCGGAACGCTGAACGCCCAGCAGTGGTATCAATCGAGTTTCCGTCAGTCGTATTCGATCGAGCCAAAGGAATTGCTGTTTACGCGCGGAGGCCGAGCGATCACGGTGCTGGCGTTCTTCGCGCTGGCTGTTGTGTCCGTGAATCAATCGCTGTTCGGTGCGGAGGGCAAACGAGTTGGCGTGGGTTTGTCGAATCGTTTACGGGCCATGATCGCTGCGTACCGCGACGCGACAACTGACTCATTCGATAACCGACCTTTCAATTTCATGCCAAGCCAGGGAGATGTGCTGCTGTGGCTTGATCAGAAACCATTCGTCGACAGTCGTCTGGCACTCTTCGCGCGACGCGGTGAACCGGATTTACTGACCTTGCACGATCAAGCACGCCAATCTCTGACACAATTGACTGACCAGAAAGCCGCATCAGATCAGTTGCCAAGTAATGCCGATTCCGACGAACGCTTGAATGCCTGGCGACCCATCTTCGACCGCTTTCAACTGACGCATGTGCTTCCACGTTTATTCGGCGGAAACCCAACGGCTTACTTCCGGTTACTCGCCAAACCAGAATGGAAGCTGGCCCATTTGGGATCGCACTGCGCCGTCTTTTATCGCCAGAAGGATGCCTCTCCTGAACTGACTCAGTTTTTGGATAAACACGAATTCTCGCTTCGCAAGCTAGCGTTTCAAACGACAGAGCCCGCTTCGTTGCGTACTGACTGGCCGCGCATTCGCTCGTCCCTTCAAAAAACCTTTGGTGCTCCTGAACCTCTCGTGTCCAACAAAGCGCTAGAAGCGGAAACCTTGCTTCTGCACTTACGTGCAATCTTGAACGGACAACTCGTCATTGACGAAGCATCGGCGATCGGAATCGCTCACCTCGCCATCCGCAAGGCAAATGCCGGATTGGCAGAATCGGCCGACAACGCAACGGCCTATCAGATTCTGGGTGAGGCCTACTCGTTCTTGCTGAACATGGAAATCGCCATCGAGCAAGCCAACGGAGTGCCATTTGAAAACAGACTGCGATTTTATCAGGCGCTCGCAGCCTACCACCAAGCGATCCTTTTGAACCCGAAGTCCCTCTTTCTGCGAGACCGACTTGTCGACCTGTTGCAGAGGCACAATCGACTCGACCTGGTTTTGCGGGAGTTGGATGTCATCGACAAATTGACGCCACTCACAGACTCTGAAAACCCGGAAGAAAGTGAAGCACTGCAACGCCGTTTGGCTTTGCGCGAACACTGCGAAAGTCGACATGCGGCACTGCAAGAACGAGTGACTGCAATTTTGGAACAAGGACAGAATGCCGCTGAACTGGCCTCCCAGGTGTATGAAGCTGGCTTTGTGCTAGAAGCGATGCGGCTATTGAACCTTGATCAGGATGCCGTCCGTGAGTCCCCTGATTTGCAGATCCTGCAATCTTTGCTGCGTTTGGAATCGGGTGAGATTGAAGAAGTTCACGGACAGTTCGAGTATTTCTCCGAGAACAATCAAGCGTCTTGGCGCATCCCAGCCGCGTGGACTCGACTCGCTCATGGGGAATACGAGAGAGCGATCGAGCTGTGGATGATTCAATCCGCGATCACGCAGCAGTCATCCGTGACAGGTGTTTTAGCCACCTTGCCAATCATTCAATCCCGGTTTCACCTGTTGGGACATCCCAATGTATGGCCGACTCACCACACCTTGCTTCTTCAAAATGCACAAACTGTCTCCGAGAGCGAAATGAGCTCGCTGAATTGGTACATCGCGATGTGCCAGATCGAATCGGGGAGTCCTCTGTTGGCGGGAAAGACGCTGACTGGCCTGCTCGAAGCAAATCCAGAGACCCCTTTTCGACCGCTGATCCGGTTCTATTTGTTTGCCATTAACGATGAGCTGATTGATCGGGAACCACCATCCGATTGGATCCCGATCGACGGAGAGATGTTCACACCTGACGATCCGGCCAATGCGGAAACAAAATAGCCCCGGCCACAAGAGCCGGGGCTACGTTGACTGGGAAAAAGACGTCTCGTCGACGCCAATGCGGTTGCCCAGATTTTTCTGATGCGGGAACAAACATCCTCATCACGAAGGACTAGTCCAGAATCTTCTTGGTGTCCTCGACGACGCTTTTGGCGTTGGCGGCTTTGAACTCACCCTTGGCGAAAGCATGGCTGACTTTCACTTTGCTTCCAACCCACATCGTGACGGTCAGTTCGGCATTCTCGGCGATCTTGTAACCTTCCGGGCCGGCGACACCGTCGAAGACGGTCAGCGGGACGTTCTTCAAGCCCCCTTCTTTCTTGGCGATTTCCTTGAGCTTGGCTTCGTCCTTGTCGGGATCATTCGTCAGCAGCGTGACGAACGCGGCCATCTTTTTCTCTTCGTTCTTGCCAACGACGCCGTCGATTTGCTTGACGAGCGCGACGACTTCGGGAGTCATCGAGCGGGCGAAGATGTTGACCACGGGACGCGCACCGTACTTGCAGCGGTAGCACAGCGATTTGCCTTCGTTGGGACCGGTGGCGTCCTTGACGTTGTAGGCCGGCGGGGGCTCGCCGGGTTGCAGACCAGACTTCAGTTCGGCCGCGAACAATGCTCCGGCGAACAACGTGCTCGCCACAAATGCCACAGACAAAATTCGACGCATTTCACTCTCCTTGGGGGTTAAAAAACAGGACTTAGGAAACCAACATCTTCTTTTCACGTTCAACGAGAAAACACAAGCTGCGAACCCATTCTGGCGATGCAGTCCGGCCATTCAACCTCGCCCTTCCAAATCGCGGAAAGCACGCGAGGTGACGATGCCAAGCGGATACCGGACACGCCGCCGCAATCAGAAAGCCATTCAAGAGAAGCCCCTTGAAACGGCGGCCGCAGGATTCTCCACTGGACTAAATACTCGACCCTCGGCCGCAATTACGCGGCGCGTCAGCGAATCTGTTGGAAACAGTCGCAAGTTCATGCGTGAGACTCCTAGCGGAGAATTCAACTCTCAAACCGCGTGAGACTCTAACGTGACCCTTCCGCCCCGAAAAGGATTCCGCATTGTTGCCAGCTGGATCGTCCAGCTAGAACGCCCGACCCAAACGCAGGAGGTTGCTCATGTTTGACGTGCTGATTCGCCACGCCATGGTCATCGACGGGGTTCGCACGCCGCGATTCTTGGCTGACATCGGCATCACCGGAGATCGCATCGACTCCATCGGCGATCTGTCGACCGCCGAAGCCCGGCGGACGATTGATGCTTCCGGGTTGGTCGCTGCTCCCGGATTCATCGACGTTCACACGCACACCGACGGCTGGTTGCTCAAGTCGCCGCATCTGTTGCCCAAGACGTTGCAAGGTTTCACCACTGAGGTGCTGATGTCTGACGGCATCTCGTACGCGCCGGTCACTCCACAGACTTGGCGCGATTGGATCTTTTATTTGCGGTCGCTCAACGGCATGTCGCTCGACGAGTATTCCGGCTGGCATTCGATCGCGGAGTTCCTCGATCGGATTGCTGGGCACAACGTACAAAATGTGATCGCGCAGGTGCCCTACGCCAATGTTCGTTCGGCCGTGTGCGGCTGGGGACGGCAATGCCCAGACGATTTTCAGATGCGGTCCATCATCCGCGACATCCGTCGAGCGATGGATGAAGGAGCGGTCGGCCTCTCGACCGGACTGGACTACATCGTGCAGTGTTTCGCGACAACCGACGAACTGGTTGCGGCCTGTCAGCCGGTGGCCGAGCATGGCGGCCTGTACGTCACTCACATGCGATACAAACTTGGCCTGCTGCCGGCGCTGCGTGAAGCGGTCGAGATCGCGCGCCGCTCTGGAACCAAGCTGCATATCTCGCACTTGAAAGCGCAAACTCCTCAAGTGGCCGACGAAGTACTGACCTATCTCGACCGCGAGGCATCGCACGCAGTCGATTTATCGTTCGACGTGTATCCGTATCAATCCGGCTCCACGATGCTGAGCTATCTGTTGCCCTACGAAGTTTGGGAATCCGGCCCTATCGCCGCGGTCGAACGGCTGCGCGATCCGGTTGTGCGTGAACGATTCACGCGTGGACTGACCGAGCATCGCGTTGAGATCGACAAAATCCATATCGCCTGGGTCGGCAGCAAAGAGAACTCCCGACATCAGGGGACACTCTTGAGCGATTTCGTCGACAGCCGCCGTTCGTCGCCGGGCGATGCCCTGGCAGATTTGCTGATCGAAGAGCGGCTCGCTGTGCTGCTGGTCGTCAACGAAGGAAACGACCCGCTGATCACACCGTTCCTGCAACATCCGAAGCACATGGTCGGAACCGACGGCATCCTGTGCGGCTGCGTGAGTGCCGTGCGAGCCTCAGACCGGGACGAATTCGGATCATGGCCGACCCATCCGCCGCAGAATCAGCCGTCCACGGCAAGCCACAAGCCGCTGGAGACGCTGCGATTGGAAGGGCGTCCGCATCCGCGCGTGTTTGGATCTGCGGGCCGAGTGCTCGGACCGTTGGTGCGCGAAGTGAAGCTGTTCTCGCTGGAGGATGCTGTCCACAAACTTTCGGGCTATCCCGCCGGACGCTTCGGACTGAAGCACCGCGGCGAATTGAAGCCCGGCCACTTCGCCGACATCGTCCTGTTTGATCCCAACACAATCTCGGATCAGGCCACCTACTTGGAGCCGCTGCAATCAACTGTCGGCATGCACGCCGTGCTGGTGAACGGAACTCCGATCATCGAAGCCGGTCAGCCGGTTCCCGTCGATCGACTGCCACGCTCGCTGCCGGGTCGACATTTGCGCTGTAATCGGTCATAGCCCCGACACGTCATACGCCTCTAGATGGCGGCGGCTGTTCTGTGCGCGGTCCCTTCGGTCCTTTCGTGCTGATGACCGTCAGCACTTCGCTGACATCAACCATCACGCGCCGTGACTCGTCGTAGGCAATCATCACTTTGCGGGCCAGGATCTCCTGCGAGACAACTCGCCCTTGGCCCGCCTTGGTCACAACCGTCGCTCCGACTGGAGGCAAGTCACGCAGGTGTTCCTCGTAGGTGTCATACTCGTACCGCAGGCAACACTTCAGCCGTCCGCAGCGGCCAGAAATCTTATTCGGGTCGAGCGTCGCCTTTTGCACCTTGGCCATCTTCATCGTGACTGGCGGCATCTCGCGGAGGTGCGTGTTGCAGCAGACTGGTTTGCCGCAGTCACCGTAGTCAGCCAGCAGTTTGGCCTCGTCACGAATGCCGATCTGCCGCATTTCGATTCGCAGTTTGAAGTGCCCCGCCAGCACGCGGACCAGGTCGCGGAAATCAATGCGCTTCTCCGAGAGGTAATAAATGATTAGCCGCTCACCACCAAAGAGCCGCTCGATGTCGATGAGCTGCATCTGCAATTTGCTCTCGGCGATGAGCCGTCCGCAGTCTGCGAAGTCCTGCTTCTGCGAGGCCACCACTTGATCTCGCTTGCGCAGGTCGTCGGTCGAGGCGATTTGCAGGATGCGGCCGGTCTCGTCGGTGCGTCCCAGATACGATCTCGTTTGCTCGGACGCGGGGCAGAGCACTTCGCCCCACTCAACTCCGCGGTCCGTCCGCACGATCACTGATGTGCCGCGCTCGATCGGTTCATCGTTCTTCGCGGAGAACTCGCCAACGATTCGCATGATACCGTAGCGGACGATGTGATTGGCCATGTGATTCACTCTGCAGTGCGGTGTGTCAGCACCGCTCTGGATCATTCAATGAGTCGATTTCCACGAACCCCAAAGCGGTGCTGACACACCGCACTCCCAAACTAGGCCGCGACCGGGATACGGACACGCGGCGGACGGATGCTCTTCAGCCGCTCAAGTTCCGCGTCGGCATCCCGCAGGGCTCCTTCGGTACTTTCGTGAGTCATGATTACCAGTGGCACGATCACTGGCCCGCCAGAAATCGCAGCAGATTCCGCTTCCTTTTGTATCACTGACGCGATGCTGATGTGATGCCGTCCCAGAATGTCCGCAATGTCGGCGAGCACATGCGGGCGGTCCTCGACGTTGAATCGCAGATAAAATCGACGACGGACTTCGGTCGCCGGCAAGAGCGGCAATGGCGAGTGCTCGCGCCAAATGTCGAGCCGCGAAAACGTCAGCTGCGCTCGGCCGACCGCCATATCGATTAAATCCGCAATGACCGCCGAGGCGGTTGGCATCTCGCCAGCTCCGGCGCCGGAATACCACAAACGTCCGACCGCGTCGCCGGTCAGTTCCACCATGTTGAAGGCACCGGAGGTCTTCGCGAGCGGTTGATCAAACTTCACCAACGTCGGTTGCACGTGCATTTCAAGCTGCCCCTTGACCAACCGCGCGGTCGCCAACAGTTTGACGCGATACCCGAACTCGGTCGCGTTTCGCAGATCGGGCAGTTCCAGCTTGTCGATTCCCGTCCGCTGTATCGCCGACACCGACACCTTCGTTCCAAACGCGATCTGACTGAGCAAGACCAGCTTTTGAGCTGCATCTGTGCCGTCGACGTCCAGCGTTGGATCGGCCTCGGCGTAACCCAGTCGCTGAGCCTCCGCCAGCACGTCGGCATACGGCCGAGCTTTCTCGTGCATCTCGGTCAGAATGAAATTGCTGGTGCCGTTAATGATGGCCTGAATCGAAGTGATTTGATTCGCCGCCATCGACTGCCCAATCGCCGCGATGATCGGAATCCCACCTGCGACCGCCGCCTCGAACGCCACCGTGCGACCAAGTTCGCGGGCGCGCCGGAAAACCTCATCGCCATGTTCGCACAGCAGCGCCTTGTTCGCCGTCACAACATCCTTGCCCGATTCGAGCAACCGCAGCATGATCGTCCGCGCCGGCTCCAACCCGCCGACCAGATGCAACGCGACGTCGATGTCCTTGTCGGCGTACACCGCGTCGAGATCGTCAACGATCAAGCCACTCGGCAACGCGATGGCCCGCGATTTCTCGACATGCTCCACGACGACGCGACGAATCTCGATCGGCCGACCAGCACGACGAGCAATTCGATCCGCATGATGGGTCAAGATCCGCGCGACCCCCGTGCCGACGGTCCCCATTCCGATCAAAGCGATCCGCAACGGAGCAATTTGCATCAGACTCATTCGGAAACTTTTCAATCAATTGTCAGAGTGATGACGAAATCCTCGATTCGTCAGAACAAAGTCCAGAGACCAACATCGTAGCAGTTGCTCACGGACGGGACAGGGTGGGTCATTCGCGTTCAAACAGATGATCCCAGAGCGCGGGTGCCTGGCCGGACACTTTCAGGTCGTCCAGTTGATACCGACATTTTCCGAGTAATTGCTCGGGCTTGTCGAAATAGTTTTCGAGCAACGCTTTGACCGATGCCTCAATGGCAGCTCGATCTTCTCGCGGTTGGAACCGAGACAATGCCAGGATGCGATAGGCTCCAGGCTTGAGAGCCACCGATTCAAAATTGCCGTCTTCTCCGACAAACACAACATCCCCGCCCAATTCACGTAAACTGGTGGCGGCGAAACGGCGGTCGGCCTGAGAGTCGGCAGAGCGGAATCCCGTGACGGCCAGCTTCGTCGTGCCATCTCGCCTTTCCGGAAGTAACAGCACACATGCACCCCGATCGGGTTCTCGCTTGCCAGAGTCCGTTTGAAACGTGATGCGACCTTTCACGGCAGCGGTCTGCTTACCCGACGAACTCGGGTCATCCGGTGAATTCGACTTCGCAACCAACGGCTTTCCGTTTTTGTCGAAGGTTTCTTTCTGGACTGTCACTGACGCGCGATCCCATCGGCCGGCGACGAAGCCTACGATCAAACTCAGCAACGAAGCGATCACGATCCAACTTGTCGCGTTGCGAGTCAGTGTCGGACGAATCGTTCCGTATTGCGTCAACGGCATTTCGACGTCAACGACTGGCTGCTCGGCGGCTGGATCGCGAGCGATCGGCAGACTGGCCAGCGCGGAGAGTTCTTGCATCGAGGCGACCGGCGCTGGTTGCCGGGTGTCATGGATCTCAATCGGTATTGGCTTGGGAGCAACGACCGGATCAACTCGGATCGGCACTGGCACAATGGGGGGCGCGGCTGGTGGCTTCGGAGCCCCATTTTCACCTTCGGGTACAGCGACTGCGGATTCGGATTCCTGTACTGTCTCGTTTTGACCAAACATCGCCAGCTCTTCCAACGCGGTGGCGAGCTTTGAGTCTTTGATGTTCAGCTTCAGTTCCGGCAGCGGCGCGACATTCCCCTCCGGATCAGGGACTCGGATCGTCCGGCCGCAGGTCGGGCAGTCCACCAGCATTCCCGACTTGGTGTGCGAGATGCCCAAAAACTGTCGACAGTGTTCGCAACGAAACTTGATGGGCATGAGAGGTCAGACGCCAGCAGGCCAAAGCTTGCGTGGCTTCAGCGAGAGGTATTGTCAGAGTTTGTGTCGTGCACCACTCGCCAAGCCAGCAGCGCGACCAGCGAGACAAAGTTGATCACCCAGGCCGAAGCCGCGACCAGAAACACGCCCCACACGCCAGACGAGCCGTTCTGGTCGCCGACGGCCAGCAGAATCAGCGAGATCACACACGCCAATAGGCTAACTAACGTCAGTACCGCTCCGGTCCAAAACAAGCGGCCGATCCAAGTTCGTGTCTGTTGCATGAGATGCCGCAATGAGTTCGAGGTTTTCAGGCCAAACCGTCCGATTCGATCGATTGGGTAACATCTTCCGCTCTCGCTTCGTTGCGTCAAGCCGTCAGGTTGCCGGAGCCACTTCTTCCGAGACATTGCCTTTCGTGACCGATAGACTGTTCCGTGCCCGTGAAGCTTCTCGGTGCGGGCAAGCTGCCCGTAAGACACACAGGTTTGAGTCACTCTGCCATGAAATTGGACGATTTTTTGAAAGCGGATTTAAATCGCCGGCAGTTTTTGGGACGCAGTGCTCAAAACGCGGCCGGAGTCGCCGCCGGCATGGTTGGTCTGGCGGGAGCCGCCGCGTTGGCCAAAGGGTCGGCGTCCGAGCGAGTTCGCCTGGCCGTGATCGGTGTCCGAAACCAGGGCAAGGCCTTGGCGAGCAGCTTTGCGTCGCTGCCCGATGCCAGCGTCGTGTCGTTGTGCGACGTCGATGAAAACCAATTTCCCGCCGCGGTCCAAGCGGTCCAGAATTTCCAGGGGACGTCTCCTAAAACCGAGCGAGACTTCCGCCGAGTGGTCGACGATCCGTCGGTCGATGCGGTCGTGATTGCGACGCCGGATCATTGGCACGCAACGATGACGGCTCTTGCCTGCGAAGCGGGCAAGGACGTGTACGTCGAGACGCCCGCCTGCCACTTCGGTGGCGAAGCGGCTCAGATGATCGAAGCCGCTCGGACGAATCAACGGATCGTTGCCGTCGGCTTGCCGCAGCGGAGCGGCCAACATTTTCAATCGGCGATCCGGTTAGTGCAAAGCGGTCAACTCGGACAAGTCACGCTCGCGAAGGCTTGGTTTGTGCAACGTCGACAACCACTCGCGCCGGCTCTGCCCGCCGAGCCGCCTGCCGGAGTCAATTTTGAATCGTGGCTCGGTCCCGCGCCGCAGCGGCCGTTTCTAGAACATCGATTTCACTATCATTGGCGCTGGTTCTGGGAACACGGCAACGGCGAACTTGGAGCTTGGGGTTCACAGTTGCTCGACGTCGCTCGGTGGGGATTGGATGTCGCTTGGCCTCAGCGAGTCGCCTCGACGAACGGCCGGCGCGTCATCGCAGACGACGCTGAGACTCCCGATGCGCTGCAGGTGCAGTTCGACTGCGGCGACAAGACCGTGATTTGGGAGCATCGCACCTGGAGCAATCATGCTCCGGAAGGTCGCACGGCGGCGGTCGCATTTTTTGGTGAGCGCGGCACGTTGGTTGTCGATCGCGGTGGATGGAAGGTCTACGACTCAAAGGAGTCGCTGACGTCCGACGCCAGCGAGTTGACGTTGCCGCATCTGGCTGATTTCCTCGCGGCCGTGAAGGAGCGTCGCGCTCCGGTCGCGGATTTGGAGATCGGCACGGTCTCGGCGAGATGGGGACAGCTCGCAGCGATCTCGCACCGCGTGGGCCGCGAAGTGCAGGTCGATGCTGCCGGTCGACCGCAGGGTGATGACGCGGTGGCTTTGTGGCAGCCAGCCGCCGCCGATGTGGTGTGAAGCCGATTGCAATTCTCTTCATCGCGAGTGGGCGTCCCGTTTACTTCGGCCATCGCGTTGTTCCCACCATTGTCATTCCGGCCCAGCTGTTGATACCGGCGACCTTGATTGAGTTGGTTACAGGCGTTCGCCACGATGGTCAACTCTGCAGACACCTCGTGTGAAACTTCGATCAGGCCCACAACCATAGCCAGGCAGACAATCGTCGAGATCAAAATCAACTCGGAGGTGACGACAAATCCCCGCTCGTCGTTCAGCAATTTCTTGAAGAGTTGCCAAATCATGGACCTCGACCGAAACAGATTCGCGAAGGGATGGCGGCGCGGCAGGACTCGAATTTCTGCCGCCAGAGGCTCCGCAATCGAACAGACAGCTCTGGGCCGTGATTCGCCAACGTTGCAGCCGACAAGAGCGAACCAATTCACATCGCTAGCCGGTTGCAACGATTGCTCTCACCGAGCCGTCGCAGCGTGGCCGCCTACTCATTGCCGCGATACCGTATTGATCCACTTCGGCCGCTTGATCAGGAGACTCACATGACTCGCCCCACCACTCGCCGTCAGTTCCTCGAAATCAGTGCCGTTGCCGGCACGTCGCTGTTTGCCGCTCCCGCGATCCTGCGGGCAAAGAATCTCAACGAAAAACTCAACGTCGCGTGCATCGGTGTTGGCGGCCGAGGCGGCGCACACTTGCCCGCGCTGGCCGATGAAAACGTGACGGCGATCTGCGATGTCTTTGAACCGACGCTTGGCAAAGTCAGCGAGAAATATCCACAGGCAAAGAAGTTCGCCGACTTCCGCAAGCTGTTCGATCATGACCGCGACTTCGACGCCGTCGTCGTCAGCACCTGCGAGCACACACACGCCTTCGCGACCTATCCGGCGTTGCTGCTCAACAAGCACGTCTATTGCGAGAAGCCGCTGACACACAACATTTGGGAAGCTCGGCAGATTCGCGAGACCGCTGGTCGCGTGAAGGTCGCCACGCAGATGGGAATTCAGATTCACTCGGGAGAAAACTACCGCCGCGTGGTCGAACTGATTCAAGCGGGGGCGATCGGGCCTGTGCGCGAAGCTCATGTGTGGGTCGGCCGAGCCTGGGGACGCCAGAGCGCGGAAGACGCGAAGAAGTACGGCGACATCGTCCACGTTGAAGAGCGGCCGACCGAAGCGCAGCCCGTACCGCAGGGATTGGATTGGGATTTGTGGCTCGGTCCTGCGAAGCCGCGGGCGTTTCACAGCGTCTATTTTCCGGGGCCGAAATGGTATCGCTGGTGGGACTTTGGCAGCGGCACGATGTCGGACCTCGGCAGCCATTGGAATGACCTGCCGTTCTGGGCACTCAAGCTGCAAGCTCCACTGACGATCGAAGCCTCCGGCCCGCCGCCGCACGCCGAGATCGCGCCGGCCTCAATGCAAGCGACCTACGAGTACGGCCCGCGCGGTGAGATGCCTCCCGTCAAACTGACCTGGCATCAAGGGGTCAACAAGCCGGCGATCTGGACCGATGGTGGCATCCCCAAGTGGGACAGCGGAGTGCTCTTCATCGGCGACAAGGGAATGCTGCTGTCCGACTACGGCAAGCATGTCCTGCTGCCGGAGAAGAACTTTGAGGGCTATCAACGTCCCGATCCGTCGATCCCGAAATCTCCCGGCCTCATGCACGAATGGCTGATCGCTTGCAAGACCGGAGCACCGACGACATGCAACTTCGAGTACTCCGGCTGGCTGACCGAGGCTAATCATCTTGGCAACGTCGCGTATCGGCTGGGCAAGAAGATCAAATGGAATGCCGCCGAATTAAATTGCCCAAACGCTCCCGAAGCAGATCGCTTGATCCGCCGCGAGTACCGTCCAGGCTGGTGTCTGTGTTGACTGTTCAGCGAGGAGATTCGTTGATGCCGTCTGCTCGCCGAATTCTGCAAACCATGATGGTGTTGAGTACCATCTGGCTATGCCCGAGCCAACACGCTGGCAAGAAATATGCAGATTGGCCGCATAAAACGGCTCCAGCATTTGGCTCAAATGCAGATCTTCACTTCACCTCGAATGGATGAATTCGAAGCGGAGGCACATTCAAGTTGCCATCCAAACACTCAGCTCACTTGGCCGCGACTGGTTCGTCGGCGAGCAGTTTCTCGATCATGTCGTGAATCGCCGTGGCGTTCTTCGAACCGCTGCCGACTCGGATCAGGCGAATGTTGCCTTGGCGATCGATGAGCACCACTTGCGGGATGCCTTGCACGGCGAGCTGCTTGGCCACGGTGTTCCCTTCGCCTTGCAACGCAAATCGATGCTTCAAGCCATGGAATTCGGCGAACTTCTTGAGCATGGCTTGCTCGGTTTCGTGAGTCACGACGGGGTCTTTTTCTTTCTCGGCTTCTTTGTCCTCTCCCTCTTTCTTCTCGGCCGGTTTTTTCACTGGCCGCATGGGACGATTCTCAGCGTCGTTCCATTCGTATCCGTAGTACCGCGTCATGCCAACAATGACTAGGCCCTTCTCCGAATACTTCTCTTGCCATTCGCGAAGATGCGGGAAAGTGGCAATGCATGGGCCACACCAGATGGCCCAGAAGTCGAGCAGCACGACTTTGCCCTTGAGGTCGTCCGCCGACAACGGTGAGCCATTCGTCCATTCCTCGACGTTCAAATCTGGAGCCGGCTTGCCGATCAGGGCCGCGAGTTCATGACCGTGCTTGATAATGCCAGCGTATGACGTGAGCGTCTTTTCCAGTGTTTCCAATTGGGTCTTTGTTGCCTTCTCTTCTGTGGCTTCCTTGAGCTTCCCGATCCGATCCTTGGCTGTATTCAACAACTGCTCCGCCTTGTCTGGTTCGGAGCGAGCAATCGAGCCAATTTCGGTGGTGACTTTGCGGCTGTACTTCCGCAAGACCGCCTGATCGTCCGGTTTGTCATCAATCTGCTTTTCCAAATCCGCCAACGACGTACGGGCCAGGGCCAGAGTCTCTTCGAAGTTGGTCGCGATCAGTTTGGCTCGCGTCTGATTGGACTTCCCCGCCGCCGACTCCGGCTTCAGCGAACCGACGAACTCCTTAGCCGCCACGAGTTTCTTCTCGGCATCTTCGGGAGCAGTGTCCATCAACTCGGAGATTTCTTTGAAGGTCTCATTCAACCAAGCCGTGAACGCTTTGGGGTCATCGGGATTGTTTTGGTACTGCTCCGTGGCCGAAGCCGCCGCGCCGCTCGCCGCATCGCCCTTCGGGGGATCGGCGGCCTTCAGAGAACTCAACGCCAAGACGATCACCACGAACATCAAGGAGAAAGACTTCATTGGTCGCTCCTAAAGAGAAGAGGATGGACGATCCTAGAAGCAGGATTGGACTGGGACGGGCGGACATTCAAAGAAGTCCTTCGCCAGACTGCAACCTCAACGCAACTAAGTCAGGCTTTCCAACCTGACCCGAGCCGGAAAAATACCATCGACTTGGCACTGAATCCGCCTGGAATGGCTGACCTACACGATCTCTCGAATAACCCGGCCTTCCAGAAATGTCAGCCGTTCGTCGCGGCCCAGGTGCGGGTAGGTCAGTTGGTGCTGATCGAGTCCCAGCTGATGCAGGATCGTCGTGTGGATGTCTCGGAAGTGATACGGCTTTTCGATTGCCTTGAGCCCGATTGCGTCCGTCGCCCCGACGACTCGTCCGCCGCGAATGCCGCCGCCGGCCATCCACATCGAGAAGCCGAGATTGTGATGATCGCGGCCACCGGTTGGTGATTGCGCATCGGGCGATCGTCCGAACTCGCCGCCCCACAGCACCAAGGTGCTGTCGAGCAATCCGCGCCGTTTCAAATCCTTAAGCAACGCGGCCACCGGTCGATCGGTTTCAGCCGCCTTGCGGAGGTGATTCTCTTCGATATCGCCGTGAGCGTCCCACTGCATGTTGCCGGGGCCGCCGCCAGAGACGACACACACGAAGCGGACTCCGTTCTCGACTAGCTTCCGCGCGAACAAACAGCGCCGGCCGTAGTCGTTGGTGGGCTCTGAACCGATCCCGTAGAGGTCCAATGTTTCTTGCGGTTCGCGAGAGAGATCGAATACTTCGGGAGCCTCAGTCTGCATCCGGAACGCAACGTCGTATGCGTTGATACGCGCGTTGAATTCCTCGTTGGCCGGGTCCAGCGTTGACTCATTCAGGCCGCGCAAGAATTGCAATGTGCGGCGACGCTGTTGGCTCGTAACATGTTTGGGCAAATCCAAATTGAGCACCGGGCGCTCTCCCGGCCGAAACATCGTCGGCTGATACACCGCTGGCAAAATCCCGTGCGCGTACATCGGTTGGCCCGCTTCGAGTGCTCCCTTCGGATCGGGCATCACGACATACGAGGGCAACGACTGGCTCTCCGCACCCAGGCCATACAGCAACCAGGAACCCATGCTGGGGAAACCAGGCACGACGCGGCCGGAGAACAATTCGTACTGCGCGGCCGAGTGAACCACGCTGTCGCCGTAACAGGACCGCAGCACGGCGATATCGTCGATGCAGGTCGCTGTGTGCGGAAACAAGTCGGACACTTCGATCCCGCTCTCGCCGTGTTTGCGAAACGACCGCTTGGTCCCCAACAGCCGCGCGTCTTCGTGAACGAACTGGTACTTCGCCTCGCCGAATTCGTCTGGCCGCCGTTGTCCGTTGAGCTTGTTGAGCAGCGGCTTGGGATCAAACGTCTCGACGTGGCTCGGCCCGCCGGCCATGAACAGGAAGATGACGGACTTCGCCTGCCCCCCGACATGCGAAGGCTTCGCCGCCAATGGATTCGACCCCGCCGCCTGAAGCTGCTCGTCATGCAACAACGAGGCCAACGCCAGTCCGCCGAACCCGCAACACGCCTCGCGCACGAACTCGCGTCGCGTGGAGGTGATTCTCGAATGAATCTTTGGAGTGCGGGGATTCATCGCCGTTTTCCTTTTGGACTGCGGTGTGTCAGCACCGCACTCCTCGATTATCTGAGATAAATAAACTCGTTGAGGTTGAACATCGCGAGCGTGAACTCACTCAAAGGTTGTTCACGCAGAAACACAGCTGATTGTGCCTGCTCTTTCGCAGTCGGTGCTCGGCCGAATGCCAGCCGGAAAGCGAGATCGATGGTCTTGTCACGATCGCTGCCGCATTCACGTTCCAGTCGCTTCGCAAACGACTGAGCCAGATCGTTCGCCAAGGTGCCGTTGAGTAACTCCAACGCTTGCGGCGGATGAGTGCTCACCTCTCGGCGAGCACAACTGGTCTGCAAGGCGGGAGCGTCCAGGTTCTCGAAGAACGGCAGTCGCAGATTGCGTTTGGCGATCAAGTAGACCGAGCGCCGATCGTGCTCGGTCACGTCGGACGTGATCTCCCATTGCGACGGCTTGTAGAGCAGGTTCACCAGTTCGGGATCGACCGGGACGATGACGCTCGGCCCACCGAATTTCGGATTCAGCCGACCTGAAACGGCCAACATCGCGTCGCGGATTTCTTCGGCCGAGAGGCGGTGGGGAGTCGTCGCCCGGACACCTACGCCCGGGCGATCGAGCGTTGGCGTCCGATCTAAATACGCCGCACTCAACACCATCAGCCGGTGCAGCGGCTTGAGCCGCCAGCCGTTGTCGATCAACGTGGCTGCCAGCCAATCGAGCAATTCGGGATCGCTCGGCTTCGCGCCATTCAGGCCGAAGTCGTTCGGTGTCTTCACGAGTCCGACGCGGAAGTGCTGCTGCCAGAGACGATTCACGATCACGCGCGCGGTCAGCGGATGATTGGGAGACGTCAGCCATTTGGCCAACTGCGAGCGCGGCTGCGTCTCACCGGATGAGACCTCGGCAACGTCATCGGCGACCAACACGCTTAGTGGTCGTGGCTGGACCGGCTCTCCTTTGTTTTCCCAGACGCCCCGCTTCAAGACGTGGATTGCCGTTCTTTTCGCGAAGTCGTTGTGAGTGGCCGGAATCGTCGGCAGCGGCGCGGGGAGTTTGTCTTCCAACTCCTCGATCTGTTGTGCCAGCTGATCTTTCTGTGCAGCGTCGGTCGCGTCCTTGGCCAACTTCTGCACGCGAGCGATTTCGTCTTTGCCTTTTTTCGTCGCGGCCTCCCACGCCTGCTGTTCGTCGGCCGTCGCGAGGACAAGGTTGTGCTCCTCGGTCGCGGCGAGGTATGCCTGCAAGCGGTAGTAGTCCTTCTGCGAGATCGGCTCCAATTTGTGATTGTGGCAGCGAGCACACCCGACGGTCAGGCCGAGAATCGCCGAGCCGATGATGTCGGTCCGCTCGGTGAGCACTTCGTTGCGGCTGAGCGCGATGTCGGTATTCCCCGCGTTGCGCCGCACTGGGCCAAGCCGATGAAAGATCGATGCGGTCAGGCACTCGTGACTCTCCGGCTCGATCTCATCCCCCGCGATCTGCTCGACAAGGAACCGATCAAATGGCTTGTCCTGGTTGAAGGAATCGATGACGTAATCCCGATACCGCCACGCTCCGGGAATATGCCGGTCGTACTCAAACCCCTCTGTCTCCGCGAACCGCACCACATCGAGCCACAACTGCGCCGCCTTCTCCCCAAAGTGCCGACTCGCCAGCAACCGATCGACAACCTTCTCGTAAGCGTTCGGCGCTTCGTCGCTGACGAACGCTTCGACCTCTTCCGGCGTCGGCGGCAGCCCGATCAAATCAAACGTCACACGGCGAATGAGCGCACGCTTGCCGGGAGCCGTTGAGAGCTGAGAATCGCGAGACGAAGGTGAAGAAGACGCTGAGAGATAAGAGTTGAGAACTGAAAGCGAAGACTCCTGAGTCGTAGAGCTCTTTGATTTGTCCCCCTCTCGTCTCTCAGCTCTCAGCTCTCGTCTCCGCAGCGGCTGAAACGCCCAATGCTTCCGAGCCTCCACGAGCTTGGAATCGTCCGCATCGGTCGGCTCGCGATCGCGCGGATCGGGAGCACCCATCTCAACCCACTTCACGAAGTCGGCAATCGTTTTGTCCGCGAGTTTCGGCTTCTTCGGAGGCATGACCAGATCGCCTTCGTGCCGAATCGCCCGAATTAACAAACTCTCGCCGCTCTTCCCGGCCACGATCGCCGGTCCGCTGTCACCGCCGCGCAGCACTGCGGCTTTGAAATCCAGCCGCAAACCTCCCTGCAATTCGTCGGCCTGTCGCGAGTGACAGGAATAACACTGAGCTTTCAACACCGGCTCAATCCTGTCGCGAAAGAATCGTGTGCCGTCCGTCTCTTGGGCGTTCACCTTGAGACACGAGCACGCTGCCAACAAAACGATGGCCATCCAGCTATGCCAGTTTCGACGAGACGGCAAATTGAAGAAATGTTTTGGCATGGGAACGGTTGAGGCGGGTTAAGTAACACCGACGAGTTCTCGGATCGGTTCGCCGGTTTCGACGAGATGCACGGGGCGGCCGGACCGGTCGGGAAAGGTGGTGTGTTGGCCGTCGATGCCCAGGTGATGATAGCTCGTGGCCGCGACATCTTCGGGGAAGAGCGGGCGTTCTGCGACGTTGGCTCGGTGATAATCGGACGAGCCGACCACGATGCCGCGCGGCAGACGGCCAAATTCGCCCATCGCGACGACGACCGTCTTTTTGTAGAGGCCGCGGTCGATCAAGTCACGCACGAGCGCGGCCAGCGCGCGATCGAACGGAGGCACCCGCAGCTTGGCTCCTTCGGCAGTTGCATAGCGGTTTGCGGTTCCGTGATGGTTCCACGGTTGCGTGTTGACCGTGCCGAAAGCCACGCCGCGCTTGACCAGTCGCCGAGCCAGGCGCGCGCTCTGACCAAATTCGTGACGGCTGTAGGTATCGCGAATCGTGGCCGGTTCGGCGTTGATGTCGAACGCGGATTGATAATTTGCGTCGAGGTCCTGCATCGGCAGGTCAAGTTCGCGGCGCTGTGCATCGAACGTCGAGAGCAGCGAACGGCGGTCACGCAGTCGGTCGAATGTCAGATTGCTGGCGAGCGACAGACCGCGGATTCGGTAGTCGGCCGCGTTCGGGTTCGAGTTCACAACGAACGGTCCGCGAAACTGCGAGACCGCTTCAGGCTTTGGATCCCGCGTCTCATGATGTCCCGGTCCGCCGCTCATCCACATCAGGATGACGCTCGAGCCAGCACGCGTCGGGTCGAAACGAATGCCGGAGCGGGAAGCGGCCTCGCTGCGACCGGCCAAGAACTGCGGCAACTTCAGCCCGCCGAATCCGAGGACTCCGGCTTGCACAAAGTTGCGACGAGAAAAACCTTCGCTGTCGGACGCTGAATTTCGAGTGAGTCGCATCACGGTGACCAATGTTGTGAGTCGATTGTGCCTGACTCTGCGTTCTCTGTAGTGAAATTCTTTATCGCAGAGATACAGAGTACACGCAGACTATCCAAGAGTATCGAGCGCTGTTGGTCACTTCTTGATTTGTTGCCGCAGTTCATTCAATTCGGCTCGCAGGCGTTGCAGTTCTTCGCGCAATTCCTCGACCGGGGCGTGGCCGGGAGCGGATTTAGGTTTTAATTTCGGCTGTGGCTTCTTCATCGGAGGTTCGCTTTGCTTGGACTTCAGGAGTGCCGGCTTCTCGTTCTCCGTTGATGACCGCTCCTTCGCGAATTGTTCGTGAGCCTGATGCAGTTCACGCTCGATGTGCTCCGCCTTATCAGCCAGTTGTGCGGCGAGGTCGGGCAGCTCGGCCGCGTGCAGGTTTTCGATGGCGATGTGCAAGTGCTTGAGGCGACGAGCGGCCGCCTGCAACTTCTCAGGCATTTCCGGCGAGTGCTTGCCAATCGGCTTTTGTCCGGCCTTTGGCTCGTGATGCTCACGGTGTTCAGCCAACTCGCGCTCGATGTTGGCTCGATGCTTGCGCAGCTCGGCGAGAGCTTGCTTGTCTTTGGTCTTCTCTGCGTGTTCTTCCTTTTCAGCGATCGCTTTGAGTTGTCGATGCAGTTCATCGATCTCGCGGTCCGAGGAAGCTGACGACTTCACTTCGTGCTTGTCCGCAGCATTCAGCAGCTCTTTGACGTGGCGGAAGAGTTTCTCAGCCTCTTCCTTGCGGCCTTTTTTGACCAAAACTTCCGCTTCATGCTGGACGGCTTTAGCCTTGGCTCGCAGTTCATCCGCTTCCGATGACCAAGCCGTCGCGCTGACGCAGACAACCAAAGCCAGCGACGCCAGAGTCCAAACGATATTTCGCATTTCAATGCCTCCGGAAATGGGAAAGACAGATGACCAAAGTATGCTATCCAGCATCGGTCAGCATGGCATCCGAAATCCGGCAGACAGACACGACTGGCTCATTCGATTGTGTTCGGAAAACTGTCGTTAGGCTGCTCAGCGCAGTCCCAGCAGCGGGAGCGAATCGCGGTGAATGAGCCGTTCGATCGCCTCGTGGCTGAGTCGCGGCAACGCGCTGCCGGCCAGCATATCGTTGAGTTTTCGCAATCCGTCGAGCGTCGCATTGACCGTCGTGAAGGGGTAGTCGGTTCCGAACAAGACCTTGTCCCAGATGCCGTATTCCTGCACGAGCATCAGGCTGTGATAAAACTGGAACGGGCGGTAATGCAGCGCGCTGATGTCGCAGAAAACATGCGGATGCTTGCGAGCCGTGACGATCGCCTCCCCCTCATACGGGTGGCCCAGGTGAGCCATGATGATTCGGACTTCGGGGAATCGCGTGGCGACGACGTCCAGATGCCGAGGCAGCGTGCATTCGAGCGGCGCCTGCGCAACGAACGTCGTCCCCGTGTGCAGCAAGACTGGCAGCCGATGTTGCGTCGCGTACTGCCAGAGCGGATCGAGCCGCGATTCGTCGGGACGAAAGCCGGCATACATCGAGAGCAGCTTGATGCCACGCAGGCCCAGCTGTTGATGCCCGAATCGCAGCTCGTCTTCCCAACCGGGCTGCGTCGGATCGACCGACAGAAAGCCGATCAACCGCGCGGGATCGGCGGCGACGTATTTTGCGACGTAACGGTCATCGACCCACAAGCCACTGAGTTTCGCTTTGCCGCCGAAGACGATCGTGATCGTGTCTTCGGGGGCGGTGGCTCGATAGGCGTCGTATGTCACGGTCAGGTCCATTTCGACTCCCGCCTTCGCTCGCTTGGCCTGCTGCCGGAAGTCGTCACTGAAGTGCGCGGGGTACTCCCAGGCGTGACTGTGAACATCGATGATCATGAGGCCTCCCTGCGCCCTACTTGCGAATGGATAACAGCGTCTGTTCGAGGAACGGACGGACAAGCCGTTCGAGCCATTCGAACTCGATCAAGAACGCGTCGTGGCCATACGAGCTTTCCAGTTCGATGAACGTCACATGCCGACCGGCCTCGATCATGGCTCGGACCAGTTCTTTGCTTTGGATCGTCGGGAACAGCCAGTCGGACGTGTAGCTGGTGACGAGAAATCGCGCGTTCGTTTGGCTGAGCGCTTGGGCCACGGAGCCCCGGCCTTCGGCAAGATCGAAGTAGTCCATCGCTCGCGTCAGGTAGAGATAGCTGTTGGCGTCGAAGCGTTCGATGAACCGCTTCCCTTGGTAGTGCAGGTAGCTTTCGACTTGAAACTCGATCTGCCGCATCATGTCGTACGAGAGTTTGTCGCTGTCTTGCAGTCGACGGCTGAATTTCATCTCGATCGAAGCATCGGAAAGGTATGTGATGTGCGCGACCATGCGGGCCAGCGCGAGTCCCACGTTCGGACCTTGGGGCTTGTCGTAGTATTGCCCGCCGTGAAAGTTCGGATCGGTGCAGATGGCTCGACGGCCGACGGCGTTGAACGCGATCCCTTGAGCGGTCAGCTTCGCGGCCGACGCCATACAGACGGCCGAAGCGATCCTCTTCGGAAATCGAACGGCCCATTCCAGCGCCTGCATCCCGCCGAGACTTCCGCCGATGACCGACAGCAATTTCTCGATGCCGAGCGACCGCACGAGTTCGGCATGAACCTCGACGATGTCGCCGACAGTCATGAACGGAAAGCTGAGCCCGTAGGGCGTGCCGGTCTGCGGATTGAGACTGAGCGGGCCGGTCGTCCCCTGGCAACCACCGAGCACATTCGCGCAGATCACGAAGTAGCGATTGGTGTCGAGCCCTTTGCCCGGCCCCACGAATTCATCCCACCAACCGGTCTTGCGATCTTGCGGTGTGTGCCAGCCGGCAACGTGAGCGTCCCCGGTCAGTGCATGACAAACGAAGATGGCGTTGTCTTTTTTCGGGCTGAGTTCGCCGTAGGTTTCGTACGAAACCGTGACCGGCCCCAGCTCGCCTCCGCCCGCCAATCGCAGTGAATTCGGTGGCGCAAAGAGCGTGGCGGAGCGTTTCGTCACGAACCCGACCGAGTCTGGTCCGGGAACGATCGGCTCGCCACCGTCACGCAGTTCTCCGCTGTCTGTCGCCATGTAGTCCTCTTGAAGCGGTTTCAAATAGCTCGCCGCGCCAGCGAGAGTTTGTGTTTGTCGAACGAATCGACCACTCACTTGCGCGTTGTGCTAGTTCCGCAATCGTCTCTCGTGAAGTCGCGGCAGTGTAACGCGAGACTCTGTCATTCGCCGAGCGATCACTCACCGTCTTTAGGAAGCGAAACATTGATACGGTTCATCGCTTCAGCGATGCCGGAGCGAACCCACAACTCGACGCCATCCGCGGCACAGACGATCGCGTGTTCGATGTCGGACTGCTCGGACTTCGCGAATCGGGACAGCACGAAATCGGCTGAGTCCATCTGCCCCGGCGGACGGCCGATGCCGATACGCAGCCGAGCGTACTCTTGCGTTCCCAACTGGTTCTGAATGTCGCGAAGCCCCTTTTGGCCACCGTCTGATCCAGAGGCTCGCATCCGCAACTGTCCGAGCGGCAAATTGAGGTCATCCGAAATCGCCAGCAAATCCTGCGGCGAACCCTGAAAGAACTCCAAACATTGCCGCACGCTCCGTCCGCTGAGATTCATGAACGTCAGTGGCTTGAGCAACCAAAGCTTCTCGCCGCCGAGTTCCAATTCAAACGTCTCCGCCTCGAACTTGACTCGCGGCTTCGGCAGCGCGAACCGGCGAACGAGTTCGTCGATCACCTCATACCCGACGTTGTGCCGAGTTCGCGAGTAGCGATCTCCGGGATTCCCCAAACCGACGATGATCTTCATGCAATTCACTCACCCCGCGCGACGAGGTCCAGCAAATACCGGCCGTAGCTGTTGTTCCTCATCGGCTCGGCCAGCTTGCGGACCTGAGCGCTGTCGATCCACTTCATGCGCCAGGCGATTTCTTCGGGACTGGCGATCTTCAAGCCTTGTCTCGTCTCCAGCACGCTGACGAACGTGCTGGCTTCGATCAGCGATTCGTGAGTTCCCGTGTCGAGCCACGCCGAACCGCGGCCGAATGTCTCGACTTGCAGCTCGCCCCGTTCGAGGTACACACGGTTGAGGTCGGTGATTTCGAGTTCCCCGCGCGGCGAAGGTTTGAGTTGCTTCGCGTACTCGCAGACGTGTCGATCGTAGAAGTACAAGCCAGTCACGGCGAAGTTGGACTTCGGTTGCTTCGGCTTCTCTTCGATCGTGATCGCCTTGCCGGTTGAGTCCAATTCGACGACGCCGTAACGCTCCGGATCGCGGACGTGATACGCGAAGACCGTCGCACCGGTATCTCGCTCGGCCGCTCGCTGCAACTGCTGCGAAAGCTGGTGGCCGTAGAAAATGTTGTCACCCAGAATCAAGCACGCCGGATCGCCGGCCAGAAATTCTTCGCCGATCAAAAACGCTTGCGACAAGCCGCCCGGATGCGGTTGCTCGGCATATTCAAATTGCATGCCCCACTGACTGCCATCCTTCAGCAGCTTCCGATACAGCGGCAAGTCATGCGGCGTGCTGATGACGAGGATGTGCCGCAGCCCCGCGAGCATCTGCGTGGCCAGCGGGTAATAGACCATCGGCTTGTCGAACACGGGCAGCAACTGCTTGCTGATAACCTGCGTCGCCGGGTAAAGCCGCGTGCCGGAACCTCCGGCGAGAATGATGCCTTTGCGAATTGCCATTTCGATTGCTCCAGTTGGCATGATCCTGCCCCTCTTCCCTTGGGAGAGGAGTGTTGATCGATGTCAAACACCATGATAGCTGCGATACCATTCGACGAATCGCGCCACGCCGGTCTCGATCGGCGTGGCTGGTTTGAAGCCGACATCGCGGATTAAATCATCGAGATCGGCATACGTCGCGGGCACGTCCCCCGGTTGCATCGGAAGGAAGTTCTTCTCCGCCGTGCGCCCGAGACATTTTTCGAGCGTCTCGATCAGGTACATCAACTCGACCGGTTGATTGTTGCCGATGTTGTAGACCTTGTAAGGAGCCTTGCTGGTCGCCGGGTCGGGATGATCGCCGCTCCAATGGGGATTGCCTGTCGGAATGTTGTCGGCGACGCGGATGACTCCTTCGACGATGTCGTCTACGAAGGTGAAGTCGCGGCGCATCTGGCCGTTGTTGAAGACGTCGATTGGCTTGCCGGAGAGGATCGCCTTCGTGAACAGGAACAGCGCCATGTCGGGCCGACCCCACGGGCCATACACGGTAAAAAACCGCAGGCCGGTCGTCGGCAGAGCGAACAGGTGACTGTAGTTGTGAGCCATCAATTCATTGGCCTTCTTCGTGGCGGCGTAGAGGCTGATCGGGTGATCGACGTTGTGATGCACCGAGAACGGATTGTTCGTATTCGCTCCGTAAACGCTGCTCGACGAGGCATACACTAGATGCTGCACACCACTGTGTCGGCACGCCTCCAGAATATTGACGAACCCGACGAGGTTGGCCTCGACGTAAGCGTGCGGGTTTTCCAGCGAGTACCTGACCCCCGCCTGAGCCGCCAGGTTGATGACCACATCAAACTTCTCATCGCGGCAAAGCTTCATCAGCCGTTCGCGTTCCGTGAGGTCCGCCTCGTGAAACGTGAACCCTGGCTGCCCGACAAGCTGCTTCAGCCGAGCGTGCTTGTACTCGACCGGATAATACGGAACGAGGTTATCGTACCCGACGACCGTGTCCCCACGAGCCAGCAATTTCTGGCTGGTGTGAAACCCGATGAACCCAGCTGCGCCGGTGACGAGATATTTTTTGTTCGCCATGAGCGATCCTCCATAGCCCGAATGCTACGCCGTCACTTGTGATCACTCCAAGACCCATTCGCAAGCAAAGTTGCTTGGTGTTGGCGACCAATCCCGAATCAATGCTCGCCTCGCGTGGCCGGTGGGCTATCGCTTGCTGCCCGGTGAGAATTGCCCGCCGTTCTTGCGAACGGACGCGGCCGTGATGAAGCGCGCCGGCTTCGCTTCACATCATCTGTGGGCCACGCCCTACGAAACTTCCGAACGCTATCCGGCCGGTGAGTCTCCGAATCAGCTCCCGGCCGGCGATGGATATACCACCGACGGTCGAATGTGGCGAACGTTCACTATCGCATCGTCGACAGGACCTGGTTGAAAATGTCGTCGCTGATTTCAGCGATCGAGCGTTGCTGGCCTGCGCGGGCGGAGTCGACTCGCCGCCAAAGGGGATCACGAGCGGCGATCTGCAAATAAACGTCCCGAACACGCTGCAGGTATTCGGCGTCCGCCTCTTGCAGATCGGCGGCCTTGTCGGTGTAGTTGCGAGGCTTCTTGGCAGCGATGTTGCGCTGCGCGATCTCGACCGGGACATCCAACAGAACGACGAGCGAAGGGGGCGGCAACGCAAACACGTCGAACTCGATCCGCTCAATCGTCCGCAGCAACTCGTCCCGTTCAGCACCGTCAAGCTTGGCTCCCTGGTGAGCGAGATTGGAGGGCACGTAACGATCGCAGACAACGATGTCGGACTGTTGCAGCGCGTCGTTGAGCATACTCTTCGATTCGAAGCGGTCGGCAGCGTAGAGCACTGAGGCCAAAAACGGGTGGACTTCGTTGAGCTGCCCGAAGCGGCCGTTCAGAAAATCGCCGATCGCGTGGCCGAACAGCGTATCACGATAGCGCGGAAAGCTGAGCAAACGAACTCGGCGGCCGGTAGCCGTCAGTCGCTCGGTCAGTTGCTGGGCCTGCGTCCCTTTGCCGGAGCCGTCAATCCCCTCGATCACAATCAGCGGAGCCACGGTTGCCTCGTCTTGATCTCGGTCAGGAGGCCAACTGGGCAATCGCGGCATCACGGTTCCCGGCGATGGCGAAGTACGTCAGCAGCTTGCTGGCCCGCAAAATCGCATCGACTCCTTCGGACAAACCGAACAAAACCATCTTCCCCTGATTGCGGTGCAGCTTGCGGTGCAGGGTGATGAGCTTCCCCAACACTGAACTGGTCAAGTACTCGACGTTGGTCAGATCGAGCACGAGTTTCAACCTATTGGCCTGCTCGACGAGTGAGAACAGTTCTTGACCCAACTGCTCGATATTCTCCTCATCGTTGAGCTGGCGCGACTTGAAGCGGACGACCAACACGTCTCCGTGTTCTTCGAGCGTGATGAAGCTGTTCCGGTGATCGGGCAGTGGCATGAATCGCTCTTTCGAGGTATCGAGTTCTTGGCAAACCGGTCGTCAGATTCGTTTTTTAAGCCGGGGATTCATGGATCGCACAGTTCGTGGTCGCTCGCTGTGACGTTGACGATTCTAAACAGTCAACGGCGAAGACGCTCGCCTGATTGGGGGCGGAAAATCGGATCGCGACCAATTCGTCCGAGTCCATCCGGCTGGCCATTCCCGAAACCAAGTGTCCGAAATCCCGTGAGTTTCCTGGCAACTCGACGTTTGCGTAGCGGCGGTCCGTCCCCTGTACGAATCCTGATCGCGAAGAGGACAGCCCCTCTACTAAGACTTCGACGGGGCGGTCGATCAATGTGGATGCAAACTGCCGGGTCATTTCCGTTTCCAACCGTGCTAGTTCTTGACAACGTTGTTTCTTGATCGGTGCCGAAACCTGATTCGGCATCTTCGCCGCCGGAGTTCCACGGCGTCGGCTGAATGGAAAAATGTGGATCTTCATGAATCTCGCTTGCCGGCAGGTATCAAGAGTTTGCTCGAATTCTTCATCGGTCTCGCCTGGAAATCCAACGATCACGTCCGTCGAGAGAGCTGGATTCGGCAATCGCTCGTGCAGCTTGGCGACGGTTTCCAGAAACTGCGCGACCCGATAGCGCCGCCGCATCCGGGCCAGGACCGTGTCCGAACCGCTCTGTAACGCGGGATGAAAGTGCGGACACAGATGTTCACAGTCGGCGGCAGCAGAAATGAAGTCGTCACTGAACTCAGCGGCTTCAATGCTCGACAATCGCAACCGCCAGCGGCCCGGTATTTGATCGAGCCGTTGTAGCAGATGCCACAACCGAAACGGTGGCAGCCCCGATCGGCCGCGAGTCGTGTCGACGCCGTAATGGCCGACGTGAATTCCGGTCAGCACGATTTCTTCGTAGCCGAACTCGATCAGCCGGCGAACCTCGGCCTCAATGTCGTCGGGCGAGCGGCTTGACAACCCTGGCCGTACCATCGGGATGATGCAGTACGAGCAGCGCAAGAGGCACCCATCCTGCACTTTGACAAACGCTCGCTTGTGGCCGTCGAAGCGGCTGATTCCGGTCGGAAACTCGGCGACACCCAATCGCAGCAGCACGTCGGGAAGTTCACGTTTGTCAGGAACGACTTCGATCACGTTTGGCAATTTAGCGATCGCGGCCGGATCGTGAGTCGCGTAGCAACCGGTGACAATCGTCTGGCAATTCGGATTCTCGCGAGCCAACTGCCGCACGACTTGCCGCCCTCGCGAGTCAGCGTTTTCGGTCACGGTGCAGGTGTTGACGACACACAAGTCCGCGGGTTCAGCTTCGGCGGCCTCGCGAAAACCGGCGCGCAGCAGGGCCTCTTTCACCAATTGCGTTTCGTACTGGTTGACCTTGCAACCCAGCGTCACCAAGCGACATGTCCGCACAGCTCGTCATCCCGTTCGATTTCAGGACAGGGGTGGCGGAGTATACCGGTCTCGCTGCGGACGGCCATCGTTGCACACCACCTAAGAGGACTCGAGCGTGGAACAATCTCGCCGCCAAGTCATTTGTACGCTCGCCGCCGCACAGGTCTCGCGGTAGCTTGGCGGCATGTCCATCGTAACTCCCACTTCGGAAACGACGATCGCAGCCAGTCCGTCCACTGGACGGACTTGGTTAAAGTTTCGCAAATGGGCTGTACAACGAGTCCTCGCGCTGGTGGTTTTGTTGACGCTGTACGTGCTCTCGATCGGACCAATGTGGTGGTACTGGTACAGTGGCATGTACGTCTCGACATCGGCAGACTACTGGGTGATCGCGTTTTATGAACCGCTGCGAGTGGCGTGTCGGATCGAGTGGATTGATTCGTTCGTCACGGCCTACATCGAGTGGTGGAATTTGTGAGCCGGATCGCATAATTGCCCGCTGACACCAAGATTTCTGACTCCTTGACGAATACCCGTCCGCTACCGTCTTGGCGGAGGCGTTCGTAGAATCCGTCCCGAATGGCCAGTCGGCCGTTTCAACTCATTCGGAGATCACATCATGGGGCTATTCGACAAACTTCGTGGCGAACTGGTTGATATCGTCGAGTGGATCGATGATTCGAAACACACTCTCGTCTGGCGGTTTCCACGGTATCAGAACGAGATCAAGAATGGTGCCCAGCTCATCGTGCGGCCGGGGCAGAAAGCGGTCTTTGTGCATCGTGGAGAAATCGCGGACGTCTTCGACGAAGGGAACTACGAACTCAAGGCAGACAACCTCCCGATCCTCAGCACGCTCCAAGGCTGGAAATATGGGTTCAACAGCCCATTCCGTTCGGAGGTGTACTTTGTCAGCACACGGCAGATCACTGACTTGAAATGGGGAACGCCGAATCCCGTGATGCTGCGCGATCCGGAATTCGGCCCGATCCGGTTGCGAGCCTTCGGCACCTACACGCTCAAGGCGGTCGATCCGAAGGCACTGCTGAAAGAATTGGTCGGCACAAACGCCGAGTTTAACAGCGATGATGTGGCGGAAGTGATGCGGTCGATCATCACGCAGGCGTTCACCGATATGCTGGGGACCGCCAAAGTCGCCGCGTTGGACTTGGCGGCGCACTATCAAGAGATGGCGGGCGAGCTCCGCAAGCTTGTCGCGGAACGCATCGATGACGAGTACGGACTGGAGATTCCGCAACTTTTCATCGTCAACGTGTCGTTGCCAGAAGCGGTCGAGAAGGCTCTCGACGTGCGAACCAGCATGGGTGTCGTCGGCGACATGAACAAGTACCAGCAGTATCAGATGGGCAACGCGATGATGGCCGCCGCCGACAACCCCAATGGTGGTGGAGCCGCCGAAGGGATGGGTTTAGGGATGGGCTTCGCGATGGCAAATCGGATGGCTCAGATGGGCGCGGTTCCGGGGGCGCAACCAACCGGAACACCTCCTCCAGTTCCCGACGCCGCAACTTGGCACGCAGCAATCGGTGGACAGTCCTCCGGGCCATACTCGCTGGCTCAGATTCAGACGGCGATTCAAGCGGGGCAACTTGATCGTTCGACGCTGGTCTGGTGCACAGGCATGAGCAACTGGCAACCCGCCGGTGAAGTACCCCAAACCGCCAGCCTGTTTGGAGCCGTTCCACCGCCGCTGCCGAGATGATTTGCCTTTCACTCCATCGGGCTTACCCCGGTGGTTTCAGGCTTTGGGACTACTTTGCTTGCAGAAGTTTTACTCCAACGAATTGGCTGTGTCGTGCAGAAGTCCGCGAACCGCCGGGGCAAGCCCGGTGGGATGGTGATCGTCGATGGCTGACTCGCCTCACCCCGAAAACTCCACCAAGCCCGGCGAGTCCGTCGATGACGGCAAGGGACACATTTTTCCCTGTGAGCAGTGCGGTGCGGACTTGGAATTCCACATCGGGCAACAAAGCCTTAAGTGTCCGTTCTGCGGCCATACAAAACAAATCGAACTCGCAGCCGATGCGGATATCGCCGAGCAGGACTTTGACGCGATCCTCGAAAAGGTCCGCGAGTGGCGCAGCAAGTCGGTGAATCATACGACCGACGGCCAGAGCGAAGTTCGCTGCGTCGGCTGCGGCAGCAACGTCGTCTTTATCGGCTCGTTGACCAGCAGCGAGTGTCCGTATTGCGGCTCGCCAATTCAGCTCGACAAAGTGCATGACTCGCCGAAAAGGATACCGGTGCATGGCGTGTTGTCGTTTCACATCGAGAAAGAAAAGGCTCGGCAGAACCTGACCGCGTGGGTGAAGTCGCGCTGGTTCGCTCCCAGCGAGTTCGCACTGCGCGGCGTCGAGGGTCGTTTTAACGGCGTCTATCTGCCATTTTGGACGTACGACTCGATGACCTTCAGCCGCTATTGGGGCGAGCGGGGCGACCACTACTACGTCACGGTCACCGAGAATAATCAAACTCGGCAAGAACGCCGCACTCGCTGGTCGTCCGTGAGCGGCAGTCACCAACGATTCTTTGACGACGTGCTGATCCTCGGAGCGAAGGGGATGCGTCGCGACATGATGGAGTCGCTCGAACCATGGCCTCTGGAGAAAATCCAGCCCTTCACTCAAGAGATACTGGCTGGATTCCTGGCTCGAACCTACGAGGTCGAACTCGACGAAGGTTTTCCGCTCGCGAAAAAGATCATGGACTCCGGCATCGCCTCAGACGTGCGCAGCCTGATCGGCGGCGACGAACAGCGCGTCTCTGAGATCAAGACTCGATACGACGCACTCACTTTCAAACACTTGCTGTTACCGGTCTGGTTGCTGGCATATCGCTACCACAACAAGTCGTATCAGATCTTCATTAACGCCGTGACGGGCGAAGTCCAGGGGGAGCGGCCCTACAGCTTCTGGAAGATATTCCTCGCGATCATGATCGTGTTGGGAATCATCGCGGCCGTGGCGGCGGTCGGTGGAATCGGCAATGCGGTTCAACATGCTCGCTGACGCAGCCAGTTCGGAGTCAAGTTGCATGGCGGTGCTCCAGCGTTGGTGGGCCATTGCGGGATTATCGCTGTTGATTGTGACGTGGACCCTGTGGAGTCCGCAGACTGAGTTCCCGCAAATTCCGCTGTTTGGTTGGGCGGGATTGTTGCCTCCGTTCGTGCATTGGCTGGCATTCGGAGTTCTCTTAGGATCGCTCGCAACAGCAACCTTGAAACCGGACTCGCAGCGAAGTTGGTTGGCGACCGCCGTTTCGCTCGGCGTGCTGCTGGCTCTCGATCAACACCGGCTGCAACCGTGGGCCTGGCAACTCTTGCTGATGGCGACTTGGTGGAGCTGTGGCCACGTACGGCAAGTTTCGAATCTGCTTTGCATTGCACTCACCATCAGCATCTATTTCTGGTCCGCGCTCTCGAAACTTGATGCTGACTTCGCGACCTGGCACGGACAGACGCTCATCGAGTCGCTGTTTCGATCGGTCGGCATCAATGCCCTGAACTGGCCAGCGAGTCTGAAATCATGGCTCGCCATTTCACTTCCGGTCGGCGAATTACTGGTGGCCATCGGATTGTGCCGGCAGCGGAATAAAAGAGTCGCCCTGATCGCAGCAACCGCACTGCACGTCGGGCTGATCTTCGCGTTGGGACCACTGGGATTGGGACATCGTCCGGGCGTGTTGTTGTGGAACGTCGCCTTCATCGGACATGACTGGCTGCTGTTCGGTCGGTCGGCAGGAGGAGCTTTCAAACATACTGGAAGTGCCTGCGAGGGAGAGCGTTTCCCAAGGCACTCACTCGGAAGTGTCATGCAGCGATCGCCCTCGCTAACGCTCTGGGTTAGTTTGTTTTTCGTTTGTATTTGGCCGGTAACCGAGCGCTGGGGATTTTGCGATCGCTGGCTGGGCTGGAGCGTGTATGCTGCGCGATCTGAGCGCATCAGCGTGACACTCACTGATGAGGGATTGCGGCGCTTGCCAGAGGCCGCTCGGCGTTGTGTGACGGATGGCGAATTGCCGCTCGACCGCTGGTCATTGTCCGCGCTGGATGTGCCGATCTATCCACAGTTACGGTTTCAGTTCGGAGTCGTCGAATGGCTGCGGCAGCAGTGTGGTGAAGAGAATCTTGTCGAAGTGATCGTCCAGCGCTCGCGCGGTGGCAGCGGGCATGTCGAACGACTGACGGCCGAGCAGGTCGATGAACAACGCCGCGCCTACAGGATCAACACTCGGCCGCGCAGGCTTCCGTCTTTGTAGGCTGGACCGCAAGGCGCATCGCTCGCAGGCAGCCGGCAGTGACTTGGCGGAGGAATACCAGATCGAGCGTCTCAATCGTGTCACTACCACGGTGGTAGTGCGGGTTTCGCAGGAAGCTGGTATCGGTGATCATCACGGCCGAGAAGCCGGCATCCCAGAACGGGCTGTGATCGCTCAGTCGAACCGCCTGCAGCCAGTTGCCATTGTCGGGGACTTGCAGAGTCTCGACCGGCAGTCGCGGAATCTCTTTCAGACCGTTGCCGAAAGACTCGATGAGCGCCGTTGAGTTTTGATTGCCGATGACGGCGATGAAGTTGCCAGTCGTCGGGTACTTGCCGACCAGTTGTTTCGGCAGAGCTTGAGTGTTCGGCCGCTGGTCACAGTAGCCGATCATTTCCAGAGCGATCATGCCGACCAACCGCTCCGACCGGGAGCGCCACAACCGCGCATGCTCGGCACCTCCCAACATGCCGTGCTCTTCGAGATCGGTGACGACCAACTCCACTTCAGCACCCCCCTCCGGTCGCCAAGCGGGCCAACAGCGAGCAATCTCCAGCAGGCCAGCTACGCCGGTCGCGTTGTCGTCGGCTCCGGGAGTTTCTGGCCGCGAATCGAGATGCGCGGCGACGCTCAGCCACGAACCCGCATGCGACGCGGAACTCGGCAACGTCGCAATCAATTGTATTCCCGTCAGGCGGTCGCCGATTTCAGAGACAGTCTCAAACTCCTGTCGGCGAACCGCCCAGCCGAATCGAGTCAGTTGCTCGCTGACGTAACCTCGCAGCGACTCCAATTCCGGACTGCCGCTGGGACGCGGGCGGACGATGGTCGCCAGATGTTCTTGCAGGCGTTCCGTCTCGATGTCGTTCATGACTTCTTGCGAATTTCCTTCGGCTCGGAAAGTTGCATCAGGTAGATAAAGTCCTGGTCATTGCGGATCGGGTCGAAGTCGGTCTCGAGCGACACAAGCTTTCGCAACGAGCTGTCCATGCGGAATGCTCGCGCGAGCCACGAGAGCGCTTCTTCTTTCTCTCCTGCAAGTGAGTAGTAGCAGGCGAGGTTGTAGAGCACGATCGCGACCTTCGGCGAACCTCGATACGCCGCTCGCATCGATTCAATAGCCTTGTCGAGCCGACCGATCCGTTTGAAGCACCACGCCTTGCCCATCTGCAATTCGAGATTCTTTTCGGCATCGTCCGTGACACGCTCATAAGACTGCAACGCGCGCTCGTAGTCCTCTTTCAGGCGGAAGGATTCGCCGCGCAGTAATTCGACCTCGGCAGGTGTTTCGGATCCCTGAAACAACCCAAGCCGTCGCAGCGCCGCATCGGGCAGTTCGAGCATCAGGTAACCCTGTGCCGCTTCGATCGCACGTTGTTTCTGAATGTCGGTGGCATCTGCCATCGGGAAAGCCTCCGCAGTCCGGACGTCGGCGTCCGAGCGACACGCTATGCGACGCTCGGCACCGCAACGTTCAATTCGCCAGCGAGCTTCAACAGCGCTTGCCAGTTGCCATCGTCCAGAGGAATGCCCTTCGCGGTTCGATCGTTCAGAACGCGACGTTCCGGATCTCCGGGCAGCGTGACCTCTTTGACTCCGTCGATCAGCGGCACGCTGCGGACGAACTCCTCCAGGCCGGTGACTTGCTGGAACAAGTGCTCGACACCGCAGAATAGTTTCGGATCGATGACGATGAAGATTGCCTCATTCCCTAGCGGTGGCGGCGGATTTGGACCGACGGTCGGACCTCCGGAAAGGCCACAGCAAAACGTCTCGATCAGGAAGGCGAGCCCGAAGCCCTTGTAGGCTTGATCGCCACCCATTGGCAGAATCGTGCCGGGCGGGTCCCCGTACAGCATCGCGGGATTCGTCGTCGGCTTGCCGTCAGGATCGAGCACCCAACCCAGCGGAATCGGCTGACCCGCAATGTGTTTGACGCGGACTTTCCCTTCGGCCGTCGCACTCGTGCCGAAGTCGAGTACAAACGGACCGCCGTTCGCTCGCGGCATCCCCATGCACAACGGGTTCGTTCCCAGCCGAGGACGTTTGCCACCGACCGGAGCAACTCGCGGCGCGCCACCGTGTGTGTTGGCCACGATGATCGAAGCCATTTCTTTTGCAGCAGCCATCTCAGCGTATTCGCCCAAACGGCCGATATGCGCCGACTGGCGCAGCGAACCGCAGGCGATGCCGGTGTTCGCTGCTTTTGCGATCAATCGGCTCGTCAGGTCGCGAGCCAGTACTTGTCCGAATCCCCAGCCACCGTCGGTGACGAGCACGCTGGGGGTCTCTCGCAGAACCGTCAGTCGCGAGCCGGCATGTAGTCGTCCGCTCTTCACATTTTGCAGGTAAAACGGAATCCGCATGACTCCGTGCGAATCGTGTCCGCGCAGGTTCGCTTGTACGAGACTGTCGGCGACGATGCCGGATTCCTCGGCGTCGGCTCCTCCTTTGGAAAGAAGCTGGACGGCGAATTCGATCAGTGAGTCTGAGGCAATGACGGGCACGAGAAGTCTCCTTCAGAGGTTCTTCAGAAAGGTGGTTGTCGCAGGCACAATCGGAAAAGTTTCCGCGAGGCTCAGCATTTTACTTCAGTGGGACTTAGCGCGTCTGAATCAGTTCGCCGAGCGGGCGGCATCGTAGCGAATATGTCCGTGATGCGGATTCATTCCGGTTGGAAAAATTCCGCCGGGAACGGTTCGTCCGCCCAGTTGCATCGTGCGGAGCAAGCCTGCGATGTCGGTTGCTCGGCGAGCCAACGACGGAACGCAGCTTCTCGATGACTCGGCCGATATCCCTTCGGCAACACTCGGAGACAGACGCAATGAGTGACATCGTGTTGGGTATTCGGACGCTCGACGAACTGAAATCGTTCGTGCGTACGAAGCTCTGCGACAAAGAAAACCTGCTGCTGGAGCAAACGAAGGTCCGGCACGCTCCGCTCATCAAGCAGGGCAAGCTATGCGGGTATCAGTTCTCAGTGCAGGGACCTCGGCAAGTGCGTCTCGGAGCCGTCTGGGCCAGCGACCACAACGACGTCTATTTCTACGACACGCGCGGCACTCGCTACTACAAAGCTCATTTGACCGAACAAATTGCCCTTCCGGAATAACCGGTCGGGTAGATCTGACCTTCAAACACTCCGGCTCGACGCTCCGCAGGGACGGGCGAGCCGAACCAACCGCGGGTCTCCTGGCGTTCACCCTCGAGTTTCGACTCGAAAGGCTCAGCCACGAGACCCGCGGCTTTGTTTGGATTCGCAGGCCGCACTTAAAGGTTCGTTCACACGCCCCCCTTTGCGGGTTGGCCGTAAGGGCACAGCGTGCGGTAGATGATACGGCGATCGCCTTGGCACTCGTGCGGGCCAAGCGGCTGCAGTCGCTTGTCGGTCAGGAGCGCGAACAAGATCACGATCAACACGGCGATGATCCGACCGGCGGATCCCCACTCGGCGATGACCGTGTACGACAGAGCGGCCGCGCAGACGATGTAGACCGCCAGCGTTTCTCCAAAGTTGCGGCGTGCGAGCATCGCCTTCGACGTGTGGTTGAGTTCTTTGGAAACTTCTTCTCGCACCAACGCGACTCGTTCCTGACGAACGGCTTGAGCCCCTGCGGCTCCGCCAGCTTTGAGCAGTCATTCAACACTGTCCGGGATGCGATCGCTGTCTTCAAATTCAACCCGCGTTTGATTTGTGCAACGATTGCGGTACTCACGCAGTTCACTGACAAGCCTGCGTTCGAGAACCCTCGCTTGTGGCGGAACACCCCGTTCTATTGATCCCACATCACAGTCAGCGGCGAGTGCGTGTCCCAGCGAATCGACTTCCCTTGGTTGATCGCAATCCTGCGATCTTCGCGAAAGCTGCTGCGCGGCGCCTCTTGCCAGTTGTCGCGATAACAGCCCTGAAGTTCCGGTTCGACGAACGGAGCGGCTCCTTGAATCAACAAATCGAACGCTCGGTTGATACGGACTTGAGGACTAAGCATGACGCTGCAGGGATGGCGCCACATTCGGGAAGGCGGCGCAGTTCAAAGAGATCTGACCACTTTGTCCAAGTCGCTCGGATGCGGCGATGCGCAGAGGTCGGCAGCTCAGGCGTCTGCCGCCACATGTCCGCCGCGCACCAACTTGCGAGTCAGCAGCACTTCGCCGACTAGCAAGGCGAGGAGCGCCAGAAACAGCACCTGCCACAGCTCGTGCCGCGGCAATTCGTTGGAGGCTGCCGCTTGAATCTCGCGACCTTCGCGAATGAACTGCAAGCGTTCGTCGGCGGTGATCGTAGCGATTTGCTCGTCTGTCAGCGGTGTGAGATTGGACTCGGCCCGATCCGCATTGACCACGAATAGCTCACGGCCTTGTGCGGCCAGCGGCTTGGGGAGCTTCTCTTTTACCAGCGCAATCGGCTTGGAATCCGGCTCCTCTTTGCCGGCCAGTCGTTTCTCGTCCTCCGGCTCACGACGACGCAAGACATACACGCCGGGCAGCGATGTGTTGTCGAACACTAACAGCCGTGAAGCTCCCTCGCCGCTGATCTTCGACTCATGCGGTTCCCCATCCGGCCCTTCGAAAACGAAGTTCACCACAGTTCCCACCCCAACCGGCTCAACCGCATTCGGCAGCGGACTGACGAGCGGCTGTCCGACGGTAAGGTTTCGTTCGCCACGACGCGATGCGAGCTGAAAGAGCAACTCATGCACGAACGCCACGAAGTCCGGCCGGGCCGGCAAAGTGTTCCAATCGGCATCCAGTGGCGACGTCAGCAGCAACACATTCCCGCGACCAAACTGACCACCGACAAGGTACGGCACCCCGGACTGCAATCGAGCCAGCGCGATTGCCGGCGAACGCTCAATCGTTTTCGGTTCCGACTCGTCACTCCCTTCTGCCTCCTGCTTTCCGCCATCCCCCTTGTCTTCGCCGCCTTCCGTGACCTCCACTGTCCACCAACGACTGTACCGAGCCGTCGTAAAGGCCGCGCCCCGTTCCACTCGGAAGCGTTGCAGCCACGGCGATTCGAGTGACGCATTGGCAATCATCACCCCCAGTTCACGCTGTTCCGGAGTCTCCGACTCAATGCCTTTCAGCGAGACTCCCAGCAAACCCGTTTCGTCGGCAAAGACCCGATGGTTGTAACTATCCCTGTCGATCTGATTGCCCAGCGCGAATCCGACACCACCGCCCCTCCGGACATAATCCGTCAAAGCTGCGAGCTGAGCATCGGTCAGCTTCGGCACGTTTGCCAACATGACAACTGCGTACTTATCGAGGTCGTTGAACGCAGGCTTTTCCTCCAGAGGGAGAGACTCCCGCCGCGCCGTTTTGGGAGCGGCCTTTTCCGAACCAGGCAGCGGCTCGGCGGAAAGCGCGGCGGCCCCATTCACATGAAACGCTGGCGTCCATTCGGTCCATTTCACGGTTGTCGGTTGGACCCACGGCGTTTCGTTGCCAGCCGCCGCCAATGCCGCGTGAATGAAAAATGTCTCGCTTTGCACCGGTTCCGGCCGGGGGTCGCCATCCACGAGCAACACGGGCACCGCCTCCGACACGACGACCACCGCTTCGCTGACGTTGTCCGTTGGCAAGTCGTCGGCATCGAGGGCCACTCGTACGAGGTGCGAGCCGGTCGCCTCGAAGCGATGTTCGAACTCGACGTTCGCTTCGCCATCTGGTGAGAGCGTAACTGACTGCGTTCGCTCGGCCAGCCGTTGCCCATCAACTTCAAAATGCACTTGCCGAGTCACGCTCGTCGAGCCGCCACTGAATCGGACTCGCGTTTGAAAACGAACCGGAAATCCAGGCACGGACAATTCACGTGACGGATGCAATCGCTCGACATGAAAGTTCAGTCGCTCGCCCCCGCCCGGTATTGCCTGGCCGTCCGATTCGGCGGCCTCCAGAACGTTGACGACCCACAAATGCGGCGTGACCGACGATTGCTTCTTGAGATCGTCGAGCCGCAACCAGAGATTCGAGTCTTCCGAAAACCAACCTTGCGACTGCCCATCGGTCAGCAGCACGATCTCGCGCCGCAAATGATTCGTCCGGCTGAGCAGCTTGACGGCATGCGACAACGCCTCCGGAAAGTTCGCGGTCCCGGTCGGCGGCGAAAGTTGCTTGAGCACGTCACGCACGCGGTTCGCGTCGCGCGTCGGCGGTTCGATCAGCGTGCGAACTTGCTCGCGAGCTTCCAGCAAAGCGACTGTGTCCCCCGGTCGTAGTTGACCCAGGAACTTGTCGATCCAACGCACCGCATGCTCCTGCGGTGTAATCGCAGTCGCCTCCCAAGCCATGCTGTACGAGCCATCGAGAATCAGCACGATATCCCGATTCGGCTGCGGCCCAATGTCCCCCAACCACTTCGCCGAAACCCACGGCCGAGCCAACGCGATCGCCAACCACGCCACCAACGCCATCCGCAGCAGCAACAGCCACAAATCCTCCAACCAGACTCGCCGCCGAGTCTCTTGGCCAAGCTTCAGAAACTGCATCGCTCCCCAAGAGACGATGTCGTACTTCTTCTTGCTTAACAGATGCGCGATCACTGGCAAAGCGACGCCCGCCAAGCCCGCCAGCATCCAGGGATTGAGGAGTTCCAATGACATCGTGAGGGGTCAGGGGTTGGGGATTTGGGGAATTTACTAACCCCCAATTCCCAACCCCTACTCGTGCAGCCAGACTTCCGAGTGCATGGTGTAGAGCCGAAATCGTTCGCCGTCGCGGATGATAATGCCGCTCGAACGATTCAGTTCGCGCGGCAGCAACGGATTGTTGTCGTATTTCTTCCAAGTTCGCAGATCGTCGGACACTGCAACACAAGTGCTCCATAACGACGGCGTCTCGCCCTTCGCCGAGCCATGATAGTAGGCGTAGTACCGCCCTTTGTGCTTCACGATTTGATTCATGGCGATCAAGTCTCGATCGTGCAGACCTTGGCCTGGCCGCAGCACCGGTTCATCACTGACGTTCGTGAAGACCTTGAGATCGCGCGACGTGGCCAGCCAGACGCCAGCATCGCTGCGTTCGTAAAACAAATGCCACACGCCGTCCTCCAGCCACGCGGTCGGTGTGCCATAGGGTCCCGGTTCAATCGGTTCGCCGCTGGCCTTGCGCACATCGAGTTGCCCAGCGCGCTGCCACTTCACACCGTCGCGACTGGTCAGTAATTGCGCTTGATCGTCTTTGCCTTCGGAGAACATGTGGAAGACACCGCCGTGAGGCACGATCGACATGTCCTCGACCCAATGCTGCGCATGGATCGGATTGTCTTTGTGCCGCGTCCAGGCGATGCCGTCAGCCGAGGTCGCATAACCCAATCGCTTGATCCCTTCGCGAGTCCCGTCGTAGCCGGTGTACCACATCCGATACTTCGGCTTCGCGGAGTCCGTCCCGTCCGCCGTCGGATCGAGATGAATCCAACCGCGCTCGCGAATCTTGACCTCCCAAGTCCCCGATCCCGCGGCGGTGAAGACTGGCTTGTCGCCGTGCTGCTTGAAGCGAACAAGCTCCGGCGAGAAGTCATCCGCCAGCAACGAGGCAGACCAATACGAGAGTGCGAGCAACGCAAACAAGGGACGCATCACAACCTCGACAAGAATTCGAACGACTCGCGGAGCATTTCGGAGGCCATGTGGCTGTGCCGGCTGAGTTCGACGTTCACGCAGCCGGTGTAACCGATCTCACGAAGCGCGGCCATGACCGGCGGGAAGTCGATCTCCCCGTCGCCAAATCGCAAATGCTCGTGAACGCCGCGCCGCATGTCCTCGATGTGGACATTACACAGCGGCTTCGCCCAACGCCGCAGCTGATCGGCGATTGAACCCTCTTCGACGCACTGAACATGGCCGATGTCGATGGTCAAGCCGAAGCGCGGCGAGCCGACTTGCTCAGCGAGTCGGCCGTACTGCTCCAAGGTCTCGACCAACATGCCCGGTTCCGGCTCGAAGGCGAGCTGCACTCCGCAAGCCTCCGCGTAGTCGGTGACTCGGCGACAGCCATCGAGCAACCATTGAGCAACAGTTTCTGTCGGTGAGTCACTCTTGCCCGATCCAAACTCAGGACGGACAAGAGTGCCCGTCTTGCTCACGCCGGACCAAAACGAGACAGCATCCGAATTTAGCTCGTGAGCGATGTCGACGCAGCGGCAAAGAAATTCGACTCGACGTGATCGACCTTCCGCCGTTGACGAGATCAGCGTCGGCTCATGCTTCTGGCGTGGATCGAGCAAGAACCTCGCTCCGGTCTCGATCACCGACCGTAAGCGTAAGCGTTTGAGGGTTTGCCGCATCTCGGCAAGTTCACTCGCGAAGTTCGCGGAGAACGGATTCAAGCAATGCTGATCAACGGTGATCGCGACCGCCTGGTAACCGACCTCGGCCAGCAGTTCGAGACCGTCCTGCCAGCGATGAAACGCGAGACCGTTGGTGTTGTAGCCGAGCAACATGGCAAAGGCCGAAATCAAACAGGGGAGGGCGAGGCTCTCGCCGAGCCGGAGTTCGATTCGGCTCGGCGGGAGCCTCGCCCTCCCGTTGGTCAACAAAGTGACTGACTAGTCCGCCAGCGGCTTCACGCGGATATTGCGGAAGTAGACCACGCTATTTGGATCGTGAGCCTGAATCGCAAACGATCCGGTACTGATCTTGCGACCGGGGAATTGTTTGTCTTTGAAGTCTTCCGGCTGCTCCCAATCGACGGTGGTCTTGCCGTTGATTTTGATCGTGATGTGCCGGCCGACCACCTTGATGTAGGTCTCGTACCACTCGTCGTCTTTGACCTCGACCTCCCCGACGTTCTTGACGCCGTACAAGCTGCCGGTCTTGATCTTGTCCGTATGCGAGACGTTGACCTGAGCTTCGTAACCCAAAGCCGGCCAGCCGTCCTCTTGGAACTTCGTGTGAAAGTACAGACCGGAATTGCTCCCCTTGGTTGTCTTGCATTCGACCTTGTACTCGAAGTTTTTGAACTCCTTTTCGGTGAAGAGGTGCGCTCGCTTGCCGCTGACCTTGATCGTCCCGTCCACGACTTCGAATTTTCCGTCCTCGTTTTTCTTCCAGCCAGTCAGGTCTTTGCCATTAAAGAGGCTGACCCAGCCCTCGCCATCTTTCTTGGTGTCTTCAGCCTGTGAACCGACCGCGGCGAGCCACGAGACCATTGCCACCACTGCCAACATCCACCATTTCCGTTTCATCGCTGCCTCTCTTCCGAAAAAACCCGTGCCGCGAGCCGATACGCATTGGCTGCCAGTGTACGCCGGGAGAATTTAATTTCGGTGGCCAATCTAAGGCGGACTACTTGCGTTGAAAAGGACGCCACCACAAGAGGTGAGCGAGATCGACTCCAAGACGATCGTAACCTGCTCATCCGCGGATCCGTCATGCAACGGCTGTGAATCCAACCGCTTCAGCGTCGATCGGCGAAATCGGCTCGGCGAATGCACAGCCGCGAGCCGTTTGCCGGCGTGGTTCCACCGACCAGCGGAGGCGTTAGGTCGATCTCGCGCGCAGCCTCATCGGTCGCGAGCGGAGTCCGTTCCGCGGTGCGTTCATGTCGCCAGACGCCACATTCACCGCTTCGCAGCAGCCGACGGAAGCCCAGCGCGAGGCGTCCCATCGTGAATCTCGCGTTGATGTCTTGCAGCGGCCGAGCGTGCGCAGTTCCCGTAGCATCCTCATAGATCGCCGCGTCAATTCCGAGTGGCCCAAAGTAGCCGAGTGACTGCAGTCGCTTCGCCACTTGCTCACAGACTTCGACCGCACGTTGCCACTCGTTCGGGACGCTCGTGTCGAGCGAGAATTCGCTGCCGCGATAGCCTCCCTGCGGATCGCACAACAGCGGCGTGACTCCTTCCAATTTGGGCCTGCCCTGACCGGGCGGCGGCAACGTCCATTGAATCCCAACTTCCGCGCAGCGTTGCAGCCATGGTTCGAAGTAGACGGCTCCGTCGGAATCAAGTCGCCGACTCAGCCAAGTTCTTTGCGCTGGCGCGAAAGCCAATCCGCGGCCCAGCAACCGCTCGCGCGCAGCCATTCCGAAGTTGGCTTTGATGACCCACGCGTGATCAACGACCGGTTCGCCGAATTCGCTGGCGGAGCGACGGACGGCTTCCGCAAGGTCTTCCATTCGTTCGAGCCGCGCGGCTCCAAACAGAGCAACTCTCAACTCGTGTTCCATTGCGAAGGACCATTCCCGCGAGTTCCCTTGTCTCACCGAGGAATCGCTCGGCTGAGCAATCGCACCGCTGATCGCTCGAGTCCGCGCCGACCATCCCCAAGGGACCACCTCGTCGACGTTCCTGGCGGCGCTGCTTAGATCAACGACTCCGCGGACGCGCGGCAGACCTTGCCTGGCGAGCGAATGCCAGAAGTCTTCGGCAACCGGCTCCGGCGTCCAAATGAGATCGCCATCCTCCGCGAGCGAAATCCAAGACGGGACGCGTTCGGCCGAAATCCGCTTCAATGCCACCGACGGATGCCACCCGGCGACCGCCGTCAGTTCGTGCTCAAAATGAAAGTTGCCAACGAAGAGACGAGGCATCAACAGGGTCCAGTGGTTGCGGATATCCACGTCTGCCGCGTACAGACGATTGTCTCAGAAAGGTTGGCTAAGATGTTTGATACGTCGAGTTCAAGAGGATGATCTCACCGGGAATTCATGCATCGCCGCTCACTTTAGAGGACCAGTCATGGCCAAATCAAAGACCATAAAGCCGTCGAAGTCAGCCACTCGCGACTGGATCATTCGCGGAGTCGGTTTCGGTGCATTGGCCGTGTTGCTGGTTTTCGCGCGGCTGGACTTCCAATCCAAGCAAGCGGCTCAGACCACTTCCGAGGCTTGGCGTGCAGCGATCCGAGCTAAAGGTGAAGACGTCGAATTGCTGAAGTCCGAATTCGACAAGATTCCCGTGCAAAGGAGTCCCCAGCTTGTCTCCAGCCCGGCCGGAGCGAACCCGTATGCCGCACGAACGATCGAAACCTACACTTGGTCGGGAATCTTCCGCAACTATTCCGTAAAGGTGTATGTTGGAGCGGGAACCGATCCGCCCATTGAGTCGATCCAAGGGCCGGGCGAAGACACACAACCGGAGTGAACTCGGCGAATTGATGTGCGGCAACGATTACAGCTTCCGGCTGCTTGACAAGCTGCGCACGCGACGACTGAAATGCCCGTGACTCCTCGAGCCTTGGCCGCTGCCAAGGTCTTTTCTCACCCGTGATCGGAACGGTGTTGCGCATGTACGACCATCTGACTCTGATCAGCGGCCGAGCACACCGCGCCCTTTCTCAAGAGATCGCCGATTACCTCGGCCTCAACTTGGGGCCGTGTACGATCTCGAACTTTCCCGACGGCGAAATCTTCGTGCAGCTTGAGCACAACATTCGCGGTCGCGATGTGTTTCTCATTCAGCCGACCGGGCCGAACGCTCAAGAGAACTTGATGGAGCTGCTGATCCTGATCGACGCCTGCGTCCGAGCCAGTGCCGAACGGATCACCGCCGTCATCCCGTATTTCGGATACGCTCGACAGGATCGCAAGGACGCCGGCCGCGTGCCGATCACCTCAAAGCTCGTTGCCAATTTGCTGACCAAAGCCGGAGCTAACCGCATTCTCTGCGTCGATCTGCACGCCGCACAGATTCAAGGCTTCTTCGATTGCCCGGTCGATCACCTGTATGCCTCGAAGACGCTGGATGCGTATTTTCAATCCCTGAAGATTCCAAAAGACCGACTGGTGATCGTCAGCCCAGACGAAGGGAGCATCAAACGCTCGTTGCAGCATCAGGAGAACATCGGCGGCTCGCTGGCGATCGTCGACAAGCGGCGCTACAGCGCGACAGAAACCAAACAAGCCAACCTGATCGGCGGCCCGATCGACGGAAAAATCGCGCTGCTGTTCGACGACATGATCACGACCGCCGGGTCAATCGTTGGAGCCGTCAACGTGGCGAAGGCTCACGGCGCGGCCGAGATTTACGTCGGCGCGACCCACGCGGTCCTCTGCGGCCCTGCTGTCGGTCGTCTACGCGAAGCGCCGATCAAAGAGATCGTCGTTACCAATACTTTGCCGATCCTCGGCGACAAGCTGCTTCCCAACCTGCGCCAAGTCACCGTCGCCCCCCTCCTCGGCGAAGCCATCCGCCGCATCCACCGCAACGAGTCGGTCAGCGGACTGTTTGATTGATCGATTTAATCCAGCGCGAACTCTTTGAGGTAAGTTTCCAGTGTCTGCTCGGTGGCGTTGGGTTGGTCTTTCTTCAGCAGCACGAAGCGTTCGAGGACGAGGGCATCCATGTTCGTGGCGAGGAAGCAGCGGTAGGCGTGTTCGTGGTTCAGGACGATTGGCTCGCCGCGGACGTTGAAGCTGGTGTTGATGACGACCGGGCTGCCGGTCTGGGCCTCGAACGCTTTCAGCAAGCGGTAGTAGCGGCCGTGACGCTCGGCATCGACGGTTTGGATGCGGGCGGAGTTGTCGACGTGAGTCACCGCCGGGATGCACGACCGCAACTCTTTGAGCTTGTCGATGCCGGTCAGCTTCGGAGTGTCGGCCGATCGTTGGGTCCTTTTCGAATCGCGCACGTTGGCGACGAGCAGCATGTACGGCGATTGCTCGTGCGGGCGGGTTTCAAAGAACTCGACGACTCGCTCTTCGAGCACCGACGGAGCGAACGGGCGGAAGGACTCGCGGAATTTGATCCGCACGTTCATCGCTGATTGCATCTGCGGACTGCGCGCGTCCCCAAGAATGCTGCGGCTGCCGAGTGCTCGTGGGCCGAATTCCATGCGGCCTTGCATCCAGCCGACGACGTTTTCGGTGGCGATCAAGTTGGCGACGTGATTACAGAGCTCGTCCTCGTTGTCGAAGTGGAGGTACTTCGCCCCCTTCGCATCGAGGAAAGCTTTGATCTCCGCTTCATCGCAACGCGGGCCGAGCAGCGAGCCGTGCTGGGAGTCACCACACCAGCCCGACGCGCCAGCGAGGGGTTCGTTCGCGGCAACCACTTGCTGGCGCGTCGTGCTGGTGTGACGCGAGCGGCCCAACAACTGATGCCAGACAAAGAGCGCGGCTCCGAGTGCTCCGCCAGCGTCGCCGGCGGCGGGTTGAATCCACAAGTCCTCGAAGGGGCCTTCGCGGAGGATGCGGCCGTTCGCGACGCAATTGAGCGCGACACCTCCGGCGAGGCAGAGTTTCTTCTCGCCGGTGACCGCGGCGACGTGACGCGACATCCGCAGCAGAATTTCTTCGGTGACGACTTGGACCGATGCGGCGAGGTCCATCTCGCGCTGTGTCAGCGGCGTTTCCGGCTGACGCGGAGGACCGCCGAAGAGTCTGTCGAACTTCGCGGAAGTCATCGTCAAACCTTGGCAGTAATTAAAGTACGACTGATCCATACGGAACGAGCCGTCGTCCTTGAGGTCGATCAATTTCTCGCGGATGAGGTCGGCGTACTTCGGCTCGCCATAGGGGGCGAGCCCCATCAGCTTGTACTCGCCGGAGTTCACCTTGAAGCCGCAAAAGTAGGTGAAGGCGGAGTACAGCAACCCCGGTGAGTGCGGAAAGTGCATTTCGTGCGTGAGTCGCAAGCGGTTCCCCTCGCCGATGCCAATGCTGGCGGTTGCCCACTCGCCAACGCCGTCGACGGTCAACACGGCAGCACGCTCGAACGGGGACGGGAAAAACGCGCTGGCGGCGTGCGACTCGTGATGCTCGGTGAAGACGAAGCGTTTCTTGTAGCCCGGAAGTTCGCGGCGCATCGTGCGCGGCAGATACAGCTTGTCCTTTAACCAGATCGGCATCGCTTTGACAAAGCTGACGAACCCGCGCGGCGCGAAGCCGAGGTATGTTTCCAGCAAGCGATCGAACTTCAGCAGCGGCTTGTCGTAAAACGCGACGAAGTCGAGCTGATCCGGGGTGAGTCCCGCTTCGCTCAGGCAGTATTCGACCGCCAGCTTCGGAAATCGCTCGTCGTGCTTCTTGCGCGAGAATCGCTCCTCCTGCGCGGCGGCGACGATGTCGCCATCGACCACGAGACACGCGGCGGAATCGTGATAGAAAGCGGAGAGGCCAAGGATGCTGGTCATGGAATTGTTCGTGGGGCAGGTTTTCAACCTGCCGAGGACTGGGCGGGCAGGTTGAAAACCTGCCCCACGAATGGCGGGGTACTCTAGCAACTGATCTAACCACTCACAGCCTGTCCGATCATGTGACTGGCTTCTAAGATTCCACCTTCTTTCCGACCAATCCCTTCCATTTGGAGGTGATAAGACATGCTCAAGCTCAGCCAGATTTCACTCGCAATACTCGCTTTGAACTTCGCGGGGGCAGCGGCGTTCGCGCAAGGCGATGACAAGAAGCCAATCCCGGCAACCGCCTCGCCGACCAGTCAGCCGCGAGACCCGCTCTTGCTTCCCCAGCACAATGGGGCGCGGAACGATGCCGAACAAGCCTACCGCCGCGGCGATCACAAAAAGGTGATCGAATTGATGTCGGGAGTACTCATGCAAAACCCCAAGGACCATGTCGCTCTGTATCTGCGGGGCAGTTCTCGAATCGACCTGGGAGCGGCGACTGGCGAATCAGCGATGGTCCGAGACGGCATCACCGACGCGAGAGAGTCCATCGCTATCAAACAGAAAAACAACTTCAACTACTACCTGCCGTATCTCAAAGGAATGACGAACCTGTCGATTCTGGAAAACAAGCGAGTACACGCAGAAGTGGCTGTCAATTTTGCCACGCAACTGCTTTTGCAACAGACGCTCAAAGGGGAAGAACGATCCAACACTCTCTATCAACGAGCATTGGCCTACACTGCCATTCAAGAAAACGCCAAAGCCATCGGTGACTATCAAGAGGCCATCCGTATCACTCCCAATCATTTGGGGGCGCGGGTCGATTTGGGGGGCGCGCTCGCCGCCGCCGGACAGAACGCCGCTGCAATGAATGCCTACAACGACGCGGTCAAAGTGTTTCCGAATCTGCCACTGGTTTACAACAACCGTGGTTTCTTCCAGCAGTCCATCGGCAAAGCGGATGAAGCCATTCTGGACTTCACCAAGGCGTTGGAGCTGGACCCGAATTTTCTGGAAGCGATCGCCAATCGCGGCTTCGTGCAGATGAACAAGGGAAACTACGAGGCCGCCGAGAACGACTTCACTCAATCGCTGACACTTAACGCCGCGCAGCCAAGTATTCTCGCACTGCGGGCCGGCAGCAAGCTGTTGCGTGGCGACGTCCAAGGGGCGATTGCCGACTACAACGAGGTCTTGAAATGGGACAGCAAGAACAGTTACGGGCACGCGGAACTCGGCTTTGCCTTGTACTTCGCCGGTAAGACGCAGGCGGCTTTGGATGAGTTCGATAAGGCGGCAGAGATCGATCCAAAGTTGCGGTTCCTATTGCCGTGGCGGTATCTGGCGATGCTGGCCCTGAACCAAAAGGCGCAAGCCGATGCGAAGTTCGCGGCAGACCTGGCGATCCCCAAGGACAAACGGGAATGGCCCGATCAACTGTTGATTTACCTCGGCGACAAACAGTCCGAGCCCGATCTGCGCAAGACGGTCAATAAGGATCCGACGGTCTCCGACGCGCAGATTTGCGAAGCCGAGTTCTTCATCGGCCAACGCAAGCTAGTCGCCGGCCAGAAGGAGGCGGCGATGTCCCATTTCGCCGCAGCGCTCAAATCGAAGTCGACGCAGTTATCTGCCTATCGCGGCGCGAAGCTGGCCGTGAAGTAGCCCGTACAGTTCGTCATTGCAGGGTGGAATCAGCGCACCGCTCGTCCCTCCCTATTGACCCTGAAACTGGCAAATCCGACGACCGTGAACTTAGAACGGAGCCTCTCTTGATCCTCACTGAAAGCGATCTCATTCTTATCACTGGAGCCACCGGACTGGTTGGCAGTCATGTGGCGGAGCAGGCTCGGAAACGGGGCTTCAATGTCCGTGCGGTTGTTCGCCAGCCGAATCCGTCTTCCGATCTCGCGAATTGGGGCGTCGAGTTGGTCGCAGGAGACATGACCCGTCGCGACTCTTTGGTGAATGCGGTGAAAGGGGCGACGGTCATCGTTCACTGCGCTGCAAAGGTCGGCGATTGGGGACCGACCGATGAGTACCGCACCGTCAATGTTGACGGTCTGCGTTCTCTGTTGGATGCCGCCGAGTCGAGTGGTTCGTTGAAGCGGTTCATCCACATCAGTTCGCTGGGCGTGTATCCCGCCTGCGACCACTACGGCACTGATGAATTCACGCCGGTCAGTACGACAGGCATCGACGGTTACACGCTGACAAAAGTGGAAGCGGAGAACCTCGTGCGCGACCACATTCGCGATCGGCAACTACCGGCTGTGATCTTGCGACCGGGTTTCATCTATGGCCCGCGAGATCGCACAATCCTGCCAAAATTGCTGGCTCGCATCAAAAGCGGCGGATTCAAATTTCTCGGCAGCGGTCAGCAATTGCTCAACAACACTTACGTTGGCAATCTGATCGCAGCGATCTTCCTGGCGATCGAAAAAGACGAGATCGTCGGTGAACTATTCAACATCACCGACAACCGCTTGGTCTCGCGCCGTGAGTTCATCGGCACGATCTGCGAAGCCGCCGGCCTGCCGACGCCGACCAAAAACGTTCCGTTGCCGGTCGCTAAAATGCTCGCGAACCTCATGGAAACCGCGTATCGAATGCTCGGCAAACAAGAAGCTCCTTTGCTGTCGAGCGCGCGAATCAAGTTCCTCGGCTTGAATTTGGACTACAGCATCGACAAGGCCCGGCGACTACTGGGGTACGATCCTCCGACCGACTTCACCGAGGCGATGCGCACGACGGTTGCGTGGTCTCGCGAAGCCGGATTGGTGGAATGAATCCGCCCCATACTTTCGCGGCGGCCAGCGACTGCGAGTTCACGGCGCTTGAGGGAGCGAGTCGGATTCGATTCCCGGAACTGAGGCGGAAGCCCGCGGAGCGTCACTGGTGTGCACGACGGAGTCTTCGGGCTGTGGCGTCGCGGAACCTGCGAAATCAAACCGCGCCGCGACGAGGCCGTCGATGTTGAGTTGCGATTCGTCGATGGACATTCGCCGGCCAGTCGACGGAGCAATGCGAGTGATCACGTCAATTTCAGGGGGAACAAGAATCCCCTCCAATTGCCAGTCGATCGCTGATTTCCAATTGGTAGGGAGCCGCCCAGTCATCCAGGCTATCAACGCGGGACGAGTCTCCCCTGACGCCGAACGGCTCAGGTCAAAGACGCAATTTGTGGCAGCGAGGGTCAGTCGACTGAGCGGCGTGGTCTCGTGAGTTGTCCACCAGCGCAGCAGGGGGCCAGTGCCGCGCAAAGTGACGCGCCGCAGTTCATAGATGCAATCGGCGGCACCGGGGTCACTCAGTTGGACGAAATCGCCGTGGCCGACTTTCAGCACGTTCTCGGCAGTGAATCGGTTGGGCGGAGTATTCAGGTACACGCCAGAGATGGTTCCGGTGAACACGACGTTTCGCAGGACAACCTGTGTCTCGCGGCGCGATCGAGATTCTTGTGGTCGCCACGCGAGTGCGGCCCCGCGATGACGAGTCTGAGTCGAGTCGTCTCCGATCTGATCGAAGCGACATTTGTGGACTTCCAGTTTTTGGCAGTCGGCGATCAACATCGAGGGCGAAGGATCCCTCGCGGACGGCTGCTTCGTGAAACGCACATGACTCAGTTGAATGCGTTCGGCCCACAACGACAACGCGCGATCGGAAATGACGATCTCCGCCGGATGTAATTCCTCACCGACGATTTGCAAGCTGCCACTGCCAGCGATGTCTTCGGCCAGATAACGACCGTTTGGAACCAGCACGATGCGACCGGACGCATCCGGCGCAGGCAGCGGTTGCGGTTCGCGGGCAAAGTTCGGTGATTCCTCGAACGGTTGACGATGTGTTTCGTGAGTGCTGATTTCCGCACGAGGTCGCGTCAGCGAGAGCACGAAGTTTCGAGCCCCTTGATCGAGCAGCGACAACGCGGCTCCCGACATCACGAAGATGGCCGCGACCGTCAACGGCCAGCGTGAGTTCGATTCCGTCCGCGGCTTGCGTGGCGTCGAACGATCGAACTCGCCGCGAAAACTCGCTAACAGACGTCGTCCACCGTGAGCCGGTCGACCGAAGTCAATCGCCGCCTCGCACAGTGAACGCGGGCGCGCGGCGGGATTCGTGGCCGTCCAACGCAGCAGCGTCTTGGCCAGCCATTCGGGAGCGTCAGGAACCCACTCGCGCACATCGGCGATGGCTTGTGTTTGATGAGCCGCGACCTTGGCCAACGGGTCTCCCGTTGCAAACGGCGGCCGTCCTGCGAGCAACTGCCACAACAAGCAACCCAGTGAGTACAGGTCGCTCAAACTGGAGGGAGGCAGGCCAGCGGAGATCCGCTCGGGGGCCAATCCGTCATAACGCTCCGCCGAGCGGATCGTGTGAAAACTGAATTCAGGCCGAAACACGGAGACCAACCCCGCATCGACCAACACCGACTGACCCTGCGGAGTAATGCGGACATTCGTCAGCGAAAGGTCGCCATGCACAAGGCCGCACTTCTCGAGTGCAGTCAGACCATCCAACAATTGTCGACCGATTTCGATGACGATTGACGTTGGGAATCGCCCCCTTCGTACCAGCAACTCGGCCAGGTGCGGACCGCGTACATGCTGGCTGATCGACACTAATCGAGTGTCACCAGCCGACGGCCACTCGACGACCTGTGTCGCCTGCGGCAACACGATCGCCGGATGTGAAATGTCCGATCCAATAACGACTAAATTGGAGAGCAACTCACTTTGGGAACGGAGTTGTTCCGGAGCGGTCGAGGTCAGCTTCAGCACACAAATATCATCGGCGTCGCGTCGTCGAGCCAGAAACGTCTCGGCAGTCGCGGTGCCGCCAAGTCGCTCCAGCAAGAGGCACGGCCCCACTTGCAGGCGATCCCCCTGCGACATTTCCAAAGACTGCCCTTGAAAGGCGGTCAGCCGTCGCGACTGCACCAGGGCGTCGATCCAAATCGAATCGAACGCCGGCAGGTCGCGTGTCAACCGCCGCACGTAGCCTCGACAACGCCGCAGATCGCGCGGCGAGCAAAGCTTCAGCGTCGAAAGCGTCTTGAGCAGCGAGGTGGAAGGAGGCTCCAACACGCGGACATCCTTTTCCGGGTAAGAGTGACGATCGGCCAAGATTTATCCCACATCGCCGAAATGCGAACAAGATGGGAGTTTGCGTGGAGCAACTGTCGCGGAGCAGCGATGCGTCTTGCCCTCTCCCTTGGGGAGTGGGTTGGGGTGAGGGGCGCAAATTGTAGAATGTGAGCAACTGATCATTGAGGCCCTCCTCCGGCCTTCGGCCACCTTTGCCCAACTGGAGAAAGGTTGAATCGGGGCCGTGACTTGCGACTCGCGCTTCGCCGAGTCACTCTTCTGGAGCGCGATCGGAACCGAAATCTGCGAGGTGAGTCTTGGGAAATCTCGTCCAGTGGCTGTTCAACTTGCCGGGGCTGCGGCTGATCACCAAGCCGCTCACTCGGATGTTGTTGAGGCTGATCGCGATTCCGATATTCCGCTTCCTGCTGAAGTACCTGCTGCGCGTCGACGTAATCAGCCAGGAGTTGGAGAAAGACCTGTCGCAATGGTTTCGGGCGTCCGTGCTGCTGCTGTTCGCGACGCACAACATGGAGGAAATCCTGTTTCAGACCAAGTGGCACGAACAGGAACTGGACGTGGTGCTGTTCGCGCTGCGACTGTTCCTGGCCATCGGTTGCATCGAAGGGATGCCGGATCAGGAGTTGTTTCGATTTATTCATCCTGGTCCCCCCAAGCTGAAATCGACGCGGTTTTTTATGGCCTGTCGGGAGGTCAGGCAGACCTGGCGGGCGTGGCTGTGGGGTGTGGCGAGTGTGCATCTCAGTCGGTCCTCGCCGGTGTTCGCGATTGTCACAGTGTTCAAACTCGGCGCAGCGGGTTGGGTGTGCTACGGCTTGGCGGTGACGCAATACCTCATCATCGGGCTGGCGACTTCGCGAGACAAAGCGATCGACGTGGTCACGTCGTTTGATGCCGAGGTCGCCGCGCGGCGAGCGGAATTAATGTCCGAATTGCAGGCTCCGGCTGTGGACGACACGAGTTCAACGCCACAAGAGTCGCCTTCGCCCGTGAATTGAGCAATTTGCTGGCTTGCCAGCGAGTTTGGTTCCGCAAAAATTACGGCAGGAACGCTCACAATCGAATCGCCCGATGCTCTCTTGAGTGTGAGCCACAGTGTTTGCCGCAGTGTTGGCCGAAGCGCGAGGAACCCAATTGACGGAGTTTGACGGCGGGGGTACATCTCCCTTGGCAGTCTCTCGGAACGAGATTGCCCGAACCGCAAGGAAGTGGTCCGAGGAGTGGCACCGCGACACCTCTTCTCGCTCTTGAGGTTGATTTGCGTCCGGTGACGTTCCGATCAAAAAGGAAGAGCGCTGTGAGAGTCACGATCGCTTGGTTCTGCCTGCTCGCGTTTTTGCCCGCCATCGATGCGGCGGATTCTCGCGTGGAAGAGACCGCGAGAAAGACGGTCGCGGAAGAGGCCGATGCCCCCAAAGGTTCGCTGGTCATCATCGGCGGGTCGGAACGATTTCGTGAACGCGAATTGTGGGACACGATCGTGGAACTCGCGGGAGGCGACGGAGCGAAGATCGCCGTCTTTCCGACAGCGGCCAGCGGTCAACCAGCCAAGTCGTGCGCGAAGCTCGTGCAGACTTTGAATCGTGCGGGAGCGGAAGCGTTTGTCGTGCCAGTCTCGTGGAACGAAGTCGATCTCGACGTCAAGGATGCCGTCTTTGATCCAGAGTTGGTGGACCGGGTTCGTGCCGCGACTGGAGTGTACTTCATCGGCGGAGCTCAAGGACGAATCGTTGATGCGTTGCTGGACGACGATCGCCAACGAACTCCGATGCTCGATGCGATTTGGGATGTGTACCGTCGCGGCGGCGTCATCGCTGGAACCAGCGCTGGGGCAGCGATCATGAGTCATGTGATGTTTCGCGACGCACCGCCGCCGCTGAAAATCTTGCAAAACGGCGTCAGCATGGGTGAGGAACTCGATGATGGGTTGGGATTCCTGGACAAGCGCTGGTTCGTCGAACAGCACTGCCTGGTTCGCGGCCGATTCGCTCGCGCATTGGTCGCGATGCACTCGCAGGGAATTCCATTCGGCATCGGCGTCGATGAGAACACTGCACTCGTCGTGAAACGGGGCTACGAAGCCAGCGTCATCGGCTACAAAGGGGTGCTGATCATGGACATCTCTCAGGCCGAGCGAGATCCGAGCATGGACATTTTTGCTCTGAAGAATGTGAAGCTGAGTTACCTGGACCGTGGAGATTCGATCGATTTGCGCACGCGCGTCGTGACTCCTGCAGAAGAGAAACTCGACGACATCCTGCTCGATCCCAATGCCGACGACTACGACCCGTACTTCGACCATCGCATGTTCTACACCGACATTTTGGGAAACGCGGCCGTGGCTGATCTGCTCGGACGCCTGATCGATAACCAGAAAGCGGAAGCGATCGGCCTGGCCTTCAGCGGGCTGGATGCCAAGAACCAACCGTCTGATGGCTTCGAGTTTCGGTTCTATCGCGGCCCCGACAGCAAGGGTTGGTACACCGAAGAGTTCGGCGGCGAGGACTACACGGTCCTTGATATTCACCTCGACATTCGCCCGATTCGCATCGCTGGTCCGCTATACGAGCACCGCATCGCAGTTGAAGAAAAACGCCGCGAAACAACCAAGCCCACGAAAGAGTAGGGCGGGACTCGGCTACTTTGCTGCCGGCCGCGCGGGGAGGAACTCCAGCAGGCGAACCAAACTGAGATCGCGGTTGTTGAACTTTTCGAGGTTCTTGGTTTCGACGGAGAACACAAACGAAACTTGCTGCCCAGTCGGTGCGGCACAAAGATGGTAAAACCACGTCATCGGCACGCCGTCGGCCGAACCGTCCGCGGTCACTCGAAATAAAAATCGCTTGTCGGTCGCATTGCGGGGCTTGAGGGACTCGGCCTTGGTAATCGATTTGAGTTTCTTGTCGAGGCTCTGCCGGATGTCGGTTTGAAACTGTTCCTCGGACGTGTGGCTTCCCGAGGCGGCGGCTGGGATTGGCGAGACATTGACTTGCGCAAGCAGGCTGCCATTCTCCATCAACCGCAAGACTGCGACATCGTTGGTTTGATGAAACTGGTGCCAATCGCGGTCATGATAAAAGCGAGTGCCCCACGACTCGAATCGCAGGAACTGCATTTCGGGTGCAGGCTCGACAGGAAGCTCTGCCACCGCTGCATCGCTGAGTAACTTGGCTTCGGAACTGTCCTCCGCCAGCGTGCGTTCAAGAGTGACGGTGGCCGTCACCTCCAACCCCGGCTTGGCGGCACCGATCGCACGAGCCTCCGTCTGCTTGACACGCGCGCGAGTTATTAGCTTCGCGATACGATCAAAGTTGAACTCTCCCGTGAGTTGCATGTTCGTCGGTGCGCCCAACGTTGCACCCTCGGCTGCGCCGCTGAATGTGACACGAGCCGATTTGGGATCCGCTTCTTCCAGCTTGCAGGTGATCTCGCCTTTGGTCATGGCCTCGATGCCGCACAGCATCTGCACCGCCCAAGTCTCTGGTTTCCAAGAGTCTCCGGCGGCAACTTCTTCGCGTGGCAAAAGACTCAAGAGCGACAGGCTGTCGCCCGGCGTGCTGATCAGATCGAGTTGGTCGTAGGTCAACGTCGCGGTTGGGCTATAGAGCATTGCTCCTTCGCGGCGTCCATGTGCGACGATCAGGTGCTTCGTTTCGGGGAGCTTTAACGTCGATTTCTTGGGGACGGCTCCGGCTGGTAAATCCGCCGGAGCGACCTCGGCTTCGTTATTGGCAAACCGGTAAAACCGCGCCGTTCGCAACGTCTCTGCATCGCGACCAGCGCCGCTCAGACGCCGTTCAAAAAAGCGATATTGTGCGTCAGCATTGAGTTTGAGCGAAATCTTCTTGCCGCCTCCAGCGGCCGTTTGAAGCTGTCCGCTGACCTGTACATGGCTCCGCACCAACCTCACTCGCGAGTCCGCTTCGGGCTCAGCAAGGTCGATCTTCTCAGCGGCAAACGCGAATGCGTTACACAATGTCGTCGTCAGGATCAGGCATCCCGGCCAACATACTCTCATCGTTCATTCTCCATCCAGCGGCGTACCGCGGCACGCGATGACCGTCTCGAAGTCAAATTGGCCATCCTCAGACCGCTGGATTGTAAGCGTCGCTGTTGTTTGGCGAAAAACCTGTCGCTAGAATCTTCCTCGCTTGGGAAGCGAGATTCGACCGTTCCGGCCTCTGACCGTTGGAATGGTCTCATGATTTCTACACGACCAATTAGTGTTGCTGTCTGTTCCGGTCCGACTTCGGCGATGCAAGCCAGCGTTTTGGCTCTGAATCGAGCCTACGCTCCGGTTCACGTTGTGTCCGTGCGGCGAGCATTTACGCTGCTTTACAAAAGTCTGGCCGAAGTGGTCTCCGTCGAAGATGGTCAATTCCAGACATTCGATTTTGACCGCTGGCGCGAATTGAGCGACGCCAAGTATTGTCTCGAAGAATACTGCGAATGGGACGATTGGATACGGACCGTGTCATTCGTCATTCAAGTGCCTCGCGTGATCCGGCTGTTGGATTACGACCGAGTGCCGCGCAACGTGGTCAAGTTCAATCGCCGGAATGTTTTTTTGCGGGATGAGAACCGCTGCCAGTACTGTGGGAAGAAATTCGGCAATAACCATCTCAGCCTGGACCACGTTGTGCCGCGTAGCCGTGGCGGGCCGTCTACCTGGGACAACATTGTCTGCGCTTGCTTGAAGTGCAACGTCCGCAAAGGAGGACGCACTCCACAAGAAGCCGGAATGCGACTGTTCCGAGCACCCACCAGGCCGGCTCGCAGTCCATCGTTGTCGCATCAGCTCAGCTCGCGCAAGTACTCAACCTGGCGTAACTTCCTCGATTGACACGCACTTTCCGATTGATACGCTCCAGTCTCTTTCGCGGGCAACTCGCAACTGTGGCCGGAGATCGCTTTATGAAGAACCCCAAGGTCGAATTTTGTAGCACCGCCGGCTCATCGGCCTCCATCCGATCTGGGTTTACGTTGATCGAATTGCTGGTCGTGATTGCAATCATCGCGCTGCTGGCCGCGTTGCTGTTGCCGGCTGTGCAACAAGCCCGCGAAGCGGCTCGACGTACCGAATGCTTGAATAACCTCAAGCAAATGGCCCTTGCCTGCCATAACTACCACGACGTGCATAAGTCTTTCCCATCGGGTCTCATCACCAGTGCCCAGCCGTCGATTGCACTGGCGTTCCAAATGGCTCCGATCACGATTCCGCTTGGCCCGCAAGTCAGCGGTCAGGTGCAACAAGTGCAACTGGTCGACTGGGTTTACTCGGACAGTTGGAGCTGGCAATCGATGATTCTGCCTCAGATGGGATTGACGACCGTCGGCGTGAACTTCAACAGGCCAAAGTTCGACCAAATGAACCCGATGGCCACTGATAATATGGTTGCCTGCCAACAGTCGATCAGCAGCTACACCTGCCCATCCAATTCACTGCCGCCGAGTCGGCCACAGGGATACGGCTACTCCAATTATCGTGGCAACATGGGGACGGCTCCGGGCACTGGCATGTTGTATCCGGACAGTGCCGTCTCATTTCGCATGATCCGCGATGGAGAATCGAACACGCTCCTGCTGGGGGAATCGCTGATGGGCTTCTGGGGCGACGGCAATAGTTGTTGTGCACGTGTCGCCGACGACAATAACGACGACATTTCGGATCGCGGAACGGATGGCCAGCTTCCGACGATGCGACCCGCCTCGTTCGACACCTATTGGACAACTTCAGGAATTCATTTCTTCGGATTCGGAAGTTGGCACTCGGATAGCTGCAATTTCGCACTCGCCGATGGCTCGACTCGCGGGATCTCAAAAAATGTGAATTTCAAAATCTTAAAAGCTCTGGTGACTCGTGAAGGTGGCGAACGCATCGGCGAATACTAACTCCGCAAGTCGAAGTAATTCCCACAATGACTAAACCTCGGCGAGGAGCAATCCTCGCCGCTTTTGTTGAGCGAATGCTGGTCGTCACGACAGCTTGTCCCAATTCGGCCAGAGCCGTCGAATCAGGATTCGTCGGCCTGCCGTGGAGTGAGTCCGATGGGCGAGGCCAAGATTTTTGAAAGAGCCTTATGATCGCTGCGTTGAGAGCAGAAGTTGAGCAACTGCGAATTGAACTCTCGCGGCACAATCGGCTTTACTACGTCGAAGCGAAGTCGGAGATTTCGGATCTCGAATATGACCGGTTGCTCCAGCGATTACAGCAGATCGAACGAGAACATCCGGAACTCGATGCTTCCGACAGCCCGACCCACAAAGTCGGCGGCGAACCGATCGAAGGTTTCACGCAGGTGGAACATCGCGTGCCAATGCTGTCGATCGAAAACGTCTACGAGGAGTCCGGTGTCCGCAAGTTCGATGTGGACGTCCGCAAAGGGCTGGGTGAAGACGTACAGCCCGATTACACGATCGAGTTCAAGATCGACGGTGTCTCATTGGCGTTGGTCTACGAGCGTGGTTTGTTGACAACGGCGGTAACTCGCGGCGATGGCCGCCGCGGTGACGATGTCACAAACAATGCGCGGACAATCGGTGGCGTGCCGCTGCGGCTGGAAGGGAACGATGTCCCGCCGGTGATCGAAATTCGCGGCGAGGCTTACATCGCGAACTCCGACTTTGCGCACATCCGCGCTGAGCAGATTCGCGCCGGCGAAGAGCCGTTCGCAAATCCGCGCAACGCATGCGCAGGGGCGCTCAAGGTGCTCGACCCGAAACTCTGCGCGGCACGGCGGCTGCGATTTTTCGCTCACAGCGTCGGTTTCAGCGAAAACGCCGTCTATCAAACGCACCACGAATTCCTGGCGGCTGTGCGACGTTGGGGCGTACCGACGACACCGCGCGTGGCGACTCTGCCCAGCATTGACAAGACTTTGGATTACGCCCACGAGCTGATGGGCGAGTTGCACTCACTGGACTTCGAGGTCGATGGGCTGGTCATCAAAGTGGACTCGCTGGAGCAGCGCGAACAACTGGGACGGACCAGCAAAGCTCCGCGATGGGTTATCGCGTACAAATGGGAAAAGTACGAAGCCACGACGCGACTAGAACAGATCGAAGTGCAAGTTGGCAAAACGGGCGCGTTAACTCCGGTCGCGCATCTCACTCCTGTCGAGATCGCCGGCACGAAAGTTTCACGAGCGAGCCTGCACAACCGCGACGAAATCGAACGGCTCGGTTTGCGGATCGGCGATTGGCTCGTGGTCGAGAAAGCGGGCAAGATCATTCCGCACGTCGTGCGTGTTGAAGAACATCGCCGCGACGGCAGCGAGCAGCCGTTTAAGTTTCCGACTCATTGTCCAGTCTGCAACACCGAGGCGACTCAAGATGACGGGAGCGTCTACATTCGCTGCCCGAATTCCCAGTGTCCGGCTCAACTGCGTGAGTGGTTGCGGTTCTTCGCTTCGCGCGGCGCAATGGACATCGAGCGACTCGGCAGCAAGTTGGTCGAGCAACTGACCGACAGCGGACTCGTCAAGTCGCTGCCGGACATCTATCGGTTGCACGAGCGCCGTCAGGAATTGCTGGCTCTTGACCGAATGGGTGAAAAGTCGGCCGAAGGTTTGTTGAAGGGGATTGAAGAGTCGAAGTCCCGTTCGTTGTGGCGGCTGTTGGTCGGATTGAACATCCGACATGTTGGCACGCGGACCGCCCAGATTCTGGCGGATCGCTTCGGCACACTCGATGAGATTATGCGGCAGGGCGAGGAGCAGCTGGCAACTGTCGACGAAGTCGGCGTCGTGATCGCGAAGTCGATTCATGAAGAACTCACCTCGGAATCAGGACGCCAATTGATTGAAGAACTGCGGGGCTTCGGTCTGTATTTCGGCGAACCGATCCCCGAACGCCCGACAGACTCCAGCCCGCGCAGATTCGAAGGGCAGACAATTGTCGTCACCGGCACTCTGACAAAATTCTCGCGAGACCAAATCAAAGAGCTGATCCATCAACACGGCGGTAAGCCGTCCGACAGCGTCTCGAAAAAGACTTCATTCATCGTCGCGGGTGAGAATGCTGGCAGCAAACTGACAAAGGCGCAGGAACTGGGAGTGCCGGTCCTGACCGAGTCCGAATTCGAGTCGCGACTCTCGTGCACGGAGTCGCAAGATGCTGATTCGTGACAAGCTGATCAGCGATTTGAAGGCAAATGCTCAGCCCGTTGGTGACGAAATTCATCACTCGATCCAATCGTTACGACGCAATCATTGCCATTGACATCCCTTGGAAGACCGTCGCGCGCCCTTGCCGCTCGTCGAGTCAGCTTTCATCATGTGGCCGTTCCAAGATGTGGCGAGCGAGCCGGAGAAGGTCTTTGGTCGACAGACGGAGGTCGCTTGGCTTCGCCGTGAAGGTCGTGACGCACTCACGAAAGATTTTCTGAACAGGGAGACGATTCCATGAAACGCATGTTGTGGTGCCTGGTTGCGGGAGCCGGTTTGATTCTGCCCGTGGGCGCAGAAGCCAAAGACTGCTGCAAGCCGATTAAATGCAAGAAGGTCAAAGTGAAGTGCTGCCAGCCGGTCGCTCAGACCTGCTGCCAGAAGGCGGCACCAACTTGCTGCCAAGCTCAAGCCGCGTGCTGCACGTCGAGTGCTGCCGCCGCTGCTCCGGCTCCGGCCGCAGCCAAGAAACCCTATGAAGAGCCGGCTGCTCCGCCTCCGCCCGCCGAAAAGAAGGCCGAAGAGAAAAAGTAATCCTTCGACGTTGAATTGTGTGAATACTTGCGACCGACCCGGACCTCTTTGGTCCGGGTTTTTTCTCACCAGTAGCCAACGGCATCGGAGATCAATCCGACATGAGCGATATTTCGCGAGCGATTTTGGAAACGTTCGACAACCCGTATCCGCAGCGCGATTACGAGATCGTCACTGTTTGCCCGGAATTCACTTCGGTCTGTCCAAAGACAGGTCAACCAGATTTTGGCACGCTGACAATCACTTACGTCCCAGATCGGCTCTGCTTTGAGCTGAAATCGCTGAAGCTGTACCTCCAGCAATATCGCAATCATGGAGCGTTTTACGAAAGCGTCACGAACAGCATCCTCGATGATTTGGTGGCGGCAACTCAGCCACGCTGGATGACGATTGCCGCCACATTCACCCCGCGGGGCGGAATTCAAACCAGCGTGAAAGTACGTTACGACCAACCGCTTCGCTAAGTTGAATGGAAATTAGGCCGTGCTGACATACACGCGAAGAGGATCATGGAAGCGGCCAAGTGAAGGAAGTCGAGAAAGTTGCGGGCGGTTTTGTCGTCGCGGGTGACGATGCGGCGGCATTGTTTCAGACGCGCGATGCGATTGCGTTCGCGGTACAGCTATCGATCGTAAGGTCGTTGGACTTTGCGGTTGCTCTGGGGAGGGATCACGGCTTGGCTGCCCTGAGCATGGATCCTCTCCAGCACACGATCGCCATCATAGCTCTTGTCGGCGACGACGTGTTCTACCGACAGACTCTCTAAGAGCGGTACGGCTCGTGTGATGTCGTGCGACTGGCCCGGGGTCGGCAAAACTTGCACCGGGGTGCCGAAACCGTCACAGGCCGCGTGAATCTTCGTTCCGAATCCGCCGCGCGACCGGCCGAGTTCCGGCACTCGAGGCTGACGACGCGAGGACTGGTTTCGGAAAATCGTTCAGGCCGCGTTCAGAGCCGGACTTTTGGACATTGTGGGTTTCGCACAACACCGGCTGTATTCCTCCTGAGTCAGATTGAGAAGGTCGCCGCGGCGAACCCAGGTCGCGGCTTGGCGCAAGATCTCTCCAAAGAATTCCGACTGACGAGTTCCGGTGATGAAGTTGTGCGGATGTGACCACAGGTGAACCATGCCACCGTGCCGCGCCGCATGAGCCAGCATTCGCGACCAGCGTGCGATGCTCAGCTTCGTGGGAATTCGTCGCCGCAGGCCAACGCGCCAGTTCAAAAAGTAGCCCGAAGGGATCGCGATGGTCGAGGGTCCGTTCGCGAGAACGCTCGAATGCGGTTGCGGCTTCTGCCACAGCTTGACCTCTCGACCCAGCGCGGCGAGCGAATCCCAGCGCGCTTGCAGTGACTCGGGCAATACCAGATTCAATCGTCGCTGGCCGAGGTATTCGCGATACCCGTTGATCCCGGCTGGGGCGAGTGTCTCCACGAAGCCGACCTGATTGCGTGGAAACACCAACGTCCGCGGCGTGAAATTTTTCAATCGCCCCACCTTCGTGGCTAAGGAGAGTTCACGCTCGAAATCCGCACGCGTCAACGCGTGGTCTTGCAGAGCGATGTGCTGGAAGCCATGAGTCCCTAATTCATGCACGCCCGCGCTGCGAATGATTTCGAAACATTCGGGGCTGAGCCATCCACTCGTCTGGCCTTGCGCCAGTGCGTCCAAGAATTCGCGTGTGCGTGGCCACGGCTGACCTGAAATGGACTCAAACCACTCGGATTGTTGCCTCGCCTCTTCCGGAGACAGCACGAATGCTCCCACAAACGCGAACGTCGCGCGTAGTTCATGCTGATCCAGGACGTCGCGCAATCCTCGGTACGCCGCAATGAGGTTTTCTTGAGTGATCTGCTGCCGCAGTGATGGTGTGAGACTTGAAGGTCCCCACAAGCCTTCACAATCGAACGACATCGTGAACACGCCGGGAAGTGCTGTCACGGGAGGACTCCTGTTTGTGGTCGCTACGTCTCACACCTGAGCCGCATGTGCCACGGAATATCACGCCGCGCTGGGTAAGGCTTCAAATCCGATGTCGATCGCCTCGCCATTGAACGAAACGGCGAGTGGAGGGCAGTTACGAGGAGACGAAAGGTATGTTTGCGGCCCGTTGGCCTGCGGTCGCCAACCCATCGTCGAGTAAATCTGGTTCAATCTTGGGCATGCGCAGAACGTGAACAGGAGCGTGCCTCCTTGCCGTCGAATGAGATGTTCCGCGAGTTTCACTAATGCGGCGAATCGATCCACTCCACTGGCTTGCGCCGCAACGATGCGCCCGACATTGAAACCATGCCGTGGCCCCAACGACAGAACGACGGCATCTGAAATTCGTCCATCTTCTTCCAGCCACACGACCGCATGCCGAGGGCTCAGCTCATGAAAGAATCGCCACCGCAAGAACTCCGGCGAGAACTCCGGGCCGCTCGTCGTCGTCCGGTCAGCATTGAAAACGTCGGCGAGTTGTTCGAGCTGCGGATCGGTTGGAGCCGTCGTCCACCACGCCGCACCATGTGCTGACGGCAGTCGTGTCGAAGGCGTTTCGACCGGAAAATAGCACGGTGATGAATTCCTGCCCGACAACTTTTGAACTCCGAGTTGCCACCCGACTTTCAGCGGACGCAGCACTCGGCGATACCAAAGTGATTCCACACGTACACAGCCGAGCCGTCGATACAGCATTCCGAGCGGTTCGACCGCGCTGGGAATGACTGACAAGTCGTGCTGCCGCAGCGCCTGCATGACCATGCGCGTGCCGATTCCCTGACGGTATTCCGGGGCCACAATCAAATTGTGGTTTGCTGGCACCACAACAGACTCGTTTTCGATTCGCCAAGGGATACGCATCGCATGCATACATCCCACCACTTCACCGGACGAGGTCACTGCCATCAGAGAGTCTGCCCAGCGGCCTCCAAACGGATTCTGCTCATAGATCCAACGCACGTAGCTTCCGTTGGCGGCGGATGTCCCGGCTCCAAACTGCTGCGATGCGAACTGGAGATACGCCGCTGCGTGGGACGAACTCCCTTCCTGGCATTCCACTTTCTTCTGGTCTTGATCCATTCCGCCAACACCCCGTGGAGCCCTGACTGGCTGACTTTCTCGATTGGGGCGGGCTTTTACGAACGATGCGGCGGAACGGTCAATCACAGTTCAGGTCACCTCGACTGAACTCGCCGCGAGGAACCCTGTTGAGCCACTTTCGGGAGTTTGCTACAAGCCCGCGCGTAATGGACTACACGATGGAGGCGGCCGGAGCGACGCGATGGAACGGGTACGGCTAGCCGTGGTCGTCAACGGCACGGGCGACGGCGGAGCTGAGCGAATGCTGGCTCGCGTGCTTACTCGGCTGCGCAAGGACGAGTTCGACATCAAAGTGTTTTCGTTGAACGAGTTTGGAACTGCGGGTCAACAATTGACCGATGCCGGCATTCCCGTGCTGGCGATGGAACTGCTGGAACGACGAGCGAATCCGTTGGATATCGCCAAATTGGCTCGTGAGCTCAAAAAGTTCCGGCCGGATGTGGTCCAATGCTGGATGTACATCGGCAATCTTTATGGTGGTTTGGCGACGAAGCTGTTCCGTCGCGACGTGCCCATCGTCTGGAACATCCGCCACAGCACGCTCGACCCCAGCCTCGATACACGGTCGGTGCGCTGGTCCGCGTGGCTCGGTGGCAAGCTGTCGCGCTGGGTGCCGGATCACATCATTCTCAACGCCGAGGCCGCTCGTGCGGTGCATCGGCAAGTGGGCTACGTGAACGACAAGCTGGAAGTCATTCCGAACGGCTTCGATACCCGCCTGTTTCGCCCTGACCCGGCAGCACGGCAGCGAATCCGTGAGGAACTGGGAATCACCGAAGACACGCCGCTGGTGGGCATCGTGGGGCGATTTCACCGGCACAAGGATCATCAGACGTTCGTAAAAGCAGCCCGCGTGGTCGCCGATCAACTTCCAAGCACTCATTTCGTCCTGGTGGGCTACGAACAAACCTACACAGCTGCAGATATCTGGAGCTGGATCGACGCAGCCGGCCTGCACGAACAGTTTCATTTGCTGGGCAAATTCAGCGACGTGGCGGCCATCAACGCCAGTCTGGATGTCGCGGTCTGTTCGTCGATGACCGAAGGCTTTCCGAATGTCGTGGGTGAAGCCATGTCATGCGGCGTGCCTTGCGTCACGACTGACGTCGGTGAATGCAGCGATGTCGTCGGCGACTCAGGACGGATTGTGCCCAAGCAAGACCCGCAACGACTGGGGGCAGCGATCGTCGAGTTGTTGTCATTGCCATCTGACGCTCGTGCTGCATTGGGCCAAGCGGCGCGGCAGCGTGTCGTCGAGCGCTACGACATCGACAAGATCGTTTCGCGCTACCGACAAATGTGGTGCGATTACGCTGCCGCCAAGCCCGTTTGCTCGCAGTAATCGCAATTGACTCGGTCTTTCAGGCTCCTCTAAAACCGCTCACGCCGGCTTGGCGGCAGAAAGCCGTCGCGCCGTTCGGGAAACTCCACGGAAGGGATTCTCGGCATGATCTCCACTTCGTCAGCCGCTTCAGCATCGCAATCACCAAACCCGTGGGTGGACCGCCTCAAGCCCGCCACGTTGCCCAACGGCTTATCGATTTGGAAAATCAACCACCAAGAGACCGAGTTTCTGGACTCGGAGATCTTCCAACAAGACCTCTACTTAGGTGGCATGCTGGATCAAATCCTGGCGTTGCTCAATGATGTCGGGTTCGAGGTCGTACACGAGCAACAGGCCGACGGCTCCGAGGCTGGATTGTTTGACGTCTATGGCATCCGACGTTGATGCCGCATTCACAGATCGACGAGGCTATGTCTCTTTTGACGCTGCATCATGTCGGCTGCGCTGTGCCGTCCATTGAAGTCGCTTTGCGACCGTACACCGAAGGGATGGGCTTTTCGCGAGTCTCCCAAATCGTCGAAATCGCCAGCCAAAAGGTCCGGGTCTGTTTCATCGAGACTGCTCCGGGCGTGTTCATCGAGTTGGTGCAAGGGTTGGCGGAAGACTCGCCCGTCAGCAGCTTCGTGAAACGTCGCCAGTACTACTACCACGTCTGTTACAGCACTCCGAACGTGCGCGCGGCCATTGAGCAACTTGAGGCCAACGGCTTTCGTCGGCTGTCACTTTTCACGTCTGAAGCCTTTGGCGACTCTGACTGCGCGTTCCTGGTCACGCCCGAAATGGCACTCGTCGAACTTTGCACTGAAGGTGCGTTGTCGCTGTTTTAGGCCGCCGCGCGCAAGGTGGGACGTGACAGGTAAGCCAGAATCCGTTCAAACGACACGAACTCTTCCAGGTCATCGAGAGGAATTTGTCGCTGGAAGGTCTCTTCAATCACGCTGACGATCGTCAGTGTGGCTAGCGAGTCCCACTCTGCCAACGAGTGGATCGACGCGTGGCACAGTTGCTTCTGCGGGACGTCAGGAAAGACCATTGCCAAGCAATCTTCAAGCCGCGACGCGATGTTCGTTGAGGGAGTCATGCGACAGCACCTTTGCATACAGGGAAGGACAACGGGAATTGAATGCCGAGCGAGTCAATCGGATCGGTTGATTCGGTTCCAACTCAACAAGCCCAGCGAGAAGTTCGCCGATCGGAGCGTTGCGGTCCGTCGGTTGATAGTCGAGCAGAATTCGGTCGCAGCCGAGCCTCTCGAAACACGCTTGCAAGACTTGATGTTCGATCCGGCGAGAAAACGCGCGGCAGCTCATCACCCACACGTCGATCCACGGCAGTCCGTCCTGCCAACGTCCCGCGAGAATCGAGATTTTCCCGAGCGGGGCGTACTTGTCGACATAGCGCACGGCCAGCAGAAACCCATCCGGATCCGACAACCGACATCGCCACGCGGCGGCATCTAACCGCCGGCCATTTAGATTGAACTGATTCGTCTTATTGATCAGCTCGAAACATCTTTCGTCAGGCGCGTTCCATTCGAACGTGATTTCCGCGTCGGCATGTCGAAGAAATTCTTCGGGGTCAGCCGCTGTTGGTAACACGACAGCGCTCTCGCGCAGGCTGCGGACTCGAATCTTGTCTTCGAATGTCGCGGCCGGTTTTCCAAACAGATCCCGCAATTCACCGACGAGCCGGACGATCGCCTCGGCGTCACCTGCAGGGAATTTCCGACATTGAATGCCGGGAATGTTGGCGGCGACTTCTGCCAACTCAATCGGACTGTCATCGAGAAACAGGACACTGTCCGCACTGATATTCCAAGTTTGCAGAATACGGCGAACCGATTCCGACTTGGCTCCCCAATTCGCTTCGACGGGAAACAGCGCCTCTCGCGGCACAACCAAGTCTTCGCGCTGCAATCCCTGTTGTGCGATGATCGGGTCGTTCTTGCTGGCGACTCCGATGAGCACTCCCAGTTCGCTCAGCGAGGCCAGCATCTCTTGGTAGATTGCATGTGCGTGCGTCTTGTGGTCCAAATCCCACGAGACTCCTCGAATGCCCTCTTCTCCCACGATCCCCGACCACAGCGTATTGTCGAGATCCGTGATCAGTCCCTTCAGCGGGGCTGCGGGACGCAACAGATCGGCCAACATACTCGCAAGCGTCACGCTGTGCTCGTGGCGGTAGGGAAATCCCGTTCGCAAATCACTGACCACGTCGTGTCGGGAGTGACGCGGCGACTGCACATCGAGTTGCTCCGAGTCCACGAGACGCACGTCGCTCGAAGAAACCAATTCCGACGCAAAATCCGTGACCAAGCTACGTAACTCCAATGCTGCCGGCGATGACTGGCCACGCGCCGGCGGAAACATTGGCGGCAACGGTAAGGTTGGCAGCGACGCCACGACGGACGTTCGTTGAGACAACTTCGTCAACAACTCGGTCAAATGCAGCAATCGCAGACGCACCGATGACAAAATGTCCGCCTGCCAATCCGATCGCCAACCGTGGGTACTCCGCCAGCCCAGCCGCGCATCGAGGTCGCTCCATTCCAACGGAACGGCCACTCCATCCGAGGGCTGGCTTAAAAGCTTTTGCAACGTCCCCGACACATCGCCAAAGACACCGATTTCGACATCAATTCGTTCCGAAACCGTACGTTCGGTCAACTGAGCGGCGAGAAAAATTTTCAGGTACAAGGGGGTAAAACCGCACGCCAGTGTGAATCGTCGCCGCGTCTCGTTCGGCGTCCGCGCATTGACGATTCGCAACGCATCCACAAGTGTCACAGTTGGCTCCTGAAGGCCGCGCCCAAGGGGCGGGGCTTTTAGGACGGATTTCCAGAGCGGGTCAAGATCAGCGACCGACGGGCGCACGACCCACTCGCGCGGGAGAATGCCCAGACTGCACAAACCAGGAAAGATGCGTTTCGTTTGCGGGGTTTGCGAACAATGTCGCGGAATCCGGTTGTGACACGTCGATATGGGCTGACAGACATGCCGCGCGTTCGGCGTGGTGCGGGCACTTCGCCCGCACAGTGCGACCTCAGAGGACCAAGGACCGGTCACCATGCAATGGACTTCTTGGCTGGAAGCGATTCGAAATGCTGTCTCTCCGACCGTTATTGCGCGCCGTCGTGGAACCACGATTTGCAACGAACCCGCAGAGATTCTCGAAAATCGCTCACTGCTGTCGGTGACGTCGTTCTTCATCAACGGACAACTGAGTGTCAGCTCGGATGGCAGTGACGACATCACGATCCGGCCGAACCCGCTCAACCAGAATTTGGTGCAAGTGCTCGCGAACGGAACAGCGGTCTCGTCGTTGCCGACGATTTTGGCGAGCAATGTTTCGTCGATCGTCGTGACCGGTGGTGATGGGCCGAACACGATTGATCTCAGCCTGTTGACCTCCGCCAGGCTGACTCAGAATCCGAGCATCAGTGTCGACGGCAAGCATGGCGACGACATCATCAATGGCACGATGAATCTCAACCAAACGCTGCTCGGGGGTCACGGCAACGATTTGATTAGCGGCGGTTCGCTGGTTGATCTGATCGATGGTGGAGACGGCAACGACACAATCAACGGCGGATCGGGCAACGATTCGTTAATCGGTAACAACGGCAACGACGACATCGACGCCGGCCAAGGCAACGACACGGTCAACGGCGGCGACGGAGTCGACACGATTGACGGCGGCGCCGGAGCCGACTCGATCATCGCGGGCGACGGGGCCGACCTCGTGGATGGAGACACGCCCGGCTTCAGCGGAGGTGGCAACGACACGATTCTGGGAGGACAGGGCAACGACACAATCCGTGGTGGCGACGGAAACGACGTCATCAACGGCGATGGACAGAATGACTCGATCCTCGGCGGCAACGGCAATGATTCGGTCTATGCAGGATCGGGCAACGACTTCATCGATGGCGGCACAGGTGCCGACCAGCTGTTCGGTAATGCTGGGCTCGACACGATCAACGGCGGAGCAGGCAACGACAACATCAACGGCGGCAATGACGCCGATCTGATTTATGGTGACGACGAATTCTTTGCCCTGACCGGCAACGACACAATCAACGGCTTTGGTGGCGATGACACCGTTTTTGGCGGCAACGGTAATGACTCGGTCGGTGGCGGCATCGGCAAGGATGTGGTCGACGGCGGAAACGGGACCGACACGGTGCTCGGCGGCAATCAGAACGACACCGTCTACGGTGGCGATGGCAACGACAGTGTCTCGGGCGGCGATGGCAACGACGTCGTCTTCGGAGATGACTCGGTGGCTGGCGGGTTCGGCAACGACACGCTCAACGGCAACGCCGGAAATGACTCGATCTTCGGCGGTGACGGCAATGACAATGCCATTGGCGGAGCTGGCAACGATTCGATCTTCGGCCAAGGGGATGACGACACGCTCGACGGTCAATCCGGCAATGACGTGCTCGATGGCGGCCTCGGCGACGACGTGTTGGTCACTCAGATTGGCGACGGCATCGACACTGGCACTGGTGGAACCGCCGGCAACGACATTCTGCAGTTTGAAGGGACCAGCGGAGCGGACGCGATCACGGTCGGACAAAATGCCGCCGGACAATTGACGGTCAGCAACGGAACGTCGACGGTCACGATCACGAGCCCGGCCGCGACGATTCAAATCAATGCACTCGGCGGCAACGACACGATCAACATCAATACTCTGGATGCGACGCCAAGCGACTTGGTGATCGTCAACGGCGGCGACGGCAACGATGTCATCAACGCGGACAATCGAGCGGTTGGCTCAACCAGGCTGACGGCGAACGGCGGCGAAGGAAACGACACGATCTCCGGTAGTGCGGGAAATGACGTTCTCTTCGGCGACGGCGGCAACGACGTGATTGATGCCGGTTCCGGGGCCGACAGTGTCATCGGTGGGCTGGGCAACGATACGATCAGCGGTGCGGTCGGCAACGACTCCTTGCAAGGCAGCGAAGGGAGTGACGTCCTGGATGGCGGCGACGGCGATGACCTGGCGTCGGGTGACGCGGGCAACGACACCCTCCTCGGTGGAGATGGTCTCGACACATTGGACGGCGGCGACGGTGATGACGGGCTCAACGGCATGGCTGGCAACGATTCGATGTCCGGCGGTCTCGGAGTCGACTCGCTGTCTGGCGGCAACGGCCACGACTTTATGGATGGCGGAGCCGGCAATGACATCCTCAATGGCCAAGGTGGTAACGACCAGATCGAGGGTGGAGACGGCGACGACAACATCTTGGGTGGGGACGGCAACGACATCATCAATGGTGGTAACGGCAATGACTCGATCACAGGCGACGACGACAATGACCTGATCACCGGCGCAGATGGCAACGATACCGTTGACGGCGGCAATGGCGACGACACCGTTCTCGGGGGCGACGGTGGTGACCTCTTGCAGGGGGGTGATGCCGACGACATCGTGCTCGGCGAAGACGGCAATGACACCGTCAACGGTGGAGCGGGAACCGACACGCTCGCGGGCAACCTCGGCACCGACTTGCTGCCGGATGCCTCTGCGTCAGAAATCAACGAGAACTACTCATTGTCCGGCACCGTGTCGGCTCAGTTGCAGTTCTGAAAATCCTCAGCAGAAAATGAATTCAACAACTCTCGCAGCCCGACTGGTTCACGACCCGTCGGGCTGTTCTCGTTTGCGCCCGCTGCGAGCGGGTTGCCGGAGACTTCGAGGGCCGCTAAGAGTTCGCCTGCGTCCGACCTGATTCTGTTTGCACTTCAAACCCCAAAGCTCCCGCCACCGTGACCGCTCTGGCTCCCAGCGTTGATCCGCTTTCGATGATTCCGCCCACGAACAAGCCGGCGGCATCGATCACAATGGCGCGTGCCGAATATCAGCGACGACGCGACGGGTTCTTCCTCGAACTGCAACGGTTGGCAAAAACCGATCGCAAGCTGTCGCTCACCCGACTGGGTTTGTTTCTCGCCGGAATTGGCTTGGCCGCGATGTCGCTGACCACTCGCGAGGTCGCTTCGTGGTGGTGCCTGATTCCGTTCGGGCTGTTCGCGGCGGCCATCGTGCGTCACGAACGAGTGGCTCGGCAGTTGGATCGCTGCCGCCGAGGCATCGCGTATCACGACGCCAACCTGGATCGCTTGGATCATCGTTGGCAGGACTCGCAGCCACTCGGCGAGCGATACGTGGACGAGGAGCATCCCTACGAATACGACCTCGACCTGTTCGGCAAGGGGTCGTTGTTTCAGCTTCTCTGCCGAGCGCGCACGCGGTTGGGTGAGGACACGCTGGCCGAATGGCTGCGAACTTCGGCCAGCCCCTCAGTTATCGACTTCCGCCAACGAGCGATCTGCGAACTGCGTAGCCGAGTGGACCTGCGCGAGGAGTTGGCGTTACTGCCGGCCGAAGTGCATGATTCGATTGACCCGTCGCTATTGCAGGATTGGGCGGCGCGCACGCCGCATCTGCTTTCACGAAAGCTGTTGGCAACGGCCGGTCTGTTGGCGATTTCCGCCGTCGTCACCGGCTTCGGTTGGTGGGTGCTCGGCTGGCCGCTGGCGTATTTCGCGGCGGCCGTCACTGCCGAATTGGTTCTGCATTTCGCTTTCAAAAGTTTGCTGCAACAAGTCGCCCACGACATCGACCGAGCGGACGTAGGACTGGCAATTCTTTCACAAGTGCTCAATGTCGTCGAAGGTGAACGGTTTCAATCTCCCTTCCTGACCGCTTTGCGTTCACAACTCGACACCGAGCGGCATCCTCCCTCCTGGCAAATCCGTCGCCTGCATCGTTTGGATGCGTGGCTGGACAGCTCACTGCACAATCAGTTCTTCATGCCGTTCGCGTTCCTGCTGTGCTTGCCGATCTGGCTGTCGCATGCGATCGAACGCTGGCGAGCGACCATCGGCCCACATATCGCACAATGGCTCGACGCCGTCGGGCAGTTCGAGGCGATCAGCTCGCTGTCTGGTCACGCCTTCGAGCATCCGGCTGATCCGTTTCCGGAGATTGTCGGTCCCGATCCGCTTGTCGATGCGGTGGGACTTGGACATCCGTTGATCCCCGATGACCGTTGCGTGCGAAACGATATCCGTTTCGGCCGACAGCCACAGTTGGTGATGGTCAGCGGTTCGAACATGTCGGGCAAGAGCACGCTGATGCGGACAATCGGTTGCAACATCGTGCTGGCATTCGCCGGCGCACCGGTGCGAGCGACGAAGCTGCGGCTGTCGCCGTTCGTGCTGACGACGTCAATCCGCGTGCATGACTCGCTGCTCGAAGGGGCCTCGCTGTTCTTCGCAGTCATCTCCCGTTTGAAAGCCATTGTCGAACGGACCGGCGGGCAAACCCCACTTCTGTTTCTGATCGACGAAATTCTGCCGGGAACCAACTCGCACGACCGCCGCGTCGGAGCCGAAGCGATCATTCGACAGCTCTTGCACCGCGGCGCGGTCGGACTCGTGACGACTCATGATCTCGCCCTGACCGACATCGTTGAGAAGCTGGGCCACATCGCCATGAATGTCCACTTCGAAGACCGCCTCGAGGAGGGCCGCATGACGTTCGATTATCAACTCCGCCCCGGAGTTGTTCGCCGCAGCAACGCGCTGGAACTGATGCGACTGATCGGCCTGGGAGAACCCGTCGATTCCGGCGAAGAGCTGCAAGCCGAAAACCGATAGCCGTTATCCCATCTGCCCGCCGCAGAGTGTCCGCACGATTTGGCTGTCCGCCGTTATCAATGCTTCGTGCGGCTCGCCACAGCCACCCACCGACACCACGACCAAGTCCGCCCGTTTCCCCGGCGTGATCGTTCCGCAATCGTGCTCGCAGCCCAGTGCCCGCGCCCCAGCCAGCGTGCCGAGTTTGAGCAAGGTGCTCGGAGCGACATCAGGAAATCGTTTCCGAAGAAAGACGAGTTCGTTCCACAAGCTCAAGTCCGGGTTCGAGCCTCGCCCATCCGTGCCGAGCGCGACATTCGCTCCCTTTGCCAACAATTGTCGCCACGGATGCGGCTCGTGTCCGAAGAACTCGTGCGTACGCGGGCAGAACACGACACTCATGTGCGGCCGAGCGGCAATGAACTCGATCTCGTCGGCCGCCAGATAGTTTCCATGCACAACCAACGCTCGCGGCGCGTCCGCCAAAGCACGCAGGATGTCGAGCGGCCGACGGCCCGTCGGCAATCCTTGTTCCGGCCACGCACTGAACGATTTCAACAACTCGACGAATGGACCTCGGCCGTCAGCGAGGAATTCCAACTCCTCGCGTGTCTCAGCCAAGTGTATCGCAACTGCGGCGTTAAACCGCTTCGCTAACTCGACCGAGCGTTGCAGCAACTCCGGAGAAACGCTGTACGGTGCATGCGGCGACAAGCCGTAGGTCACGGGTGCGAGTTGTGATTTCCGTGCCAGCCATTCCTCGGCGATCTGAATCTGTTGGTCGATCGTTGATGGCCGTAAACCAATTAACTCGCAAAATGCGACGATCTGGGGACCATGTGTCGGCATGAACAGCTCGTCCCAACCACTAGTTGCGATTTCGCCCAGCAGTGTCGTGCCACTAGCTAACGACTCGATCGCACCGATATTGAGCGCGACACAAGGCTTTGCCGAAGTCGGCGCGACCTGGCGACGGTACGCGACCAGCGATCGAATCCAGTCGGTGAACGGCTGCGCCGGCTGGAATGGCTGCTCGACGAGACTGAATTCCAGATGCGTGTGCGCGTTGACCAAGCCTGGCAGGATCGCGACGTCTCCGAAATCGATCGCGACTTCATGCGGCTCGGCAGCACGGACGGCGGTGATGACGCCGTCCACAATTTCGATCAGCCCGTTCTCGATCGGCGGGCGATCAACCGGGAAAATCCACTTCGATTTCAGTCGCTGCAAGATCATGTCGAGATCGTAACTGCTCGCTCAGCGCACGACATCGCGGACCAGCACGAACGCCTCGGCCGCGTGGACGCTGACCGTCGATCCACGGTATCGAGCCAACGCTTCGATCGCTTCCAGCGAACGTGGATTAGGAGCCGGTTTGAGCTGCGAAGCGAAGCATCGCATCGCCTCCAGCTTCTTAGGCAGGTGGGCGGCGATGTCCACGAACACAGTCGGGGAGAAAACCTCACTGGCGATCGGCGGTGCCCATTCGGTTTCACTCAGTGTTTCGTAGCACAGCAACTGTTTCACCGAGCAACTCGCCAACGGCCGGGCAGCTACAAGTGCCGCGTGATAAACCCGTCCGTGGTCGGAGTGCAGATCGCCATGATGCGGCAGATAGACCTGTTCCGGCTGCAACTCCTGAAACAGTTTCGCGAGAGCATCGGCGATCAGATGTCCCGGAGTGACGTCCAGCCGTGGTGCCGGAAAATCGAGAAACCGAGTGTCGCGCACCCCCAAGATCATGTGTGCTTGTCGTGCTTCCGCTCGCGTCTGCTCGACCGACTCGTCGGAATACAAATCGGGCGCACCGCGCGTCGCAATGATCACGAACACATCGTCACCCTCGGCCGCGTGCCGAGCCATCACGCCGCCGCAGCCCAAGACTTCGTCGTCCGGATGCGGAGCAATCACCGCGATTCGCATGGATTCAACCTTTGATGAACTTTTCCAACTCGGTAATGCGTGCCTTGAGTTGGCTGATTTCCTCTTCGACGACATAACCGAGCCGCTGCCCGACCGCCAGCTTCGGTAACGGCGATTCCCCGTCCGCCGCCGCGACTTCGCTCAACCACAACAGTCCGTCCCCGGTTTGTACGAGAGCTCCGCGTTCCGAATCGGTCCGCAACACACGGCCGATCACCCCGCGAAACGGAGTCGTCGTGTCCAACTCCGATCGCCACGCGAGCAGCTTACGATCCTTGAGAAACGTGAATGCTCCGGGATGCGGCCGTCCCGCCGCCCGAATCAGGGCGTCAATCTCGCGAGCCGATTTGCTCCAGTCGATCCAGCCGTCTTCTGGAGCACGCTTGCCGTGATACGTCGCCGCCTTGTCATCTTGCGGTTGCGGATCCCACTCGCCGGCCAGCAGTCTCGGCAACCAGCAATCCAACGCACGGAGGATGGCCTGTTCGAGCGATGCCGTGACTTGCTCAGCATTATCCGTCGGCAGCACATCGAACGGTTCTTGCACGAGGATCGGCCCGCAGTCGACTCCTTCGTCCATCACGAAAAACGTCGCCGCACCGGGTGTCGCATCGAGCACCAGCCAGGCCACCGGTGCTCGACCTCGCCCGCGCGGCAAGCCCGTCGGATGAAAACCGATACTCGCCAACTTCGGCACTGCCAGCAACTCCGCTTTTACAAGCTGCGACAAGCCGACCACGAAGAGCAAATCCGGTTGCCATTCGCGAACCTGCGAGACAACTTCTGGCTCGTTGAGTCTCTGAAATCCGACACACGGCACACTCGCTTCGGCGGCGACCTCGTGCAGCCGAGCAAACCCGCTGACTGCGGTCGGATTGTCCGGTTGTAGTTCCAGCACTCCAACCACGTTGGCTCGGTGACGCAACAGCGCTTGCAGCGTCAGCCGGCTGCTGCCGACGCTCCCTGCCAACACGATGCGAAGTCCAGACGCGGTCATTTCAGGTTTGCCTTGGATCTGGGCCTCATCCCAGCGATGATGGAATCGTAGCGGTCATTTCTGGATGCAGCTCTTGTTGCCGCAATTCCTCCAGCCGCGACGTTCCACCACAGAGTTCGAGGTACTCGGTGAAATTGCCGCAGCCGAAGAGGTACTTGTCGAGAAACGCCTGATGCGCGGCTGGGTCTTCCTCGGCCATCAGCCATTGCCGCAAGTGGTCTTCGTCCGAGTAGTACTCGTAGGGCATGTTGCCGGGATAGCTGCCAAACGGCACCTCGCAGACGGCATCAACGCAAAAGAACGGGATCACTGTGGCGGTCGGGTCGCGACGGATTTCGTCATTCGAGATCAACCGCTCGCAACTGAGAACGACGTGTTTCGCCGCGCGAGCCACCGTGATGTCGGCCACCGACGTGCCGCGGATGCGGGCGTTGCCGTAGCAGTCGGCCTCGTGCACGTGAATGATCGCCACGTCGGGCCAGAGCGCTGGGATCGCGACGTACGGCGAGTCGGTGAATGGGCAGGTGATCGGCTTGGCCGCGCTGTGCTCGAACGTGTCCGTCCCGGCGACACTGCGAGCGGGCAAGAAGGACACCCCCATCGCCGCCGCTTGAAATCGCAGGGCGAGCGTGTAGTTGGACCACTCGCACAACTCGACTTCCCCCCCTTCGACGACTCGCCGCGCGTGCGGCGACAGCCCGCGAGCTTCCAGACCGATGATGTACGCGGCATCGACCCGCTTCAAAAGCTGCCCGCGTCCCGTGAGATTGCCCGCCGCGAGAATTTGAAAGTCGTGCGTCGCTGTGTGTCCGGCGAAGCCGAGTTTCTGCTTGCGTTGCCGCACAATCTCGTGCAGCAGGGCGGTCGAGATGCGATCGGCTCCGAAGCCACCAGAGGCCAAGTAATCGCCATCATGGACAAATTGCCGTACGGCGTCCGAAACCGACAACACTTTGTCGATGAGACGCTTTGGCCTCGTCCGAAAGAACGCTCGCGCCTCGTCTGCATCGGGATTGGTAAAAAGCGGTCCGTGTCCCACGTTCGACGCCTCCAGAGATGTTCAAGAGGCGAAATTCGTATCAAGTCAACCGCACTGCCGAAAGGTTGGCGAGTTTGTTGCCGTCAGTTCGCGCTGAAGATCACTAGCGCTTCTTCGTGGGTCAGCGGTTTCTTGAACTGATCGGATTGCAGTTCGACTTGCAGCTTCGAGTCTCCGATCTGAATTGCTTTGAGCGTCAGGTCGAAGTGGACATTGCCTTGGCCACCGATTTCGTTGATCGGTTGAAAGACGATCTCCCGTCCGCTGATCGTGTGGCTGGCAGGGCCGCGCACAGAGACGAACTGCAACTCGGCGGGCAACGTCACTCGAAAAGCGACGTTCGAAGCGGCTCCCGAACCTTTGTTGCGGATCACCATGCGGGTCGTGAACTGTTCGCCCTTGGAATACGCTTCGGCCTTCTCGGCGAACTCAATCTTGAGATCCGACGTTCCGATCGCACGGAACTGATAATCGGTCGAGGCTCCCTTGCGGTTGTTCTCGCTGACTTGCACCGAGCCGGCATGATTACCAATCGCCTTGGGAGTGACCTTGATCTTCAGCGAAAGGGTTTGGTTCGGATCGAGATGTGGGACTTGCCAGGTCACGGTGCGTTGTCTCGCGTCAAAGCGGCCACCCTCGGAGGCAGAGACAAACTCGACGGTGTTCGGCAGTGATTCGACGATTACGGTGTTATCGGTGGGATTGAGTGAGTTGTTCGTGATTCGATTCTCGAATTCGACCGGCCGGCCGACGAACCAGTTGGTTTGACCGTGCCGCGAAAAGCTGACGATCTGGCCGATGACGTTGATCTCGACTTGTTGCTCAGCGGCGGACGCGCCGTCGACTGTGATCACTGCGCGATTCACCGCTTTGCCGGGGCGGAGTGCAGTCAGCGGCAATTGGACCGTCTGCGACTTGCCCGCAGGAACCGTCCCCATGTCGTATTCGAGGTCTCGTTCGGCGACATCGGGGAGCTTCAGGTTCTCAGGGATCATGTTTCGCAGCACGACCCGATGGGCATCGACGTTGCCGTTGTTTGTGACCACAAAATTGAGTGTCACGGTCTCATTGACTCGGACTTGTGGAGCCGCGGTTAATTTGACGCTGAGCTTCGGCGAGGCGATCGTCGTGCGTGAGGCAACCTCGGCAGTGAAGTTCACGGTGGCGACGCTGCCGACTTGACCTTCGGCGATCGGGATGACCTTGACTTGGATTTCTTTCACGTCCCCCGGCTTGATGGCACCGAGCCGCCAGGTCAGTTTCTTACCGGTCAGTTCCGCTCGGGGAATTGTGCCGGAAAGCTTGGTCCCCATTGGGATTTGATCTTCGACCACCACCGCATTGGCAGTGCTGTCGCCGACATTGCGAATCACAATCGTGTAAACCATTGGTTGGTTCAGCGTCGCATTCGGTGGAGCGATCTTTTCAATTTTCAACTCGGGTCGCTGCGGTCCACGCGGAGCATCGGGTCGGACGGTGCCATCACCCGCGACTGACTCGGCGCTTTCTTGCGTCTCGAGGGGAGCGGCGTTCGTCGACTTCAGGCGATTCGGAATCGTTGCGTCACCAGACGTGTGGCGTGCCTTGAGCGGCACAGCCGGCGGCATATCGACATCATCGGGAAGCGACGGCAGTTCGAGTGGATCTTCTGCGGGAGGCACGGGCAAATCGGGAATGCGCGTTTTGCCATTGATGGTCTTCGGTGGACTATCCGCTAACAGGTTCTCTTCGTCATCGAGCGGTGACTTCTTCGGTGCGCGTTTGATCGGCTTGTCGTCGAAGTTGGGGGTATCCAGATCGAGAGTCACTCCACGAGGTTCGCGCGTGCCTCCCGCCTGGATGACCGGCTCGCGCGACGATGCGACAAGCCCCTCATCCGAACGCGACTGATCTTTGGCGGTTAATCGGTCGATCTCCGCCAGAACGGCTTCCGGGGTGTCTTCGAGCAAATCGAACGTCGCGGACAAATCGGCCGCTTCGGTCGCTCGCAAACGAGCCTCTTCGAGGTCTCCGAGATCCATCAGTTTACGAGCCAACTTGATCAAGTCTTGAGCTTGCTTTTTGGAATTCCGTGGGGCGGGAATCGGTTTGGGTTCTTCATCGAACACCGGCAACTCCGCTGGCCCAGAGTTTTTCGCTGCCATTTCCGGAGCGTCATCGATCAATTCACCAGGGTTACCTTCAAAAGACGACTCTGTCCGTGGTCCGCGCTTGGCGAGCGGAACCGACGAAGGTTTGTCCTGATCAGTTGAGAAATCGTTGTCGAGCGGATCGAACGACGCGTGAGAGGCCGGCTGACGAGAAACCTTTTTCCGCGGAGGCAGGTCATCAAACGCGTCTTCCAGTGCATCAAATTCCTCTGGTTCCGACCGGCGACCTTTCAAGCTCAACTGCTGCGGCTCGGTGTTCCCTTCGGGTGGGTTGTCGCTCGACGCGGTCGAGCCGAAATCTTCGAGCGGCTTGAAATCCTCGATGCGGACTTTTTGCTCGGTCTGGGCTGTCTTTTTCGGAGACATGCTTCGCTGAAACTGGAGCAATCCCAGCAGTCCCAATCCAACGCAACCCGCCAACGCCGTCAATTTCCAAATCGAATTGCCGCTTTGCATCGGATTCCCTTCCGCAAAAACTTGGGACAGGCTTCCAACCTGCCCGTGACTTCTCGGCACGTTGGAAACGTGCCCCGCGATCAGCAACAACTGCCGCTGTGACTGCTGTCTTCGCAAGCCACCAAATCCAGCCACCCTCGGCAATCGCGACGTTACATATCAGATGGCCGAAAACGGGTGAAGACGAGTTTCAGGGAATGCAGGCTCACTCTTGCCGCGTCGCCACGAACGCGAATTTGCGGCCAGCCAGCGTGGCCGTGCCTCCCATCGTGGACTTGTCGGTCGTGAACAGAAACGCGTCGACCGAGATTTGCGAGTTCGCCAGGTCAATCTCCAGCTTGGCTTGATGCGGGACGTTGTAGACCTTGCCGTAGAGTTCGTAACGGCTCTTCGTGTCGTCGGAGACGAACTTGCCGAGCATCGTCCGTTGCTCATCAACTTTGATCTCCCAAATGCCAGTCCAGCGCCCGTCGATGCTGACTTTCCAAGCCCCGGCAAAGTCGCGCGGCAAGACCCCTTCGTGATCGTTGGGATTCGGCTTGGCCGCATCCGCCGCCGGAATCTGCGAGCCGTTCAATCCGAACAGCTTCGCGTCGCCAACCGGCTTGATGAGGCCCGCGTCGGTAAACTCGATATCCGCGCCGCTGCCATTCGGCACGACTTGCCCGATGTCGAAACTGAACGAGTGCCCGGCGAAAAGCATCACTTCTTTGCCGTTGGCGGTGGTCTGCCCTTCGCGATCTCCGCGATAGGTGACGAAGCGTTCCAACACCAAAACCGGCAACGGGTTCTCGCGACCTTTGACCTTTCTCTGACCCCACGACAGCAGCACCTTTGACCAATGCCCGTCGTTGGTCTGCACGATCAAACAGGGAGAGCCAATCTTGGCCGAGAGCGGCTGCCACTTCGCAGCCGTCGCGGCAGAGAGTTCCGCGAGAGCTGAGGACTCTTTCGTTGCCAACTTCAGTTCTGCCAGCGAGTGTCGATCAAACAGATCGCCGGCCGAGGCACACCTCGATGACAGGATCACGCAGCAAACAAATGCGAATCGGCATAGAGCAGTGCTTGGATTCATCAGACAGACTCCCAGTTTGAAGGACGGAACGGCGAGCATCTTCGGCAGCGTCTTCGCAACCGGCAAGCCGCTCACACTGCGAAATCTGCAATCGACGCGAGCAAATTGCCTCCCTTCGCGGATTCGCATCACGAGCAGCATTGCAACAACCGGAGGGCTGTTTGGGGCGAAGTGGGTCGAACATCAGCTTCGACAAAAGTCTGACGTGAATCGCGCGGCTAAAGTTGACTAACGCAAACCTCTTCACCAGTTGGACACACCATCTGGGACCTCCCGAAACTTCGATCGTCAGGCCGCTGGAAGTTCAAAGGCGACATCTCGACCAACCACTCGGACAGGTTCCGTGAGTTTGCTTTCCTGAAAAGGTGGGATATGCCCTCGATTGCTCGAAACATTGTGCTGCTGTTGCTGACGGCAAGCGTCGGTTGCCAGACCGTCGCTCGACCCGCACCTTGGCAGACAAGGCGCGTGCCGAATTCCCCTCCAGCCACGCGGTCGCCGGCCACACCTCGCAGCAGTTCCCCGGCCTGGCAACCGACGCCGGCCGATGGCAACGGAAAGCGAGTGCCCGATCCAACCCCAGATCCGCAAGCCAAAACAGGCAGTGCGACGCTCTCTGAAAAACTCGACGTGCAGACCAACAAGCCGGTCGCGCCGGAAGCGGACTCCCCTCAACTCCGCTTCACGCCAGTGCCACCTGGAAGCTCGCCGGAAAAGGAACCGACGAATGGAGCCGCTGTTGGTTCTCGCGATATCGAAGGCGGCGAGACGACACCGGATGTGATCGTCTCACCGCCGAAAACTGTCGTGCCAAAAGTCAACGCGAACAAACCTGCGGCGCCAAGCCTCGGCTTTGAAGTGCTCCCCCCGCCAGATGCCTCGGCGTCAAACGATTCGCCACTGAATCTGGAAATCAAAGGACAGCGACAACGTCCTGTCGGCGGGACGGTCACGTTCGACGTCGTCGTCCGTAATGACGGAACCCAGACGATGGCCAACGTGTTGGTCAACGTCGAGTTCGAGGACGCGCTGGTGTTTCCTGGCAGCGAGGAAAAACGGCTGAAGAAAAACCTCGGCCAGTTGCTCCCCGGCCAATCGCGCGAGATGCGGCTGACGCTGACCAGCAGTCGGCTCGGCCAGCACGATTGCAAATTTTCTGCCACGGCGGACAACATCGACCCGATCGAGAAGACCACGAAGGTCGAATTCATCGACGCGAAGCTGCTGGTACGACTGATCGGCCCCGCTCGCCGCACGGTCGGCAGCCGCGCTGAGTTCACGGTCAAGGTCGCCAACACATCGGACCAACCGATCGACGACTTGCAGGTGACACTGCATCACGACTCCGCACTGACTCCGCACGTCGCGACCGGCGGCTTCCAGAAGGAAGAGCATTCACTCCGCTGGTCGCTCGGCCGCTTGGAAGCGGGCGCGGGAGTCCAAGTCCAAGCTGAATTCGACTGCCGGCAACTCTCCGAGCAAGCCTGCATCACCGTCGAGGCTCGCAGCGAGCAACTCTCCGCCCTCGCCGTCGAGGAATGCGTGACCGTCGTTGCTGTTCCGGGTCTGCTCGATTTGCGAGTCTCCGATCTCAACGATCCCGTCCAGGTCGGCGACGAGGTCGAGTTCGAAATCACCGTGCAAAACCTCGGCTTGCAGTCGGTCTCCGAAGTGCAACTCGATGTGCAAACGTCCGAGCATCTGCAGGCCGGAAGGCATGCCGCGAAACTCGATGACCGCGAAGTGACCCTGACGCAGACCGACCGTGATGGCACATGCCGACTCACACTGCCGAATTCACTGCCGCCCGACGCAACACTGAAGATCACGCTCCACGCGAAAGTCCTCCGGCCCGGCGACTCCGAACTACGTGTGGTCGCGACCTTCGGCCCAGCTAGCTCGCCGGTGGAGGCCATCGAATTCACGTCGATCAATCCGTGACAGGGTCGCAAAAGTTTTTCTGTAGCCACCAATGCGGTTCCCATTTGGATGAGGAATCATGCCCAAAACAATTCTCGGCATCGGAGCACACTACGACGATTGCGTGTTCGGCATCCCTGGCACTCTGTTGAAGGCGGTGAGGAAGAATCATCGGGTCGTGATCCTCAGTCTGATCGGCGACTACTCGAACTGGAAACCAGCAGCGGGACGACACAAGGAGATCGTCGACGGGACCATCAAGCTCGGAAAAGAGAACGGCGTCGAGATGCGGTTTCTCGACTTCGCGGGGATGCGTTTCGACGTGAACCAAGCGACGAAGATCGCCGTCGCAGAAGCAATCACCGAGATTCAACCGGACGTCGCATTCATGCTTTGGCCGCACGACAGCCATCCCGATCACGAGGTGGCGTCGGCATTGAGCAAGACAGCTCTGGGGCACGGAGATCGATTGCTCGACGGCGGTTCGGCTCAGCGATTTCGAGGAACTGGCCGCATTTTCCAATTCGACAACGGCCCACGACACACGATCGGCTTCGAGCCAAACACGTTCGTGGACGTCACCGACGAGTGGCCGCAGGCGATCACCTGGCTCGGCAAGCTGATGGCGCTGGTTCGCAACGAACCGTTTGATCCGGCCAAACCGGATGGCGCCATGCGTACCAAAGAGAGCATTTCTGCCTACCGCGGTGCCACTTGCGGAGTCCGCTACGCTGAGGCTTTTCGCTCGGCGAATGCCTATCCGCAGGAGATTCTTTGAATGCGACTCGGGCAGTTTGTCCGATGATCTTGCCTATGGACCGAAGGCTGTACCCACCAAATTGACTTTGTTGATGGGTGGGAGTCTAATCCGGTTCATTATTTCCCGGCGGAAGATCGTCTGAGAGGGCGCGAAACCGTGAAACGCGACGCTGGAACGTCCCACTGCTCGGTGGGCTTCCGATCCAGTTTGCTCGCATCGTCGGGAGAAACTCAAACTTAGCGGAGGTTTGTCAATGAAGGGCTTGATTCGAGGAATGATGGTGGCCGGCTGCGTCGCTGGTCTCGCGATTGGCTTTAGCGGAACCGTGGAAGCTCGTCCGAACTACAAAAAGGCGTTCGACGCGAACTACGACAAGGTCGCCAAAGAGAACAAGACGACCTGCAACGTCTGCCACGAAGGCGAAGACAAGAAGCAGCGCAACAACTACGGCCAAGCGCTGACCAAGAACATCGGCAAGATGGAAAAGGACGAGGCCAAGATTAAGGAAGCCTTCACCAAGACCGAGAAGGAAAAGAGCGCGGTCGCGGACAAGACTTTCGGCGATCTCCTGAAGGACGGCAAGCTGCCCGCCAGCAAGTAATTTCTGGCAAAACGATCTGGTAAAAAACGGAAGGCCACCCGCAAGCGGGTGGCCTTCTTTTTTGTCCCGTGTCGGATCCTTGGCCGGTTACTCGGTGATGATATCTCGAACGGTTCCGCCGCCGGGGATCATTGGCAAGACGTGCTCCTGGTATGGGCAGACGACATCGAGCACATACGGGCCTGGATGCGCGAGCATCTCGGCGATGGCGGCCGGGAGCTTGGCCTTGTCGCGAACCTGGCTGGCTTTCACGCCGAATCCTTGCACAAGCTGCGTAAAGTTCGGGTATGTCTCGCCAATCGTACCGTCCCCATGACCGAAAGCTTCCGGGTGCTCGATCGGGCCAAGGTACGTGTGCGCTCGGCTTCCCTCCATGAAGCGGTCTTCCCACTGCACGACCATCCCGAGGTGCTGGTTGTTGAGCAACAACACTTTCACGGGGAGGTTCTCGCAGTGCAGCGTGGCCAACTCTTGAATGTTCATCAGGAATGAACCGTCGCCGTCGACGTCGATGACGAGTCCCTCCGGATGAGCGACCTGCACGCCCATGGCGGCAGGCAAGCCAAAGCCCATCGTGCCGAGGCCGCTGCTGCTGAGCCATCGCTTCGGCTGATTGAACTTGTAGTACTGAGCTGCCCACATTTGGTGCTGGCCAACGCCCACGGTGATGTAAGTGTCTCGGTCCTTGGTCTGCCGCCAGAGTTCTTCAATCGCGTACTGCTGATTGATGAGCGCTGGCGACTGCTCTTTGTAGGTCAGCGGGAACTTCGCCTTCCAATCGGCACATTGCTTGACCCAATCGTCGATCTGCGGCAGATCGGCGTCGGTCATGGTCGCGTTCAGGGCAACCAGCACCTCTTTGACATTGGCCACGATCGGGATGTGGGCTTCCTTGTTCTTGTGGATTTCCGAACCGTCGATGTCTACATGCACGATCTTACCGTGCTTGGCAAACTCCTCGAGCTTGCCAGTGACGCGATCGTCAAATCGCACACCCAACGCCAGCAGTAAGTCAGCTTCGTCGACCGCGTAGTTGGCGTAGACCGTGCCGTGCATCCCCAGCATGTGCAGCGATTGCGGATCGTCGCCGGGAAATGCTCCGAGCCCCATCACGGTCATTGCCACGGGAATGCGAGTCCGTTTCGCGAACTTCGTCAGTTCTTCGGCCGCATCAGAGTTGATGACTCCGCCGCCGACATACAGGACTGGCCTCCGCGAGTACTTGACCGCTGCAAGCACTTGTTTAATTTGTTCCGGAGCAGCTTTCTTGCGATCGGGGTGGTAGCTCGGCAAACGCATCGGCGGATCCCAGTCGATTTCCCCTTCAACCACCGCGGTTTGGATGTTCTTGGGAAAGTCGATCAAGACTGGACCCGGCCGGCCGGTTTTGGCGATGTAGAACGACTCTTTGACGATTCGCGGAATGTCTCGCAACGCCTGCTGGACATCGTCCGCTTCGCGCCAGTCGCGAGCTGTAATCATGTAGTAGTGCTTGGTGATCGCGCGGCAGATTTCGACGATTGGGGTTTCCTGGAAGGCATCGGTGCCGATGACCTTCTGCGGGACCTGCCCGGTGATGGCGATCAGTGGGACCGAATCCATTTTGGCATCAGCGATTGATGTCACCAGGTTCGTCGCGCCCGGGCCGCTGGTCGCCATGCACAGTCCGACTTTGTTCGTCGTGCGAGAGACTCCCTGAGCGGCGAAGCCACCCCCTTGCTCGTGCCGAGGCAAAATCGTCCGAATGCTGTCTCGGCGTCCGAGCAATGCCTGGTGCAACGGCATCGAAGCTCCACCCGGATACGCAAAGATGGAATCGCCGCCGTTGCGGATCAGCGCCTCGACCAAAATGTCGGCTCCGGTCATCGGCTTGGTCTTGGATTTGGATTTGGCGGACGATTTCGATTCAGCAGCAGGCACGATCGGATCCTTCTGGCGACGAAAACAAAATGATTCTGACGATTCTCTGGCGGAATTCTCTAAGTCGACTCAGCATGAGCCGAAACAATTCGCGACAGTGTATCGGCACTTCCGAAGGCTGACGAGAGGCCGCACAGCAAGGACCGCATTTTCCGCAACAGCGTATTCAAGAGGCAATCTGACCTGAGATTAACGACTGTAATCGGCGGCTAAACACCGACGGCCTGCAACTCTTCCGCCACCGCGGTCAAGTCGATCACAGCCGCCAGCATGCGCGTGGGGGTGCCCTTTGAATTGCGAACGATCGAGGCCTTAATCAGGAACAACGGCGTTGTTCCATCCCGGTGCTTCACCCGATGCACCGTTTGAAATTTGCAAGCACCATTGCGAATGGCTCGTTCGAGCGCCGAAGTGACTCGGTCATAGTCGTCCGAGTGAATGTGGCTGAGCCACGCCTGCAAAGCGTCCGGCAATTCGTGATCGCGATAACCAAGCAACCGTTTGAAGATCGGCGACAGATAAACCTCGTGTGACCGGAGCGGCCAATCGAAGACGCCGATCTCTGTCTCGGCCATAACCTGCGAGTTCCAATCGTCGAGCGCTTCCAGGTCGGCGATCGTCTGTTCCAATTCGGCCTGCGGATGATAGCTGCTGGGAACAATCATGATGCGATCCCTTGAAGCGGTTCGAGTGCAAGATTCTTAAGAACCGTGGCGTCACATTTCGCGCCGAATAAACTTGTCGAAAACTCAAAAATTACGTTGGCACGATCATTAAAACGTCGCGTAGGTCAGCCTCCGAGTCTGCAACAGCGGCGAACCGCAGAAATTGGCGAAGCTTCGCCGAATTGTGCGGTTGGCGCGGATGTGCGAATCCATCCGATTAGCGCGAATCTCGTGCGGAACAGTCGTGTCTCCTCATGACCAACTGACGGCAACGACGTCCCGAGGAGAATGCTCCCGTGCAGTCGATCACCCAGCCGACCATTGCTCGTTTGAAGAACGGAGCCGATCACGCCGTCTCGAACAATAATCGTCGGGCTTTAATGAGTCCGGCGGTCGTAGTTGGCCCACCGCCTGTTCATAGACATTCACAAACAAGCCCCTGAATGGATCGATGATCCACCTGTCACAGAAACCTGTTCAATTTGCGAAGCGCCTTGGACGCAACAATTGCTACTTTCCTATTGAAGCGGGACGCTTCGGATCCTTTGTCAGCGGCAGTTTGACCGTCTTGCCGGTCCAGGCTGCTTGGTAGATGGCCAGGATAATCTCGACCGATTTGCGGCCTTCGATCCCATCCACCAGCGGTTGTCCGCCAGTCCCGATGGCCTTGAGAAAATCCTTCAGTTGCAACATGTGGCCGGTGTAGCTGATCGCCTTGGGATCCGCCGCTCCACCGGTGTTGCCGCTGCCGCCAAACTTTTGGAGAACCTTGGCGTCCTTCGCTGACTTCTTCTCGAAATCCCACATTTTGATATTGTCTTGCTCGACGATCACCGAACCGGCCGAGCCGTGTATCTCCGTCCGCTTGAGCAATCCCGGAAACGCCGCGGTCGTGGCTTCGAGCACTCCGAGCGCCCCGTTTTTGAACTTCACGCAGGCGGCGGCGACGTCCTCGACCTCGATCCGTTCGTGGGCAAGCAGGCCCGTCACACCGGCGACCTCGGTGACTTCCCCCATGAACCAGTACAGCAAGTCGACGTTGTGAATCGCCTGATTCATGAACGCTCCGCCGCCGTCGAGCGCCCATGTCCCGCGCCAGCCACCCTGATCGTAGTACTGCTGCGTCCGCCACCACTTCACATAAGTGTCGCCCAGCGTCAGCTTGCCGAAGCGGCCAGAGTCGATCGCTTCCTTGAGAGCGATATTCGCGGGGCTGAATCGCGATGGCATGATCGAACAGATCCGAACCTTGTTCCTCGCCGCCGCGTTGATGATCGCGTCGCACTTGGCAAGCGTGATCTCCAGCGGTTTTTCGACGACGACATGCTTGCCGGCGTTGCAAGCCTTCACCGCCGGGTCGCCGTGAGCGCCGCTGGGGGTGCAGATCGTGACGATATCAACCGCCGGATCTTTGAGCATGTCCTCCAACTTGTCGTACTTCTTGCACTTGTTCGCCGCCGCGAATTTCTCCGCCGCGGCACCGAAGTTGTCGAAGCAGGCGACGATCTTCGCTCCCTTGATGTGCTCAATCGCCATTGCATGAAAGTTCGCGATCATCCCGCAGCCGACAATGCCGAATCCAAACTTCTGAGCCATGAGTTTTCCTCTGTGTTTAACCTCTGTGCTCTCTGTGTCTCTATGGTGCCAAAATAATTCACCACAGAGGACACTGAGAAGACGCGTCAATCGAGCAATTCCACGCGGCAGAACTTCTTCTTGCCGACAAACAGCAGCAAACCTGTTTCGACGGTTATCAGTTGGTCGTGAGTTTCAAGCCGTGTTTTGCTCTCGCCGAAATACGCTCCACCTTGAGCAATCGCCCGGCGCGCTTCGCTGGTTGTCGATACGAGACCAGTGTCCACGAGTAGCCGCGCAGCTTGAGCTTTGTTTTCCACAAGCTTTGATCGCGACAGTTTCACGGTTGGAATGTCTGTCGGCAACGCCCCCTCGCCAACTTCCTGCTGCCAGCGATTGGCGGCAGCATCGGCTTCGGCCGCCGAGTGATATTGGCCGATCACAGCGCAAGCCAGAGTGGTCTTCGCAGTCTTCGGATGACCGGCCATGAGCGTGTCGATCTCGCCCAACGGGATGTCCGTCAGCAACTCGAAGTACATTCGCATCACGCCGTCCGGCACCTGCATGAACTTCTTCATCATGTCGAACGGCGACTCAGAGATGCCGATGTAGTTACCAAGGCTCTTGCCCATGCGCCGCACGCCGTCGAGGCCGACGAGGATCGGCGACATCACGCCGATCTGCTGAGAAATCTTCGCGTCCGCTTGCAGGTCGCGAGCCAACATGAAGCTGTAAAGCTGCTCGGTCCCGCCAAGCTCAATGTCCGACTTGATAACCACCGAATCCCATGCCTGCATGATCGGGTACAAGCACTCGTGCAAAAAGATCGGAGATTCGGCCGCCATCCGCTTGGCGAAATCGTCGCGTGTCAGCAACTGCGCGATCGTGACTTTGCCGCACAGATGCAAGATGTCCGCGAACGACATCTTCGCGAACCAGTCACCGTTGCGGTGGACTTCGGCTTTCGAGAGGTCGATGACCTTGCCAACTTGAGCGAGGTAATCCTGAGCGTTCGCCTCGACTTCATCCGCCGTCAACCGCTTGGCCCGTGCGTGATCGCGACCGCTGGGATCGCCGACCAGCGCCGTGTAGTTGCCGATGATGATGACCGCCTGATGGCCCAGCTCTTGGAACTGCCGAATCTTTCGCAACGGGACCGTGTGCCCCAGATGCACATCAATGCCGGTGGGATCAATTCCGTATTTGACGCGCAAAGGCGTGTTCGTGTCGCGACTCTTGGTCAGCTTCGCGGCGAGTTCGTTCTCAGGAACGATCTTCTCGACACCGCGGCGAATGATCGCGAGTTGTTCGTCAATAGGGGGAAAAGGCATCGTTCAGTCCGCACCACCACGGTCATGAAACGGCCCACGCGGGCCGTCGAGTTTGGAAGGCGGGGTATAGCAGCGGTCGCACGCGCTCGCTAGCATCGTCAGCGCGGCTTCATGAGGTCCTCGTCCCCCGGCTCAAAACCCTTCTCTTCGGGAGTGTCACGAGTCAGTACCTGCCAACTGGCTCCGGTCTCACGGAACGCCGAGAAGTCGGTCGGAGAGTATGACCATTCCAAATTCGGAGTGTGGATTCGGCAGCCCTTGAGCTCGTGTGACCACATCGCCGCGTCGAGCACCCCACTGACCAGCAACGTCCGCTCGATCGGATACGGCGCACGACCCAATCGGAAGAAATGCTGTACCGAGTGCGACAGCGCCTTGAACAGGTTTCGATTCCCCCACGGCCCGTTGAACATCGCCGTCGCCTGGATTTGCGGCTCCCCCTTCAACCGACACGCGAAGTTCCAGCGATTGGAGCTGCTCCCGTATTTCAGCACCGTCCCGCGCAATCCATCGCGATACGTCAACAACACCCCATGGGACGGCTCGGTCGGGATGTCCCCCTTGCCAAGATTCTTGCCCAAGCCGCGGAACGGTTCGTTCAGTGTCCGCTCGGCCTGCATCGCGGCATCAGCAAGCTCGCGCGACCAGCGACCGCTTTTCGCCGCCTGCATCAGGGCGTCCCCTTCCAGCAATTCGACCGACGAAATCCCGGTCTCGCCGCCAAGCTCGGCATCAATGTGGGCAATGCTAAGCTGGCAGATGTGGTGGCGAAGATCACCAGCAAATCGGCGGTCGAAAAATTTCGTGAGATTTATCAGCCAAGGATGAATCAAATCTGGGAAGCAATCAAAGGAAACCGTGGGGTTATCAACGAGTTGAAGGACAACGCAAATTTTGCTGGGAAAATGGCGATGTTTGCAATGCTCACTAACATGGTTGTCACCGATCTGACATTGGCTGGCGATCCGAACGCCCCTTTATGGCAGCAAGCATATCAGGACTTTCAAATTGCGGTGGACAACCACGAAAGCCGTGGCTGGTCCAAACCTAATGAATTGGAAAATGCCAAAGCATCCCTAATGGCTGCATTAAATGGGTTCCGAAGTGGCGGAGATGTTTTGGGAATTATGCGGTACATCCTGGAAGTCGAACTCGAAAACGAAATCCAGAACTTGCGATGAGGTCGTCATGATCTAACAGATGTTTCAATGGCGTGGCCCAATTGCTGCGTCTCAATTACCAAGCGTTTCATGGTACGCATGACAATTGAGGGACTCTTGATGCAGAAATTGCCAAAAGGGAGGATCACTTCCCGTCTCCGCGAGAAAAACAGCGATAGAAAACTCGGATACTTTTTCGTCGTGGACTGGGACCATCCCGATCCCAACACATATCTGGAAGATGGGACTCACGCCAAATGCGTGTTTGACTCTAAGCGCAGACTAGAGGTCAATGTCATCAGTTATGACAAGCGAATGCCGCAGATATCGGATTCGCGATGTTTTGTGTATCCCGACATCCCACATTTCATGACACAACAACTCGACAACGTGGTTGTTCAGTGGCGGTCCAGTGATCCCGATGACTTTGATGGCCCTGACGATATGCTTCGCGACGGACTGATTTATTGTTGGGAGACGGGATATCATTTCATCGGACGTCCACTTTGGGAGGCCTTCAAGCAGAAGGGCTTAACAGGATTGGTCGTTTCAAGAGTTGCGCCGGAGCGGATCGGTGAAGCTGAGCCGGAATGGCTCGACGACGACGAGATCGTGATGATCGATGGGAAGTGTTCCCCGTATGGCCCGGCGATCATTGTCCCCGATGAAGCTAACCGCTGCGAATACTGCGGATTTGCACCGCTTTTGTGCCCTATCTGTGGCCGGCACAAGTTGAATGAACGGGATTTTTCGTTCGTCTGCCCAAAGTGTGACCAAATATGGTTGCTTGGGACTGAAGCAACAGAAATGGAAAAGAAGAAAATGCGCATCCAGGAAGCAGATCCGCTCCCCGGTCCGTGCGTGGATATTTCGGAATGGGACGGTAGCGACTTCAACACTGGGTTGTTGGTGACGGCGCGAGTCGTGAATCTTCTGGAGCGGCTCCAATGCGGTTCGTTTCGCGCAGAACCGGTGGCGGTGGATGTATCCGGGCTGACTGACGAACAGTGGAAGCTCCTTGAGAGGGCGCGTGAGCCTTTATGATCGCCGCTCCTTAGCCGTGGCCATGTTGAAGTTTCCAAAAACGCGAAGCTCCCATTCGTCGTGCAAATCATCGTCCAATCGACGCGCTCCCCATGCTGCGCATCCGGGTCTCTTTCGGCGGGGCGATGAGTTGGATGTGGTCGCGGCCGAGGACTTCGTTGAGCGACGACTGGAGGTCGGCATTGCAGCTCACTTTGAGTTGGCTGGGAGTGCTCAGGACAAAGCGAAAATGTTGCGACGGATCGTTCTGGTCGGGGGTGTCGACGATCAGGACCACGTCGGTTTTTCCGGGGTGGCTTTCGAGGATTTGTTTGGTGCGAGTCATCTCGCGTTCGCCGTGCAGGCCCCGTTTGAAGTTGATCGCGAGCTGCGTCGTGAAGTTCTTGTCGGCCTCCTCAACAGTGAAGAGTTGATTGACGATCAGGTTTGCTTCGCGCGCCCCCTCACGACGATCGATTGAAGCTTTGAGGAAGACAATTGCTTCGGGCTGCACTTTTTCTCCGAGCCGCGCGTAATCTTCAGGCCACATGATGCAGCGTGCAATTCCGGTCGAGTCTTCGAGGTCGAAGTTCACATACTTCGTGTGTCCATTACGACTGGGCTTTTTGGTTTGAGCCTTCTTGATGCTGCCAATCATGCCGGCGACAAGCAATTCGGTTCCCTTTTCCAAATCGCCGATCTGTTTGAGGTCGTGAGTCGTATGCTTCGAGAGCTTGTCACTAAACTGCGTCAGCGGGTGGCTGGTGAGGAAGAAGCCGAGCACTTCTTTCTCGGCCGATAACTTTTGCGAGTGCGTCCAATCGGGAGCTTCCGGCAGCGAGCCGCCTGCTTGTGAAGTTGGCTCGTTCGAGGCGGCATCGTCATCGCCGCCGAAGAGGGACTTCTGGCCGCGGGCTTTGTCCTTCTGGCGCGAGGCGGCTCCGGTGATGGCTCGTTCCACGGCGGCGAGATGCTGTGCTCGGTTGGGGCCGAGCGAATCGAGCGCTCCCGCTTTGATCAGGATTTCGAGCACTGCCTTTTGCATGACCTTCGGATCGACTCGCTCGGCGAGGTCGAAGATGTCCTTAAACAGGCCGTTCGCGGTGCGTTCGGCGACGATCGCCTGGACGGCCGATTCGCCCACGCCTTTAATAGCAGCCATGCCGAAACTGACTCGGCCTTCATCAACGACGGCGAACTCGGTGTCGGACGTGTTGATGTCCGGGGGAACGATCTTGATCCCCATGCGGCGCGCGTCGTCGGTGTGTTCCGCGATCCGGTCGGAGTCCTCCATGCCGCAGGTCAGCAGCGCGGCCATGAACTCGGCGGGGTAGTGGGCCTTGAGGTACGCCGTCTGATACGAAACAGCTCCGTAGGCGGTCGAATGGCTCTTGTTGAAGCCGTAGCCGGCGAACTTCTTGATGAGTTCAAACAGGTCGATGGCGACTTGCTGATCGACGCCACGTTCGATGGCTCCTTTGACGTAGGCGTCGTAATAGCCGGCTATGATCTTTTCTTTTTTCTTGCTGATCGCCTTGATGCACTTGTAGGCGTCGGCTAGTTCGATGCCGCCGACTCGGTTGAGAATTCGCATCACCTGTTCTTGATAAACCATTACCCCGTAGGTTTCTTCAAGAACGACATCAACCAGCGGATGGACCTTCGCTGGCGGCTTGCGGCCGTGCTTCACATCGACGTAGTCCATGACCATGCCCCCTTCAAGTGGACCGGGGCGGTACAAGGCGGAGGTCGCGATGATGTCAGCGAATTTGTCGGGGCGCATTTTCGTCAGCAGATCACGGATGCCGCCGGATTCAAATTGGAACACTCCTTTCGTTTCGCCGCGCTGCAAGAGTGCGAACGTCTGCTCGTCGTCGAGCGGCAGCTTGATCGGATTGATGTCAACGCCGCGATGTTTTTTCACGTTCTTCACCGACTTGTGCAGGATCGTGAGATTGCGGAGGCCGAGGAAGTCCATCTTGAGCAGGCCGGCCTTCTCAACGTGCGGGCCGTCCCATTGCGTGATGACGTCTTCTTTGCCCGTGATGGTTTGCAGCGGGATGTAGTTGTCGATCGGAGCGTCGCTGACGACGACACCCGCCGCGTGCGTGCCGACGTTGCGGGTCAGCCCCTCCAGCTTCTGAGCAATGTCGAGCAGCTTTTTGATCTCGGGATCGGAGCCGTAGGCTTCTTTCAGGTCGGGCGATTGCTCGATCGCGTCCTTGAGCTTGATGTTGATTTCGTCGGGGACCGACTTCGCGATCTGATCGACGCGAGCCAGCGGAATCCCGAGTGCTCGGCCGACGTCGCGGATCGCGAGCTTCGCCTTGAGCGTACCGAACGTCCCGATCTGGCAGACGTTGTCGATGCCGTACTTGGCCTTCGTGTAGTCGATGACTTTCTGCCGACCGTCGCGGCAGAAGTCGATGTCGATATCAGGCGGCTCGGTACGGCTGGCGTCGAGGAACCGCTCGAACAGCAAGTCGTACTCCAGCGGGCAAACGTGGCTCAGGCCGAGCAGGTACGCGACGATCGCTCCGCACGCGGAACCGCGGGCACCGCACGGGATGTCATTCTCTTCGGCAAATCGCACAAAGTCCCACACGATCAGGAAGTAGCTCGAGTATCCCATCTTCTCGATCGTGGCGAGTTCCAAATCGAGCCGCGCCCGAATCTCGTCGGTAACGTTGTCGCCATATCGCCACGGCAGCCGCTCTTCGCACAGTTTTCGCAAATACTGAGTGTCGGTCAGGTTGTCCGGTGCCGAGAACTTCGGGTAGTGCTTCGGTGATTCTTCAAGTTCGATGTCCACACGGTCGGCGATGAGCTGCGATTGCTTGACCGCTTCCTCGAAGCCCGGAAACGCCGCGTACATCTCCTCGGGCGTGCGGACGTAAAACTGATCGCACCCCATCCGCATCCGCTTCTCGTCGTTGACCGTCGTGCGAGTGCTCACGCAGAGCAACACGTCGTGAGCGGAGGAATCTTCCTTGTTGAGATAGTGGGCATCGTTCGTCGCGACGAGCGGCAGCCCGTACTGCCTCGCGAGATCCACCGTCGGCTCCATGCACTGCCGCTGGATGTCGAGGCCTGCGTTCTGAATCTCCATGTAGAAGCGATCGCCGAAGACGCTGATGTACCACTCGATCAGCTTCTTCGCATCATCCATCCGCTCGCCGAGCAAATAATGCGACAGCTCCGAAGCCGCGCAGCCGCTCAAGCAAATCAGACCCTCGCTGTGAGCCTTCAGAATCTCCTTGTCGATGCGCGGCCGATAATAAAACCCTTCGAGAAACGCCTTCGATGCCAGCTTCACGAGGTTGAAATACCCCGTCCGATTCATCGCCAGCAGCGTGAGATGAAAGCTGGCCTCCTTCATCTTCGTCGCCCCACGATCGCGACGATTCCCCGGAGCGATATACGCCTCATACCCGACGATCGGCTTGATCCCCTCGTCTTTGCACAGGTTGTAGAACTCAAACGCCCCGCACAGATTTCCGTGATCGGTAATCGCGATCGAGTTCATCCCCTCGGCCTTCACCTTGGCCACGAGGTCCGGCAGTCGATTCGCTCCATCGAGCATCGAAAACTGCGAATGACAATGCAGATGAACAAACGGACGCGGCACATTCATGAGCGGCTCCCTCCAAGAAATCATCCGTCCGACGAGCGGGCGGGGTTGGCCGGGAGTTTAGTTCGTCGCGAACCAAGTCGCACGTCAAGCAAAAAGCCGCTCGATCGGCTGCCCCTCGTAGACCGGATACGGTCTCCCGGTCGCATCGTGCCAAGCCGCTTCGGGCGGAATGCCGAGAGCCTGATAGATCGTCGCGGCGAAATTCTCCGGCTTGTGCGGATCGGTCGTCGGGTATGCGCCGCTGCGGTCGGAGGCACCGATGACGGTTCCTCCGCGAACGCCACCACCCGCGAACCAAGCGGTCTGCACCGGTCCCCAGTGATCGCGACCGGAAGTCTTATAGATTTCGGGAGCGATGTGACTGATGCGCGGGGTCCGGCCGAACTCACCCGCCATGATCACCAGCGTGCTGTCAAACAGACCGCTCTCCTGCAAATCATCCAGCAACCCAGACACCGCAAGGTCCGTCGGCGGAAACAAGAAGTTCTTCAGCATCGGAAAGTTGTTGCCGTGCAAATCCCAGCTTCCGAAGTTGCCGAGATTCACTTGCACCAAGTTGACTCCCGCTTCGACCAATCGCCGAGCCATCAGCAGCGACCAGCCAAACGAATTATCGCCGTACCGCGCCAGAATCTTCGGATCGGCATTCCGCACGTCGAACGCCTCGCGCACCTTCGAATCTGCCATCAGCGAGATCACCGACTGCCGAACTCGATCATAGCCCCCGACCGATGCCGTCTCTTCGAGGTGCCGCTGCTGCTTCTCGACGATGTCCAAGATGTCGCGACGTTCGCGGAACCGCGGCGCGAGCACCCCTTCGGGCAGAGTCAGGTTCGGCACCGAAAATCGCCAATCGAGTTTGTCCGCTGGCTCCCCCTTGTGCAGATTGAAGAGATACTTCGGGAACGCTCCCGAGTACGAGTGATACGCATGCGGCTTGTCGGTTGCCTCAATGAACCAGGGCTCGTGCTTGTGTCCCAGCAGTCCCGCGAACTGACCGGAGTACGTTCCCGAATTCGAGTGAATCAGCTTTTCCGGCAACACAACGCTTGGCGGCAGATGGTTCCGCCGCACCGATGTTGCTCCCGCGATCGCCGCGATACACGGTGCGTCAATCGACTGCGGGGCCATTGCTCGGTACGTCGGCGGTACGGCCGACTTGCCGGTCAGCATCATGTAGGTCGCCGCGTCATGCCCGTTATTGTTGTGCGTCAGCGATCGGACCAACGCCCACCGCTCGCTTCGCTGAGCCAGCAGCGGCATGTGTTCGCAAATCTGAATCCCCGGTGTCCGAGTCGCAATCGGATTGAACTCCCCTTTGAAATCGCTCGGCCCCTCCGGCTTCATATCGAACGAGTCATGCTGCGAAAGACCACCGGTCAAAAAGATGAAGATTACGGCCCGATGCTTCGCCGCGCTCGACGCCCCCTCCGCCGCGTGAGCACGCCAGTCAGCGACGTCAGCGCTCGATAACCCCAGCAACCCCAATGAACCAGCCTGCAAAACCGCTCGACGAGGAAGCGAAGTCGTACCACCGCAACCGAATGTGCGAATCATCGCCGAGTCTCCTCAACACACGCGAGCCAACGAGGCCGGATGATACGCCTCGCGGCTGCCCAATCAAAACCCTTTTCGCTCACGCCAACAGTTCGCGGACGACTTCGCCATGCACATCGGTCAAACGGAAATCGCGGCCGGCGTAGCGGTAGATCAGTTGTTCGTGATCGAAACCCAGCAGATGCAAGATCGTCGCGTGCAGGTCGTGAACGTGAACTCGACCTTCAACAGCGTTCCAGCCCAGCTCATCGGTCGCCCCATGAACGTAGCCCGATTTGATGCCGCCACCCGCCAGGCACATCGCGAAGCCGTAGTGATTGTGATCGCGACCGTTCGGCGTGCGTGAGACTCCCGGAGTCGGAATCTCGACGGTCGGAGTTCGGCCGAACTCACCCCCGAAGATGACCAGCGTGCTGTCGAGCATCCCACGCTGTTTCAGATCGCGGAGCAACGCCGCGATCGGTTGATCGCATTCCTTCGCGAGGTCGCGGTGATTCGTTTCCAAATTGTCATGAGCGTCCCACGGCTGTCCCGCTCGCTGCCAGATTTGGACGAACCGCACGCCGCGTTCGAGCAACCGGCGGCCGATCAACAACTGCCGGCCGTAGGTCGTGTCGCCGTACATCTCGCGCGCGGCTTGCGGCTCGCGGGTCACATCGAACGCCTCGTTCGCTTCCGATTGCATCCGATACGCCAGCTCGAACGATTGAATCCTCGCTTCGAGCTGCGCGTCTCCCGGTCGCCGGCTCAGATGCTTTTCATTGATCTGTCGGAGCAGATCGAGCTGCTCACGCTGCCGACCCGGCAACAAGAAATCGTTGCGGATGTTTTCGATCAACTTTTCCGGCTGAGTGTGTTGCGAATCGATGTACGTCCCTTGAAAGGCTCCCGGCAGAAACGCCGACCGCCAGTTCTGCCCCGCCGTCGCCGGATACCCGCCGGGACACATCACGACGAAGCCGGGCAGATTTTGATTCTCAGTCCCCAAGCCGTAAGTGACCCACGCCCCCATGCTCGGCCGAGCCTGCCGCCCGTCGCCGCAATTCATCAGCAAATACGAGGGCTCGTGATTCGGCACGTCGGCGTACATCGACCGGATCACACAAACGTCGTCGATGTTCTCGGCGATGCGTGGGAACAGCTCGCTGACGTCGATCCCGTTACGGCCATGTTTCGCAAACTTAAACGGCGAGCGAAACGCGGCCCCCGTCTTTCGCTCCGTCCGCTGCGAGTTCGGCAACGGCCGACCATGATATTCATCTAGCAGCGGCTTCGGATCAAACGAATCGACGTGCGAAACACCTCCGTTCAAGAAGAGATGAATCACTCGCTTCGCCTTCCCCGCAAAGTGCGGCCTCTTCGGAGCTAAAGGATGTGTCGCCGCTTGCTCCGCCCGAACGGACTCACCTTGCAGCAAGTCCGTCAGGCCAAGCAAACCGAACCCCATCCCCGATCGGCCCAGCATTTCGCGACGAGTCCACATGCAGTACCCCTTTGGAGTGCGGCGAAGCCGCCTTCCTTCGTCTAAATTTACAATCGATTTTGTCGAAGCCGCGCCTCCAAAGAGCATCAATCCACAAACAGAAACTCGTTCGAGAGCAGCAATACCTGAAGGTATTCCTGCCACCGCGTGAGCTGCGGCGAGGCTTCCACAGTCTTGCTGTCCTGCGTCCCGACAAACTTTTTGCCGAGTGCGATCTCTTCCACTTCGGCCGCGCGGGCGAAGAGGAATCGATGGACCACGTCGATCCGTTGCTCAATCGATTCGATTCGCGCGAGGTCCGGTCGAGCGGCGAGATTTCTCGCTTGCTCCTGCATGAAAGGGCTGTTCATCAAGAACAGCGCCTGCTGCGGAACTGTCGTCAGATGCCGTTGCGGACTGCTGATGTCGGGCGGAGCAAAGTCGAAGGCTCGCAGAACGCTCGGCAAGTTTTGTCGATCGATAAATCCGTAGACCGATCGCCGATCCGAAAACGGCGGAGCCGTCTGATTCACCGCCGGCCCACCCATCGTCAGGTCGAGCTTTCCGGTGACCGCCAACAACGAGTCGCGCAACGACTCCCAATCGAGCCGGCGGCGATTCATGTGTGACAGGAGTTTGTTTTCCGGATCAACCTGATCCGTAGCCGAACTCGCCAGAGCTCGATCGATTGAGGGTTCCCGAAGTCTGGCAACTTCGGCGACGTCACTCGCCTGCTGCCACGTTGCCGAGAGCATGATCCGGCGATGCAGAGACTTGATCGACCAGCCATCGGCAATGAATTGCCAAGCGAGATGATCGAGCAGTTCGGGATGAGTCGGCGGCTCGCCGCGCAAGCCGAAGTCACTGGGGGTGCGGACGAGCCCGGCTCCAAAATGATGCAGCCAAACGCGATTGACCAGCACTCGCGCCGTCAACGGGTTATGCCGGTCGACGATCGCGCGGGCCAACTCTAACCGGCCGCTGCCATGTTGAAACGGTTGTCGTTCGCCGCGAGTCAGCACTTCCAAAAATTGCCGAGGCACGATGGCTCCCGGATTGGCCGCGTTGCCACGCACGAAGACGCGTGCCGCGACCGGGACTGCCGCCTCGACCAAGACGTGTGCATGGGGAGCGGCTCCGGCCGACGCGACCCAGTCTTCGACCTGTCGCTGCTGATCGTGAAGCTGATTCTGAGTCGTCGTATCGACGAACAAAAACTCTTCGACGTCCGCCAGCGCGATGACCGACGGAGCCTCCTCGCCGAAGACCAATCGCCGAAGCTCCTCCCAGTCAGCATCGGACAGTTGCTTCGCTGCCGGATCGGCTTTCACCGTTTCGCGCCAACGAGCTTCGGCTTGATGAAACAGCTCGCCAAGCCGCGCGGCCACATCGGCGAGATTGTTCGGCGGATTGTCGGCCAACGCGTGCACAACGACGGGATTGATGCGTTGCTTCGGAATAGTTGCACCACGCCATTTCGCGATCAGCTCGCGAGCTTTCGCAGCGAACTCGTCCGGGTTCGATGACGGCAAACTCGCCAGTGCGTGCCACGCCGCGAGCACCGGGTGATGTCGCTTGCGAGTCTGTTCCAAGAGCTGTCCCCAGCGTTGTGTCATTACCGGGTTCAAGTCCTTGGAGGCGTCGATCAGGAACATGACCGCCAGAAAATTCTCCTGCACCTTTTCCTTCTGAGCCGCCAGCAAGTACTCGGCCACACGTTGCCGAGCCGACGTCTCCAGCTTCGACTGTTGCGTCTGCATGAATTGCTGAAGCTGCTCCGTGCGCCGTTGCAACTCCTTCAAATACGCTTCGTGCCGAGACCGCTCGGACGGCGGCACGATGAGCGGCGGCACATGCGGTTCGAGCGAACTCGCGAAGACGCCGTGCAACGAGTAGTAGTCGCGCGTCGGCACAGCATCAAACTTGTGATCGTGACAGCGAGCACACGATACCGTCAGTCCCAACAGCCCGCGCGTCACCACGTCGATGCGGTCGTCGATGATGTCGTGCTGACTGTTGATAAACCGCTGCCCCAGCGTCAGAAACCCCATCGCCGCCAGCGGACGCGGATCGTCCCCCAATTTCAACTGATCCGCCGCCAATTGCTGTACGACGAATTGATCGAACGGCAAGTCCTCGTTGAACGCTCGGATGACGTAATCGCGGTACGTCCACGAGCAAGGATAATTGGGATTGTCCTTCAGCCGGACGTAACCCTTCGTGTCCGCATACCGCGCGACATCGAGCCAATGCCGAGCCCAACGCTCACCGTAACGCGGCGACGCAAGCAGCCGATTCACAACCTTCTCAAACGCATTCGGCGATTGATCCACGTCAAACGCCGCGACCTCGTCCGGCGTCGGAGGCAACCCATGCAGATCAAACGTCGCCCGCCGAATCAGCGTGCGACGATCCGCCGGAGCACTTGGCTTGAGTCCTGCCGCTTCCAACCGAGCCAGCACAAACGCATCGACTTCATCGCTGATTCGAGGTTTCAAATTTGAGATTTGAGATTTCAATTCCGGCACTGCCGGCTTCATCACCGGCTGAAACGCCCAATGCGTTTTGCTTCGCTGCTGAATACTTTCGACGTCGCCAAGGTCGCCTGCGTTCTTGGGCCAAATCGCCCCTCGCTTGACCCAGGTCGTGAGCGTTTCGATTGCGAGATCGGACAACTTTCCCTTCGGCGGCATCTTCGTTTCACCGGAATGCCGGATCGCTTCGATCAACTTGCTCTGCTCGACGTCACCAGGCACAACGACCGGGCCGTTGTCGCTTCCTTTCCGCAGTCCCGCCGCCGAATCAAGCCGCAGCCCGGCCTCTTGTTTCTTCGGACCGTGACAGCCGACACAATGCTCCACCAAGATCGGCCGCACCTTGCTCTCAAAGAACGCTTCCGCTTCTTTCGTCGACGGCTCGTCAGCAACAGCGACGCTCGCAATCGAACAAACAAGAATGGCCAGCCACCGCTGAAACACAGCTGAAACACGGATCCGGATGTTGCAAACGATTTTCCGATCTTTGTTCAATCCGTGTTTCATCCGTGGCAACCAAAATGGTTTTGCTTGCGGCGTCATTTTACAGCCCGCTTTGGTCACGCCAGCACCTCTTTGACGACGTTCCCATGCACGTCGGTCAAACGAAAATCGCGGCCGGCAAAGCGGAACGTGAGACGCTCGTGGTCGAGTCCGATCAGGTGCAGGATTGTCGCGTGCAGGTCGTGCATCGTGCAGATGTTTTCGACCGAGTGCATTCCGAGTTCGTCGGTCGCTCCGTAAATCGTCCCGCCGCGCACGCCGCCGCCGGCCAGCCAGACCGAGAATCCTTCCGGGTGATGGTCGCGACCGTCTCGGCCCGCTGAATGCGGAGTCCGTCCGAACTCCCCCGCCCAGACAATCAGCGTCTCCTCGAACAAACCACGCTGCTTGAGATCGGTGAGCAGTGCGCCAATCGCCTGATCGGTGTCGAGCGCGTTCTTTTCGTGACCCGCTTTGAGATTGCCGTGCTGGTCCCACGTGCCGTTCGAGGCACCGGGCGGACAAGTAATCTCAACGAATCGCACGCCCGATTCGATCAAGCGTCGCGCTCGCAAACATTGGATGCCGTACAGCCGCTGCGACGGCACTTTGGAATCGAGCCCGTACATCTTTTGCGCCGCATCGGTTTCGCGGCTGAGGTCCAGGACATCCGGCACGAGCGACTGCATCCGATACGCCATCTCATAATTCTTGATCGCCGACTCGACCGCATCGTCGCCATTAAGCGTTCGCGAGAACGCTTCGTCCTGCCCGCGCAGCAGCGCGAGCTTCGCCTGTTGAATCCGAGCGTTCTTGTCCGCCGGGGTGAGATTATCGAGCGGCACACCGTCGGCGTTCAGCAGCGTTGCCTGCTGATTCGCCGGGAGGAAACCGGCCGAATAGTTTTCAAGTCCGCCGCACGGAACGACTCCGAAGCTGAGTACTACGAAGCCGGGCAAATTGCGGCTCTCGCAGCCAAGTCCGTAATTGACCCACGACCCTAAGCTCGGCCGGCCGGCGTTATTCGAGCCGGTGTGTAAAAACAACACGCCGGTCGAGTGAATCGGCAAGTCCGCCTTCATCGAACGAATCACCGCCAGGTCATCCGCATGCTGCGCGATGTGCGGAAACAAACCGCTGACCGGCATCCCGCATTCGCCGTGCTTCCGAAAGGGCCAGGGACTCTTGAGCCATTGCCGATTGCCATTCGCCGTCGGGTTCTTCGATTCCAAAAATGGCTTGCCGTCGAGTTCATCCAGCTTCGTTTTTGGATCAAACGAATCGACGTGCGAGACGCCTCCGTCCATAAAGCAAAAGATGACGTGCTTGGCGCGTGGCGGAAGGTGAGCAGTGGGGACGGCGGAAGCAGAAACGGCTTCAGCGGTCAAACCGTTCTCCGCCAACAGCCCGGCCAAAGCGAGCGTCCCAAAACCATTGGCCGCCGAACTCAAAAAGTCACGCCGGCTCGGCGGCATCCCCAGTCGTCCCGGGCATTTCGGGTCCAAGTGCTGATTCATGGCGAAGTTCTCAAAACAGAGGTGGCTCGAATCGCGAAATCCCGAAAGAGCGAAAACAAGAACGTTCCTTTGTCAAAATTGCGCACTTTCGGATTTTCCCGATCCACATCGCTTTCAACGCCTATGGGATGTAGATGAATTCTTTGAGATTGAACATGGCATGCGCTAGATCACGCCACACGAGTTGGCTGGCCAGCGCGTTGGTCGTCGGGACTTGATGAAGCTCCGCCAGTTCGAGCGCCGTTCGCTCGAATCGTTGACGTTCATTGTCGGCCGGCGAGCGGTTGAGAGCCGTTTGAAACATTTCGTCGACGCGAGCTCCGATCGACTCATTCGAGCGAGCCACCAATCGCTGTGCCCAGACGTCGGCTTGCTGCAGCACGAATGGATCGTTGAGCATCGCGAGCGCCTGAGCCGGAACATTGGTGACGTCGCGGCGGCCTTGTGTCACTTTACCGCCGGGGAAGTTGAACGCTTCGAGAAACTTCGGGCCCTCCATCAGATTGTTCTTGATGTAGAGGCTGCGGCGGCCCTTGCCGTCGAGCGGGCCGGCGAAGAGGCGGCGGTCAGCGTAGTCTTTGTCTCGGAACGGTTGCACGCTGGGGCCGAAGAGCGTCCGATCCAAGCGGCCGCTCGCGGCCAGCATTGAATCGCGGATCGCTTCCGCTTCCATGCGGCGCGCTGGGTAATGCTGCAACAGACGGTTCTGTGGATCGACTTCCCGCGACTCGACCGACGGCTGATTGGACAACTGAAACGTCCGAGTCAACACAATCGACCGGATCAGCTGCTTGATCGACCAGCCCTCGTCGACGAAGCGCGTCGCCAGATGGTCGAGCAGTTCCGGATGCGACGGCAGCTCGCCGACGTGGCCGAAGTCATCGACCGTCCGCACGAGTCCCGTTCCGAATAAGTGATGCCAAACCCGATTGACGATGACTCGCGCTGTGAGCAGGTTGCTGGGGCTTGCGATCTGATGCGCAAGCTCCAAACGGCCGCTGTTCGGACCTTTGAACGAGTCGCTCGAACTCGACAGTACTTCCAGATACCGGCGCGGTGCGACTTCGCCCGGCTTTGTCACATCGCCTCGCGCGAAGACCGGTTGATCGTAGCCGTGTCCCGATTCGCCGACTCCCGCGACGACACGCGGAATCGCGAGTTGCGATTCCGTCTGCCGGTATTCGCTCGCGAGTTCAGCCAGTCGAACGGAGTCGCTCGTTTGATTCGGCAGCAGTTCGCGTCGCAGCAACGCCTCGAGCCAACGGGCGTCGTCGTCGCTGGCTTTATCTTCGGACCAGGCACGGATCGCGTTCGCAATGACCTCGGCATATCGAGCCGTCACATCACCGAGTGACGCCGGTTCGTTGCCGGCAAACAGCGGACGAAGATGAGATACCTCGGCTCGTGGCGGCTCGCCAACATCGTGCAAGACGACGCGCGTGACTCCGAAGAACGACCGCGGATTTTCGGCCGCCTTTTCCCACGGCAAGCGATAGTTCTCCTTGTCGCCGCCGAGCGCCGAGAGCTGATCGGGAAACTTCGGATTGTCGAACATCGTCATCAGCTCGGCATACGTCCGCAGCGAATCACGATCATCGGGAGGCGAAAAGGTTTCCCAGTGCAGATCGGCCGAGGTCAACGCTCGATAGTTCTTGTAGTTCAACTGGCAGTTGTTCGAGACCAATCGCACCGCGCTGCTCCGCTGGCCGAGCACTTGAAAGCTGATGTGCTTCTTGCCAACCGACAGCACCGGCGAACGCAGCGTCCCGTTGAGCTTGTCCGACAGGACGTGAGTGAAACGCCCAGCCGGCAACACCGCACGAACGAGCGTGTCTCCTTCGGGATGCAACGCAAAATCACCGCTGCGCCCTGGATCGCTTCGCAGCCCTTGCCCGCCGATTTGCCACTCATTTGCTCCAGGCGAGCGGGGCGGCCTCAACCCTCCCAGATCATTTGAGAATCTTCTCTCGCTCGGGGGGTTGAGAGCGCCCCGCTCGCCGAAATCAACGGCGAAGTCGGCAAACGTCTCGAACTGGGTGCGATTGAATTCCGTTCGATCACGATCCTCTTTCGCGTATCGTTCAGCCAGCTTCGGCCATTCCGCCGAAATCGCCGCAGGATCAGCCATCGTCGCGGTGACGAGAACTCGCAACGGCTCGAACGGATCTTCGAGCGGCATCTTTTCGGCAGCCAGAACGGCAATCCTTTTTTCCAAGCGTTTGGCATCCAAGCCCGCCGCGAGTTCGGTGGCATCGAGTCGGTTTGCTCGTTTCGCGATTGCTGCTTGCAGGTACCGTGCGAACTGCGATGTCTCGTTCAACCAGACGGCGGCGAGTTCTTTTCGCAGGTCGGTCTTCAATTCTGTCAGCCGCTGCGTGAGCTTCGCGTTGACGTCGGACGCATCGATACCGTGGCTCACTAGCCGCGAGCTGCGCAAGATCCCGAGCAGCCCGTAGTAGTCCTGCATCGAGACCGCATCGAATTTGTGGTTGTGACACCGAGCACAAGCGACCGTCGTCGCCTGAAATGCTTTCGTCAGCGTATCGATCTGATTGTCGATGATGTCATAGCCCAGAGACATCAGACTGATGCAGTCGTCGTGATTCACCTCACCAAAGCGGTAGAAGCCGGTGCCGATGATCGATTCGTTGAAGCGTTCTTTCTCATTCCAGCGAGCAGCGGGAAGCAAGTCCCCCGCGATGTGCTCACGAATGAATTGATCAAACGGGACGTCCGCGTTGAAGGCCCGGATCAGGTAATCGCGATACCGCCAGGCGTGATGAACCTCGTAGTTCCACTCGTTTCCGTGAGTCTCGGTGAAGCGGACGACGTCCATCCAATGCCGAGCCCATCGCTCGCCGAAGTGCGGGGACTCAAGCAGCGAGTCGATCAACTTCTCGACGGCGGCACGGGAGGAGGAGGTTCCCGCCGAGCCATAATCACGCAAAAACGCCGCGACTTGTTCCGACGTCGGCGGCAATCCGGTCAGCACGAGACTCAATCGGCGAACCAGCGTTCGCGGATCGGCCAGCTCGGCGGGCTTTAGTCCGTTCTGCTCCAAGCGCGCGAGCACGAACTGGTCGACGGGTTGATCGGAGTAGTCAGCATGCTTTGGCTGCGGGACTTTCACCTTTTGCACCGGTTGCAGGCTCCACCAGCGAGCGCGAACGCGCATCGTTTCTTCCCACGAGTCACTGGCCTTCGTGGGAGTCGACTTATCGCGCGGATCGGGTGCTCCTCGTTTGACCCACTCTTCGAGATCCGCAATAGCCGCCGCCGGAAGTTTGCCTTTCGGCGGCATCTTCACCGAGTCGTCGTTGTACCGCACCGCTTTAATGAGCAGACTCTCGTCCGGTTTGCCCGGCACAATCGCAGCTCCTGACTCGCCCCCTTTTCGGACGCCATCACGACTGTCGAGCAGCAATCCGCCTCCTAACTTCTTGGCGTCGGCCGCGTGGCATTCCGAACAATGCGTGACCAACAATGGTCGGATTTTCTTCTCGAAGAATTCGACGCCGGCATCATCCGCATCAGCAGAAAGAGGCGACACGATCACCGCAACGGACACGGCCGACAAAGCAGCGAGTTTTCGCAATGCGGTCATCGAAGGTTCTCAGCACTGCGGGCCAACGATCGGGAAACAACAGGGCTGGTCATCGTAACCCGAAGGGTCCGCGAGGGCGAATGTTTTGATCGCCGAAGTCGTGAGACTGCGAACGTCGCGCGACGGACATCCGAAAATTCACGATTTCAGCCACTCTCACACCTCGAAGCCTGTCACACGGACGTGACCTCTCGGGAACGAGGATGATCGACCAAGTGGCCGCTATGAAGCTGGCCGCTCATCGCGGCAGGTCGCCACGGGGCGGGAGCATCGAAACATTCGGGATCGAGCTTCAGGTCGGTCACGAGCACTCCGGGACGATGACGCGGCAAGCGGCCGACGATCAGGCCGTCAGGGCGAACGGCGAAACTCCCCCAGCAGGACGGTCGAGCGGTGCTGTTGTTGGCGCTCATCCAGAAATGATTCTCGGCCGCTCGGCATTGCATCGTCGCCGGGACGATCGTCTTCCAGATGTTGTATTTCGGGTCGGCGGCGACCGTCTTGCGAGCGTTGTGGAACGACTGAAACATGACTTCAACACCAAGCTGTTTGTAGCCGCGATACAGCTCCGGAAACCGATAGTCGTAACAAATGGCGACTCCGCAAGTGATCCCCTTCACCTGAAACGTCACAAAGCGGTCGCCGGGCGAGTAGTGGCACAAGTCAAGCGTCGTCTTTTTGCCGACGGTCCCCGTACAGAAGCGTTTGTCGTAGCGATCGACGAGCTGGCCTTTCGGATTGATGACGTACACGCTGTTGTGCGGCTTGTGTTTTTCGTCCAGCCGATGCGTCGAGCCGAGCAACACCCAAATTCGATGCTGCTTCGCGGCGGCCATCACATCGCGCGTCGCGGCGGCGAGTGCGTCCCAATCCAAATTCGCGATGCCAGGGAGATCGACGCCGGCGTAGCCGGACAACGCGCACTCCGAGAAGTGAACGACGTCGGCCGATCGCTCGGCAGCCTGCGCGATCTGCTTTAGTACCCAACGACGGTTGTGTGCGATCCGGCCTTCCACGGAAAACTGGCAGGTCGCCACGCGGAGCGATTTCATCAGCGGAGTCCTTTCACGAACGAGTCTTGTGGCAACGAACGAGCAAGGCATACCATCAGCGCATGGAAAAATCACTCGACCGCAAGTTGGCTGCGATTCATGCCGATCCGAGCGGCTGCAAAGAATTCATCATCGCGGACGCGAAAGACGCCGACATGGGCTTTTCCATCGGCGCTCCGGGCAAGTCGCCGGAACGGCACGACGGCGAAGTCCGCTTCAAAACGCTGGCTCAGTATCGCCAACAGATTCGCGAAGTGATCGACCAGGGGGTCGTAGACATCGTGCTGATGTCGGCCAGCACCAGCGAAGTGCTGACGATTCAGGAGCGACTGTTTGACAACTCGCACATCACGCCAGCGGCGCGGGCGAACGACGCGACCGACGTTCACATTCATCGGGGCGGCCGGATTCACACGACACCCGCTCGACCGTTTCGCACGGCAAGTCTCGATCACATGCAGTGCGGGCATCTCGACTGCGAGCCGTCGGAACGCAAGCTCGGCGTCGATCTCGGTTTGTACTCGGTGACGTTCAACAATCAGTTGGAGTTGGACATCGATGTGCTCAACCAGTTCAAGGATTTCCGCGAGGAGTGTGAGCGGAAACAGTTCCGCTACTTCCTGGAAATCTTCGATCCAAACGTCCCCGATGCCGTCGCGCCAGATCAGTTGCCGGGGTTCATCAACGACGTGATTGCACGCTCGCTGGCTGGGGTCACGTCCGCCGGTCGGCCGACGTTTTTGAAGATGGTCTACCATGGACCCCGCGCCATGGAGGAACTCGTCCACTTCGATCCGCACCTGATCGTCGGCATTCTCGGCGGCGGAGCGGGGACGACGCTCGATGCGTTCTTGTTGATTCACGAGGCCCAAAAGTACGGAGCCAAAGTCGCGCTCTTCGGCCGCAAGATCAACAACGCCGAGCACCAGCTCGCGTTCATCCAGATGCTGCGCTATATCACCGACGGCGTTATCGAACCGCGTGAAGCCGTGCAGGCCTACCACGGCGTCCTGCAAGAGTTGAAGATCGCGCCGCAGCGATCGCTCGAAGACGATCTCAAACTGCAAACCAACGTCATGAGCTACGGAGGCAGCGGCACTGTCATCAGTCTGCCAGCACCGGCTGGTTCAACAAGAAGTGAGTCTGAGTTGGCTCGAGCCGACTCATCAAGCACGAGCCCGAACTTCGCGCAGATGTCATCTCGTGAGCGGTTTCAATACCACCAAGAACGGCTCAGCCGGTTGTTCGGGAGGAAGTAGCCCGCCTTCTTGTGATTCGCATGATTCTCAGTTCGATGGAATTATTCAGGCCACATTGGCCCGGGCGACGGGTTTCGGAATCGCTGTTCTGCGCCTTGCGATTGAATGGTTCTTCGCATCCTCGATATCGTGTCGATGCCGTGACGGTCGAGTGGCCTTCCGGTTTCTTCCGACACATCGAATCCCCGTGGAAGCTCAGTGGCCGGATTGCTTCGCGTTAAAGTTGGTACCGCTCGCGCCAACAACGATGTCCCCAGCCAAATGAGGCGATTGCTGACCCGGTGGGGTTTGCTCGTCGTGATCGCGCTTGTCGTGGTGGGCGGTGTGCTCGTTTCAATCTCGCGACGACAAGAACAGGCATTGTCGGCCGTCGAACAATTGCTGAGCAAAGGGGAGGTGTCCGCCGCAATCCGCGAAGTCGGAGCTTTCCAGCGAGAATATCCCGCTGACGGTCGCGCGATTGCACTTCGCGCGCGCATTCTTTTGAAAGTTGGCAGGCCCCGGGAGGCCGCTCAACTTTTCGAACAACACGGAGCAGCAACTGCGGTCGATCTGCATGCGTGGGCAAAGTCTTATTTGTTGCAGTCTCAATGGTCGCTTGCCGCGCCGATCTTGAACCGGTCCCTGCAATTGGACCCGAAAAACCCGGACGTTCTTTACGAATTGATGGTGTGCAACACCCGTATCGGACGCTTGAAAGAGGCGCTCGCGTTGGCGGACCGCCTGGCGCAGCTCCCGACTCACGAGGTCCTCGGGCACTTGTACCTGGCGACCATCCACAATGATCTGAAAAATGAAGAGCAGGCCGTTTTGGAATTCGGCAAAGTTCTGCAACTCGATCCGGAGTTACGTGGCTTGTCCATTTCTCCGGAAGAATTCCTATCGGCATACGGGGGCACGCTGGTCAGTTTGGGACGGAGTGACGAGGCGGTTGGTCTCCTGAAACGCAGCCTGGCGAAACGAACCACACTGGATGCTGCGGTGTCGCTTGGCCAGGCGCTCTTGCAGCTTGGCGAAACGCGAGAGGCGGTGACCCACTGGGAGCTCGCGGTGAAGTTGGACCCACAGTCTCACCAGGCTCGCGAATCGCTCGCTGACATCGCGCTTCGCGAGGGTCACGCGCAGGCGGCTCTGGAGTGGTTACAACCCTTGGAGGAGAGCGCCAAGCTCGGACCGGCGACGGCGTTCCTGCTGCAGCGGATCTATCATCGCTTGGGAAACACCGAAAAAGCCGGGCTCTGGCAAGCTCGAACGGCACAGTTACGCCGAAAACGCGACGTCGAATCGGCCGTGGATCGCCTGCAAATCGAAGCTCCCCATTCGTACTGGGCGCAGATTATTCGAGCGTATCGTTTCGCCGAAGGTGAAAACTGGTCGGAAGCCGAAGTCCTGCTGCAACAGATCCGCGACACGGAATCGCCGGAAGCATTTGTGCAACAATTCCGGCAGTCCGTGAAAACTCACGGGGCATTACCTCCGCTGGAAACAATTCCGATTCGGTTGTTCTGAAGGAATCCGGTCGAGGAGATCACCGTTGAAAAGCAAGGTCCAAAGATTGCACGCTGTCGCATCACACTGTCTGGTCATGCTGTTTGTGTTGTGCGTGCAGGGTTGCCACGAACAATCAGTGCCCGCACCAAGCGATTCAACGACCAAGCACACTCCGGTAGCCGCCCAGACCGATCTCACGATGTCGGAGCCGACTGATTTCTCGAGCCACCGCTCGAACGAATCTGCGTGGTTCGACGATGTGACGGCCGCCAGCGGAATTGATTTCGTGCACGTTTCCGGAGATTCACCCGAGAAGCCGTTTCCGGCCGCAAATGGAAGTGGACTGGGAATGATCGACTTTGATCTCGATGGCTGGCAGGATCTGATGTTTCTGACCGGAACTCCGTTTCCGATCAATGCAAGTCGAAAGGTGCCTCGCAATCGAATCTATCGGAATCGCGGGGAACTTCACTTTGAAGATGTGACCGACCAGACCGGGCTGGGACACACAGGATTCAGCGCAGGCCTTGCGGTGGGAGACTTTGATAACGACGGTTTTCCCGACGTGTCTGTGACGTGCTTCGGCGCCAATCAGATGTATTTGAATCAGGGAGACGGGACCTTCAAAGACGTTGGCGCTCAAGCAGGTGTTAGTCACGCTCAGTGGGGGACAAGTGCTGCCTGTTTGGACTTCGATAACGACGGGTTCCTGGATCTGTACGTCTGCAACTACGGCAAATGGTCACTCGAGACGAATCCGTTTTGCGGGGATCAGGCGCGCGGAGTGAGAGTGTTTTGCAGTCCTCGATCAATCGAACCCGTGCATGACGTCTTGTACCGAAACTTGGGAGATGGTCGATTCGAGAATGTCACGGAACCGATGGGGCTAGCCACGGTGGCGGGGCGCAGCCAGGGAGTTGTCGCGGCTGATCTGAATAACGATGGCTGGATCGACTTGTACGTTGGAAATGATCTGCAAGCGAATTCTCTCTTTCTGAATCGGGGTGGCACAAAGTTCGAGAGCGTGGGTGAGTTCATGGGCGCTGCCTACGATTATGTGGGAAACATGCAAGCCAGCATGGGCGTTGACGCAGCCGACATGAATGGCGATGGCTGGCTGGATCTGTTCGCGACCAACTTTGAAGATGAACATAACTCGCTCTACGAAAACTTGCGTGGCGAGTTCTTTGATGAAGTGGCCCACCAGCGCGGACTGGCCCGCGAATCGCTTCCATGGGTCGGCTGGGGGACGTTGTTCGCCGACTTTAATCTGGATCGCCGGCTGGATGTGATTGTCGTCAATGGCCACGTTGACAATAACCGACGTGAGCTTGGGCAAGATTCTTCCTACGAGCAACCGCCTCTCGTTTGGAGGAACAACGGAAAGCGTTTCGACTTTCTCGGCGCAGCCGCTGGGAAGTTCTTCGCGTCTCGTAGTTGTGCGCGCGGACTCTCAACCGGCGATCTCGATAATGATGGCGCCGTTGATGTCGTGGTAGGCCACCAGGACGCGGCTCCGATGATCTTGCGAAATTTGAACCGTGCGAGTCCCGAGGTTGTGTCTCGAATCATCCAAATCCGCCTGGTTGGAACGCGTTCCAATCGCGACGCAGTCGGTTCCAGACTGGTGGTCGCTGATGATCTGAAGGGAACATCACAAGTGCGCATCGTTCGCGGTGGCGGGAGCTATCTCTCGGCACATGATCTCCGGCAAGTCCTTGTCACCTCCGAACCCAATGAATCCATCGTCACTTCGATTCATTGGCCAAATGGAGTTCACCAGACCCTTGAGCCACTCATGCCGGGTCATCAGTATGATGTGGTCGAACCAGACTCGACCGACGCGAAACCGAGAGTGCTCAATCGGAGGAAGCTGAAATGAATGAGTCGGCAGCGCCAGCGAATGGCGGCGAGACTTCTGATGCCACAACACGTCAATCGACGGCACATTGGGGCCGTTTGTGGTTAATCGCCGTATGCTTGATGGGTGTCTCCGCCGGAGGAGTCTACTGGTGGACTTTCGCGGAGGGAGAGAAATGGTGGCATACCATTCTGCTGCCCGCCAAGGCAGCCTTTCGAGGAACGATCACTTTAGATGGTGCCCCGCTTCGAGGCGGGCAACTCACGACTTGGCCTGAGCGAGCTGGCGTTCCCAAATCGGTCGGATTTATTGGCCAGGATGGCGAATTTATCTTGGAAACCGACATTGATGGAAACTACTTCCAGTACGCTTTCGTCGGCCGGCATCGCGTCTCCATCGAGCAGTATGCGATGCAGGTGGGACCGTCACCACCGGTCATGACTTCGCCAGCCAAGTATGCCAGTCCCGCAACATCGGGTTTGGCGATTACAGTGGATCGCGATGCGTCCAAAAACATCGCTCACTTCGAATTGCATTCCGATCTCAAAGATTCCAACAAGTAAGCAACCAGCAACCGATTCTGGACTACGAGACCATCAGCCCCTCATCAATAAATAAAGTCGGATGCAATTATCGCCAACTCTTAGGCCACATCACGACTGGCGGCAGTAGTTTCTTCCCGCCGGCATCACTCCTGCGATTTCAATAGTTCTGACTGAAGCCTCGAGGATTGACAGCCACCGTCGGCTGTTGGGCATCGCCGCTTTTTTGCCTATTTCCCATCAATCTTCTGAAATCTGGTGAAGACTGACTGTCCGGAGACGCGCAATCAACGAATGTCCTCCAAGTGGTACTGCTTAGGCCTCCAAAAACCGCAAACAGTGCGGTCTGAGCTTTGAGAATTCACGATAACGTTGGTCGTCTTCGAAACCGTGTCAGTCAGGGGTTTCACCGTATCCAATTTTGCTGCAAAGCAGGTGAGGCGTTCGGAACGTTGAAAAAACATGCACTTACTGTTTGACAGGCACGCTCAGAAACGGCACTCTAGCCGATAATGGAATGAAGCGGCTTCCGGATCAGTGGGTTTTCCCTTCTCGCAATAGTGATAACACACGGCGTCAAGGCTGGCTGACGGAGCAAATCACCAAAGGATGTTTTCGTGATTTCATTTTAAACTCGAGGTGTTTATGTCCAGACTTCGTTCTAGATTTGGGTTCACGTTGATTGAGTTGCTGGTTGTCATCGCCATCATCGCCGTTTTGATCGCCTTGCTCCTACCGGCAGTGCAACAGGCGCGCGAGGCGGCTCGACGATCTCAGTGCAAGAACAATCTCAAGCAGATTGGTCTCGCCTTTCACAATTACCATGACTCATCTAAGCAGTTTCCCGTCAGCATTTCTTGGAGTGGCAGCGACAACTTTCGGGGAGCCTTCTCGGACAAGGTTTTTCTGCTTCCGTACCTCGAACAGGCTGCGAACTATAAGCTGACTGACTTTAGGACCGATTGCGGTGCATTTGACTCTGGCGGCTGGCAATGTGGTGGCGGAAACCCAAACATTAGGACGCAGAGTGCCCGGCTCCCAATGTTTATTTGCCCCTCTGAACCGAACGTGGTCGCGGGCGGCCAGGCGAATTTCAATTATGCGATCAATCATGGCACTTCGCATTTAAATGCGACCGGCGGCGCGAATCAGATGGCAGGGAACGGCAATCACAATGGTGTCGCCTCGTTCGTGCAGGGGGCAGGGGCACCAGCCTCCCACTGGCTCCGAAGCGACCAGTCGGTGACGACCGCCAAGATCAGCGATGGCTTGAGTCAAACGGCACTTTACGCCGAAATCCAAGTTGACCACCTTTTAAGCCAACCTGGTTCTGATCCAGATCTAAGAAAGCGGCGAACGCAAGTCCACACATGGGCCGGGGGAGCGAGTACTCAAGCAACTCGCCAGGATTGTCTCAACCAGACAGGGTTGAGCGGCCGTCCGAATATGCGTGGTCGAGCCTGGGCCTGGTCCTTCATGGGAGTCGGGTCGGCCTACAACCATACGATGATGCCAAATGAGAAAACCTGCCATTCTTATACCGATGACTGGGGAGGTTCAAACCTCATGGCAGCAGGCAGTCAACATGACGGGATCGCGCATGTCGCCATGGCAGATGGGACGGTGCGGGCCATTTCTTCCAATGTAAGTAACGAGGTGTGGTGGGGCATCGGAACCCGGAATGGCCGGGAACGAGTTGCCAATTTCTAAAAACTCCAATTTCTGAGTCAAAACTGCAGATTTGGATGGCAGACCAAAGTCTTCAGAGAAAGGGCCGTGTGCGTTTCGTACACGGCCCTTTCTTTGTCTTTTGTGGCAGCAATTCTCCAGAATCCCAAGGGGTTGATGGTTTTGCGAGGTTGATTGTCTTTAAGGGCTTGTCGAGATTATGCGTTGGTTCACCAGCAAAGCGATTTGCGCCGTTCTGGCGTTCGCGGGATGCCGTGATGTTGAGTCGCCGCACCGAGCCGATCCATCACGAGACGAATTGAACGGCGTGCAAAAAACTCGCGCCGAGGATTTGAATCGGGCACGCGAGGAACTGAAGGCCGTTCTCACGAAACAACCTCCTCTCGACGTTGGTTCGTTTCCGCAGTTCACAGAAATCGCGGTCCAATGTGGTATTGAATTCTCATTTCATACCGACGCCATTCCCGAGCGTTATTTCCTTCCAGAGATCATGGGTGGCGGGGCCGCTTGGTTTGACTTTGATCGTGATGGCTGGTTGGACCTGTTTCTTGTCAATGGTGATGAACTCACCTCAGGAACATTGGGACCGAAGCGCCATACCGATGTGCTCTTCCACAATCGGGGAGGACAACGCTTTGAGGAAGTCTCGCGTGCCGCATCGGCAAGTACGATCGGGTACGGGCAGGGATGTGCCGTTGGTGATTTTGACGGTGATGGGTTTGAAGACCTCTATGTGACCGGATACCGGACCAGCACGTTGTTGCGCAATCTCGGCGACGGAACCTTTGCCGACGCGACTCCGGAATCAGGCACGCGGAATGAACTCTGGGGTGCGAGTGTTGTGTGGTTGGACATCAACGATGACCGCAATCTCGATCTGTACGTTGTGAATTACCTGGACGTCACGTTCGCGAATCATCAGGTTTGCCGTTTCAATGGCGTTGCCGGCTACTGCGGTCCGGGGCATTACGAAGCAGTCAATGATCGGTTATTTCTGAATCTTGGCGATGGCCGGTTTCGTGATGTATCGGAAGATGTTGGCATCGCAATCCCCAATGGCAAAGGACTGGGAATAACGGTCCTCGACTTTGATCTGGATGGCAGAAACGAGATTTACGTCGCCAATGACATGACGCCGAATTTTCTGTTTCAGCGTCTCGCGAGTCCTGATCAAGCTGGTCATCCCGATGCGACGGGACTTCCGAGATTTCGGGATGTGGCCCCCATCGCAGGCTGCGCTATCAGCGATATGGGGCAGAACGAGGCGAGCATGGGTGTCACCTGTGCGGATTTCGACAACAACGGTTTCCACGACATCTTCGTGACAAATTTCTATGCTCAGAAAAACACTCTGTATCGGAATCTGGGAGGGCTTCAATTTGAGGATGACAGTCGAAGGTCACGCATTGTTGCGATGAGTCATGATCGGCTGGGATTCGGAACTGTAGCCTTCGACTACGACCGCGATGGCTATTCGGACCTGTTTATTGCCAATGGACACGTCTTGGGGCCCGCGCATAAACCGTTCGAGATGCTTCCGCAGATTCTGCACAATGATGGACAGGCTCGATTCGATGACGTGGGGAGCAGAGCGGGGCATTACTTCGGGCAGCTCTGTGTGGGGCGCGGAGCCGCCGGAGCGGATTATGACAACGACGGTGACTTGGATTTGCTGGTCACGCATCTTGATCGCCCCGTCGCGCTGCTCAGTAATGAGACCGGTACGCGAAATCATTTTCTGGGCATCGAATTGCACCGGGCTGATCGTCTCCCTCCGCAAGGAACGCAGGTGATCGTCGAGGCCGGTCCTCGGCGCATCTCCAGCATGAGCGTCGGCGGGGGAAGCTACTTGTGTGCAAGCGATCCACGGCTGCTGATTGGCCTTGGAGACTGGAGCGATCCCGTGACAGTTGAGATTCGCTGGCAATCTGGCGAAGTCGTTCGGCACGAGGGTATTGCCGTGGATCGTTACTGGCTGGCGATCGAGGGGCGCTCCCTGTTGCCGCCAATCAAGGGAGCTCCGGCGCCGTGAAGATTCGAGTTTGGGTACTCATCTCGGTCGGAATCTTAAGTGTCGGAGTTTACTTCGGCGTGACTCGCTTGGGCGCGATGCGAGCCCGTGATCGGGCACAACGCGCTATTCGAATTCAAGACTGGCGGACGGTACGGAATGAGCTGCAATCGTATCTGAACGTCTTTCCTTCCGATGACTCTGCGCGACTCAGCCTGGCGGAGGCTTACTTCAAAGATGCCCGGCTGAATCCAGAAAGTGCGGTTTCGGCAGCGATCCAACAACTCGAATACGTCCGGCGTGAGTCCGCATTCTTTTCGGCCGCTCGTGTTCAAGAGGCGCGAATGTGTTTGTTTGCCTGGCTGCAGCCGCACCGGGCGGAATCTCTTTTACGCGAAGCGCTGGCGGTTGATCCCGAAAACGCGGACGCCCATTTTGTACTCTGGAAACTGCATGACCTCACGGGCCGATCCCATCTTGCCCAACCACACTTTCAAAAAGTGCTGGAGACGACGCCGGACGAGCAACGCTCCTTCCGGTTACGCGAGTGGTACATGAGTCAGTTCTACCCCGCGACGGCGAATCCGGAGATCGATCAATTGATGGGGTTCATCGAACCAGGAGCCATTCAAAACACGGTCCTGGAACTCCGTCGTCTGGAAGCGTTTCGTGACCGCGAGCCTAAAGCGGCTCTGAACCACGCCATCGTTGCACGTTGGTATTCCCTCGAAGGGGATCCTAAAGCGGCCCTGCAGCTGCTCCAAAAAGCGTTGGATGTGGCAGACACGCCACTACAAGAACCCTTCTTCGTGGCGACTTTGACGCAGGTGTTGTTTGATCTGGGTGAATTCGACAATGCTCTGAGACACTATCGAGCTTGGCCAGGTGACCTCACGGGATATGAGTATTCCCGCTTGGGCGCCATCCTGGCTGACGAAGTCGAGCGAGACTACGAACGGGCGATCCGCGGCTATCGAGAAGTGATCCGCGTATGGCCAGGCCAGGCCGATTGGAGAATTCAGTTTCGACTCGCGAGGTGCTTGGCCAAAGCTGGCGACGAAGGTGCTGCGGAAACCATGAGACAGCAGGCCAAGCAGGTCGAACTGCTTATGGAGGAAGAGATTCACTCACCGTTGCGCCGGATGTTGGCAAATCCAGACCAACTTGACATTTGTGAGCGAATGATGCAATTTTACGACGACTTGGGGCTGGCGTACGAAAGGCAGCACTGGCAAGATCAGGTCCATCGCGTTCAGCGAGAACGTGGTCATTCGGATCGATCACGATCAAAGTGAAAAACAACAATTCGGCCCGTGCGAAACAGTGAGAGATGTTGTTGCGGTCCCCCTGTAAGGCACATCAAACCAAGATTGTTTGACGAAGTTGTGCTTCACGCAAATTTTGGTTTTTTCATCGCTACGAAAAAAGGGTCTCGAAAATGTTGAATCTGAATCGCACCGTAATGGCTAGTGGATTGACGCTCGGCGCGCTGGTCTTTGCTGGATGTGGACCGTCGGAACTTGGCCCGGCAGATCCGAGCAAAGTCCCGGCCGTTGATCCGGGCGTGATCCAGAAAGAAATCAATAACCCAGAAAGCCAGAAGCATCTGCCCAAGGGCGCCAAAATACCCGCGAATGTGATGCCGCAGGATCAATCCAAGAAGTAGCAGCATCACTACGGTACGGCGGGTACCAAGAGTCACTTTGGCCGCAGCCGCCAAGGAACTTCCAGGCCGTGACGTTCCATGAGTGCCACGTTGCCAAGGATGTCGCGAGTCTGTCCGGCGGCGCGAAGTTGGCCGCCGTCAAGCAGCAGAACTCGATGGCATAGATCGACGACGATGTCCAAGTCGTGCGTCGCGATAATTTGGCTGCCCGAAAACTGCTTGAGGATCGCAATCAGCATGCGACGTGCTCTCGGGTCGAGGCTGCTGAACGGTTCGTCGAGTGCGAGGACGCTCGGCTGACAAGCGAAAACTCCGGCGAGGCAGACCCGCTTGCGCTCGCCGAGACTCAGCCGCAGTGTGCTGCGCGGTTCGTAGCCGGCGAGACCGACGGACGTGAGGCTGTCTCGCACACGCTGTCGCGTGTCTTCGTTGGAGAGGCCGAGATTCAGTGGGCCAAAGGCGACATCCTCGAAGACGGTGGGGCAGAAGAGTTGATCGTCGGGATCTTGGAAGAGGAAGCCGACTCGTCGGCGAATTTCCGCGATCGTCGACTGCGATACGGAAACTCCGTCGATTGAGACAGCAGCGTTCGACGTGTCGCTGAGCTGGCTTGGGAGCAGGCCGTTGAGGTGTTGCAACAGTGTGGATTTGCCGGCTCCGCTGGGCCCGACAAGGCCGATGATCTCGCCGGGGGTAATCGTGAAGCTGATGTTGCTCAGCACGTCGAGGCCGCCGGGGTAGCGGAAGGACAAGCATTCGACTCGAACAGCAGGCTCGCTCATCGCCGATCCTCCCGTCGCGAGTCGATCCAGCGCGTGCGGCCGTCCCAACCGCGGGAGAGCATCGCGCCGTGGATGCGATCGGCTCGATCGAGTGCTCGGATCAGCAAGCGTCCCACGAGATGCGCGGCGGATCGCCATCTCTTCCACAATGTCAGCTTGCGAAATAGCCGGGCGGAGCGTGCGGTGCGCATTCGGTCGAGTTCGTCCCACAGCACAAACAGGAAGCGGTACATCAGCGAGAGGATCGCCAGCAGCACGTCGGGGACTCGCAGGCGACGCAGCGTTGCCAGCAGTTGATCGAACGGCATCACGTTGACCAGCCACAACGCCGTGCTGAACGAGAGTGTCCCGCGCACGAGGATCGTCACGAACAGCAGCCAACCTTTTTGGCCAGCCTGCGACAGCGGCAGGCTGATCGCCATTAAAAACAAAGTCGGCCAAAAGAACAGCAACCGGCGGCCAACGTAGGCCAGCGGAATTCTCGCCATCGTGTGCGCAAAGAAAATGACGCAGGCGACGATGCCGACCAACGGACCGTGCGTGATCGGGACGCACGTCGCTGCGAGAATCATCGCGATCGCAGCGAAGAGTTTCGCGAACGGTGGCCACCGATGACACATCGACTGCCCGCGGCCGAATCGATCGAGATAATCACTCACCGGCAGCCTCGCTGAGTTGTTGCGGCGCCGCAGGCAGTGCCTTGCCCAACAGCCATGCGAGGGCGAATACCGCGAGCGTTCCGCCAATCCCAGCGAATGAAACCGCGATCGATTGCCAAGCGGCAACCGGAACGGGAATTTTGTCGTAGTCTTCGAGCAATCCCGGCACGCGATTCGTGAGCTGGAAATTCTCGATGCCGAGTTTATTGAGCACCGCTTCGAGCCCGTCATCGAACGGCGATGCGAACGGCGACAGGAATGCTGCGATCGCGAGTGCGATGACAAGTCCGGCAATCACCGTGCGGGTGATTGCAGCAGCCGTTGGGTGGGCACTCCTGCTCATTTCCGCGTCCGGACGAACAGGAGCGCCCATCCGACAAATCAGCTCTGGTCGCTGATTGAGTACGAAGCTGATCGCGACGCCGGTGATGAGCGCCTCGCCCAGACCGATCAGCGAATGAAAGCTGACCATCAATGTAAAGACTTTCGAGAAGTCGATTTCACTCGACAGCCACGATAGACGAAACTCCAGACAGAAGAGCGCCGCCGCAGCCATCACACTCGCCCAGGCGGCGACGACCGAACCGATCACGATTCCCTGATGACTGTCTCTGGCGAGCCGCTGCACCAGCAGCCGCACGGCGTGTCCACCCCAAGAACCGATCACCGCTATGTGCAGCACATTCGCGCCGAGTGCGAACAAACCTCCGTCCGAGAACAACGCCCATTGCACGAACAACACCAGCGTCATCGCGACACAACCAGCCCACGGACCGACGACCGTCGCGGCCAGCACTCCGCCGAGCAGGTGTCCGCTCACCGGAGCACCGATCGGGAAGTTGATCATCTGACCGGCGAAGACAAGCGCGGCCATCATCCCGGTCAACGGAATCGTCCGATCGCCGACAGATTGCTTCAGCCGATGGACGCTGTAGCTCACCGCTCCCAGCGAGATCGCTCCGGTGGCAGCACAAACGACCGGACTGAGGACGCCGTCTTGGATGTGCATCGTGGAAGCTCCGAGTCGGACAAGGTGGGTTGGGACGAGGATTCTGCCAGACGACAGGGGCGAATCGCAATTTCACGGCGGTTGCACTTTTCAAAAGTGTGCCACCAGGACTAGTCGTGGTCGCACTGTGCCGACTCAGCACTGGCGGCATCGGTGGTCAAAGTCCGCAGAATCCGTGCAACCCTCGGTCCTCAAAGGCTCGCCCCAATTACGCGCAAGGCCACGAATTAAAACGACTCCGGTCGTGTTTTAACTAATTGCAAACCGGTCAAGTGATCACAAGCAGGAGGCGCAGATGAGCCAAATAGCCTGTCGGACGGCCAGCCTTGATCAGACAGAAAAACTTTCGCGGGCCGTCGGCCACATCCCAAGGACTGGCGGAGAGGCCAATGTGGGGACGGACGCGGCTGGGCATTTGGTGCTGCGGGAGTTGGAGTGGCAGCAGGTCTCGGTGGATTTCTCGCTGGGGCAAACCGTCACTGATACTGGGCTGTTGGCCGTCCGGAAGCTGGGTCGGGAATTGAAGATTCTGGCGGAGGGGGGCGGTGGACCAACCTACGGTCGATGCTCGGCCGATCCGCGGTCGCAGAAGTTTGTCATTCCTGATGTCGAGCGGGGGTTCGTGGCGCAGGCGTATCAACTGTCGGGCGGGTATTTCGGCGCCAATGACAAATGTTTTAGAGCTGCAACGCCTGCCACGTGTCACTCGGCTGCCAAGCATAGCCGAATGACTGCGCGGCGATGTGCTGTCTGTTGTTGACCTGCGATCAATGCTGGGACTTCCTGCTGTGGAGAGTTCCGCATCAGACCTGATCGCCGCCTTGAACGTCAACCGTGTTTTCTTGTCTCCCGAGGTGCGTCCGGTCGAACCCACATAGCAAATCGCGCAGGGACTGACCGCTTGCGAATCGTGGCTCCGCTTGCCAACGTATCGCTTCATGTCTGCACTTGATCCGTCTCAATTTGGAACGCCGCCCGACTTGCCATCCGTCGGAGTCGCATTTGCGAGGCTGTGCGAGGTAATCGCGAAGCTGCGCTCACCCACCGGTTGTCCGTGGGATCGACAACAAACGCTGGAGACGATCAAGTCCTTCACGCTCGAAGAGACCTACGAACTGCTCGAAGCCATCGACTCGAAGGTGGACACGGCGATCGTCGAGGAGCTCGGCGATGTGCTGTTGCAGGTGGTGCTCGACGCTCAGATCGGCCGGGATGAGCAGCGGTTCGGCATCGAAGAGGTCATCGATGTCATCACACAAAAGATGATCGCTCGGCACCCGCATGTGTTCGACGCCGAGAAAGCCCACACCGCTGACGAGGTCTTGACGAACTGGGACCGGGCCAAACAGTGCGAGAAGAAGCGGGATTCGATCTTCGACGGGCTTCCGGCCGCGCTGCCGGCCCTCGCCCGATGTGCCCGCGTGTCCGAAAAGGCGGCGCGGGTCGGCTACGACTTCCCCCATCGAGCAATGCTGTTCGACAAGCTCCGCGAAGAGATCGACGAACTGGCTCACGAACTGTTCACCGACGGCCAAATCCCGCAGATTCCTGCGTCGGTCGAAATGGCTCCCGTCCCTGACGAGCCGATCACGGACCCGGCACAACGCGACCGAATTGAATCGGAGTTTGGCGACGTGCTGTTCGTCGTCGCCAACTTAGCGCGACGCTGGAAGATCAATCCCGAAGAAGCTCTCCGCCGCAGCAACGCCAAATTCGAACGCCGCGTCCGATTCATCGAAGAAGCGTTGAAGGCCCAAGGCCGCAGCATCCGCGACGCGACGCTGATTGAGATGGAAGAGCTGTACCAGGCAGGTAAGCGAAAAGAACCCAAGACAGATTCCCGGCCATGAGAAGTGGCCGATCCGCAGGTTAAGAATTTCCTTTCAAACCTGTAACCAGTCGCTTGCTCGGCCGAAAAGCCACCACTACGCTCCCCGGTTTTCCGTCGGTCCCTGGAGGCGGTGCCAGCATGCCACGCCAGGA